>VIDN01354161.1_pt1 | contig 47401 bp, 42 predicted proteins | sample 5025121 | NCBI WGS metagenome assembly VIDN01 (sample SAMN11852952, study PRJNA449069) | gut metagenome | isolation source: stool from female vole | host: Microtus ochrogaster | place: USA:Florida | collected 2017 | reverse complement strand
TGCAATTAACATCTGTAAATTTTTATAGAAATATGATAAACTAAAAAAGTCCAAAACATTATAGTGGGATTTAAGAAAGGGGAAAAATAATGAACTACAAAAATTTATCCGATATGCAGCGTGCCAACGGAACAAGCGTCATGGCATATGGACTAATGAATATTGTTCTGGTGGTATGCTATCTAATCGAAGTTATCAAAGGCTCCAGAGATATACCATACTATATCATTTTCTGTGTGCTGGCACTGATTCCTCTGATCGCCTGTATCGTAATCTATAAAAAGAATCAGGATTCAACCGTTATTCCTTATCTGATGACCATAGGTTTTACCGTATTTTATCTTTATATCCTGTTTACAACCACCTCACCGGTAGCTTATACATACGGCTTTATGATCGCGGTATTATTGATCTCATATAACAATGTCCGGTTATCTTCTTACTATGTTATTATCGTCACACTGGGCAATATCATACAGGTTGCGGTCATGGGCTTTACAGGCGGCATCCCCAAGGATTCCCTTCCGGATGTGGAGATCCGTATTGGTTCTGTCGTTCTGTTTTCCCTGTTTCTGTATATGGCAACCATCGTATCTGATAAAGTCAACAGGAACCGTCTTGAGCAGATCAATTCAGAAAAAGAGCACACCACGGAGATGATGCGGCAGATCCTGCAGATCGCGGATCAGATGAGTGCTACTATCCAGAGTGTTTCAGAAAAAATGAGCGTTTTGGAGTCTACCGCTGAAAAAACCAAGTTTTCCATGCAGGAGGTTGCGCAGGGCAACAATGAGACCGTGGATTCCATACAGATGCAGATGGAACAGACGGAAGAGATCCAGCAGAGCATCCAGAGAGTCAGCGAGTCTTCCTCTTCCATTATAGAGAATATCAGATCCACCCAGCAGGAGCTGAATGACTCAAAGCACAGCATCGACGATCTGATCCGTTATGTCACGATTTCCAATGAAGCCAACGAAAATGTTTCCAAAGAGCTTGCGGAATTAAATGAATATACGAACCAGATGCAGTCGATCATTGAATTGATCAACAATATCACATCACAGACAAGCCTGCTTTCCTTAAACGCAAGCATAGAAGCCGCGCGTGCCGGAGAAGCCGGAAAAGGGTTTGCCGTCGTTGCTTCCGAGATCTCCAATCTTGCAACACAGACACAAAATGCTACCGTTGACATCACGACGCTGATCGACAATATTTCTAATGAGCTTGCGTCAGTAGTCAAGGTGATCGAAAATATGATAAAGAATATCCAGGCGCAGAATGATGCCGCCAACAACACGGCAAGAAACTTTGAAGCCATCGCCGTAAAGACGGAAGAGGTTGCCACTGCAGCAGGTCAGATGAGCCATATGGTCTATGAACTGGGAAATGCCAATGAAGTCATTGTCAAAGGCATCGAGACCATTTCCGCAGTTACGGAGGAAGTTACCGCACATTCTACGGAAACCCTGAATGTCAGTGAAGCCAACAATGCGATCACGATCGAAGTCGGTCAGCTCATCAGCGATCTGAACCAGATGGCAGACCGGCTCCGTTCGATGGAGGCGCAGTAAACAATAATCAATAATGTTTTATTTGCTGTCCTAAATATCCAAAAATCCCCTGTCAATGACGGGGGATTTCATTTTAATACACTTTCCAGGGATAACTGTTTATAGTTCTTCCGCCGGTTTGGACTGCGGCTGGCTGCATGTGATCGTCAGGTTGCCATTCCTGCACCGGATTGCATCAATCAGCTCCTTCTCCTTTTTGGAATCCTTCAGGACGATCTCATAGCTCAGTTCAAACATGCTGCCCAGATCCGTCGTTTTGACCTTGATCAGCTGCGCGGAGATCAGATATTCGTCAAAAATATCGCTGAACACATCCTCATAGTTAAGATTCTCCGGAATCAGCACATTCAGCGTCTTATACTTCCGCCCTGATTCCGCAAAATGAGTCGCATTGATCAGGAAAAATACCAATCCCACAACAGCCACGATACATATGCTGAATGTAAGATATCCCATGCCGTTCGCCAGACCGATCACAATGGAAAAAAACAGCGCCGTCATATCCTTGGAATTGCCCGGTGCCGAGCGGAAGCGCAGCAGCGCAAAAGCTCCCATAACCGCAATGGAAGTACCCAGATTGCCATTGACAATCATGATTACTACCTGAACCAATGCCGGAAGCAGAACCAGCGCCGTGACAAAGTTCTTGGTATAATGGGATCGATACATATAAATCAGGGCAATCATAAAGCCGCAGGCAATGGACGTCCCTGTACAGAGCAGAAGCTCCGGGATGCTCATCAGACCTTCCGCCTCATTTAGTACGCTTGTAAACATATTTTTCTCCTCGTTGTTTGTTCTTTATATTTATTTAAGTGATAGCAATACCGTTTTGTCCGGTTTACTATCTGGTTTACATAACAATAGTTTCAGGATCCCTTTCTATAGATGCATCATTCCAAAAAGGGAGTATTTCTTCCATTCCATTTAAATATGTATGGATATGATGATTCTTCTTATAGATGCTGCCATACTTGGAAAAAGAATTAGGATAGATCTGCAGCTCCGACAGCAGTGATACAAACCACTTCGGCAGCGCAATCGGCGCTTTTAGTTCCAGAACCCTGATATCTTCATCAAGGAGCAGTTCACCTGCATCTCCCGCCAAAAGATCAAGATCTTCCTCCCGGCTCCTGATCCTGCGGTCTATCGTAAATCTCACATTATCATGTCCCACCAGATCATACGCCTCTCTGTCATATGCCAGAAATAAACTAGGCTGAAGCGGATAAAAATGAAGCGCATAATCGATCTCTTTTAATATCTGGCAGTCATATTCCGCAGGATAGACACCCTGCTCCAGATATTCCCTCGCCGTATGCATCGGCATCTGTGTCCTGCGCTTATAAACCGTTCCCTTCCACTTCTTTTTCAGTTCCAGATAGACGCCGGAATCCTCTGTGGGAACGCCATAGCTTCTCAACCGCAGCTTTTCCTTATAAACCGGTTTATCAATGGAACGACGCACCAGCTCATGAAGCTCCGTATCATAATAAATATTACAGACCGTATGCAGACCGTATGCATCCATGACCGCCCGATCCCCCAATACGGCAAATAATTCATGCGCCTGTTCTTTTGTCAGAAGATATTTTTTTTCCACCCGTTTAAATGTGCCGCCCATATCCTATGTCACATCCATTCCCTTCCGGCAATCATATTACAAGAAAAGAGGGGATACTCCCATTAGGGAAGCATCCCCTTTTTGATTTTGGTTTCTATACCGCCGATACCATAGGAATCGTATCTGCGCTAAATCTTGTCATTGTCCTCATCTGCTCCATGACATCCTGATAATTGACCGTCCCGGGCTGCTTTGAAATATCTTCCTTCTCTTTCCCGGACGATTGCTGAGCCACCTTTTCCACAACAGCAGTCGTATCTCCGTATGCTGTCTCCTGACCAATCTTTTTCACCGGTTGAAGGCTTCTCGGATTACCGTATACTGCAGAAATCCTATAATTATGTAATCCAAACGAACCTATACCGCCGATCCGCATATTCCATCTGCTCCTTTTTTACATATCCTTATCCGCAGTGCCCTAGCTCGATTCCGCTTTGCTCCATCTCGCTCGCGGGCTTCGCCCTATTTACTGCATCATTGCTTTCGCATACATTTTACCACAATATTTTGACTATGCCAAGTGCTATTCTAAAATTACCGGGAAGAGATCATCTCTTCCAAGGCATCTCTGATTTCTTCCCCATATTCTATGCTTTCCTGCATTCCGCCTCCCTGCTTAATATACTGCTCCAATGTATAAAGATACATATCCTTGATCTCCGTATCATAAGCAGTCAAGTGATCGCCTGACATATCCTCTGCCAGCGGCCGGTATACCTGAAATAGATCCTGACTCTGATTACACAGGTAAGTACACTTCCCATATCCAAGAGAACCGGCAGCAACCAATGCCTCCCTGTTGTTCACAAAGTCGCCATCCACAGCCATCGCCGTCATTGCGTCTACGTCACAGCACAGCGTCCTGATGATATCCGCGGCAAAGCTGACATCCGAACAACCTACGGTTGCAGCTAATCCATTGCCGCCCCATTGAAAATCCACCGGACCCTTTACAATGACCGTATTATCCAGCCAGCTGTCTGTCAGGACGTACCCGGTAAACCACGGCGAACCGGCATAGGTAATCGCGGCCGGCGTCTGGATGCCGTCTCCGTCCATCGCATCCATCCAATCAAACGTCCATTGCTGAGCGCCAAGAGTATATCTCTCAAATCCTCTGGTAAGCCGCATCATCTGACCAATCTGTGCCGCATCCGCCGGTTTTCCGTTCTCATCTACCCATGAAAAATCCTGTCCGGGCATTGCAGTTCCCCCATAAAGCTCCCCATATCCCGGCAGCAGGGTAACCATTCCCCCGGACTTCGTATAAACCATTCGTGCAGCCGCCATCATTTTTTTCCAGTCGCTAAAATATCGGTCATGCAGCTCCGCAGCATTACTCGTCCCCAAATATTCCTCCGCAAGATCCGCACGGATCTGTAATGCCCCCGGCGAAGCAACGCAGTAAAATGTCCTAACCGCCCCCTGAGCATCCGTCCCATTTTCAATGGTGTAAGGGAACATATTGCTCATGTCCGTCTCTGTGATCCCAAGATCTTCTGCGGATAAAAGCGCCCCCGTCTCCATGATCCCGATAGCATAATCCGGCTCCAGAAAGATAAGATCAGGATAAAGCGAATCCTCCGGTTCTGACAGGATCTTTTCCAGATCCGCCAGAAATTCATTGTAATCATAATAGGAAACAAAAGTGATACGATCCAGAATATCGCTTTGTCCTGCGGCATAGATATCCGTGATCCATGTCTCAATCGACGGACTTCTGTACCAAATTACAAAATCGCCTGTTCCGCTGACTATCGCATACGAAGATAATTCCATTCCCAGCGAATCTACATCCGTAAAGCCAAAAAGAAGAACTGCTATTATCGCCGGAAGAAGTATTTTCCATCCAAACTTCTTATTACACTTTCTATTCATACCCATCCTCCATATCAGAGCGGCTTGCAGCAATGACACGCGATAAAAAATCCGTGCAGGCGGTTTCTCATCTGCAATCAAAGCAATTTGAGTCAGAGCAGCAAAACAATGATCCGATACATCAATTGTCGCTTACGCTGTAATTCGGCGCTTCCTTTGTGATATGGATATCATGAGGATGGCTTTCCTTTAAGGAAGCAGCGGAAATCTTGACAAACCTTCCGTTTTCTTTTAACTCCTCAACCGTCGCTGCGCCGCAGTAGCCCATTCCTGCCCTGAGACCGCCCATCAACTGAAATACCGTATCCTCCACGATCCCTTTATAAGCTACGCGCCCTTCGACGCCTTCCGGCACCAGCTTCTTGGCATTCTCCTGAAAATATCTGTCTTTGCTCCCGTTTTCCATTGCGGAGATAGAACCCATACCGCGGTATACCTTATACTTTCTTCCCTGAAACAGCTCAAATGTTCCCGGACTCTCGTCACAGCCGGCAAAAATGCTTCCCATCATACAGACGCTGCCGCCTGCTGCAATGGCCTTTGTGATATCTCCTGAATATTTGATACCGCCATCGGCAATAATCGGAATACCGTATTCCTTTGCCACTTCATAAGCGTCCATGATTGCTGTGATCTGAGGCACGCCGATACCTGCCACCACTCGCGTCGTACAGATAGATCCCGGTCCGATCCCCACCTTGACTGCGTCCGCTCCGGCTTCAATCAATGCCTTCGTTCCCTCTCCTGTCGCCACATTGCCGGCAACCAACTGCATTTCCGGATATTTTTCTTTGATCATCTTAATACAATTAATTACATTGGCGGAATGACCATGTGCGGAATCCAGCACGATCACATCTACACCCGCCTTAGCCAGTGCATCCACACGTTCCAGAACATTGGCTGTAATGCCGACACCGGCGCCGCAGAGCAGCCGCCCCTTATCATCCTTGGCAGCCAGCGGATATTTGATCGCCTTTTCAATATCTTTAATTGTGATAAGCCCCTTTAAATTAAAATCATTGTCTACAATCGGAAGTTTTTCCTTGCGGGAAGCCGCCAGAATGTTCTTGGCATCCTCTAATGTAATACCCTCTTTCGCAGTTACCAGATTTTCACTGGTCATGGACTCTCTGATCTTCTTGGAAAAATCCTTTTCAAACTTCAGATCGCGATTCGTAATGATGCCGACCAGTTTTTTCCCTTCCGTAATTGGTACGCCGGAAATCCTGTATTTCGCCATCAACGCATCTGCATCTGCAAGAGTATGCTCCGGAGATAAAGAAAACGGGTCTGTGATAACGCCATTCTCCGAACGTTTAACCTTGTCTACCTCTTCCGCCTGTTCATCAATGGACATATTTTTATGAATAATACCGATACCGCCCTGTCTTGCCATAGCGATCGCCATGCGGTGTTCTGTCACGGTATCCATTCCGGCGCTCATGATAGGGATATTCAGCCGGATCTTCTTCGTCAGATAAGTTGATAGATCTACCTGATTCGGAACGACTTCCGAATAACCCGGCACCAGAAGAACGTCGTCAAATGTAATGCCTTCCTTCATAATCTGTCCCATTTTTCTCCTCCTGTTCTGCTTTGTCAGCCACTTTGTATTTTATTTAATCAAAATATACCTTCCTTGGTGCAGCATTTTGAACCATCTTCACAAACTCCGCAGGCAGATCAAGTATGACTTTCTGATTTCCCTCATAGATCATAACATAGGGCACATGCTCATCTTCCTTCAGACTCCATAAGGGAACCTCCTTTAGGGTACGATGCTCAAATGCTTTCAAACGGAACGAATTAGCCGGTGCCAAAAGCTCGATCTTATCCGTATCGTAAACAGCAACCTGCTTCCTGTCTCTTTGTGCCATGATCTTGTCCACTGTGATCTGCTTATCACAATACAGGTACTCATATTCCAAATCTGTGCTTGGAAATACAACAAAATAAGTGATAGCAGCCAGAATACCCGCGATGATCAGAGAAGGCTGTATCACAATGGAAAGTAAGAAAAAAAAGACTGTCAGCACGATCATTGATATCCTGATCAAATGATCTTTAACAGTAATCTTTTTACGGACCATATACTCCATATACGAATCTTTCATATATTCTATATCCTCATTTGCTTAGTTAATTATTCCTATTTTATCACAGCTATGGGGAATTGCAAGACTAAGATTGCATATATTTTTGTTAAAAAATGACGATTTGACCGTGATTTTTTATTATGATATACTGTATGAAATGATAATGATCAGCAGGCGTGATCCGCCCAAAAAGGAGCCCTTATGAAAGAAAAACTCTACACCATCCCACTTAATGATGCTGTCAACGCCCAAGACGAGTGTCCTCTATGCTTTGTGGAGCGTTCTCTGGAGCAGGATATGCTGGACTTTGCCTTAGGTTCCAGCGCTTCCTATATGGAGAGTGACGTCCGCGGCATGACGGATCAGGAAGGCTTCTGCCGGACACATTTTAAAAAAATGTTTGACTATGGTAACACGTTAGGCAATGCATGGATCCTAAAGACCCATTATGTGAAAATGCGCAGTGAGTTCCAGTCTGTTACAAAAAATTACCAGCCGGGTAAAACCAGCCTTTCCGATAAGCTCTTAAAGAAAAACTCCGGCAGGAATCCCTTAGCGGAATGGGTACATACCAAGGAAGCCTCCTGTTATATCTGCAGCCGCATGAAGGAAATATACATCTGCTATATCGACACCTTTTTTGTTATGTTTGAAAAGGATGAGGAATTCAGAAACAAGATCAAAAACTGCAAGGGGTTCTGTCTGCCGCATTTTGCCGACCTGTGCGAAGGCGCTGACAAAAAGCTGTCCGCCGGATCTTTGTCCGGCTTTTATGAAATAATGATCCCCCTGATGCAGCAAAATCTTGACCGCATGCAGGAGGATGTAGACTGGATGGTTGAAAAATTTGATTACCGCTATAAAGACGCCGACTGGAAAAACTCCAAGGACGCCATCCAACGCGGGATGCAGAAGCTAAAGGGCGGATATCCCGCAGATGCGCCTTACAAACCGACAAAATAGCATCTTAGGAAACACTGGGCATATCTGCGTTTTCCCAAGGCTCCTTATCTGTCCCACTTATCTGCCAGAGAGTTGACCTGATCCGCAAATTTTGCAAGATCCTTATTTGCACCGCCTTCATTACGACGGATAACAGCAAGCAGGCGCTGACCTGCTGCAAGCAGTCTGGCAAATACATCAGAAGCGCGGGCAGTCTTCTTTCTGACTGCAACAGGAGCCGCTTCATATTCAAAAGCATCCGCCAGAAGATCATATCTTGTTCCACTATAGGGCGCATAAGCTTGATAACCATACTCCGTTCTGATATACTCTGCAAAATCCTTGGAAGAATCATCATCCCCATGAACCACAAATACCATTTGCGGTTTTTCTCCGATGGCCTGCAGCCATTCAATTAAACCGTTCTTATCCGCATGACCTGACATACCCGGAAGCTGGGCAATCTCCGCCCGGATATCGATCGGCTCCCCAAAGAGCTTCACTTCTGCGGCTCCCTCCACGATGGTACGCCCCAATGTTCCGACAGCCTGATAGCCGACAAATAAGATCGTACATTCCGGTCTCCAGAGATTATGTTTGAGGTGATGGCGGATACGTCCTGCCTCGCACATACCGGAAGCGGAAATGATCACCTTAGGCTCTTCATCAAAATTAATTAATTTAGATTCCTCACTGGTAATGCTCAGATGCAGATTCGGAAAAGTCAGCGGATTAATTCCTCTCTTCACCAACGCCATCGCCTCATCCGAAAAGCAGCCCGCGATATTCTTCTGAAATACCCCTGTCGCCTCCACAGCCAGCGGACTATCTACATATACCGGAAAATCTTCCGCAATCAGATTCCTCTCCTTGATCTCACGGATATAGTACAGCATCTCCTGCGTCCTGCCCACAGCAAACGAAGGGATCACCACGTTGCCGCCGCGATCCAGCGTAGTCCTTATAATGCCTGCCAGCTCCGTCACATAATCCGGACGCTCCGCCGTATGGTAACGGTTGCCGTAAGTGGATTCCATGATCACATAATCAGCGCCGTCCACATAGCTCGGATCCTTGATCAGGGTGTGTTTTTTATTGCCGATGTCACCGGAAAAGACGATCTTCTTTGTCACTCCGTCCTCCGTCGCCCAGACCTCGATGCTGGCCGATCCGAGAAGATGCCCTACATCCTTAAAACGCACTTTGATCCCTTCGCACAGATCAACCGTTTCATCATAATGCACCGGCACAAGTCTTTTGATCGCCCCGTCCGCATCCTCCATGGTATATAAAGGCTCCGCCTGTGCCGCTCCTGCGCTCCTCTTTGCCTTCCTGTTCTTCCACTCTGCCTCCTGCATCTGGATATGCGCGCAGTCGCGAAGCATGATGCTGCAGAGGTCTACCGTTGCGTCTGTGGCAATGATCTGCCCCCGGAAGCCTCTGGCATACAACAGCGGCAGCAATCCCGAATGATCTACATGCGCATGGGACAATAACACATAATCGATCTGTCCTTCATCCACAGGCAGATCAACATTTTCAAAATAATTGATCCCCTGCTCCATACCGTAATCCAGCAGGATATGCTTTCCCGCCGCATTCAGATAATGACAGCTTCCCGTCACCTCATGTGTTGCACCCACAAATGTCAGTTTCATATGCCATCCCTCCCATATACTATTTTTGTTATGCTTTCCCTGCCTTAGATGCAGCCGCCTTCACAATATCCTCTACAATCCTTTGATCGATCTCCTTCAACACTTCTGCGGAAGGTCTTGCCGTATAATATCCCTGAATCAGGTCAACACCCAGACTGATCACCTTGCTCAGTTCTTCCTTAGTCTCCACACCCTCTGCAAGCACTTTAATATTATTGAGCCTTGCAAATTCCACCGTATTACTGATGAAAAGCTGCTTATTCGTATCCTTATGGACATCCGTGATCAGGAAACGATCCAGCTTAATGATCTGCGGCTGATAACGCAGCAGATTTACAATGTTGGAAAATCCCGTGCCGTAATCATCTATCGCCAGCTGACAGGTAACCCCGTTGCATTCCAGACATTTAATCTGCATAAGCTCTGCATCCGTCGTTTCATTTTTCTCTATGATCTCTATTGTACAGTAACCAAACAGATGACCATATTTCTCCACCAGCTGCTGATTATCATCCTCCTTCAAAAAGCATCCCGGAATGGTATTGATAAACACACGCCTTCCCGAAAAGTCATCAAAATGCGTATCCAGATAATCCAACACATTAAACAGCGTTGCCCGCTCGATATCATACAAACGCTTATATTCACTTGCTGCATTCAGAATCTGATCCGGTCTTAAATTGATTTTCTCATCCGTCCGCATCAAAGCCTCATACGCATAGATTCTTCCGGTCTTCGCATCAACGATGGGCTGAAAATGATACGAAAACAGATTCTTCTCAATCAGCAGATCAAAAATATGATAATCCACCTCATCTGCCTTTCCTTCTTCTATGATCGAAGGCTGCCCATATTTCATTTTGTTCAGGTACATTTCACCGGTTGCCGCCTTGATAAAGCTCAGCATATCATTTTCCCAACCCGGTTCCGATACTATGCAGCCGCAATTGACTTCTATCTTAAATTCTTTAATGCGGGTTCTGCTATACTCATCAATGATCGGGAAAAATGTAGAGGTCGCATGGTCGATGGTCGGTCCTATCATTTCAGGCTCTTCGATTAAGTTCATAATGATAAACTCATCATCAGAAATCCTTGCGATTAAGGAACTATTCGGATTAGCAAGCTGAAGCGCCTCCGATATCCGGCTTACAATCTCATCTGCCGTTTCCAGCCCAAACTTTTGAAAGATATAGCGATAACGCTGAATGGCATAAATAGAAACTGCAATATGATACTGCGAAAATTCCGCATAATTTTCTTTAATCTGGGCAATCAATCCCTTCATATTCAAAAGACCCGTATGCGCGTCAAAATACTGAAGTGCCCCCATCTTCATCGTCATATGTTCCTGCCTGATCCGGTTAACAATGACACCAAAATACAGATTAATAATGCGGCATAAACGATGGAGCTTGTCTGCCGTTTCCGTAAGATCGGAAATCTGCACCATATAATATCCACAGACCTCATCCGCCACATAGATTGACTGAAAAACAAACATGACCTTTTCAGAAATATGCTCCGCGAGCTTTGGATACATCTCCAAAAGATCAAATACCTCCTGTCCCTGCGGAATATCATTGCCATCTCTTGAAGAGATATTTACCATTTTATCGGTGAATGGATAATCCGGGTCTATTTCAGTATTTTTTCTTGCCATTGCGAGGAAATTGCTGTTCAATGCAACTCCCGAAGCCGGCAGTATATTATCAGAAAGGTTACGTCCGATCACTGTAAGATCCGTACTCTCATGAATATGATCCGCCCAGGAATAGATAATCTCCTCATGCATCCTCGTATCTTCCAGAAGATGGCTCAGCCGGTCAGCCTCCTCCCGGTATCTATAATTCTGCTCTGTATGACATCCGCAGGATTCGGAAAGTACAATGGAATGATGTTCTTCGATAGTATAGGGCTCCAAATTTCTTTCTACGGCATCCTGCATCATTTTCAAGCAGACACCGACGATCTTAGAGATATCCTGTGCGCAGGTAGTAAGTCCGGGTTGATGAAACCTTAAATCTGCCTGCCCGCCAAACCCTATCACAATCACGTCCTCCGGCACTTTGATCCCATAACCTTTCAAACAGTCACAGACCAACGCTGCAATGTGATCATTGGCACAGACCACCGCCTGCGGAAGCTCCTTCGCATCAATCCATTGTTTGAGCGCATTGTTAATAGAATATCTGCGCTTTTCACAGCGGATAATACCCCAATCAGGGATTTTCAATCCATAATCTGACATTACCCCGCAAAAGCATTCCAGCCTATGTGCAGTATCCGGTTTTGGGATCATTTCTTCCAGATCGATATAATAAAGCTTCTTAGCGTGATGCACATCGACAATATGGGAAATCAGCGCCTTATAAGTATCCGTATCATTCTTTTTGATGGAAAAACACCCGGGATATTCACCATACACCACGACAACCGGAATCTTTTTCTTTTCTGCCTTGGTAATCAGCTGCTGCACAATCTTTTTATCGTAAAAACAGGAGTCAACGATGATCAGGATATCCAGTATACCAAAGTTGACCATCTGATAGGCGGACTTCGCACCCTCTTCACAATCATCACCAGAGGAAAAGTCAGTAAAACTGTTAAATACCAAAAAACGGTAATCTTCCTTCAAGGCTTCATTATGTAATGATTGTAAAAAATCCGTTATAAATCCGTCATGTAACTTTATTATACAGACACCGGCAATCTTGTATCCGTTCAGCATTTAACAGCTCTCCCTATACGTTGTTATTTACTAATCATTTGCCGTAATTTGTTTTCAAAAATAAATTAGTAGATCAGCTTCATTCCTCCGCTGACCACTTCAAATTCATTGACCTCCTGACCTTCGCCCCGTTCTCCGTCTAATGACCAGTCCTCTTTTGCAGGGCATATGATCTGCGCCTTTCTGACCTTGACAAGATTCACCAGATCATGATCAAAATTTTGTTCATATAAAGCCTTCACCGCTTCATTCATCTGCATAAGATCCTTAGGCTGCCTGATCATAAGGATCTCATACAACCCATCCCCCAGATCGATCTCGCCATTATCCAAGTTCATGACACCGCCCAGAGAAAATGTATTGCAGACTGCCGTCAGGATAAACTCTCCCTCATATACTTCTTCTCCCGTATCGATCTTCATATAAACGGGCGTAAACTGCGTAAGGTCTTTCACGCCCTCCAAAATATACGCCAGATGCCCCAGCCTGTTCTTAAACTTCTGGGGTGTTTCATAAGAAGTTCTGGTAAACAGCCCGCAGGATGCCGTATAGACAAAAGTCCTGCCATTAAATATTCCAAGATCCAGTCTTCTCGGCGTCCCCTCCATAATCTGCTTCGCTGCTTCCTGCGGCTCTGACGGAAGTCCCAGACTGGATGCAAAATCATTAGTAGAGCCCGCCGGAATGTATCCGACCGGTTTTTTCCAGCCGATCTTCCTTGCCCCGCTCAATGCCTCATTCAGCGTACCGTCACCACCCATGCATACGATCAGGTCGATCTGATCATCCGCATGTTCCTCCACAAGCGCCGCTGCGTCTCCGGACTTTCTGGTATAACTGACGATCGTTTCATATCCATGATCGGCAAAAACATTTATAATATCACACAATGTATTTACCTTTTTTTTGACTCCTGCATTGGGATTAATAACCATTAAGATCCGCTTAAATGCTCCCATTGAGATTACTTCTCCCTTCTATCTGTTCATTTTTAAAAATGATATTTATGTTCAACACTATATATCCGTAATACGATTATGTTCCGCGTCATACGTATATCCGGCAGCCTCCAGCCCCGCTATCAATGCCGTCTGGTCGATATCCATATCTTCACACAGACTTTCCAGACTGGGATAATAATCCCTAAGCTTCATATTCAGATAACTGTACATTAGGTTTGGATCCTGAGGTATCATGATATCACTTTCATCCCTTCTGCATCTTTCATTTTCTGTCTCCGGCAGCTGCACCTCATATATTTATCTTAACAATTTCTTTCGTCACCGGATCAGCATCCGCCCTCGCACTGTTCCAGAAGCTGCGTCCACCGCAGATCGACTTCCTTCTGGAACGCCTCAATCAGATATTCATTGCCCGACTTAAACAGATGCTTAAACCTTCCCTGACGCTTTAAGAAATCTTCTATCGGAAGTTTATTCTTAGGGCGGTAATTTAAGATCCATTTCCCCTCGATCACTTCAAACAACGGCCAGTAGCATGTCTCCACTGCAGATTTACAGATATCAATGATATCCGGCGCCTCATAACGCCAGCCTCTCGGACAGGGCGCCATGATATTTAAAAATGCCGGTCCCTCCGTATAGATCGCTCTCTCCGACTTCTCATAAAGATCTTTCATATTGCCGATAAAGGTCGTCTGTCCGACATAAGGAATCCTGTGCGCCGCCATGATAGCTGCCAAATCCTTACGATACTGCGGTTTTCCTGCCGACTTCGTTCCGGAAGGCGTTGTCGTCGTATCCGCATACATCGGGGTTGCCGAGGAACGCTGTGTTCCCGTATTCATATATGCGCCATTATCATAGCACACATATACCATATCATGCCCTCGTTCCATCGCACCGGACAGGGATTGAAGACCAATATCATATGTCCCGCCGTCTCCTCCGAAGGTGATAAACTTATAATCCTCCGCCACCTTCCCTTTTTCTTTCAGCACGCGGTACGCCGTCTCCACGCCGCTTAAGGTTGCGCCCGCATTTTCAAATGCGCTGTGGATATAGCTGTCCTGATATGCCGTATAGGGATACATATAAGTCGATACCTCCAGGCAGCCTGTGGCATTGCCTACAACGGCCTTATCTCCCGGATGCAGCGCCTTTAAAACATTCCTTACCGCGATCGTGCCGCCGCAGCCTGCGCACATCCTGTGCCCCGGCGCAAGACGTTCCTCTCTTTCCTGTATTCCCTTGAAATCAAATGCACCTGCCATGATGATATCATCCTTTCCACGCATCCCATACTTATCCACGCAGCCCCAAATAGGTATACTGCCTGTCCGTCACACCTTCCTTTGCGATCCCGGAAAGCGTTTCATAAACTCCCTTTGCGTCCTCCACCGTAAGATCACGGCCCGAAAGTCCATATACGATATTAATCGCTTCCGCTGTATTCTTATTCTCATACATCGCTGCCCTCAGCTCTGCGCCCAGAGGACCTCCGTGACCGCTATAGCTCTCACACCGGTCCAGGATAGCCACAGCCTTGGCGGATGCAAGGGCTTTCGCAAGCTCCTCTCCCGGAAACGGCCGGAATACCCGGACTTTGATCAGTCCTGCTTTCACATTCTTCTGGCGCAGCTCATCCACCGCATCCTTGATCGTTCCGCAGGCAGAGCCTATCGCAACGATCACATAATCGGCATCCTCAGATCTGTATTTTTCAAAAAATCCATAAGCTCTGCCCGAAATGGCTTCATATTCCTTTGCCACATCCAGGATCACCTGTTTTGCGTTCATTATCGCCTGTGCCTGCGCCCGCTTTGCCTCCATACAATAGGGCGACGTCGCATAAGGTCCAAGTGCCATCACTTCATTTTGATTCAGCAGATAATGCTCCGGCTCATAGCTTCCCACAAACCTCTTTACCGGTTCATCTTCCATCAGTTCGATATTTTCCACAGCATGGCTGGTAATAAATCCGTCCTGACAGATCATCACCGGAAGCTTCACGTCTGTATGTTCCGCAATCCGGTATGCCTGTATCAGATTATCATAGACCTCCTGATTGTTCTCCGCATAGATCTGGATCCACCCGGAATCCCTTGCTCCCATGCTGTCAGAATGTTCTGCATTAATATTCAGCGGTCCGGTCAGACCACGGTTTACTACCGTCATAACCAACGGCAGTCTGGAAGACGCCGTGACATAGAGCATCTCCCACATCAATGCCAGACCGCAGGAGGACGTTGCGGTGATCGTCCTGGCGCCCGCCGCCTCAGAACCCATCGCTGCGCTCATCGCGCTGTGTTCGCTTTCTACCGGGATAAATTCCGTGTCTATCTCACCATTGGCAATCATATTGGACACAAACTGCGGGATCTCTGTCGAAGGCGTAATCGGAAATGCCGGCATGACATCCGGATTGATCTGCCTGATCGCATATGCAACCGCTTCATTGCCTGACATTCTGTTCTTCATTCCCATTACATTCACCATACCTTTCTTACTTTCCTTCCTTCATCCTGATTGCATGGAATGGGCATGCCTTTTCACAGATACCGCATCCCTTGCAGTGCATCAGGTCAAACGCCCTTCTCCTGCCATCCACCACAGGGATACAGCTGTCCGGACAATAGGGAACGCACAAAAGGCACTGCTTGCAATTCTCCTCGATAAATTCCGGCGTCCGGCTCCTCCACTCTCCGGTCTCCACCAACGCAGACGTAGCCGGTTCATAAATCTGTAAGCCTTCCGTCAGATCCTGCCATTTCGTATTTTCATTGATGTATTTCGCTTTCAGAGCCATTCAATGCCTGCACTCCTTTCGATATGATATCCTAAAAAACTCTGTCAATAATCCACATCCTTCAAAACGGATACACGGCTCTAATATTTAAACCTGCTGATCAATTCCTCCAATTCCTGTGCCAGCTTTTTATTTTGTTCCGCCTCATCCTGAACCGTATCTGCGATCTGTGCAATACACTCGTTCTTTTCAACAATGGTATTGATCGCAAGATGATTTTCCTCCGTGATGCTGTTTACCTCAGCGACACTATCGGAGATCTGCCTGACAGAAGCTTCCAATGTCTTAACAGACTTATTAACCTCGGAAAGCTGCTCCCTGATATTATTTACAGAAATATTGTTCCCCTCAGATCTCTCAGCAAAATCTTTAAACTGATCCACAACTTCCTTCTCCATAAAATCTATAATGGAACTAAAACAGTTATTAACAGCTGCAATACTGTCATCAGTCTCATTACAGATCGCCTGGATACTGGATGCCATATTACGGGATGTTTCCGCCAAATTTCCTATTTCTTCCGCAACAACAGCAAAACCGCGTCCTGCCTCACCGGCTCTTGCAGCCTCAATGGAAGCATTTAATGACAGCAGATTGGTCTGTCCGGCAATATTAAGAATCTCTGATGCCAGCTCATTGATCTTGGTAAGACTGCTCAAGCTGCAGATCGCGCTGTCCACGGAGCTTTTTGTCTGAGCCAGCGTATCCTGCCCGTTCTTATATGCATAATCCGCTTTGGTCTGCATATCCTGTACGCTTCCGATAACGGAATTGCTGGACTTTACGGATCCTGAAACACTCTCAAGAATATTTTCCACCACAAAATTGATATTTTTGATCTCGGAATTTACATTCGTTACGATGGAATTGGTGCTTTCCAACGCAGCAGACAGTTCCTCTGTTGTAGCCATATTATCCATGACATCCTCTACCATCTTTAAGGAAGAACCATGCAGATGTTCCGCCTTGTCTTCCAACGTAACGCCGCACTTTTTCAGCGTACCTGTTATTTCCTGCAGGGAATATATCAAGGTATCTGTCGCATTGGCAATACTTCCAATCTCATCATTTCTGCTGCTGTACTTCTGAATCTCTTTATTTTCCGCAATATTCAGTTCCTGAAGGGATACAATCCCGCCTTCAATAGATTTCATGGGCTTCAGTATCTGACCTACAATAATAAAGGAAACAACAATCAATACAACCAGCGCGGCAACACAAAATACGATCATTGTAGCAGTCAGACGATTGGCCGAAGCAAAGATCTCTTTCTGGTTGTCTGATACAAAGAACAGCCAGTTATGTTCCGCCATATAATAATAAGAAGCTATATATTTCTCTCCGTCTTGTTCATATTCTATATATCCGCTTGTATCCTCTGTCGCATCCTGCAGCTGCCCGCACAGCTCGATGATATATTCTTCCTCTGCAGGCGCCGAAACCATTTCTTCATCATCATGGAAGATAAACGTACCATTTGATACATTTATCATACGGTAAATAGCGTTATTCATTCCATCCATTGTCAGATTATCCAGAATCTGAATCAGTCCTTTACTGAAGATACCGCCGCCTACAAGACCTGCCGGATTACCCTGTTCATCATAAACCGCCATATACATAGAGACGATCTGCTGCCCACTGGCAGGGGAAATGATGATACCGGTATTATACACACCATCCGCCGCAAGCATGGAATTCTGCAGCGCCGCCAACGCGTCTCCCGTTCTTGTAGTGATACCGACTACTGCCGCATTGGTATGGGCAAGTACATGGGTATCCCATTCGCTGGCATATAAACCCTCCAGATTGTCAACATCACCCGAAAATTTTTCCGTATAGCTCTGCGCTGCGGCAACTGCTGCCGGATCCTCCGGATTCTTCATGATGTCAAGCACCTCACCCGCCCGGCTGTATGCAGTGAGTGTTCCCTCTGCTTCTTTTACATAATTCATGATGATCTGGCTGCGTTCCTGAACGATCGTATTCATGCTGTTGATCGTGCTTTCTCTGGTATCCTTTGTAATGCTTTGGATTACCATGATGGAAAGTACTGTCATAACAACGATCTGCATGGCCAACATTGAAATAATGATTTTTTGCCCCAGACCGAATGATGCCTTTACGCCATTTTGTTTGCTCTCCATTAAATTGTCCTCCTTTATCCTATCTGTGGTTTTGATTTTATATTTTATATGCGTTGCTCCTTACTTCCTCGAGCGCCATCTTCAGCGCCTTCATATTGCCATCCAATACTTCCGGCTTTCTGGCAAATTTATGCTGCAAGGATTTCTTCATCTCCTCTAAAAAACGATCCGGTTCCATAATACCGGTGATCTTCACAATAGCTGCCAGCATCGGTGTATTCGGAAAATACTGCCCCAGTGTGCGATCACAGATCTCCCTTGCATTGATCGTATATATCCTTCCTTCGTAACCATTCAGTTCCGGCATCAGTTCCTCACTGCTCCGTTCCGTGTTGATCAAAATAGCTCCGCCCTTTTTGATCCCTCTGGTGACATCCACCGTATGGAGCAGCGTCTCATCCACTACTGCCACATAATTAGGTTCATAAATATTGCTGTGTACACGGATCTCCTGATCGCTGATCCTGTCATACGCCGTGATCGGCGCGCCCATGCGCTCCGGGCCGTATTCCGGGAATCCCTGTACATGCTTTCCGATGTTAAATGCAACATCCGCCAGCAGAAGCGCCGCCGTCTTGGCTCCCTGTCCGCCGCGTCCGTGCCATCGGATCTCTACCAATTCGCTCATTGCTTATGTATCCTTTCTATTATGAAATATGGCATGTGCGTCAATCAGGCGCACATACCATGCTCCCGCAATTGATTGACCGTCAATCAGCTCAAGGGATACTTTGCCGTCAGCTTATCTACGATCGTCCTTGCGTCACCGACCTTCTCAGCGCCGCCCTTGATAAGTATTGCGATCGCCTCGGCAATCTGATCCATGTCTTCCGTATTCATGCCCCGGCTTGTAACAGAAGGCGTACCCAGACGGATACCGCTGGTAACGAACGGTGACTGCGGATCATTCGGTATTGTATTCTTGTTGGCAGTCAGATGCGCCTCGTCCAGAAGCTTTTCGATCTCCTTGCCGGTCAGCTGAAACGGCGTCAGGTCAACAAGCATCAGATGATTGTCCGTGCCGCCGGATACGATCTTGATGCCGCGGCTCATCAGCCCTTTACACAGAGCCTGTGCATTATCTACGATACCCTGACAATATACCTTGAAATCATCGGAAAGCGCCTCCTGGAAGCAGACAGCCTTTGCCGCGATCACATGCATCAACGGTCCGCCCTGGATACCGGGGAATACTGCCTTATTAAAATTATATTTCTTTGCTGCCTCCTCATTGCAGAGGATCAGACCGCCGCGGGGACCGCGGAGCGTCTTATGCGTCGTCGTCGTCACCACGTCCGCATAGGGGATCGGGCTTGGATGAAGCCCTGTGGCTACCAATCCTGCAATATGCGCCATATCTACCATCAGGACAGCGCCTGCCTCGTCAGCCACTTCCCTGAATTTCTTAAAATCAATCGTCCTTGCATAAGCGCTTGCCCCTGCAATGATCATCTTGGGTCTGCACTCCAGTGCGATCTCTCTTAATTTATCATAGTCGATAAAGCCCTCGTCATTCACGCCGTATGGTACGATCTTAAAATATTTACCGGAAATGTTCACCGGACTTCCATGTGTCAGATGCCCGCCATGATCAAGATTCATCCCCATGATCGTATCGCCGGGATTACAGATTGCAAACTGTACAGCCAGATTCGCCTGTGCGCCGGAATGTGGCTGTACATTGGCATAATCACAGCCAAAAAGCTTCTTTGCACGTTCCCTTGCCAGATCCTCCACAACATCCACGCAATCGCAGCCGCCATAATATCTCTTTCCCGGATAACCCTCCGCGTATTTATTGGTCAGTACACTTCCCATAGACGCCATGACAGCCTTGCTTACCCAGTTCTCCGAAGCAATCAGTTCTATATGGCTGTTCTGACGTTCCTGCTCATCCACGATCGCCTGGGCTATTTCGGGATCGACTTTTTTAATTTCTTCCAATGAATACATATTTGTTCCCTCCATCATTATAGTCTATCGTAAACAGTAGATAAATCTGCCGTTTAAATATGAAATATTCCTATCAAAACATTTTAACACAAAATATCCAGATATAAAATAGGCAAAAAGATAAATTTTAACTCAAAAAATGCGCGGCATCTATTTTGACATAAATATTTCCTCCGCATACCTTACTGATTCCATCGCGTCCTTCGCATACTTATCCGCATGGATCATATCGGCATATTCCTGTGTCAAAACGGCACCGCCGACAAGCACTCTGCAGTCAACACCCTCCTCATGAAGCATTTTAATCGTTTCTTCCATCGCGGGAACTGTCGTTGTCATCAAAGCGCTCAAGCCCACCAGACGGATATTCTCCTCCTTTGCCGTCTTCACAATCAGCTCCGGCGGTACATCCTTTCCAAGATCGATCACGTCGTATCCATAATTCTCTAATAATACCTTCACTATATTTTTCCCGATATCATGGATATCCCCCTTGACTGTTGCTAAGATGATACGCCCCTTCTTTTCTTCTGCCGCACCCTTTGACTGCATCGCTTCCTTGATCACGTCAAACGCTGACTTGGCAGCCTCCGCGCTCATCAGAAGCTGGGGTAAAAATACCCGTTTTTCCTCAAAGCCTTTCCCTACGATATCCAATGCAGGGATCAGTTTACCGTCAATGATCTCTATAGATTCCATCGTCTGAAGGTACTCCCCTGTCAGATGAGCCGCTCTTTCCTTTAGTCCTTTTACAATCGCTTCGATCAAAGGATCTTTTGCGGAATCATTGCCTGTTCCGCCGCCAGCCGTTCCGTTTTCCATACCTGCCCTGCCATCCGCCGCTCCAGGTCCCATACCTGCTCCACCTGCCGTGTTTCCGGCTGCCACCGTCGGCAGCTTCGACGCATATTCAATATAATCAGTAAAATTCTCATCATATCCCTGCAATGCGCAAAATGTGTAATACGCCTTCATCATCTCTCCGGAATTCGGATTCATGATCGCGGCGTCCAGTCCATTCTGCATCGCCATGGTAAAGAAGGATGCATTGATAAAATCCCGGTTCGGCAGTCCAAAGGAAATATTGGACACTCCCAGACTTGTCCTTCCCCGATACCGTTCCTTGATGCCTTTTAGGGAATCCAGCGTCACCTTCGCCGATTCCTTATCCGCACTGACGCTCATTGCCAGCGGATCAATGATGATATCCTTCTTCGCAATCCCATATTCTGCCGCTTTTTTGTAGATCTTATCAACAATCGCCAGCCGTCCTTCTGCCGTTTCGGGGATACCATCCTCATCAATCGTAAGCGCCACCACAAGTCCGCCGTATTTTCTGACCAGCGGAAATACTTCCCGCATCACTTCCTCTTTGCCATTGACGGAATTGATCATTGCCTTGCCATTATAACGGCGAAGCGCCTGTTCCATCGCTTTACTATCCGTCGTGTCGATCTGCAGCGGAAGGTCGGTCACACCCTGCAGCTCCATGACAACCTCCGTCATCATGGCAGCCTCGTCGATCTCCGGAAGTCCTACATTGACATCCAAGACATCCGCCTTTTTCTCCTGCTGCGTCAGTCCTTCCTGTAAGATATAATCCATATTGTGATCACGGAGAGCCTGTTTAAACTTGGATTTACCGGTGGGATTGATCCTCTCGCCGATGAGTACCGGCTTCCCTGAAAATTCCACCGTATGCGTATAAGAAGCGATCAGGGTATGTTCTTTGAACGTCAGAGGCAGCGGCGTCATCTCTTTGACCGCAGCGATCATGCTGCTGATATGCAGCGGCGTCGTTCCGCAGCAGCCACCAAGGATCCGGCCGCCCAGTCCGGCGATTCTGATCATCGCATCCCTGAATTTATCCGGCGTCACATCATACACCGTCTTTCCATTCTCCGTCCTCGGAATGCCGGCATTGGGATTGACGATTATGGGAACGGAAGCATATTCCGCCAGTTCCTCCACAATGCCCATCATCTGTTCCGGTCCGAGGCTGCAATTGATTCCCAGAGCATCTACACCCAGCCCCTCTGCCGCCGCTACCACGGCTTTCGCATCCGCACCGGTCAAAAGCTTTCCTGATGCATCATAAGCAGTCGTCAGAAACACCGGAAGTTCGCAGGTCTCTTTTGCTGCCAAAATTGCCGCCTTCGCCTCATAGATATCATTCATGGTCTCAATCAGGATCAAGTCCACGCCGTAAGCTGCTCCGATGGCGATCGTCTTACAAAAGAGCTCTACGGCATCTTCAAAATCCAGATCGCCAAGAGGTTTTAACAACTTGCCAAGGGGACCGATATCCAGCGCGATATAATGCTCCTTTGATAAAAATCTGTCTGCAAGCAAGCTTTTTTCCGCTTCCGCTGACGCAACAGCTTCTCTGGCATTATCAATCGCGCGTTCCACAACATTCTTCAGGGAATATTCCCCCTCATCCGAAAACTTTAGCGCATTGGCGCCAAAGGTATTGGTCTTTAAGATATTGCTGCCCGCCATAAGATAATCATAATGGATCTTTCTGATCTCGTCGGCATGGGTAATATTCCACATCTCCGGCAGTTCGCCCGCTTTCAGTCCTGCTGCCTGAAGAAGCGTTCCGCAACCTCCGTCAAAAAACACAAAGCCTTCTTTCATTTTTTCCCGTATTGTTTTCATACTATTTTTCGTCCCCCTGTTCCTCCAGACACTTTTTTAAAGCATCAGCCGCATCCATGATCTGGTCACGTTCACGGCTGTCAAGCGCCGTTTCAAACTCCCTCATGCACCGTTCTATGAGCGTCCGCTTCTTCCCGGTGCTTTCTTCATAACAGCGTTCCCCGCGAAGCAGAAGCAGCTTGTTCTCCTCCTGATCCCTGGGCGATATCTTCAGATAAGAAAGCTCCTCCAGACGGGTCTTGATCTCCTCGTCCGTCATGGTGTTATATTTCCCTTTAATGATCTGTTTTTTCACCCTGCCGGTGGAAACCACCTTTACTTCCACTTCCAGAATGGAATTGATATCATAGGTATAAGTCACGTCCACGGATTCCTCGCCGCGGGGTTTTTTCGGGATCCTGATATCCATCGTGCCGATCAGCAGATTATTGGCCGTCAGACGGCTTTCTCCCTGAAATACGTTGATACGTATCCTCTCCTGATCATCATGCAGGGTATAGAGCCGCTCCGTCCTGCTTGCGGGGATCACGGTATTACGTTCAATGATCGGGCAGTAATGACCACTCTCAAAACTCCCGTCAGGCCGTTCCACTGAAACCTCTGTTCCCAGAGTAAACGCGCAGACATCCGTCAGAATAATTTCCTTTACGTCTTTATCCCGCGCCTTCATGGCCGCCTGGATCGCAGCGCCCAGCGCCACCGCTTCATCCGGCTGGACCGATGTATCAGGAAACTGCCTGAACAACTTCACAATAAATTCCCTGATCAGCGGCATCCTTGTAGCTCCGCCCACCAGCACCACCTGATCAATATCCGTGATCTTGACATGGGCATCCGTGATGCTTCGCTGCAACGGCTTTCTGATACGCTCTAAAAGGGGCTCGCAAAGCTTCTCATACGCCTTTGCGGTAATGCTCATCTCCTTTGTTTCCCCGCCCACCTTACATTTCATTTTGGGATTCTTCTTTTCCCCAAGTTCTCTTTTACAGAGTTCCGCCGCCTTATGAATGGCAGTCAGCGTTTTTGCATCCAGCTTATCAATCTCTATCTCGTTCTTCCTGATAAACTCCTGCTCAATCACCTCCGTAAAATTCTCCCCGCCCAGATAATTATCTCCTGCTACTGCGCGCACTTCCAAAATCGTGCCGTACAATTCCAGAATCGATACGTCAAACGTACCGCCGCCCAGATCAAAGACCATAAAGCGGGTATTCTCTTTCTTGTCATACAGTCCGTAAGTGATTGCCGCCGCCGTCGGTTCACTGATGATACGCTCCACCTTCAGCCCCGCCAGCTTTCCGGCAAGCTTCGTAGCTTTACGGCGTTCATCATCAAAGTATGCCGGAACACTGATCACGGCTTCCGTCACTTTCTTTCCGAGATACTCCTCCGCATCCTCTTTCAGGCATCTTAAAACAAAGGCGGAAAGCTCCTCCGGCTTGAATCTGCGTCCACCCAGATCATACTCCTTCTTACTTCCCATAAAACGCTTAAAGACATCCGCCATCCGCTCCGGATGAAGCATGCCGTATTCCTTTGCCGTCTCCCCTACCAGGATCTGTCCCTCCTCATCCACCGCTACCACGGATGGAGTCAGGTTCTTATGAAGCCTGTTCGGTATGATAACTGCTTTTTTATTTTTACAATAAGCCGCAAGACTGTTCGTCGTGCCAAGATCGATCCCTATAATCATGAATCCACCTCATTCTTTATTTATTTTATCTCCTTCTGTCGATCATGATCAGCAGCTGCTGCGCCGATGAATTATTGCCGCGGTAGCAGCACCGATTGGATTCCTGGCAGAGGATACGTGCCTTTTCCATATCTCCCTCCAGATAAGCCAGCCGCGCCATGGCTTCTTTCATTTCCGTACACTCCTCTTCGCTGCACCAGTAACACATACAGCCTCTCTGCATTTTCTCCACATATGTATATGCCAGCTCTGTCCTGCCGGAATAAAACGCATACAGAAAATAGTTATACAATTTTTGTCTTGCCCCGGTGGTCATCCTGTCGATCAGCTCTTCTATGGAATATTCCAGATCAGTACACTCCTTAAACGGCTTATCCTGATACCTGCGGTAGATCCCTGCAAACTTTTTGGCATTTTTCATATCGCCCGCATAGTAATAAGCGATCATCATATTCTCCACCAGATCCTTTGCATCATCATAATCCCGCATTTTTTTCGTCATCTCATAAATCTTCTCATAATGCATGAGCGCAGTTTCATATTCTGCGATATGAAAATAAATATCAGCCAGCTTGAACCTAAGATTGATCCTGTCATTCAGCGGTTCCTCTTCCTTCTCCGCTTCCTCCTGTATCCATGCGGTTGTCCGGTCCAGATATTTTTCTACATACCGGCATGCCTCCCCGGCGGCAGGATAAAGGCTCCAGATCTCGTAAATATCCTGAATACGGCTGGTCTCGTCGGAAAGCTTCTCACAATGCCTTTTCGTCACATCGATGCTTCCATACTCCTTCCTGATCCAGTTCAGCGCCTCCTTGATATGTCCCTGCTGCGCTTCCACATACGCCAGGCTTTCCAGACATTTCTTATGTTCCTCCTCTTTGGTAAGCTCCTTAGCCAGCTTCTTCAGACATCGGGTACCTTCTTCATAATCCCCTTTCCGCAGATAACAGTTCAGGATCTTTCCGATACAATATTCATTATCTTCATTAAATCTTTGTTTCGTATGGATGCTCTTCAGATAACATTTAATCGCCTCATCCAGCCGCCCCATTGTGCGGAGGATATCCGCTTTCGTGAACCACAGTCCGCTTTTTCCTTCCCCTTCAAAGCTTTTGTCGATATCCTCCAAAGCGGACTCATACTCCCGCATATAATAATGGATCTTTGCTTTTCTCCAATAATTCCAAGGCACGATGCCATTCTCTTCATCCTGCTGCAGGAAGTATTCCAACGCTTTCTTCCCGTATTCCGGCTGGTATGCGCTCACAAATTTACGCAGATAGACCCAGCCGATCCTCCAGTATTCCTTTTGCTTCTTAGGCGCGATCTCAACCGCCTTCTGATAATAAACAATCGCTTCATTATACTTTCCCGCATTTTCTTTGATCCTGCCCAGATAAATATACACCCATTCAAATGCCATATCCTTGTCTTCACATGCCTTCAGATAACGATATGCCTTTTTGTCATCCTTCTTATGGATATGGTATAACCGTCCGATATAATACAGCTTGGAGATACCATCTGCAAGGCGTTCTGATTCCAAGATATACCGCAGCGCAGCATCTCTGGTGGATTTCCCGCTGAGATGTTCGTCCTCGTTCAGATAGTACCTGTTCATAAGCGCTTCAGCGATCAATTCCTTCGGCGCCTTTTCCTTCTTCATGCGTCGGAGCACCTTCGCTGCGTAATCATCCGCCGCCTGCCATTCCTCCGGCGTTTTTACCAGTCCGTTTTTTGCTTTCATGCGCAGCGCCATCAGTTGATAGCTTTCTACTCCCGCCTCATCTGCCTGCCTGAAGATATTTTCAGCATCCTTTAATTGACGATAAGCGATAAATACTCTGGCGGCGCGTTCATAGATCTCCGGATTGCCGTTATATAACCGCTTTGCCTGATAAAAGGTATCGATGACTTCCTGCGCCATGTGCAGCCCTTCATACGCTTCCTGCAGATAAAAATATGCCCAGTAAAAGTTCGGATCCAGCTCCTTTATCTTCTCACAGACAGCCGCCATGCTTTGATAGTTCTTTGCCTCCCTATACAGCATCACCTTACTCATATAATGGTTAAGGTTTTCCGGTTCCAGTTCTATGGCATGATCCAGAGACTTTTCCGCCAGATCAAAATACTCCTTCCCTTCTTCCTCCCCATGTAAAAAATAGAGATTACTCCAGGCGCTGCCCTCCATACGGCATATATCTACCATCTGCTTTTCAGCGTCCTCCGGTTTCTCTTCTTCCAGACATTCCCGCCAGCTCTCCGTTTCCCGGATCGTCTCATGATATTCCTGATTCAGATAATGCATGGAAGCGGAAAGTCTATGCCACCATGCAGCATGCTGACAATACTCCGGATGCGCCGCAAAAAACGCCTGCCCATCCTTACTCCTTTCTGCCTGAACATAACTCCATCCAAGCTCTTTTACATCCTCCGCCGACAGATGATCGGCGTCCTTTTCATATTCCTCAATGGCTTTTGGCAGCACTTCCTCCAGAAGCTTTGTCAGCTCCTCCACGTTTCTGAGTCCTCTCGCCTTTGCCGCCAGCCTGCGCGCCTCCTTCCAATCCTCCTGATCCCTGCGGATCTGCGCCATTCCAAAAAGAGCTTTAAAACGGTAATATTCACCTGCAAAATGATCTGATTTCAAGTATTTGTCAAAGATCTCCTCGGCTTCCCCGGACTGCCCCAGTCCGTACAAGCCTGTTGCACCTTGTATCTGTATTGCCTCACTATCCGGATATCGCCGGATCAGCTGCTGATACTGTTTCAGCGCCTCCTCATTTTTCCCTTCCTTCTGCCAGAGCTTTGCCCATTCAAACTCCAGCCAAGGATACCCTATCTTGTATGATTCAAGACGCTCCAGTTTCTCCCGCCTCTTTGTTAAATCCTCCAGCGCATGCTCCGCCACCTGATTGGCATACTCATTATAATCCCACATAAATCCATCATAATCTGCACCTTCCGCGCCTTCCAACGCTTCAAACCAGAAATCCGAAACCCCTTCCTTATCCTCAAGCTTCTTCACCATATGATCCACAAAGCCCGCGGGAAGATGTTCCTCAAATTCCCGTCTGTTTTCCCGGATCAGGAAGGTATGATCCAACATCTGCCAGATTGCGGCAGGGAGACGGAATTTCTTTGAAAGCTCCTCAAACAGGCACCATTTAACGGCTTCTCCCTCGTCAAGAGAATCGATCACGGGATCCGCCAGCAGCGTCTCCCATTCCTTCGGATCAATCCTTCTTGAGATAGACGCATAGATCTGATCAAACTTTATCATAAAACGACCGACTGCACTATCTTCTTCCAGACCTGAACGGGATATGCTGTTTTTTTCATCCGCTTCATCCGGCGTATCAGCATAGGCTGCCGCCTCCTCATAAGCTGCCCTGAGACGTTTGAAGCCTTCCGGGTCGTCTTCCGGATTCACTGACGTCAGAAGTTCATGGTAAGCTTTTCTGATCACCGCCAGATCCTTCGTCTGTTCCAGATGCAGGATAGCGAAACACTCTTTGATGCGGATATCCCGTTCTTCTGCAGAATGAGTATTCATAAATGATTTCCTCCAATTTCCGAAATATAGCGTTCTTTAAAGACACGTTTATCAGCGTTTCTCCAGCCCAATCACCGCCGTCACTGACTTCTCCGGCGCCATAATCAACGTATCCATTAAGGAAAGTCCGATATATCTTGATGGCTGCAATACGGCAAAAATCCCTTTCTGGTTCTCCAGCGCATAATCCCCATAGCCCGGACTGTATCGCGGATGCGTCTTATATCCTCCGGCTTCAGCATCCTTCCTAAGATCATCATTTAACTGATTGCACAGACTTTCCACTGCCGCCGCCCCGGCTGCCTGTAAGATAGCCGCTTTTGCCATAGACGTAAGCCTTGTTCTGCGAAGCAGACGGTCATATTCCGCCCCGATTGTGGCCGCAAACAAAAAAATCTCCTGACAGCCGCAAAGGTTTCTTGTCAGGTCATGACTGACCACTTCACCATAGGGAAGCAGGATCCTCCCATCGCCCTTCACTTCAATCGGAAAACGTCCGTAACAGGCTTTGGGATGCATTACAGCTTCCGTCGATGCAGCCGCTTCACGGATATGTCCCTGAATAACCGTCAAAGAACTGTCTGCCCATTCAGGGGGATCATCTGCATTCACATCTCCAACTATATCCGTATCTTTAACCCTATCCGCATTCATCCCCGCTATCCATCCGGGGCTGTAACCAAGATAACGGTACACCTCTTTTTCTAAAATAACAATATCCCCATTTTGAGGAACATAAGTAATCACGGGAGCATCCATTGTTTTTATTACTACGCCTTTCACTGCTTTACTCAGTACAACTTTTCCAAACAATCAATTCTATAGGGGCACGGATTTGCAAAAAAACGAAAGCTGTTATCATTTTTTACAAGACGGAATGATCTCCGAAAGATTATCCTGCAGCTTCGCTGCGACGTCCGGTTTGTTCATCGTATAAATATGGATCGCATTGATCCCATTCGCCAGAAGATCTATGATCTGATCCGTGGCATAAGCAATCCCTGCCTGCTTCATGGCTGCGGGATTGTCTGAAAATTTATCCAGTAAAGAAACAAATCTCCGCGGGATAAATGCCTGTGACAGCTTTAAGATCCTTTCCATCTGTTTTGCATTGGTCACCGGCATGATCCCGGCAACGATGGGAACATTGATTCCGGCTTCACGCAGCTTATACATATAATTATAAAAAATGCTGTTGTCAAAAAACATCTGCGTCGTCAGGAAAGCGCAGCCCGCGTCTACCTTCTTCTTCATATTGACAATGTCCTCCGCCATATTGGCTGCCTCCGGATGCTTCTCCGGATAACATGCGCCGCCGATACAGAAGTCACCGTATTTCCTGATCTCATGCACCAGTGCATCCGCATGACGAAATTCCCAGTCCGAAGTATCCTCCACGCCCTGCGGCAGATCTCCCCTGAGCGCAAGGATATTCTCAATATGGTGCTCCTTCAGATCCATGACACGCTCTTTGATATTCTCTGCCGTTGCATTGACACAGGTCAGATGCGCCAGGGGCGGCACCTGATGCTTCAGCACGTTAGATGCAATCGCTGTCGTATATTGACTGGTTCCGCCTCCTGCGCCATAGGTAACGCTCATAAAGTCCGGCTTTAATGCCGCGATCTCATTCGTCGCCTTCTCCACGCTTTCATAGAGATCACTTGTCTTCGGGGGGAATACCTCAAAGGACAGGGTAGGTTGTTTTTTTTCAAGTATTTCAGATATCTTCATCTTCTGATAACGCTCCTTTCAAAAATCTTACATCCACCTTTAACATCATGTTATGTAAACCGCATAAATATATCTTCGTAAAATGTTCTTCAAACGTAATTTTACAATTGCTCATTTTTTACTGCTGCCGGATAACCCCTTCATATGCCGAAAATGCGGAAGGAACCGGATAATCTTTCTCCATCTCTTCCGGCGATACGAGATGCCACCGTCCATCTGCCTTGGTAATATCCTTCGTTTCGGAAAGCTCATCCGCCCGGACAAGATAAGCCTTCATCAGCCACTCTTTATGAGTAAAAATATGCTTCGCCGATGGCAGGGATTCTATGTAGATCGGTGCAAATCCAAGTTCCTTGACAAAATCCAGCGCTTCCTTTTTTTTACAATGCCCTTCCATAGAAGGCAGTTCATAAAGTCCTGCCAAAAGCCCCTTGCCCGGTCGTTTATGAAGCAGGACACCGCCTTTCAAGCGGATCACAAGCACTGTCTTTTTTTCCACTGTTCTCTGCTTTTTCGGCGGTTTATATGGAATCCTGTCAGTCATCCCTTCCCGGCAGGTAATACACAGCTCCTTCCACGGACATTGATCGCATTTTGGCTGTCCGTTTGGAATACATATCATAGCCCCCAGATCCATCAGCGCCTGATTAAACGTACCGCTCTCGCCCTTCGGAAGGATCTTCAGCAGTTCACCGGAGATTCTCTTCCTGACGCCATCATCGCTGATATCCGATTCGTCGCCCGTCACTCTGGTGATCACCCGCAGGACATTGCCATCAACTGCCGGAACATCCGCCCCAAAAGCGATTGAGGCAATCGCGCCAGCCGTATATGCTCCGATCCCCGGCAGCTTTAACAGGTCTTCATAGGTATCCGGCATGTTTCCCTGATAATTTTCCATGATCATTATGGCAGACTTCTTCAGGTTTCTTGCTCTGTTATAATATCCCAATCCCTCCCAAAGCTTTAAAAGACGTTCCTCCTGTACTGCCGCCAATGAAGTAATATCCGGAAGTTCATCAAGAAAACGTCTGTAATATTCCTTTACAGCCTCTACGCGAGTCTGCTGCAGCATGATCTCGGATATCCAGATATGATACGGTACAGGATCCTCTCTCCACGGAAGGGTTCTTTTATTATCCCGATACCAGTGTAATAACGGCTTCACGGCATGCAACAAAATATCTTCTTTATCAGCACCCTTATTTTTGCCTAACATAATGCAGCCTGCCCCTTTCCTCCCCTTTCATGCATATATGCGCTCACCATGCACATAAGCAATGCTCCGGGAGGGGATCGCATTGCCGTTGAACCGAAAAATTATATGCGCTTCTGTTCATACTTCTGTTTTGTGATAATATCATTCTTAATATGTTTATACCGCTCCTCCATGGTCCATTCTTCCTGCGGCTCCATTCCCTGCGACATCTCAATCACCGTCAGCATATCCGGCGTAAGAAAGCTTTTGATTCGAAACAACGCATCCAGCTTGTCCTCCGGTTCCCTTGCATCCAAAAATAACAATAGATTCGGATCGATCCCTCCTGCCGTCTCCGTCACATCCGGAAGCTTCTCTAATACCGCAACATCCCGACTTTCCGGTAAGCGTTCAGACGGTATGACTGCAGCGGCTCTTTCTTCGTTCCTCTCCCCACGCAATGTTCCCACAGCCTCTGTATCCGCCATCCGTTCAAAACGGTATTCCTGCGCTGCGTTCGGATATTTCACACGATCCAGCCTTTCCAAAAATTCGGACAGCGGTCTTGCATATATCTTAAATGGAGCATATAACCCCTGATAGACCACAAGCATTTTGCCGGTCCCTTCCTCTTCTGCCAGCGCAATAATCTGATACAGATTTCCCTTAAAGTGCCGATATATCTCAAATGCTTTTGGTTCCATCAGCTTCTCTGCCTCCTGTCCGCATGATATCTTTTTTATCCTGCACCCAATATATTATATCAAATGAATCACTAATAGACAAGTCATACCGCCCCATTCCTACTACCTTTGCCAAACCCTCTTATATCGTAAAACTGCTTACCTTATCGGATATTTTTGCTTTATCGGCCCTGCTTACCTTATTGTTCCTCTTATGGCACGATCTCATAAATTATGCTGCAATGATCAGCCGGAAAAGAAATATCCGATAATCGAAGCAGCAATTCTTCCCCTGCCTCCGTTCCGGCGGCAGTAATTTTTCCATGATGGATCCTCACACAATAACAACGGCTGCCATCTGCATAGATAATACTGTTTAATGTAAGTCCCGGATCAGAATATCCGTATTCCCGCAGCCTCATATCCAGAACCTCCAGAAAACATAATTCCAAATCATGATACGATTCTTCCTCCGTCATCCCTGCGCTGCTGCCAGACGCACTTATGGGAAGCATTGTCACCAGGAAAAATATGATCAACACAGTAAACAAAACCGTTCCTGCCTTTTTCTCCAGCCCTTTCACCACTTCATTCATCATTACCCCTTTGTACATTATTTTCATCCTCCCCTGTTTTCATTATTTCATACAGCATTTCCTTACTGTATTTTTATAGTACTGCTTTTCATGTACAATAAAACGGTCATAATGGAAAAGCGGAGATAGCGCATAACAGATACGGAGGATGAAAAGCCGCATTGATCATACCGAAACAAAATTTTACGACGTACTTTTTATTATATCATATGGTTTACATAAAATGAGGTTTTTTTCTTCAATGCCGAGTTTTTTTCTCTCAATGTTTTTCAGCAAATAAAAAAGAGCCCGCAAAAGCCCTTTTTACATGTTTCACGTCAAATTTACGCATATTCGCTCAATTTTTATCAAATTGGGAATTTATCTGCTATACTGAAGATGGTAAAGCTTTATAGGAGCTTACCTGATACAAAACATCAAATCTTATCACCTCGAGGCATGGGCAGGGATGCGTCAGCGCCCCTGCTCATATTCTGTGCTGTATCTTACGATCAGCAGCTCCACTCCCAGCTTATCCGCGATCCGTCCCGACTTGATCGCCGCTTCAGTCTCCACGCAGTCCGTCACTATCCTTTTCAGATCTTCTACGCTGTATCCTGCCGCCTGACGAGGATATTTATCCGCAAGAAACGTCTGATTGGCAGGCAGATTCATCTTTCTGGCAATGCCGCCCTTATCATACCCCTTGATTTTCAACTCCTTTGCCTGCATCATATTATTAAATTGTCTTATCAGCAGATTCAAAACTTCATTCGGTCTTTTCTGCAATGCAAGCAGATCATAATAGAGCTGCAATGCTTTCTTCTGCTGCTTCCCGACGATCGCCTCGACCATTTCAAAAACCCTGTCTTCCAGACTGCGCGCCGTCAAAGCCTCTACATCCGCCTCCACGATCTGATTCCTGTCCTGCGCATAGCTTAACAGCTTCTCCATTTCATTGCGGATCGTCCATAGGTCAAGCCCAGCACGCTGCGTCAGCAGTTCTGCCGCACCGGCGGAGATCTTCTTTCCCTCTCCCGCTGCCAGCCCCGCCATCCAGCGGTGGACCGACAGCTTATCCAGCTCCTTAAAATCAATATCTATGCCTTCCTTACTTACGGTCTTGTACATTTTGCCGCGCTTATCCAGTTCCCTCTCCACAAAAAGGAAATGCACCGTTTCGGAAGGATGCTTTAGATATTCCGCCATTTCCTCACAGGACGACTTAAACCATCCGGAATCTATAATCAATATCGTTCTTCGATCCGCCAAAAACGGCATCGTATCTGCCAGTGAAATCACTTCATCTGCATTGATCTTATTTCCTTCAAACCGATGAAAATTCATCGTATCCTCCGGATCTGTCAACGCCTGCAGAAACTTGTCTTTGTACTGACGCTTCAAATATTCTTCTTCCCCATATAACAGATATGCCTGCTTCGGATTTCCGTCTTTGATCTCCTGCAGCAGCTTTTCCAGATGCTGCTTGACGTCATTGATACTTTTTATCTCCACTGATATAACCTTGACCCTTCCTTCCGCTTCAACCCCTGCAAAGCTTCTGTTTTTCATCATGTATATTTTCTCGCCCCATATATGAGGGAGCCTACCCGGATCATCGTGCTTCCTTCCAGAATGGCGTTTTCATAGTCCTGACTCATCCCCATCGAAAGGATCTCCATGGAAACATTATCATATTTTAAATCCTTCGCTTTTTCAAACAGCAGCCTCGTCTTCTCAAAATATTTACGGTTTTCCAGATCCGAAGTATCCGCAGGCGGGATCGTCATCAGACCTTTCACTCTGATATGCGGCTGTGCTGCGGAAAGCTCCAGCATCCTCCACAAATTATCAGCCGCCAGTCCCGTCTTGCTTTCCTCCGCACCGATATTGACCTCGATCAGGACATCCTGCACCATATCCCGCTTGGCTGCGGCTTTCTCCAATGCAGTCAGCAGATGCTCGCTGTCCATACTCTGGATCAGCTCCGCCCTTCCCAATACATATTTGATCTTATTGGTCTGAAGATGCCCGATCAGATGCACCGGTTTCCCCAGATACGCATCCGCGTCTTTTTTCTCAACCAGCTCCTGCACATGATTCTCCCCAAACAGATCGATCGCAAAGCGCGCGCTCTCTTTTACTTCTTCTATAGAACGCGTCTTGGATGCGGCAAGAAGCAGGATCTCTTCCGGTCTTCTGCCGGCAGACTGCGCCGCCTTCTCCATTTTTTCCCTGATCGCTTCAATATTTTGTTTCATATCAGCCTGATTACCGCCCATAATCATCCCTGCCTTTTCTGAAATATCTTTAAAGACACAGTATCCCTAAGAAGATTTTCTGTCTCCGGTCAAAGCCACGCAAATCCTTTAGATTTTAGGGTTCGCCTGACTCTGTGCTTTTCAAATATTATACATCAATAAGTTTATACAGGCAAAGACTATTTGACAATTTTATCCCCTATTGACTTTCTGAACATTGTTCAGTATAATATAATTGAACATTGTTCAGGAGGAGCGCTATGGATCATAAAGAACTCATCATTCAAGCCACGATCGGGCTCATTAATGAAAAAGGCGGGCAAATGGATAGCATTACTGTACGGGAGATATGCAAAAAAGCAAATGTTGGTTTAGGGCTTGTGAATTATCATTTTGGGAGCAAAGACAAACTCATAGAATTATGCGTAGAACGAATTGTAAGCGGTATTATTGATAATTTCCAAACCATCCGGGAAAACACAGAAAAACTAAATCCTTTTGAAAAACTTGCGTATCTTGGAGACATGACGTTTACCTTTTTATTTGAACACTATGCCGTGTCAAAAATTTCTGTTCTTTCAGATATGCATATGCCAAAAGAAAACGACAATACGCATAGGACATACCTTGCTTATCTTCCGCTTATGTCCGCCTGCCGCCCGGATTGGGACGAAGAAACGCTTAAACGCAAGACATTTTATCTGATTACTGCGATGCAGCAGGCTTTTTTGCGCCATAAAGTAATTATGCAGCTTTATGGGATAGACTTGACCGTTCCGGAAGAACGGAAAGCATTTCATAAAGCGGTATTACATGACATTTTGGAGGTCTAGCTTATGAAAATAACAGTGATAAACGGAACAGAAAAACAAGGTATAACCTATCGTTTAAAAGAAATTTTTTTGAAACAGTTCCGGAAAAATTCGGATATCAGGGAATTTTATCTTCCAAAGGACTGTCCGGCTTTCTGCTCAGGCTGTATAAATTGTATGTTGAAAGGCGAACATACATGCAAAGATACGGAGTACATACAAAAAATTGTATCGTCGCTATTAGAATCCGATTTGATTGTCATGACCAGTCCCGCTTATGTGATGCACGCAACAGGTTCCATGAAAGCGCTGCTTGACCATCTTGCATATTTATGGATGCCGCACCGCCCTGCTCCTGAAATGTTTACAAAGCGTGCAGTTATCATTACGCAATGTCTCGGTGCAGGAGCAAAATCCACAGCGAAAGACATAAAACACAGTCTTTCATGGTGGGGCATTTCCAAAATCACAGTATTTACAGGACAACTTATGAGCGATGTTGTCTGGGAAAGGCTTGCAGAAAAAAAGCGCTTGGAGCTTACGAAAAAAATAAGTCGTTTATCAGATAAAATTTTTCATATCAATTATGAAAAACCTCCAAAGGTAAATGCAATTACAAGGATAAAATTTCTTTTCTGCCGCATGTTGCAGAAATCATTGCACGAAGACAATCCTGACTATCTTGACGCAAAATACTGGGCAGAGATGGGATGGCTTGGAAAAACCAGACCTTGGAGAGCTTAGGAAAAAGAATCTCTTTTTTGTCCGGTCACACGTTCCCCACGTATACCTTTTCCAGATACCTCTTTGCCGTCCCGGCAAGGCGGTAAAGCTGCTCCACGTCCGTAGCTTCCCTGTCCCTCATGCGGTAACAGGGAAAAAAGCGGGTGATATGAAGAGGGATGGACGGACTTAAGCCGGAGATCCATTTAGCCTGCGCTTCCATATCTTCAGGAGAATCGTTTTCCCCCGGCACGATCAGCGTGGTCAGTTCCACATGACAGCTTTCCACCGCCCTGGCGATAAACGCCTTGACCGTCTCCATGTCCCCACCAAGCTTCCGGTAGTACTCCTCGCGAAAGCCCTTTAAGTCAATGTTCATGGCATCTATCCAAGGCAATAGCTCCTCAAGCACCGCAAGTGCAGCGGTGCCGTTTGTCACAAGAACATTCTGCATGCCGTATTCCTTCACCAGTCTGGCTGTATCACGGACAAACTCCCAACCCACCAAGGGTTCATTATAGGTGTAGGCTACGCCGATGTTTCCCGCCTTTTTCTGTTCCTTCCATGTCAGCGCCAGATCCGCGAGCTGTATGGGAGAGATATACTCCGCTTCAGGGTTCCTTCCATCCGTCATGGAGATCTCGTGATTCTGGCAGAAAGGACATCTTAGGTTACAGCCATAGCTTCCTACAGACAGTATCATGCTTCCCGGATGGAACTCATAAAGAGGCTTCTTTTCAATGGGATCCAGTGCTATGGACGTGATCCGGCCGTAATTTTCGCAGATAATCTTTCCGCCCTCGTTTTTTCTGGCTCTGCACATTCCCGTCTGTCTGGGTTCCAGCGCGCAGTGATGCATACATACCTGACAAACTGTTTTCATCGCAGCTAAGCTCCTGTTCCTCGATGATGTCGTATTACAAGTCTCCCATCATTTGACTACGATCCGCTTTCGTGTATGATACTATCACAAAAATTGCTTTTTCTCAACTAAAACCATGCCGTCTTTATAAATTCCACGCTGCATAAATATTTTTAAATATGAGATACTATGAACATAAAATATCCGGGGAAGCCTTGAGTGATTCAACGTATCCCTAAAATTTAATTTAAAAAAATTATAAAAAACAGCTTGGAAACGAGGTGTCATCGCGCAAGCTGCTCTGACATGGAGGATTAATATGAAAGCCGCAGAATACAAAAAACCAATCAATACTATCCCAAAGGGCGTTTGGGAAAGCAGCAGACCAAACGGAAAAACCGATCAGGAGCAGCAGTGCACCCAGACAACTGATTTGCAAGGAAACGGATATCCTACAGCCGGGCAGGCAAAATCCAAGGAAGTACAGAATAAATCAACGCTTCCTTAGAGCCTGCAACGCCGAAACCGCTTTACAGCGATTACCCCGATGGGAAAACTTAAAATCCGATATATCCCTCTATCCACATCTTCCCATCCCTGACATACACGCTTACCGCCCCACTCTCATCTGTCCGGTATATCATACAGCCATATTGTTTCAGCCGTTCTACAACCTCTTCATGGGGATGCCCGTAACGGTTATTCCGCCCGCAGGAGATCACGGCTGCCAGCGGACTGCAATATTCCAGAAAGGCTTCCGAAGTGGAGGTCGAGGATCCATGATGTCCGACCTTTAGCAGCTGCACCTGACGGCATCCATATTCCTCCCAATATCGTATGACTTCCCGCTCGCTTTCCGCCGTGGCGTCCCCGGTAAAGACCCCGCAGAAATCCTCATATTCTACAGAAACAACCAGCGAACTTTCATTGACATCCTCCGTCCGGTATCCTTCTTTTGGATGCAATACCGTAAGCTTAAGCTTTCCTGCCTGAAGATACTCGCCGCTTGACAATAGCAGCACCTGAACGCCATTTTCCTCTGCCAGTGAGATCAGCTCCGCACAGCTTTCCCTGATGCCATATGCATCCGGAAGCACAAGTGTATGTACGGTAATCGCATTTCCCTTCCCCATCTCCATCATTTCCTGATATCCGCTGCAATGATCCTGATCCGGATGCGTGATCAGCCAATAATCAATTTCACTGATCCCCTCATGTTTTAAAAACGGCATGAGCTGATATTCCGCCAAATGGCTTTTTGAAGAGCTTCCGCCATCGAGCATGCAGACGATCCCCTCTGCGCGGATGCAGATCCCGTCACCCTGCCCCACATCAAGCAGCGTTATGCGAAGCCCCTCTTCCGCCCGCAGTCCCATCATCAGGACCGCAACAGCGATCAACAGAAACCGGACATACACCTGCATCCGGCGAAGCCTCTTTCTTCCAACCTTTTTCCCCGACAGCGCGACTAAGATCAAAATGCCATAAAACATTATGATCTTTAAAGCTCCGGGCGCACCGGCGATCCAGCTTCTGCCCGGCAGATTCACGGCTGCGCTGCAGAGCCATTCATAGACCCGCAGGATCACATGAACGATCATTCCCACAGCCTTTCCCAAAGGCAGAAAGATACAGCCTGCCATAACCGTAAATATCCCTGCCGGAAGCAGCAGGCTCATCAGCGGAATCACCAGCAGATTCAGGAATATGGAATAAACCGGATATTCATAATAACTTGACAGCAGCACAGGCAGCGTCGCAAGATTGACACACAAGCCTCCAATAGCGGCATTGCAGAGAGTACGCAGTCTTTTATTTTTAATCTCAATCCCATCCATCAGGGCGGGATACAGGATTGCCACACCGAAAACCGCCATATAGGACAGCCAGAATCCCGTCTGATACAGCACATATGGTTCCGAAATCGTTGTACACAGCGCCGACACAGACAGCGCCGTAGGCAGATCATAACTTCTTCTTACGCAGGCTGCCGTGACCATAAATCCAAACATAACCACCGCCCGGACCGTCGAGGCGCTCGCGCCGGTCATAACGGCATAAGCGAGCATGACCATCATGGCAAATCCTCCCGATACATAAAGCGGCACGGAAAGCCGTTTCAGAAGCTGATACAACGCAATTCCGATCATGCTGATATGCAGACCGCTGATTGCCAGAATATGGGCGATCCCATTGGTCTGATAGAGCTTTTTAATGTCACGATCCATCTGAAGCTTTTCCCCCAGAAGCATCGCCCGCATCACCGAAGCATCCCGCTCATCCAGCGCATCATCCAATACGGAAGACAGATAGCAGCGGATCCGGTACAGTCCCTCTCTGAAAGCATCATATTCTTCCGAAACGCTGACAATTTCCGTTACCGATACTTTTCCGCAGTATCCCTGTAACAGATAATAGCTTTTCTGGTCAAATTCACCCGGATTCGTCGCCGCAGGGTATGCGGTCATTTTCCCCGTGAGTAAAACCGTTGCGCCCATCGGCGGCGCCTCGTGCTGCATATAACAGATTAATCCATATGTATCAACTGCGTCATTAATTGATTGAAAGGAATCTTCCCCAAACGGTGATTCCATATCGCAGAATGCGATATTACTAAGATATACTACCTGTGTCTCTCCCCTGATCTCTTTTCCGCTGACAGTGCCGCCAATCAAAAGCTTACGATCCGTCCAAGCCGATACATCCACTTCCGGCGGTCCCTTAATACAGAGCCACCAAAAGATCAGGGCGATACAGACAAGAGAGGCTGCGCATAGCGGCCTTCGCATCATCTTTTCCCTGCCTTTCCCCCAGATTTTCTAATTTATTCTATCAGATCAAGATTCCGTGTGAACGTATTCTCAAAACTGATATTATCACGATACTGCACCGCTGTTTCCCCATCTATCAGAAGCTGGACTTTATTAACACTGCTCAGCTCCGCCAGGGAATTTACGATGGAATAGATCGTCACCTCTGATGTGACATTATAAGGCTGCGTCAAAAACGAACTGTCCAGATTCACATAACATGTGCCATCGGTAATCGTAACCGAATTGATCTTTGCCGCGGGATTGATCGTCGGATAAGATTCCGTATTGCTCGGTCCCGCGATCAGCTGATCTACCACAACCCTTTCAATCGCTATATTACTGTTATATATGACCAGCCGGTTGACCTTGAGCAATGCATTTCCCTCTTCATTTGCAAAATATAATATAATATTGGCCTGTTCGTAAGCATTGATCTCCGATCCCTGATTATCAATAAACATATCCGCCGTCATTACGCCAACCGGCTTCCCTGCCAGATCCGTCAGGGGATCCCCTCCCACCAGAAAACTAACGCCGTCGATCCCCTTGATCTGCGTCAATGTCCTTACCATCGCCGCCCGCGCCAGTATCTCCGTGGAGGGCGTCAGCTGCTTATAGGCTTCATCCACTTCCAGAACGATCTGCGTCCCCTCCAGTTGATAAGAAACTGTCTGAAATCCCAGATGCATCGGCGCTTTTATATCAATGCTTTCCGGAATCGCCTGCATTTTCTCCAGCAGCTCCCGTATCTGCCCGCTCTGATCTTCCGCCTCCATTGTATAGGGCTGGCTGATCAGGGCATTTTCATCTTTGTTCAGATAATAAAGCTGTATTTCGGAGGAAGATATCGAAGCTCCATGCTGCCCTTCTGCATGCCCCGTCCTGCTGCAGGATAATAGGAATGCAATAACAAACAAATACAGCAAAGCAGCAGCCATATCGCTCCCATATCCTTTTATCTTCTTTCTTTTTATAAAGCGCACTTTTTTGCCCCTCTTTCTTCCCTGCATTGCTCCCAAACCGTAAACCTAACGGAAATTCCTGTTAAAATCAATCTACAGAGATAAAACTCAATGGTATCTTCACCAAAAAGCTGGTTCCCTCTCCCATCACACTATCCACCGTAATCGATCCGCGATGATATTGTATCGTTCTTTTTACAATGGCAAGCCCCAGACCGTTACCGTCTATCTCATTGGAATGTGATTTGTCCACCCGATAAAATCTCTCAAATATATGATCGATATCCGCCTCTGCGATCCCGATTCCCGAATCCCTCACCTCAACTGTCATATACTGATGATCCGCATCCAGTATGATCTTCACCCAGCCCGGATGGCGGTTATATTTGATACCGTTTTCAATCAGATTGGTCAATGCAAGCGTCAGTTTCACCTCATCCACATCCGCCGTAACCTCCCGCTCGCTCTCAAAGATCAGATCTACCTCCTGCTTCCTTGCGATCGGTCCCAAACGCTTTATGATCAGCTCCAGCATCGCATTGATCTTGCAGCTTTCAAAATTCATGCCGGACGCACCTTTTTCCATCTTCACAAGAGAAAGCAGATCTGTGATAATCTTATTTTCCCGGTCAATCTCCTCCGTAATGTCATGCATGAACTCACGATACATCTCCACCGGTACGTCCTCCTGCATATTCAGGGAGTCCGCGAGAACCTTCATGGAAGTGAGCGGTGTCTTTAATTCATGCGATACATTACTGACGAATTCCTGCCGCGAATCATCCAGCGCCTTCGCTCTGGCACGCATCTTATTAAAGGCTTCCACCATCTGCTGAGTCTCGATATAATCCGGAACCGCAGGTATCACCTCATCGAAGGTAACCGCCTCATTGGCAGCCTTAACCACCTCGTCAAAGGGCCGTGTAATGATCACTGATATAAAAATCGCGATACCGATGGTGCAGATCATGATCACTGTCTCCAGCACTCTCGCCTGACGGTAGATCGTCGCATAATTCTGCGTAAAGCTTTCCGTAGAGACGCTGGTCAGGATCACTCCCTCTGCACCAGAGTCCCCTTCACCCTCCGCAGTGCCAAAGATCGGAACGACGACCTCAATAAAATGATTGTTGGCATCATAATTGGTTACTGTCTTGCCACCGGAACCATCAATCACTTCCTTGGCGATCATATACCTGCCTTCACTAAGTCCATAGGTATCCTTGATAATACGAAAATTCTGATCTACAACAAGTATCCTTCCGTCGTAGATCGTAGAAAGCTGTGACAATTCCGCATTAATGATTTCTGAAGAATTATCCTGTAGATAATGATAGGATATCAGATGATTGGCAACAATACGCATCTGATTAACAACCTCACTGGTACGCGTATTAATATTTTCCTCTTCATAATGATTAAGAATACCGCGCCACATCATTGCGCTGCCAAACAATCCTGTTAAAATGATAATAAGAAATATACGAAGCTTAAAACTTCGGATAAAAGCAAGCTTACCCCTTATAATAGTATCCAACCCCCCACTTTGTCTGAACGAACTTAGGTTCGCTAGGATTGTCCTCTATCTTTTCCCTCAGACGCCGCACATGGACATCCACCGTCCGCACATCTCCGGGATAATCCGCGCCCCAGACAAGCTTCAGCAGACTGTCTCTGTTATATACTTTACCCGGATTGGTTACAAAGAGTTCTAATAATTCAAATTCTCTGGTTGTCAGATTGATCTCTCTTTGCCCGATCATCAGACGGCGGTTATCCAGATCGATCATCAATTCTCCGTTTTCAATGATATGGGAAACCGGCTTTGCATTTTTACGCGCGGCGTTTTCATATCTTCTGATAATCCCCTTGATGCGTGCCTTGACCTCCAGGATATTAAACGGCTTGGTAATATAATCGTCAGCTCCGTTTTCCAATCCCATGATCTTATCCATGTCATCACCCTTTGCCGTCAGCATCACAATCGGCACATCGGAAAACTCCCTGACCTGCTGGCACACCTCCGTGCCGGAAAGCTTTGGAAGCATCAGATCCAATAAAATCAGACTATATTGATTTGCCTTGATCTTTTCTAACGCTTCTTCCCCATCATATGCCACATCCACCTGCATCTCGTCCTGTTCCAGACTATACCGGATCCCTTTTACAATCAGCTTCTCATCATCTACGACCAATATTCTCTTACTCATCTCTATGTGAACCAATCCTTATTTAAAATATAACATGTCAGCGCACCGTGATATAACTCTCAATCTTCTCATATGTAGCGCCCTTGATCCCCGTCACCTGCATAAGATCCTCTTTACAGGCAAATGCGCCGTGATCCTCACGATATGTAATGATCGCATCCGCACGGGTCTGCCCGATCCCCGGAAGCTCCATCAACTCTGCTGCGGTAGCAAGATTGATATCCAGAAGTCCCTGGGCGTCATAGGACGACCGCTCCTCCTGTCCGGCGTTTGGAAATTCACCGGAAAGCGCCTCATCTTCCGTCGGGATCTGATACTGCATACCGTCACTGACTGTCAGCGCCAGATTGCAATAATCCTGACAAGCCTCCGGCAAAAACCCGCCTGCCGCCTCTATTGCTTCATAGAGCCTGCTGCCTGCCGGCAGGGCATAAACACCCGGCGACCTGACCGCACCGCAGACATGGATATAAACCTCCTCCTGTGGTTCCTCCGCCACAGCATCACTTCTTTCCGAATCCACAGTCTGCTGTTCCTGCAAAACCTGTCCCGAAACAGCGTCCTGAAGCGCCACCTGCGGCGATGGTGCTGCGCACGACGACAAAAAAGCTATCTGAAGCGATGCCATCATCACCATGATCATATATTTCATTTTCATAAAATCTCCTTTCCGGTGTATCTGACACCCGCAAGGAGACCTTTCAGACTAGTTTTATTCTATGCTATGTTGCATAAAATTACAAGAGTGATTTTGTTAAGATTTCATTAAATATTTTAATCCCATTTAAATAACACGCATCCCACGATTGCGACGATGATCCCGATGACCTTACGAAGCTCCAGCGGCTGCTTCTCCACCTGGAATATCCCCAGAAGTTCGATGATATAGGCAACCAGAAGCTGAGAAATGACAATAATCATAACCGCTCTTGCCGGTCCCAGCGCATCCATGCTTTTAATTACCGTAATCGTGATAAATGCGCCGATCGCACCCCCAAGGAGCATATATTTGGGCTGCACTTTAACCACGTCACCCAATGGCCCGCGCTCCATAAAAAGCCATGCCGCCAGACATACAACAAGCGCGGAAGCCTGTACATAAGCTGCCGCCGCCCAGATACCGGAAGCCTTCGTCACCTGCGTATTAAAAATGCCCTGCACGCTCATCAGGGCTCCGGACAAGATTGCGATCAAAATCCCCCACATAATACTAACCCTTTCTCTCTGCCTGCACTTCTCAGTAACAGCATATTACTTAGATTAGTATTGCCTTTTTTCCTTCTTTCATACTCTTTTGATGATTGCAAAACAGGATCATTCATCTCTCTTTTTCAGAATTGTATAGATAATTGTGAAAGAGTTAAGTCCGGCTTACATAACTCTTTGTTTGAAAATATATGTTCCAAAAAAATCATAAATGAAATCATTTTTGGAACATATATTTCCAAACTTTGAGTTATGTAAACCCCTTGAACAGAATTGCGGAACGAAAATATGCAAAAATTGAGTTTCGCAATTACCTATTTCAGAATTGTATATCAACTAAAAATAGATTATAATGACATCATTATCAGAGGAGGATTATCATGGAACTCAAGATCATACCTGCATATGATTTTCCAAATGAAATACGCATATTATTTTCTGAATATACAAAAATGCTGATTGCAGGGGATAGTTCATTTCAAAAATATCTTGAACTTCAGAATTATGATAAAGAATTAGAACATTTGGACATAAAGTATGGTTTACCGGATGGCAGATTGTATATTGCATTTTATAATAGAGAATTGGCGGGATGTATCGGACTGAGAAAAATAGACGAATGGAATTGTGAGATGAAACGGCTTTATGTCAGGCCTGCTTTTAGAGGAAAACATATAGGCAGCAAACTGGTTCAACAAATCATCAAAGATGCAAAAGACATCGGATATTCTCATATGTTATTAGATACACTGCCGTTTTTGAAGAGCGCGATTAATATGTATGAAACCATTGGTTTTTATGAAATACCAAGTTATAATGATAGTCCTATGACTACATCAATTTATATGAAGCTTGACTTATAATCTATAAAATCCCAAAAGGAAGTCTGTCATTACATTTCCAACACCAGATCACAGCGTTCCTGTATCCGGTAAGCGCTGAAATACCGTTCCTCCAAAGGAATCCAACGGTCACGAAAATGAGAGACCGCTTCGCTTCCATTCCGGCTGCGGATACGCCGGATCTGCTCCTCAGGTTCAATACTCAGAAAAACCCGCAGATCATAAAAATCCCATAAAAAAGGATGACAGCTATAGGAACCTTCCACAATCGTGACATCCTTTGGTTTCATCTGAATCAGGGATGACAGTTCCATCTTTTTACAGTCAAACTGCTGATAGGAAAACGCTTTTCCCTGACTAAGGGGCGTCATAACTTCCTTAAGAAACCTTTCATAATCCACATTGCCGCCCGGTTCCTGCATACGCTCTTTTGTACGCTGTCCGGGCTGTAAGAAAAAATGATCCATATGGATTACATTACATCCGATTTCTTCCTGCAGTAAGGCGGCTAATGAGGTCTTCCCCGCGCCGCATCTTCCATCAATGGCAACCAGCAGCGGCTTTTTATGATGGCCGCGGATCTGCTGTAATATGGCAGAGCATGCAGTTTTCCCTTCTTCCATACTTCAGTCCCCCGCATTTTGCAGTAAAGCTTTATTTCTGCCGAACCGCACAAGACCGGTACGGTTCAACGCAACCATAATCGTCGGAATCAGAATAAGCTGCAGGATGATCCCCGGAACCGCATTCAAAAACGCACCGGCGATAAACATCTGCCATGTAAAACCATTGCCGTTAATGCCAAGCAGCACTACCTGAACAACTCCCCATACCAGACGTCCTGCCAGCATTGCTGCGATCATACAGCGATATAATGCAATGACGCACTGCCAACGGGAATGGGAATACAGCCAGCCGATCACCGCTCCATATGTGGCAAGCTCAAACGCCATGGCAATTCCCGTCGGGAAAAGAATCGGCATTCCAAACACCATGGAGCGCAGAAGCGGCACTATAAACCCGACAATAAGACCATACTGCCAGCCGCAGATCAAGCCGCACAAAAAAACGGGAATGTGCATGGGCAGAAGCATGCTGCCAATCTGCTTGATCTGTCCGGTCAGGAACGGCAATACCAGCCCCAACGCCATAAACATAGCCGACAATGTTAAATTAATAATAGGTTTCTTTCTTGTTTCATCCATTCCGAAAATCCTCCATTTCATTATCCTTACATCCTGCTTCTTTTTTAATAAGCAGCAATCTCTTTTACCCGTGTAAGTTTTCCTACCATATGCTTTCTTTAGTCTATTATATAATTTTATATCGATTAAAACAATTTATTTTTTTTGGAGGGGTTGTATAAGTGAATCTTATGCGGGATAACACAGGCTATTTGAGAGAAACTTTTTTCTTCTTCCTTTCCGGAAGCTCCGCCCACATCTCCTTCACCATGATCTGCAGTTTCTCCCGGTCTTCTATAATCGTACAGGGAAGCATCTCCTTCGTTCCCTCATAGGGCAGCTCCGGCTCACTGTCCGGCATGTATTTCTTACTTGTTTCCGTGATTTTGATCAACAGCTCGCCCGAGCCGTATATGCCGCCGAAAATTCTTTCATTGTAGTAAAAGATATATCCGCCCATTATAGGGATATTCCTCACTCCCGGCAGATCTGACAATTGATCCATCACATATTCCATCATCTTCTTATTCTGATCCTTACCCATATTAATCACCATGCCTTTTCATTACCTGCAAATTCTCGACAACGAAAAGCAAAAGCTTTTTGTTGTATGCTGCCGCAGGCACAATATTTGCAAAACGAATTTATTCGTTTTTTATCATCTTCAAAAACTTCTTCTCTGACAAAATCTCATTAGATACATATTTCCCGTCTAAGAACAATGCGTAATTGGTAACCGGTGTAGGTACGTTTTGCGCGGTCTCCCTGTCCTCAATATGAATGGAATGAAATGGTACTTCCTTTTCCTGCGCGATTTTTTCTATCAACGGTACATATTTTGCCGGGAACGGACACTGATTCGTATAGTACAGCACATAACCTTTCTCCTCTGTTCCCGGATGCTTCGCACATTCCTTAAACCTTGGCTGCTCCGCATTTTTCTCAAACGGCAGGAACCATAGCTGGATTCCGTTATCTGATTCATCGCTCACGGAAAACCCTTTATATTCCAAGAACTTAGGGTCTGCCAAAAACGCCCTTTTCTTCGC
>VIDN01115645.1_pt1 | contig 51787 bp, 43 predicted proteins | sample 5025121 | NCBI WGS metagenome assembly VIDN01 (sample SAMN11852952, study PRJNA449069) | gut metagenome | isolation source: stool from female vole | host: Microtus ochrogaster | place: USA:Florida | collected 2017 | reverse complement strand
TATTGTTCAGATATTTTTCGCCCCATACCGCCTCAAATAATTCCTCTGACGGAACAACCATACCTTGATGTTCGCACAAATACCATAAAATTCCAAACTCAATCGGCGTAAGCTGCAATTCCTTTCCATATAAGAAACACTTATGGATATCCTTGTTAATCAGCAGTCCCCTGATATCATATTCGTTAATTTCGGCAGATTTTTTTCCGGCAAGATTATTATAGTGCACATACCGCCGCAACTGCGTTTTTACTCTTGCCACTACCTCTAGCGGATTAAACGGTTTTGTTATATAATCATCCGCGCCAATTGTCAGACCCATGATTTTATCTCCGTCCTCCGCCTTTGCCGTAAGTATAATTATAGGATAAAAATATTTTTCCCTGATTTTTTGGCAGATTCGGAAACCGTCAATATCAGGCAGCATCACATCTATAATGGCTAAATCAAGCTCTGTTTCTTCAATACATTTCAAAGCATCCATGCCGTTGTAAAACTTATATACTGTATATCCATCGTTTTTCAGATAGACCTCAATCAAATCTGCTATTTCTTTTTCATCATCAACAATTAAAATTTTTTCATTCATACCAAAATCTACATCCCTCACACTGTCCGGATAGGCTTATTGTTTTTTACTATATCACGCAAAATCTGCAAACGCAATCCCTGTTTAAATTCCCTAAAATAATACAGACCGCTCTCTTGCATTTTAAATTATATATAAGTATAATAAATTCATTGCACACAATATCATAAAGAATATGGTATCTAAAAATTTTGCAAGAAAGGCGTGATCTTCTTATGGAAACTTTAAAAAAAATATTCCCACTTTCCTTTCAGGCAAAGGATGTATCCCAGCTGATCATCTATTGTCTGATCTATCTTGTTGCAGGCATCGTTTTTGGATTTGTGATCGGCATTTTAGCCAGAATCCCTTTTCTGGGATACATATTCGCACTGATCTCCTCCCTTACCGAACTCTATATCACTGCGGGGCTGGTCATTTTATTTTTATATTATTTCAAAGTACTAAAATAGTTTTTGCGGGATGGTTTGTCCCGCTTTTTTTATTTTAAAAAATTTTCCATAAAATTGTGATTCCTAAACCGTATCTTTATTAAAGGCGCAGCGTTCGCTCATAAATACGATATACACCGACACCAGCCGCGAAAGGAGAATAAAGCCATTATGAAAGGGAAAGCAAAATGCAAAGCATTGAAAGAAATCCGCAGGCAGATTGCGGAGTCAAATGATATTCCTTACGTCGTGTCCCAATGTACATACCAGGGGGACTGTAAAGGAACCTGCCCGAAATGTGAGGCGGAGCTGAAATATCTGGAAAGGGAACTTGCCATCCGGCAGAGTCTTGGTAAAGCGGTTGCCGTCACCGGCATTTCCGTAGGTGTCTGCGCATCCCTGACCGCTTGTACAGCAGAAGATCTACTAAAATATATCCCCGGATATGAATATGAAGAAGCAACCACCGGTGAAGCGCCTATGCCTGTAACAACGCCAACGCTGCCACAAGACACGGAGGGGGATGTAGAAATAGTAGAACCGGAGGATGAAACACCCGACCCCGAAACACCGGAATCTCTGGAGGATGCACCAACAGACGAAATAAACCTAAAACCTTCCCCTGAAACACCTCAGGAGGAAATAGATGATGAGCTGATAGAGATAGACGGAGATATCGAACTGATAGAAGGAGATATGCCGCTGGCTCCTGAAGCTGAAGGAGAAATCTATATCGAAGAAGACAACTAGGGTGTCAAAAACTCTATTAGTAAATGTTACTTGTCAAAGTGAACAAAAAAATAAGCAAAATAAAAAACAGGAAAGGTTCGACACATGGATAAAAACATCCCAAAACTCCCTGTCTTTGCTATCCAAAGACACAGACTTACTGTAGACGGTACAGGCGTAAGCACTCTGGTCGGCGCTTACGGCTGTCCCCTGCAGTGCCGTTACTGCATTAATCCCCATGCCTGGAATCCCAAAACGCTTGAAAAATGCACCCTGATGACACCGGAACAGCTTTATGACCGGGTAAAAATCGATCATTTATATTTTCTCGCAACCGGAGGCGGCGTAACCTTCGGCGGTGGGGAATCGCTTCTTCATGCCGACTTTATCCGGCAGTTCCGCGCCGTTTGTGGACCGGAGTGGCTTCTCACGGCAGAAACCTCGTTGAACATCCCTGCCACACAGCTGGAAAAGGCACTGGCGGCAGTAAATGATTTTATTGTGGATATCAAGGATCTGGATCCGTCCGTCTATGAGGCTTATACCGGCGCGCCGATCCAACCTGTTCTTGACAATCTTTCACTGCTTGCCCGCAGCGTATCTCAGGAACATATCCGTATCCGCGTTCCGAAAATACCGTCATTCAATACCGAAGCACATATCAATCATTCCACAAAGCAGTTAAAAGAGATGGGTTTTGAAAATATTGAGGTATTTCCCTATATAACATAGCGCCTTTCATCTTAGCATCAGATACAACAGCATAAATACAAATCCAAAACAAAACAGCATAAATCCAAAAGATAATGTCCTTGTAATAACCATCATATTCTCTGTCAATTCCCAATAACGCATCGCCAGTTCATGGACATAATTGCGTTTTTCCGCTTTACGTCTGCGCCTGCGCTTCGGGAATTTCCGATCCAGCCATTCCGCACAGAAGTTTAAGAACTCACCCAGATAATAAGTGAACAGATTCCCTTCCGCCAGCTCAAATGGCAACGGCTTATCCCGATAAACCGTCTTACGCAGCAGCACGACGAATCCATCCACCAGACTGTCGCAGATTCTGCAGACGAATCTCCCCAAGATACACACAACGCCAATCAACGGGCGATAGAAAAAATCTTCCAGATCCATAACCTTCGGCCAACGGTTTACATACTCCCTGCCCGACTCTGTTTTTTTCATCAACAACAGCCGCACCACAAACAGATACAGCAGAATGCCGATTACCAGCGAAATGCCGGCTCCCTTTAGATTTTCTACGCTGAAATATTCTACGTTCTCCGATAACGCAGCCGCATTCATCATAGAAATACCGGCATCTGCGATGCCATCCATCACCACATTCGGGAAAAATCCCATCAAAGGTAACAGCAGCGCACTAAGGGTCAGTGCCGCCTGACTCTGCCAGTTCATATATTTTTTATTTTCATCAAATTCCTTCTGCCGTTCTCCGTCCGCATTCTTTTCAACAAAAACCGCAATATAAAGTTTCGTCATATAAGCAATCGTAATACCGCCGCTGATCAAAAATATCCATTCAATACACTCCATGCCAACAATGCCAAACATCGACGGCGTAACAGCGCCTTCCTTCAAAAGTTCCGTATATTCCACAATCCCTTCATGTAAAAGCGTCTTACTGACATATCCGTTCCATAGAGGGATACCGCCGATTCCCAGAGCCCCCATCAGAAAGATTACATGCAGCAACGGCTTTTTACGTCCAAACCCCCTGATCTCATTAAGATTCAGCTTATGAATATTCATATATACCACTCCTGCCGCCATAAACAACACCAGCTTAATCAGGGAATGATTGACCATATGAAGGAGGGTTCCCCTTGCCGCCAGCGCATTTTCACTGCCAAGCAGTCCCATACTGCCGATTCCCACTAAGATAAAGCCGATCTGTGACACGGACGAACAGGCAAGCGTACGTTTCAGATCCACAGAAAACAATGCCAGAAGCGCTCCAAGAAACATGGTGACCGTTCCGATCAGCAGGATCGCACTGCCCCAGTTGACATCCCCGTAAAAAAGCTGACAGCTGACCGCCAGCAGCCCAAAGATCCCCGCTTTCGTCAGGATACCGGAAAGCAGCGCCGAAGCCGGAGCTGGAGCCACCGGATGGGCTTTAGGAAGCCATATATGCAACGGAAAAGCGCCCGCCTTGGCGGCAAATCCTACGCAGACCAGCGTGCCTGCAATATACAGCATCGTTTTATCCGGCTGCGTACCCGCCGCTCCTATACCGGACCACGCCAACAGTTCATGAATCCGCAGCGTTCCCAGTTCATGATACAGCAGAAACAATCCCATCAGCGTCACCATACCGCCGATCACGGCAACCGCAAGATAGGTTTCCGCCGCCCGGAGCGACTCTTTTTTCTCATCATGGGCAACCCATACATAAGAAGTAAAGGACATAATTTCAAAGAAAATAAATGTGGTATAAAGCTCCTCTGAAAGAAATACCCCCATCGTCGCGCCAAGGGTCAGAAGCAGGAACAGATAATAGCGGTTCCGGTTATGGTAATGCTTAAAATATTCTTTGGAAAATATCGTTGTCATCATCCACATCAGCGCAGCCACCACAACATACACGCTGCGGAAGCCGTCCAGCATAAAGTGCAGTCCCATTCCCGCAAATCCCGGTATCTGATACCGCAATATCCCTGCCGAAAGCCTCACTTCCGCTTCCGAAGCGGCGCTGAAAGGCTCAACCATAGAGACACTTCTCCCAATCATAAGATAATATAACGCCGGATACAGCACTAGAGCAAATTCGCTGATTACCACAAAGTCTGCAAAGTAATCCCTCGCCTTCTTAGAAAACCGCCCAATTATATACGACACGAATGCGGCGCCCATAGGGTAAAAAACCGCCACTGCTAATAATATATCCATATCTTTCATCCACATTGCTGCCTTACTCCTTCTATAAATTTCTGCGAGGTTTACTCATCAAAACCCACCATTTGCAATCTCCGTAAATAAATCGATCAGCGGTTTGGAATATACGCCGTACGCCAGCATGCCGATACAAAACAGTGTCAGCGGCAGAAGCATCATCCAGTTCGGATCCCCGACATCGTCTATGGTATGATAGTCAAAGCCTGCCTGTGGGAAAAATGCCCTTACCACGATCGTCAGCATATAAATCGCCGTTAAAATGGCGGAGATCAAAATTGCGCCCATACCAAAATAAGCCAAAACATTGCCGCTTTCCACTGCCGCGGATGCCAGATAATATTTTGAGATAAATCCTGCCAGACCGGGAACGCCCATTAACGCAAACGCGGATATCGTAAATATGCCGAAAATCTTCGGCATCCTTCTTCCAAAGCCGTCCAGTTCATAGATATAATTCCTCCCTGTCTTATAGATGACTGCGCCCGCACAGAAAAAGGAACATATCTTCATGATGGCATGTGCCGTCAGATGTGCCAATGCGCCTACCAGCCCAAGCGGCGTCATAATCGTCACGCCAAACAGGATATAACTAAGGTTACTGATGGTGGAATACGCCAGCCTTCTTTTTAAATGACGTTCTTTCACCGCCATGGAACAGCCATAGATAATCGTAAACATCGTAATCGCCATCACAACATACTGTGCCCAGGTTCCCCGAAGGAAATCCACGCCAAAGGAATAATAGGTCAGACGAATGATCGCAAATGCACCGGACTTGACGACAGCTACCGCATGCAGCAATGCGGTAACCGGAGTCGGCGCCACACCGGCTTTTGGCAGCCAGCTGTTAAAGGGACAGATGGCTGCCTTTACACCGAATCCCATAAAAGCAAGCACATAGATCAGTAAAAGGATCTGATCTCCTCCCGGATAACTGCCTGCATGGAGCACTCCACCGTAAATGAAATCGATGGAATCTCCATAAACAACCACAAAGATCATGCCGATAAAAGCAAATGCCGCTCCACCAAGGGAATAATACAGATAGGTTCTGGATGCCAATATCGCTTCTCTTGTCAGCGTATGAAGCACCAGCGGCGTCGTTACCAGAGTCAACAGTTCATAAAAGAAATACATGGTGAGGATATTGCCGCTCATGGCGATACCCAGCGTTACGCCATAGGTCATGGTGTAAAACATGAAAAATACATTTTCATGATCCTCATGCTTCATATATTCAAAGGAATATAAGGTTGCCAGCGGCCATAAGACAGATACCAGCCCCGCAAATACGCACGCCATACCGTCCAGACGGAATGTGACCGAAAGATCGCCGGTAAACCGAAGCAGCGTAAAAGTACCCTCCGGACGATTCCAAAGAAGCAGCCAGACTAAAATACTGTTGATCAAAACAATCGCTTCAATCAATATCATCATATGACTGCGCTTTTTAAACGGCAGCATCGGAATCAATATACTCCACAAAACCGGAATCAAAACGATAATAAATAACATTACCTCACTCATATGACAAGATCATACTCCTTCCCAAACCTTCCTGCATCCGCTTCACAGCTGTCAGCATAATATAATAGTCCATACTCTCAAGATTTTACGTATCTGTTTCTGTCTTCCATCCGACCACATTACAGTATGCCGCTCAGTATCCCATCAATGTAATGCAGTATGATATTGGGAAACATCCCTAACAGTACCGAAACAGCAGTCAAGATCACAAGCGGGATCAGCATCAGCCCGTCCCCCTCACACTTCTTCCATGTATCATCCATGGTTTCCTTCCGCTCTCCTTCAGCTTCCTCAGATGTCACGCCCGGAAAGAATCCTTTAATCGTCACCGGCAGAAGATAGCCTGCGGTCAAAAGCGCGCTGATGATCAAAATGATGGGACCTGCATACTGAAATACCGCTATTCCCGAAGCAAGCGCCCCTGTCGCCAGATACCATTTACTGATAAAGCCGCATGTCGGCGGAATACCGATCAACCCTAACGATGCAATGGTAAAACACCAGATCGTCACCGGCATACGTTTGCCGATCCCACGAAGTTCTGAAACTCTGGTAAGCCCGCTCCGGCAGATAATTGCCCCGGCACAGAGAAACAGCGTGGATTTGATCAGCGCATGCCCAATCAGATGAACGAGAGAGCCGCATACCGCCGTCGGCTCCAATAATGCAATTCCAAACAATATATACGATAACTGGCTGACCGTGGAATATGCCAGCCGTTTCTTCAAAACATCCTCTCCAAGGGCAAGCATGGAACCCATCAATACCGTCAAAAGGGATAACACTAAAAATACAGTCTGCACCCAGGTCCCGCGAAGGAAATCTGCGCCAAAAAGATAAAATACCACACGTAAAACCGCAAATACTCCGCCCTTAACGATGATTCCGGAAAGCGCCGCAGATGCCGGCGCCGGTGCCACCGGATGGGCTGTCGGAAGCCATGCATGCAGCGGAAACATCCCGGCTTTGACTGAGAAACCAAGAATCATCAGACCTGCAATGATCAAAAGCAGCTGTCCGTGTTCCGCAATCACCTCTGCACTTAAAATTCCTCCCGGCGTAAAGGCAATCGTATCCGCATAGCCACATAAAAAGAATAAACCGAACAACGCCATATACGCACCAAAGAACGAGTAGATCAGGTATTTCAAACCTGCCATGACTGCCTCCCTTGACTGGTTATGGATGACCAGCGGAAAGGCAGCCAGCGTCATAAATTCATAAAAAGCATACATCGTCACCAGATTACCACTCTGTCCAAGTCCCAGCAGTACACCAAAAGTAATCAAATAGAACCCGTAATAACGCCGTTCATTTTTCTCATGCTTCATATAGCTGAAAGAGAAAAAACCCGCACAGATCCATACAACAGCCACCACCAGCATAAACAATCTTCCCAGTAAGTCAAGCTTAAGCATAACAGGGATCTGCTCCGTCAGCCAAAACAACGGCATCTGATGATCCGCGGCATTTAAGATCACGTTCAATGCCAAAACTCCGGTCAGCAAAAGACCTGTTCCTGTATAGATCAGGATCACCTTCCGTTCCTTCAGCCTTTTTAAAAACAGCAGGATCGTTCCCATAAAGACCGGCATCAGAATCGGAAGCAATGCAATTATCATCTCTCTCATCTTTCCATCCAACCTTTCTACTAAGCCGCCGTCCTATCCAAACATCCGGATACCCGAACGGATCAGCTCAACCACCGGCTCGGAATTCATCCCAAGCAGCACGTTCATCACAATAAATAAAATACAGACCACACCATAGCCAATATCCTTTTTCCACGGAAGCGACGCGTATTCCGATTTGACCGGCGTATAGATACGCACTACGGTCTTCATAAAATAGATCGCGTTTAATATCGTGCTGATTGCCAGACAGATCAGGGTCGGCAGCATCTTATAGGCATGACCGACACAGGCCTGGGCAAATAATATCTTGCTGATAAAACCGGAAAACAGCGGCACACCCACCATAGACAGCGACCCTACGGTAAAAGTAAGTCCGGCGGCAACATTCCGGTATCCCGCCCCCGTCAGATCGATGAATTTTTTACTCTGTCCGGATACATCGGTAAGTCCCACCGCCGCAATAAAAAGCATACTTTTGGTGGCTGCATGGGACAGAATGTGGTATACAGATGCTACCATACCGATCTCCGTTCCCAGACCGAAACCCATATAGATATAGCCGATCTGCGCCACTGATGAAAACGCGATCATTCTACGGATATCATTTTCCTGGATAGCGCTAAGGGAACCAAAGATCATACCGGCAAGACCAAATATAAACAACACATTGATAAATTCACTCTGCCGGATCACCTCAAATCCGATCACACGGTAAAATACCTTGATCAGCAGAAAGATGTATCCTTTGGAAACCAGAGAAGAAAGAATCGCCGCGCTTGATACGGTAGAATAACCATAAGCATCCGGCAGCCACGCATGGAACGGAAACAACGCGCTTTTTACCGCAAGACCTACTCCGATAAATAAGATCGCCACTGTCAAGGGAAGCTGATATTCTCCCGTCTCCATCAGGATGGATACCCGCTCCTTGATATTGCTCATCAGAAGATGCCCCGTGATATCATATAAAATACATAATCCAAACAGCAAAAGCCCGGAACCGATCAGGCTCATCAGCATGTACCTGGTAGCCGCTTCCAAGGTATGCCCATTCTCCCGGATCATAATCAGACCACAGGCTGCGATCGTATTGATCTCTACAAATACATACGCCGTAAACAGGTCATTGGTATAGATCAATGCCAGCAATGAGCTCAGAAGCAGATTTAACAATACATAGTAAAGATTTTCTTTAAAGCCGCTGATTTCCGTCTTCAGATGCTTTTTTCCGCCCCAGACCGACAGAAGCATGACAATACAGAAAAACAATGCCATGAACGCTTCCAAATTACCAAAGCGTATCTCATTGCCCCAGGGCGCGGAGAAACGCCCCATCTTATAGACATAAAATACATTTGTGGTAAAAGTCAGATACAGCGTCCCTGCGGAGAGCAGGGTTATGAGCATCAACAGAACCGTATTGAGCCTTCTCGCCAGCTTACCCCTAAGTCCTGAAGAAACGATTGCCGCGCCCATGGACAGAATCAAAGAAAAACAAGGAAAATTACGAAGCATTTCCATTTAATTTTCCTCCTTCTTCAGTATGGTGGAAATCTCGTCCATATTCAGCGTATGATATCTCTGATACAGACGGATCGTAAGAGAAAGCATCAGCGCAGTCACCGATACGGATACCACGATGCCGGTCAGCACCAGACCGCTGGGGATCGGATTGATATACAGTGAAGCATCCTGTACCCCATCCACGATGATCGGCGCTGTTCTTCCCTGAATATATCCTTTCTCCGCCAAGAAAAGATAGGTTCCGGTGTCCATGAAGTTCAGTCCGATGATTTTTTTGATCAGATTTTTTTGTAATAAAAGATTGGCAAATCCTATCACAAACAAAATCACCGCTACCGTTTCTCCAAAATTTTCTATGATGCCATTCCACATAACCGTTCACTCCACCTTTTACCATTCACAAGTTTTGATGCAGCTCTGCTGACATATGATTACGATCAGAGTATCCGCAGGCGGCAGGCTCATAGCCCTCCGCGCCTAAACAGCGCGTAAAATGCATACATGGTACACGCCACTTCCGTTCCGACAAAGATATTCAGCCACAGGATGATCCCCGCCGAAAAGATCATCCCCGGCGTGCCAAGAGAAATATGGTTTTCCAGATCATTGGCTCCCATATAAAGATAATAGGAGATCACAATACAATAAGTAACCAATGCAGTCACCTTTACAATCGTATACGTCTTTTCATTAAAAAATTTCTGCATTTTGTCAAATCCATACGCGCTGACATACAAAATCATCCCTGCACCGATGATCGCTCCGCCGGAAAAGCCGCCGCCGGGAGAAAGATGTCCGTTGAGGATCACATAGATGCCGAAGATAAAAATCAACGGAACAAGGATAAAGGCAACCTTTTGCAGGATCACATCATTTTTCGGCTCATACAGACGGTCATTCAGACTTTTGTCCGAGCGGATCTCCTCCTCCTTTTTCATCAGCAGAACCATGACACAGGTCGTCGCTATGAAAAGCACACAGGTCTCCCCGAAGGTATCAAATGCACGATAATTTAAGATCATTCCGGTGACAACATTGACTGCGCCGGTATCCTGTATGCCGTTTTCTATATATACCTGCGCCACTTCATTATTGACCGGCCGCTCCACGGTTCCTATCCGGGGCAGCGCAGCCACCAGATACAGCATCAATACGATCAGCAGCAGCGTAAATATCACCGAAGCGATCCGGTAGATCACCACAAATGATCTCAGCGCACTGTTCCGCTCATGGTCATAAATACGCTCCCGAAGGCGGTATTCCTCCGCCATAATCTCCTCTAATGTATGACTGTCCACATGCGGCGTACCCGGCTGCATCTCTACTTCATCAATATAAGGGTCTTTTGTTCCTTTGAACCAGCGAAAGAAACGAAAAGCGCCTGTTTTACGATATTCTTCCTCTTTTTTGATCTTACTCATGTCATTCCTCCATGGCTTTCAGGCACATCGCAAACGTCAGATATCCCTTTTATCCCGTTCTCCCGACTGCGTCTTTCTGATCGCCTCGATCTTCTTCAGGGTAATAAAGAACAGGATACTGGTCACCCCTGCGCCGACTGCCGCCTCCGTGATCGCCAGATCGGGAGATTCCAAAAGCACCCATATAATCGACATGATCAGGCTGTAGGACATAAAGACCAGCACGGCATTTAATAGACTCTTTGTAAAACTGACCGCCAGCGCGCAGATCACTAAGAACGCCAGCAGGATATACATAAAATATTCCATTGTATGGTTACCTCTTTATCGTATTTTTCAGGTATATTCATAACATTTAAAACATTATTTTTCTTCCTTTGCATATCTTTCTTCTTTCTCATATTGGTCTCTGCCGGCATGCGTCTCTACCTCAAGCCTTGCGATCAGGTGTGATGCAACCGGTGAGGAAAACCATAAGAATACAAGTACAAGGGCAAGTTTCAGGGTAGTAAAGTTCCAGCCGGACAAAATCATCAATCCTACCAGAGACAGCCCGATTCCAAGCGTATCACCGGTTGCTGCCGCATGCATACGGTTGAGTACATAGTCCAGCTTGAATAACGCCATGATCTCCAATACAAACAGAGACATCCCCCCGAATAAGAATAAGATGCCCAGCACAAAACGAATCCACAACAATGTCTCCATTATCTTCTAGCCTCCACTTCCATCAATTCATCCTCATCCGTGGTAAAATCGGAAAGCCGCTCCGTATCTTCCTTATGGACTCCTAAGATAACCTTAGTTAATACGACCACTGCCAAAAAGCTCAGCATCGTATAGATCAGGCTGATATCCACCAGATAACCTTCCCCCATCATAATTGCCAGTGTCGCAATGATGACATTGACCATCGTCCCCATCATATTGACTGCTACCAGACGGTCAGCCACCGTTGGTCCCATGCATGCCCTAATCAGACATAAAAACAGCATGACTGCCAGTATGACCAAAACTACTATAAATAAGACATGATAGCTTTTTTCCAATGCCTCGATCCCGCTATACATCCTCTTTTCCCAGCCTTTCCGCTTTTTCTAACATCCGTACAAATACGCAATCCTCTATTCCATCCGCAAAATCCTTATCCAGGGCATGCACCGTATATTCATCATCCTGCAGGGATACCGTAATGGTTCCCGGCGTCAGGGTAATGGAGTTCGCCAGAAGCACGCGAAGAACCGGCGACTTCAGACGTGTCCTGAATGTCACCAGAACCGGTTCTCTTTCATACTTCTCGGAAAAGATCAGACGGATAGTCGCCGCATTGGCCTTTAGGATTTCGCTTAACAGTACAAACAGATAACTAATCATAAACGCAAAATATTTTATAATACGCAGATCCTTTTTCCAGCTCCAATCCATGAATTTACAGATAAACGCATAAATCAAACCTGCTACAGGCAGACCGAGCAAAGCGATCTCCAACGTGATCTGTCCGTTAAAAATGATCCATAACAGATAAAATATAAAGTACATGGCAATTTCCTCATCTAAAATTTCTGAACAGGTATATGCAAAGCTGCCTGCAATGCCGAATATAAACTGCCCGATTACAGCATACATAACTTTGCCAGCCAATGTTATTAATATGCAGATAAATAATTCTTAACAACTGAATATTTTACATCAACAAAACAAAAAAATAAAGTAGAAATAGGAAAAAACAGCCAATTTCTTATCAGAAATATGGCTGCTCCAATAACTCCAAATATCCGTCAGATTGGTACGTCGTACTACCATGACCAGACAAAAACAACAAACCTTTGCAAAATCATCTCTGTCAGCTCACCGTGATATCATAGATACCTGTATGGTTTAAAAACAGGCGCACTCCTTCCGCCTCCCGGCTGGTACGGATATCCCGCATATGACCGTTATTTTCTCCCCCTGCTGAAAAAGTCTCGCCCTCCACTCCTGCCAGTTCTATGCTGCAGGAAACCTCCTCTGTCTGTTCACTCTGCAGTATGATATGGTAATTGCCTTGTTTCCCATGGGATATCTCCAATTCCAAAACTTTCTCCGCAGATGCACTGTATATGCAGGTTTTGGTAGTTGCTCCTTCCTGCAGGGCATATACCTTAAACACAGCATCCTTTTCATAGTCATAGACCGGTCCATGGGAGCCGTCGCCCACGGCGATGATGCTTCCTTCTTTCACGTACAGCGGAACCGTCATGTAATCCATAGCTTCCCGATACCATCTCCCGCCTTCTTTGACCTCATTGGTAAGGAAAGACGTCCATGTCCCCTCAGGCAGATAATACTCCGCCATGCTCTGTTCATTAAAGATCGGCGCCACCAGAAGGGAATCTCCCAGAAAATACTGCGTCGCCAGATACGCGCAGTTTTTATCCTCCGGATACTCCAGCGCCATACTCCGCATCATGGGAATACCGGTAAGAGATGTCTCCACGGCATTGCGGTACAGATACGGCATCAGGGAAGCTTTCAGCTTCGTGAATCTCCTGACGACCTCCACCGCCTCCTCATCATACAGCCACGGAACGCGGTAAGAATGGGAGCCATGCAGCCTTGAATGAGTAGATAAAAGCCCAAATGCGCACCAGCGCTTATATACATCCGCCGTAGAAGTGCTTTCAAATCCGCCGATATCGTGGCTCCAAAAGCCAAAACCGGAACTCGTCAATGACAATCCGCCCCGCAGGCTCTGCTCCATCGACTCATAATCCGACCAGCAGTCGCCGCCCCAATGTACCGGAAACTTCTGACATCCGGCAGTTGCCGATCTGGCAAATAATACGGCCTCCTTTTCTCCCTTTTTCTTTTTCACCGTCTCAAAGACTGTCCTGTTATAGATATAAGTATAATAATTATGCATCTTCATGGGATCAGAGCCGTCATAATATACGACATCCGTCGGGATCCGCTCTCCAAAATCCGTTTTAAAGCAGTCCACCCCCATATCCATCAGTGCCTCCAGCTTCGAGGCATACCATGCGCACGCTGCCGGATTCGTAAAATCAACGATCGCCATGCCGGGCTGCCACATATCCCACTGCCATACGTCTCCATTCGGACGTTTCAGGAAATATCCCCCTTTTACACCTTCCTCAAACATGACGGATTCCTGCCCGATATAGCTGTTGATCCAGACGCAGATCTTAACGCCCTTTTCCTTCAACCGGGCAAGCATCCCCTTCGGATCGGGAAATACCCTGGAATCCCATGTCATATCGCTCCAGTGAAATTCCTTCATCCAGCAGCAGTCAAAATGAAATACCGCCAGCGGGATATCCCTCTCCAGCATACCGTCTACAAATTCTGTCACTGTCTTTTCATCATAATCCGTCGTAAAAGATGTGGACAGCCAAAGTCCGAAGGTCCACGGTGCAGGAAGGGAAGGTTTTCCTGTAATATCCGTATAACGCATCAGCACTTCCTTCATCGTCGGTCCATTGATCAGCATATAGTCCAGCTGTTCCCCTGCCACCGAGAACTGTACTGCCGATACGGATTCCGATGCCACTTCAAAGGAAACCTGTTCCGGATGGTTGACAAAAACACCGTAACCACGGCTGGACAGATAAAAGGGAATATTCTTATAAGCCTGCTCCGTGGAAGTGCCGCCATCCTCATTCCAGATCTCTATCGTCTGACCGTTCCTGACAAAGGGCGTAAAATGCTCTCCCATACCATAAATCAGCTCCCCTACCGACAGCGTCAGGCGCTCCCGCATATAGGCATCCTCCGGTCCTTTATCATAGGGAAGACCGCTCCAGTCCGTCTTCATATAGGCAAGATCATTCCGTCCGCTTGCCGTAATCTTTTCATTGCCGCGGTAAAATGTAAATTGTCCGTTCTCTTTTTCTATTTCCATACGAAGGCTGCCGCTATGGATGGTCAGCAGCTCCGCCGTCTCCTCAACATTCAAATGCCCACCTTCTACAGGCGCAATAACAAAGGAAGGTTCTCTTTTTTGCAATCCCATATGATGATAGGTTCTGATCCGCAGCACCTCCGGGTAAGGAGCTGAGATCCTGATGGTCAGATTGACGCCGCCCAAGGTGTCTCCCTTACCATGAATCCATGTGGTCGGCGCACAGAGGATCACTTCATCCCCTGTGATCCTTGTATCATATATCTGCACCGGAGAAAAACATCCCACATGCTCCCGTTGCAGCCAGCAGCCGTTACTGAATTTCATTCCGCTTCCTCCCTATCTCTTATCATATAATACCAAAACAAACATTCCCTGATTCTCCATATCCGGGCAGCCTGTTGCAATGACACGTATTTGAGCATCTGTCGCGCCGGCAAATTAAAAAAGCGCAAGCTCAGCAGTTTGCGCTCTTAGAATGTCTTGGAACGGCATTCTGCATATCTGTATTATCACTTGACCTTTTTGTTAAAGAGCAGGATACGGGAGTCGGACCCGCCTCTCAAGCTTGGGAAGCTTGCATACTACCGATGTACTAATCCTGCACACTTAACATTGTATTCCTTATCGGTCATTTGGTCAAGTACAATTTATCAAACAGCTCTTAAATCCCATCTTTTCAAGCCTTTGCAAGGTAAGCAGCACTACTCCTGCTGCTGTGCCCGCTCCGCTTTTTCATACCATTCCGCTGCCAATGCTTCATCCTTTCCCACTCCCAACCCATTATAATACAAATCACCGATATTATTCATTGCAACAGCACATCCTAACCCTGCCGCTTTCTCATACCATTCCATTGCCAGGACATAATCCTGTTCTACGCCCTCCCCATACTCATACAGCGCGCCAATATTATTCATCGCATCAGCATTTCCCAACTCTGCCGCTTTCTTATACCACTCCATTGCCTGCACATAATCCTGTTCTACACCCTGACCAAAATCATACAGCACGCCAATATACATCATTGCATTAGCATTTCCAAACCCTGCCGCTTTCCCATACCACTCCATTGCCTGTGCATAATCCCGTGTTACACCCTGCCCGCTGTGATACAATTTACCAAGATTGGTCATTGCAGGAATAATTCCTAACTCCGCCGCCCTCTCATACCACTTTGCTGCCTGAGCATAATCCTGTGCTACGCCTTTCCCTTCCTCATACAGCACGCCAATACTATACATTGCACCGGTATCTCCTAACTCTGCCCCTTTCTCAAACCATTCTGCTGCCTGAACATAATCCTGTTCTACGCCCTCCCCGTACTCATACAGCAAACCGATATTTCTCATTGCACCTGCATTTCCTAACTCTGCTGCTTTCTCATACCATTCCATTGCCAGGACATAATCCTTTTCTACGCCCTCCCCACTGTAATACAAGTTGCCGATATTATTCATTGCATCAGCATTTCCCAACTCTGCCGCTTTCTCATACCATTTCATTGCCTGCTCAAAATCCCATTCTACACCCAGCCCACGCTCATACATCGAACCGATATTTCTCATTGCATCAGTATTTCCTAACTCTGCCGCTTTCTCCCACCATTTCTTTGCCAAGTCATAATCCCTCTCCACGCCTTGCCCATACGCATACAGCAAGCCAATATTACTCATTGCAGTATCATTTCCCAAATCTGCTGCTTTCTCATACCATTCTATTGCCCCGGCATAATCCTGTTCTACGCCTTCCCCATACTCATACAGCACGCCAATATTACTCATTGCAGCAGCATCTCCTAACTTTGCCCCTTTCTCCCACCATTCTTTTGCCTGGACATAGTCCTGTTCTACGCCTTGCCCATGGTAATACAAATTGCCAATTCTCCTCATTGCCTCTGCAATATATAATTGCTCGTCACCTTCCAATACGTTATTCCAACATTCCAAAGCAGTATCGTAATCCTCGTTATCATACGCTATGACTCCGCTGCCCAAATATCCTTCCGCACAGCCCGCTTCAATCACTGCATCAAATAATTCCTGTGCTTTTACCGTATCCTTTTCCACACCCCGTCCGTTATAATACAGGATGCCTAAAGCGATCTGTGAATAAGGGTTATCCGGATCTGCTTCATAATACTCCCTTGCTTTCTCGTAATCCTGTTCAGGATAATTATACTTATCATATAATTCTCCTAAATAGAAATTAGCTTCCGTCTTACCATACTCCAATGCCCTGTCAAAATACGCATGCGCTTCCGCAAGGTTGATTTCCTGTCCAAATAAACGTGCACGACCAGCTTCATAATACCTATTGGTAAGATATTCTATTAATCGATCCAATTTTGTCACTTGAACGCCTGTCCTCAAGACCTCCACGGCTGATTCATAATCTTCCAATCCTATGTATGCATCCGATAAACCAATATATGCATCCTCCGCTTTCGGGTATGTCTCTATGGCTGACTGATAAGACGCAACAGCCTGTTGATAATCCAACTCGGAGAGATATCTGTCACCCTGACTGCACAGTTCGGATGCCCTGATCCTGTCATATCCCCCAAAGACCATATACAGAAGGACTCCTATCAGCAATACTGCCGCAGCTGCCGCAATGATGATCAGCAGGCGCTTATTCACACTGCCGCTTTTCTTCGATTCATCAAAACGGAATACCTTCTCTGCGGACCGTACCGCAGACTTATCGTCATCTTCTCCTCCTGCCGCAGCTGCAGTGTTTTCCTGCGGTGTCAAAGTCTGCACTTCCGGCTGCGTGTCTTTCCCGTCCGCCTCCCGGAGCGTCGGATCCTGAACCTCACTTTCCGACGCTGCAACCTGTTCCGGCTTGTCAGGCTGCGTTTTATCAAAGACTTCTTTGTTGATGGAACTTATGGTACGCTTTACTGCCTTAAGGTCATGAATGGTCTTTCTGTTCACGGAAGCATCCCTGAAGAAATTAATAAAGGCATCGGAAATATCATATCTGGACAATGCATCCTGCTCCAGCAGGGTAGAAATGCTCGTATATGCGGATTTCATTGCGCGCATCACATCATTGGAGGTATTGTTGGTATTAATGGAGATATTTGCTCCCTGGTTAAGTATCTCATTCTTCACCCCACGCTCCATATCAAACTGTTCGGTGGTATTTCCCAATCGAAGCTCCTCTTCCAAGGAGATAAACACAATCGGCTTCTTACTGTTGATTGCAGTCAACAGCTCCAGAAAACACGCATAGCTTTCTATATACTGCTGGCTTACGAAAACCAGGACCACATCCGCGCCGCGGATATTTCTAAGCATCGGCACGATCCACTTATCGTTCACTTTATCAAATGCCTTATCCGCATATACGCGCAGACCGTATGTCTGCTGCAGCGGTACGACGGCATCCTTAAATACCTTCTCCCAGTTGTCGCTTGCGTAGCTGATGAACGCATAAGACTGTCCCTGGGAACACTCTGTTATATTTAGATTTTTCTCAAGATATTCTGAACGTTCTTTCTTCTGTGATTCATTCAGTGCCATTTTATTACTTCTCCCTTTTTATTAACAATACCGCTTATTCCTATCTAAGCCTTCTCCTGAATCTTGCTTAAAAAGGATTCCGCTTCCCGTTTTGAAAAAACCGTTTGGAAGCTACCCATAAAACACTGCTTTCAAACGGTCTGTATTTCCCGCAAGATATGACTAATATGCCAATTAATGTATAGCATACTTCAAAATACTTGTCAAGCAATCGACCGGCTGGCAAAAAGCGGAAAATACGGAAAATACATCATAGGCGGACCCTGCGCTACGCAAAGAGCATCGTATATTCCGCCTGAAAGCTTTCCCCACCGGCAAGCACATTGGTATATTCCCGTTCTTCCAGCGTCCCCTCAAAGTCCACGCCATCACACCTGCCATACCACGGTTCAATACAGACAAAGGGTGCGTTCTTTTTCTCCGGCGACCAGACTGCGAATAACGGTGTATCAAACCGCACCGTCACATAATGTCTGCCGTCCTGATCCACCAGTGCAACTTCTCCTGTCTGATTTCCCTCGATCATATATGTACATCTGTCAAAAAAGTCCGGTGTTATGTCAATCAATCCATCCTTCAGCGGAAGAATAAGATCCTCTTTCACTGCCAGTCCGGTATCTAAGGTGTTGCCATGATGACGGATCTCCTCCACGCCGCCAAAATAGATGCTATATCCACTCTTATCCGCTTCCCCATGGATCGGACAGCGAAACGCAGGATGCGCGCCGATGGAAAAAAACATCTTCCCCTCTCCGGTGTTCTTCACCCGCCACATGACTTTTACCTGATTATCTTTCAGTTCATAGCCGATCTGCAGTTCAAACGGAAACGGATATTTTTCCATGGTCTCATCTGTGGAACGCAGTACAAACCAGAGCTCCGTATCAGATTCTTCTGTCAGCTGATGCTCCATATCCCTTGCAAAACCATGCTGTCCCATCAGATAATGCTTTCCCTGATACACGTATTCCTTATTTTTCAGACTTCCGACAAAGGGAAATAAAACAGGCGAAGTCCTGCCCCAAAACTGCTTATCTCCGCACCACATATATTCTTCTCCTGTTTCTTTGGACCTGACCGACTTGATCTCCGCCCCAAAAGAATCTACCTCCAGCCTTAATTTTTCATTTTCCTTAACATAACGCATCATATTGACCTCTCTTTACTATTTTATTCAGGGTTCGGGTGTCAAAAGGTATCTTTAAAGAACTCATATGGCAAGCTGCACATATCATAATCTGTGCATATGCATTGGAAGGAAATTAGAAATTCTTAACATTCCTATCCAATCCCCAGCAATTTCGGAACACGATGTTCCGAAAAGGGGCAACTGAGCCATGGATGGCGAATTGCCCCGTTTGCGTCCGTCTTCCACAGCTTAAATCAGGAATGTTTAGAATTTCTTATTTCCGTACAGCAGCATAGGCACAGATTATGATTGCGCAGCCTGCCGTCTCAAAATTTATAAAGTACCTTTCGATATCCGAATCTTTATTAAGGTAACTGCATTATTGACCGGAATTGTTTCTGCCTTTCATAAAATTGTATGTAAAATGCATCATCCCCGCAGCCTTCCCGATCAGTTTCTCCCGACTTTTCACTTGTCTTGATCTCTGTCTGATACGGTATCAGATAAAATGTCTTTAAAAACATCATATTGATGTTTTTACGGAACTCATCCTCCTCATTTTCCCGTATCAATTCCTCCAACTGATTCAACAGCTTATGCCATTGCAGTATAAACTCCTTATTCCTTTTATAATCCGGCGTATCGATCCACTTCCTGACCTTGATCTTTGTTTTGGGATGCGTACATTCCCCTGTCTGTAAAAAATACCGGAAGGTATCCCCTTCGTAATATCTGCCCAGCGGAAACAGACGGCAGATACCGGGACGGAACGCATGGATGCTGCACCGTCCCCTCTCATCCAGAAAAGCGCACTGTTCCTTTTCCCCTGTCATTTTCAGATTGGGAAGAATCACTCCGTCTACAACGCTCAGCTCCACCTGATCCGCAAGCAACGCCTCCATAGGCAGACCGGTTCCCCTTGTCAGCCGCCAGACATCATAAGGATCCAGCGTAATAGAGTTCCCCATCCCCTGACAGCATTTGAAACAGCCGCTGCAATCCAGACAGTCCGCTTTTACCATATCTTCCTCATCATATATTTTTCCGTCGGATATCTCCTCTAGGTTTACATAACGTCTCATACTAATCATCCATGTCAGAGCAGTTTGTTGCGCATAATGCTGTCTTTCAGCGTTTTTCGTCCTTCATCCAGCTCTTTATCAACGCGATCTCCGCCGCATATCCCTCATCCTCATTCGGCGTCTCCAGAATAAACGGTCTGTCCTGCAGCAGCGGATGCGTCGCAACCCGTTTCATCGCCTCCAGACCGATTTGACCCTGTCCTATCTTCTCATGGCGGTCCTTATGGCTTCCGCACGGATTCATGCTGTCATTAAAATGCACCGCTTTCAGATGTTCCAGACCGATAACACGGTCAAATTCCTTCAATACGCCGTCCAGATCTCCCACGATATCATATCCGCCATCCCAGACATGGCAGGTATCAAAGCATACGCCCAGCTTGTCCCTGCAGTCCGTCTTCTCCATGATCTCCTTCAGTTCTTCAAAGCTTCTGCCGACCTCGCTTCCCTTGCCCGCCATAGTTTCCAACAGAACCGTGGTTGACATTTCCGGCCAAAGCGACTGATTCAGCGCGTCTACGATCATCCCGATCCCCTTTTCCGCTCCCTGCCCCACATGGGAACCGGGATGAAAATTATAATAATGTCCCGGCAGATATTCCATCCGTTTCAGGTCATCCTGCAGCATCTCTATCGAAAACTTCCTGATGTCCGGCTTTTCCGCACAAAGATTCATCGTATAAGGCGCATGCGCCACCAGTCTCCCGAAACCGTGCGCCGCCATAAACTCCTGCAGCCGTATCACATCCTCCGGATCGATCGCCTTTGCGCTTCCTCCTCTCGGATTCCTTGTAAAGAAGGCAAATGTATCTCCGCCCAGCTCCACAGCATGTTTTCCCATCGCCTCAAATCCCTTAGAAGCTGATAAATGATTTCCAATATATATCATATGTTCTCTCCCCCGCCTTTTTCTATCTGATCTTTTTATTTATTCTTATTGCTTCGCTCTATCTTTTTGATTTCATCTTTTCGATCCATCCTTTCCATATTTATCTATCCATTTTTATCTATCTTTTCCTCTGTCTTATTGTTTTTATCTATATCCTGAATATCCCGGAACCTGTTAAAATCCTTCACCAGTTCCCTGATACACCAGATCTGTGTATCAAATGCTCCCGCTTTTGTAAGATTGATCAACAGCATTCCGAGCGGTATTGCAACGATCATACCAAAGACACTGCTGACCCGATAACCAATATACATAAAAAACAGCGCAGCAAATGGATTCATCCCCAGAGAATCTCCCACCATCTTAGGCTGAAGCAGCTGATGAATCAAAAACGTAAGCGCATACAGCGCAATCATCCCGGCTGCGATCTGATAACTTCCCGAAAACAGCTTGATCACTGCCCATGGCAGAAGCACTGTTCCAGTGCCGAAAACCGGCAGCATATCAAGAAGCGCAATGCCAAATCCGATCAGCCATGCGTATTTTACCTGAAGGATGATCAAACCGATGACCAGTACAACATAAATCACTCCCATGATCTTAAACTGAGCCTTAAAATATCCGCCTACCGCACCCAGCGTCTGCCGGTACAACCGCAGAGTCTTTTCCTTAAAAGACGCAGGCATGATCTTATCCAGCTTTTCCACCAGCCTCTCCCTGTCCGCAATAAAGAAATACGTTGCCAAAAAACCCGTAACGATGGAAACGATCATATTAGGAATACTCTTTGCCGCATCCCCAATCGCAGAAACCGTATGCCCGCCTTCCGCATCAGTAAGCAGACCGCCCATAAAATCCAAAATATCATTGGTCAGATTGTTCAGATCCACTCCACTGATAAACGGGAGGTCATTGATAAGATTTTGCAGCCGCACGAGCGCATTCTTGACTTCCTGTTCCGCATTTCCGGACATGGTAGGAAGATAATCCATAAAATCCTTAAGTCCGGTACGCAGCGCCATCGCAAGACCATATACGATCAACGCAACGATGCCTATTGCCAATGCAATCATCAGCACGGAACCAAACTTTCTGTTGATCCTGATCCGCCTGTCCAAAAACCTGACAATCGGATTCACCAGCAGGGAAAACAAAAATCCCACAACAAAAGGCATAAAATATACGATCACCCTTGGAACGACAAAAATAAGCACAAGGATAACTGCCACGGTAAGCATCAGATTACACAGTATTTTCAGATATTTAACGGAACCTTTCATTTTATTCTCCGTGCTGCCCCTCCTTCAAAACCATCCTTCTTCAAATGCGCCCGATCCTATCCTTACCATTTTATCCTTTCTGCGTTAAAATTACAATGCAACAGGCTGTATTTTTGCAAATACCGCCAAAATTCACTTTAATGAATTGGCTGGGTGATGAATGGCAGCAAATCCTTTGCTTGATCAACGCCTTACCCAAAAATGTCCGCGGAAGCTCCGCGGACACATCATTTTTACCTGTTTTCTGATCTAGCGCCAGCCGAACAGCATCATGATCCAATATGCAAGACCCAAGAGCCAGCTCGCAAAGATGCCGTATAAGATGACCGGACCGGCAATAGTAAATATCTTACTGCCGATACCGAAGACCTGCCCTTCCTTCTTATACTCAATCGCCGGAGATACCACGCTGTTGGCAAATCCCGTGATCGGCACAAGCGCGCCGGCGCCGCCCCATTTAGTTATCTTAGTATAAAGACCAAATCCTGTTAAAATCACAGAAATCAGGATCAGCATCAGAGAACACCAGCTTGATGCATCCTGCTGTTCCATCCCCATGGCAGTGCCCAAATTAATGATCCCCTGTCCGATCGTACAGATGATGCCGCCGACGATAAACGCATGCAGCATCTGTTTCCACAGCTTATGCGTCGGTGTGATATCCTCGATATAATCGCGATACTCCTTCTGCCTGATTTCATCCATGCTTCCACTTTGTTCATTCATTTCGTATTCCACCCTAAAAATATGATATTTTTCATATTATTTGATGGAATCTTATTTTTTATTCATATTTGCAAATCAAGAGACCTGCCGGAATCGAATCTTATCCTCTTAAATGCGCCAGCTGCTCCTTTACCTGCACCATCATCTGCGTATATTTGGTCAGCTTATCCTTTTCTTCCTGTACCTTTGCTTCCGGCGCCTTGCTCATAAACCGCTCATTATTCAACATACCGTTCACACGGGCGATCTCACTATCCAGCCGCTTCTCTTCCTTTTCCAGACGCTCAATCTCCTTCGATACATCCACCAGTTCTGCAAACGGCATATAGATCATTCCATTCGGGATGACTACCGACACCGCATCGGAATCAATGCCTGTCTTATCCTCCCGGATCACCATCTCACTCGCCATGCCAAGCGTCGCAAAGAAGACTCTGCCGGATTCAAAGATCTGACGCAGTCTGAGATCTCCTGATACAACAAAAACCTTTGCTTTGCGGTTCGGCGCAACATTCATGGATGTACGCATATTTCTGATACCACGGACCGCCTCTTTGATCGTCTCGACAGCAAACTCCTCTTCCGGGAAGTCATATTCCTTCTGATATTCCGGCCACTTGGAGATCATGATGGAATCCTCCTCATCCTGCAGGTTGCAGAAGATCTCCTCCGTGATAAACGGCATATAGGGATGCAGAAGCTTCAGCGACTCGATCAGAACTTTCTTTAAGGTAAAAATCGCCGCGCCCTTGCTGGTATCTGTATCACTGTACAGACGCGGTTTCACCATCTCAATATACCAGTCACAGAACTCCTCCCAGATAAAGTCATAGATCTTTTGAACAGCAACACCCAGCTCAAAATGCTCCATATTGTCGGTAACACTGACGATCAGCGCATTCAGCTTGGAAAGGATCCATTGATCCGCCATAGTCAACGCCTCCGGTGTGATCTCAGCAGGATCCGCCTTTTCAATATTCATCATAATAAACCGTGATGCATTCCAGATCTTATTGGCAAAATTCCGGCTTGCCTCCACACGCTCCCAGTAAAAACGCATATCATTGCCCGGGGCATTGCCGGTGATCAAGGTAAGCCGCAGGGCATCCGCCCCGTATTTATCAATAACCTCCAACGGGTCAATACCATTGCCCAGGGATTTACTCATCTTCCGTCCCTGGGAATCCCGTACCAGCCCATGGATCAATACATATTTAAACGGCGACTTACCCGTCTGCTCCAGTGCCGAAAATACCATCCTGACAACCCAGAAAAAGATGATGTCATAACCGGTCACCAGTACATCCGTCGGATAAAAATAGGAAAGCTCCTCTGTTTCCTCCGGCCAGCCAAGCGTGGAAAATGGCCACAATGCCGATGAAAACCAGGTATCCAGCGTATCCTCATCCTGCTGCAGATTCGTTTTGCCGCATGCCGGACATTTTTCCGGCATCATTTTGGCAACCGTCATTTCACCGCAGTCCTGACAATAATATGCCGGGATCCTGTGACCCCACCAGAGCTGCCTTGAAATACACCAGTCACGGATATTCTCCAGCCAATGTTTATAGATCTTTTCAAACCGTTCCGGCACAAAGTTCAGATCCTCGGTATCCACTGCCTTCAGAGCCGCTTCTCCCATTTCCTTCATCCGGACAAACCACTGCGGTTTGATCATCGGCTCTACTGTCGTACCGCAGCGATCATGCGTACCGACACTATGCGCATGATCTGCCACCTTAACCAGCAGTCCCAGCGCCTCCAGATCGGCAACCATTGCCTTTCTTGCCTCATATCGGTCCATACCGGCATACTTGCCGCCCAGCTCATTAATTGTTGCATCATCATTTAAGATATTGATCTCTTCAAGGTTATGACGCCTTCCGACCTCAAAGTCATTCGGATCATGCGCCGGTGTAATCTTTACACAGCCGGTACCAAATTCCGGGTCAACATATTCATCCGCGATCACCGGGATCTCCCTGTCTGTCAGCGGCAGCTTTAACATCTTACCGATTAGGTCTTTGTATCTCTCATCCTCGGGATGCACCGCAACAGCCGTATCGCCAAGCAGCGTTTCCGGACGCGTCGTGGCGATCTCTACAAAGCGGTTTTCCTCCCCCACGATGGGATAATTGATGTGCCAGAAATGTCCCGGCTGATCCTCATGCTCTACCTCCGCATCAGAAATCGAAGTCTTACATACCGGACACCAGTTGATGATTCGGGAGCCTTTATAGATATAGCCTTTCTCATACAGCTTGATAAACACTTCCAAAACCGCTTTATTACAGCCCTCATCCATGGTAAAACGCTCACGGTCCCAGTCAGCGGAGGAACCCATCTTCTTCAGCTGCTTCACGATCCGCCCGCCATACTCTTCCTTCCATGCCCATGCATGCTTTAAGAACTCTTCCCTGCCGATCTCATTTTTATCGATGCCTTCGGCCCTTAACTTCTCAATGACCTTTACTTCCGTTGAGATCGCGGCATGATCCGTTCCCGGCTGCCACAACGCGCTATATCCCTGCATCCTCTTAAAACGGATCAGTATATCCTGCAGCGTATTGTCCAGAGCATGTCCCATATGAAGCTGCCCTGTGACATTCGGAGGCGGCATCACGATTGTAAACGGTTTTTTGCTGCGGTCCACCTCTGCATGAAAATATTTGCTTTTCTCCCATTTTTCATATAAACGGTCTTCAATCTCCGCCGGATTGTATGTCTTTTCCAATTCTTTTACCATATTGATCCTCCATGCCTTTCCGTAACTTGCAGATTTAAATACGTTTTAGCGCTATGTCACAGGCGCAATATTACGATCAAAAAATAAGATTTTAATCTTATTTTTTGATCGTATGCCCTTCCATTCATATTTATATAGAAAAATTATCACAAATAAACCGAAAAGTCAATTTGAACCGCTTTCTAATCTTTGAGACAATAATCCCTCAGCACATCCGTCTCACGAATGTCCTGTCAGTTTTTTCGTCACATATTTATGAAATCTCTGCAGAAGCAGCGCCGCCGGCACCGAAGGGACAAAAACCACCGCCGTCATCAGCGCCACATTCCGGATATAATACAGACTATGCGTCGATTCCGCAAAATCAAAGCCGAACAGCTCCACAAAAAGTCCGTGGATCAGATAAAATTCCAGCGTAATACCGCCCATGAACTTTAGGAAACGATTGCCGAAGCGTATCTTCATTCCCAATAAGAACACAAAGAACACAAAGCTGCAGGACGCCATGACCTCCGAGATCAGGCATGCCCAGCGACGAAGGATCTTGTGCGGCGCATTAAAATTTTCCCCATAATACGAAAAGAAATCCGTGGCAAATACAGCCGCGCGGCGCAGCACAAACATCCCCACAAATAACAGCAGCAGATAGAAGATATAGTGCTTTTTGATCTTCGGAAGAAGCCTCTCCTCATATTTGGCAAAGAAAATACCAATGAGAAAGAAATGGATGGAATTGTACCACCACTCACCCCGCATCCACCAGTCGTTATGATCCACTATGGTGCCGATCCACACATATAGAAACACCCATGCGCACAGCGCCGCCAGAGCTGCTCTCTCACTTTTGCAGAAACGAAACGCCAGATAAAAGCCGAGATATAAAAAGGGCAGCGCGATCACAAACCAGGCATTGGGATTGCAGAGTTTCAGTCCAGTCACATACCAGAGAACATCAAATCCGCCCATTTTTTCTCCCAGCAGAAATCTTACGATCAAAAAGATCAATCCCGTGGAATAAAACGAGAGAATCACCGGCAGAACTCTTCTGCCGAAATATCCCTTCAGATAGTCCGGCTTCGACCGATAACTCTTGTAAAGTCCATATCCGGAGCAAAAGAGAAAGATCCCCACAAAATAATAGCCGAAAGGCACAAAAAGATCCAGTCCGTGCACAGTATATTGAGGCGGATGCCACGGCGCGCAGGTCTTCTGCCCGGTATGATGCAGCATGATACAGAGCGCCGAAACCCCTTGGATCGCCTTCATCTGCGTAAGCGAAAAGGCGCCTTCATTCCATTCGCCCTTTCCATACACTTTACAGCCCCAAAACAAAATCACACTCATGATTGGGTAAATCAAGTATATCAGCTTATCCATGCCTTTTTCCCTATCTGTCTGCCATCATTTCATCATCGCCTGATTCAGGACGGTTTTCATTTTTTGTGAACTAATTATAACATATTGGGGCTGTTTTTGCAATTTATATTGGAATAATGAGTATTTATAGCAGAAAATGACCTTTCAAATAAAAACTTCCCTTAATGTAACCCAAAAGTCTCGGCCTCCATACTGGCAGTATTGCCTTTAACCTGCTGCGTCCTGCTCTCCTTCCTCAAACCTTCCTCTTCCCGCATTTCTTCCAGTGAAACCTTTGTTCTCTGCGCTTCTTCTCCCTCCCGCTCTTCCTCTTCCTCATTTTCTTTTGCTCCCTTTTCAACATCATCAACCATTGTTTTGACATTTTGATAAATTTCCTGACGCAATGCCAAATCCCTAAGCGACACCCATCCTTCTTCTGTCAACATCTCCAAATCCTCTGTCGCAATTGGTTGATTTATCCGAAAGGCGCCATCTTTTTCAAGGGTATCATTTATTATATAAGCTTCTCTTCTCTCTTCTTCCGGAAGTTTCTGAAATATTTTAAAGGAATCACAGCTTTTATATCCATTAAATTTACCCTTATTTACCCTGAGTATGACCGCCGCGCTTAACGTATCGCCATTATCAGCTCTATCATCATACTCATATGCATATTTGACTGCAACTTCAGGAGAAGGTGTTACACATATAAATCCTCTGTCCACTCTTCTAAAATATGCACCTTTCGCTGCATCATACGGAGTGGCAATCACCTGTCCTGCCCCGCCTGTTCCTCCTTTTCCGGGATCAAGACCATTTTCCAGTATCCCCGAAATATTTTCCAGCCTTGTAGCATGATAATAATAATTTTTATCCTCTGAAGCCAGTGTACCAGGATATGCAGCCTCACCCTGAAAACATTTATGGGGAATTGCTCTTTTCCGCCCCAAAAAAGGTTTTACCGCATCTTCTCTATATACAGGATCCATCCGCTCCACTCCTTATCAGCCTAACATATGTATGCCGTTCCCAGCCATACTGACAGTTATATTCGTCTTGGCTGTTGCATTAAACCAATCCAGCATTGCCGGAAGCCCGACCATCAATGCAAGCATAAGCACAAAGATCAGCACGAATCCAATGATTGCATTTTTCAACGCAGCTTTTGCCTTTTCCCGATCCTGCGGTTCCTCGGCTTTTGCCAATTTTGCACCCAGCAAAATACAATAGATCATTCCTATGGCCCCGACGATCCCCAGCGCCGGTCCTGCCGCCGATTTGATCAGATCGATAATCGGTTCAGAAACCTTTTCAAAGGGATTGGCATTTGCCAATACATTCATTAATAAAAATCCGTTCATTTTTTCTCTCCTTTGCTAATTTTTTAACTTATACAGCTATCATAATTCATCCAAAGACATTTTACTGTTTTTTGCAAAATCAACCTGAATTGTGGCATAATCATCACTTTAGCCTGACAGCCTGCAGATCCTTAGGGACAGCATTGTAATATCATCAAACTGCGGGGCTTGACCGACAAATTGATCGATATCGTTTTTCACCGCATCCAGCAGAGCCTTCCCGGAGATCTTTTTTTTCCTGTTTAACGCCTGCAGCATTCTCCCTGTTCCATATAGTTCATGCTCCGCATCCGCAGCTTCAGGCACGCCGTCTGTATAGACAAATATGGTATCACCTGCCAAAAGACGCAGCTCATATTCCTTATATACCGTATTTTCCATACCTGCCAGCACAAAACCATGTGCATCCTGATAAAGCTCGAACTCACCGCCGCAGCGCCTGAGGGCGGGATATTCATGCCCGGCATTGGCGCAGCGGAGCACTCCGGTTCTGATATCCAAGATCCCCAGCCATACCGTGACAAACATTCCGGCCTCATTGCTTTCGCAAAGCTGTTTATTCACTTTTTTTAGAACCGCTGCAGGCGAAAGACCGGTCTGCGCGGCGCTTTTTATCAGGGTTTTCGATATCATCATAAACAACGCCGCCGGCACGCCTTTGCCTGAAACGTCCGCCATAACGATGGCAAGGTGTTCTTCGTCAACCAGAAAAAAGTCATAAAAGTCCCCGCCTACCTCCTTTGCCGGCATCATAGCAGCATAAATATCAAATTCGTCCCTCTCAGGAAACGCCGGAAAAATACAAGGCAGCATGGACGCCTGAATATTTCCGGCTACCCCCAACTCCGCGCTGATCCTTTCACGTTCCGCTGTAATATTACTCAGATAAAAGATATAGCCATTGATTTCTTCCTCCATCTTTTTCATGGAAAAGGTAAGGTTCTCGATCTCATCACCTGTCCGGATATCTAACTGTGATATCGCAGAGACGCTTCCGTCACACTCCTTTTTTTCCCTGACAAACCGTTCCGCCGCTGCAGACAGACTGTTGATCGGCACAACGACCGTCCGGTTTACGGCTGTTGTCACGATCAACAGCAGCACAAAAGCGGCAGCAAACAAGGTCAATCCAAGATGTATCAGAAAATTCTGTCGATCCTGCATTACCTCGTTCATGGAAAGATCAACATAAACATTGGCAATTACCTTGCCGGAACTATCCTTGATTCCTGCAGATGCGGAGCAGAGCCATCCGTACTCCTCATAGTTGGTGACATATGCCGGAAAATCATAAATACCTTGTTTCATCAGTTCCATATTACCGGCTACAATGGGATCACAGTGACCACTCGGCGTCGCATCCTCCGTTGTATCCGCATCTATAATATAGACGGCTTTCTCTGTTTCCTCATCCATATAGCAGATATATATCCAACGCACTTTATATTCCTCCCTGAAAATGGAAAGCGTATGAAAAACAGAAGTATATGCTTCGGAATTGCCTGCCGCACGAAACGCAGCATAATAGTCTTCCCAATCTTCCTCCGCAAACTGATGAAACGCAGGCGCAGCGCCACCCTGACACCGCGTACGGTAGATCCCCATCACATTATCCGTAAGGATTCTGACATCCTCCGCGTCCAGAAGCATGGACGCTGTCTTTGCCGTATCCATCGCCAGTGTTTTATAATGCCGGTCCATCGCAGATGAATACAGCGTATAACTGACAGCCGTTGCCGCTGCCGCAAAAACCGTGGCAATCAGCAGAATCACGCAGACCATTTTTATTTTCAGTGAAATTTTCATTATGTTCGCTCCACTATTTCATTAACTGCCGGTTTTTTCATTATTCTGAACCGCTCTCCAGACGATATTTTTTCTGACAGGGCGCATCGCCGTCTTCATTGCCCTGAGTCCCTCGATCCCCATGTCGTCTTCCAGGTTGATATATTGAAACCTGTCCCGAATATTGCGCATCATTGCATGCTTGGCATAATATGATATTCCCTGTATATTTTTTGTGCTTTTTGCCACGATGATATCAAATGAATCCTTTGAAAGCGGCACACCTGCCACGACAGATACCGGCATGCCGTCCATATATACGACTATACCCTCTCCGGATAGCTCCTTGCGCATACGGATCAATGTTTCGTTCACCTGATCGTCTGACAGTGCGCCATCAGCTACCTTCCCCTTTTTGCATCTCCACTCACGAAGGATGTAAATGGCATCTTCCTCATTCATTGAATCCAGCGGATATATCTTTAGTCTGTATTCCCGTTCTGCTTTATGAACCTGTGTACGCATATCAGCATATGCCCTGCCCTTTAACTCCATATGTTCCCTGATGCTGTATATGTACTCATCCCCCGCTTCATCAGGTATATAACTCCAGCCTTCCGGGTACTCTCTCTGCATCCACAAAACATCCTCGGAACGCAGACAGACCAGTTCAAAATCCTTTTTCTGCATCCGCTTGCTGATAAAATCCCGAACCTCCTGTTCCTCCCCGCATGGAAAATACCATGCATTGCAGCCGTACCAGGCGCTTTTGACACAGAACATCCTTTCATCAATATATAAGGAAAGCCCCAGCGGCTCCTGCCAAAGGTATAACGATGCAAATGCATGAACCGACAGCTCATGTCCGGAAGCTTTCCGAAGGCTTTCTATTTTTCTCTTCTCCCGAAGAGTGATCTTTTGCAGCATCATGACCTTATATTCCTGACTTTCTTCGCAGTGATATAGCCTCCCTTTACGGAGAACTCTGTCAGTATTCCGTTGCCGTATGATACTCTTGCGCCGATCAGTCCATACTTCCCTTCTTCCGACAGGTAAACACATTCATATCCATAAAACGCCCTCAGTATCCTGTCCGCTTCTTCTGCCTCCATATTAAATGAAACCGTCCATAAAGCTTCTCCCGGGCTGGCAAGATACCGTCCCTGCTTCTGGGGCATGGCCTGTTCCAGGCATTCGTCCATATGCCTCAGAAAATACCCAAGCATCTTTGGTATCCGTTTGTTCACCTTTTTCATATAATCATCCAGCGTATCTCTCTTTTCTATGGCAAAACTCTCCTGCAGTACGATATCCCCCGCATCATAAGCTTCTGCTATCTTATGAAACGCCAGACCGCCTACCGGGTACGCCCCCAGAAGGATCAGCGGCATAGGCCATGCGCCCCTGCAGCAGGGTAACGGCGCCGGGTGTATATTTACCATTGGGAAGGCATCCGTCACCGGAATATGGTAATAGTAGCCCGCGCAAATCAACAGACTGCATCCTTCGTCCTTCAGAATCTCCATATCCCGACTGGTGATCTTTTCCATAGTATAGGGGATATGGTATTCCCCTGCCATTCCGACGATCTTGATATTGAACTCCGTAACATTATCACAGGGACAGGTATATATCCGGATGACTTCCACGCCTTCTTTTAATAACGTCTCCAATGCCGGATACATCAAATCGAACCCCAGATACGCCGTCCTTATTTTTTTTACTTCCCTATTCATCTGTTTTTCTCCATCCTTTAGTTTGCCGGCTTCTCCGTTTCATTATGATACCCCTCCACGCTTCTGACCATTCCATATATGCTCCTGTCATAGCAGTCCTTCAGATAATAGACCCTGCTCTCCCCCGGTTCTGCCGACAGCCTCCTCCATGCTTCATCTGCCACATTCCCGGATGTCCGGTTCGGATCTACTACAGCAAACGGCATTACCTTTGCCCTCACGATATCCATATCAGTGTATACGCCGCCCTGATAATCGTATCCCAGCAGGAGATACGGATAGCATGCTTTATCCTCCCCCTGATTTTCAAAAATAGCATAAGCGGCGACTCCCCTTTCCAATCTGGTGAGCTGTTGAAAATAAGCTGCTGTCTGATTATCTGTCACGTTTTTATCTTCATAAATTACATTTTTTTGAAAGACCGGAAGATACGGTTCCCCATTTTCTTTAATAATTTCCAGTCCGGCATCCGCCGTACATACCGTCCACACACGGTCATATTCCTGATTCTCCGTCCACAGTCCGCTGACCTCATTGATACTGTAATCAGGATATATCTCCGGCGTTGTATCACTTACCATACCATCCGGAGCGCTTCTGTCATATACTGCCGAAACATTCAGTTTATTGTATTCCAGCAGTAATGATGATCCGATGACATAATACGGCACTCTATTCATCACCTCAGTTCCTATCCGGTACAGATATACACCTTCCTGCGTATAGCACAGGATGTATAATTTCCCTGCGGATACTTTTCCTGTAACGCTGTCAACTGCAGGTATATCATTGACACACCGTCTGGGATCCCAGTATTTCATATAAATAAAACGCTCAAGAAAAGAATTCCAGCTATTCCCCACATATACATTACATGACCGGTCGATGCCTAAGCGGCTCAATCCTCCCCCGGAATCGCCATCCGGAATATAAGTGGCATAATAGATCAGCAAGTCCCCTGTCACGAAACACTTGGAATACTGCCTGTCCCCCTGCTGTCTCTGGCTGTTCCATTGATATGCCAGCACCCTCGGTCTATCCACCGTAAAGGTACGTGATCTTATAAAATCTGCTTCCATATCCGATTCTACCTTATTATCACTGACCATATAATATCCCTGTCTGACTGCGCTTCCCTCTTTCTGATCTGTCATTCGCAGTTGTCCGATAATGTTATATCCGTCTATGCTGAACTGACCGGAATTACATACGTAATTTTTACACGTATCCTCATTGATTGCGAAAGCATAAGCGGAGCTGTCTTCCTCCAGAAAAAACCCTTCATATTCGGACGGAATCTCAGCCAACACATCATCCTTTGTCAGGAACGTATCATTTTGGCTGACATTCCACTCATAATCTGCTGATTTCCTGTCTCCATTTGTCATAAAATACTCACATTGTCTGTCATAGTTGATATTCTCTATATTGCAGACGATGGGTCCGTTCATCGTATAAAAACCCATACGTACGTCATAGCTTTTCATCTGATACTGAGATTCATCACCCGCCTCCTTTTCCCCTGATGCCTCCGGATGTTCCATTATCTGCTCCACTCTGGCGCTTACCTCTTCCAATTCATCTTCCCTCTCCACTTTACTTTGTGTGACTGTCATATACACATCCACATAATCCTCCCCTGCTGAAAACGACACATTATGAATATCAAACTCATATTGAGCCCGATCTCTGCTGTCAATTTTCCCGTCTTCTAAGATTTCATTTGTAATATCCATAATAATTTTTGAAAAATCATAATTTATAAGAAAATCGGGATCGGTTCCCCTCTCCAATGCATCCTGTACCACAGCCGCTTTGTAAACAACAGCATGTCCGTTAAAATAAATGGCATAGCTGCCTGTCCTTGCCGTCTGTCTGTTCGTACCGTTGTCCATCCATTCACTTGATGCACTGGCAAAAAAGGTCTGCTGGTCTGTATCCTGCGTAATCCAGCTTTGGAGCACCCGGTAACCCTCTCCCGAATTGCCCGCTGTGTATCGGTTAGCCGCTAAGACAGTAACCATCTGTCCGGACAGTTCCCTGGTGTCCTCAGTCACGCCGTTTTCAAAATAAACATAATCACCTGAGACAGGTACAATAGTGGCAGCCTCTCCTGTATTTTTATATACCATAGTCTGATACGCATAAATAAACGTATCACCATTCACAAAATCCAACAGTTCAAATCCCCTGACATCATTTGCTTCCTTAGAATATTCCTCCGGAATATAAAACGCGTCCGGATATTCCGATACATAAGCCTGGGGACCGAATACGCTATCCCGATAGTTCAACATGACTCCGATGCCCTCCTGTGCCTCGATCTCCTCGCGTTCCGCATCCGTCAGGTACTCTATCTCCAGATTACCGTTTAAAAGCGTTGTACAACCATCTAAAAGCATAACTATAACCAGCAGCGCTGCAATATACATACGTTTTCTTCTGATATATTCCATCCTATTCATACCTCTTCCGACTCTAAATCACTTTTAAGTTATGGCTGGACCGGTACAACACGATCAACAGTACGCCAACGACTGATGACAACAAAAGAAGCATCCCCGGCGAAAAAAATTTATATGCTGCTTCCAGCATAAATGTATATCTTCTGCTGTTTCCATATCCGTCCGAAACCACAACCGCATAATAACCTCCCAGCATCAGTGCCTCTCCCCTGACGTAATCATATTCCATACCATTGCGTGTCACCTGATAACTACATGGCACTTCATTGCACGTTATAAAAAGCGGAGCCGCTGCTGTCCCATCCCTTATCTCCTGATCAAAGTCCAAAAAGGGCGCCGTCGTATCCTTGGTCAGTTCTAAGACATAGGACAGATCCGCATCATTTTCCGATATAAAACAAAACCGGTAGCACCCTTCCTCTTCCATGAAATAATATCCGCTTTTTCCAATCTCCCGCTCCTCTCCCTGACAGATGACCCTGTCAAGGAAAAACCCCTCCGGCGCCCCGACCACACTGACACAGTTATTCTTTCCATCGACGATCCTGAAATAAAACACGGTTCTGATCGTGCAGTAATCCTCTGTCATTCTGTCAGACGGCTCCGGATAGACCATCTGGACACATTCATAAAATCCCTCTTCCTTATAGATATCTCCCTCCGGGCGGCCGATATATTCCCCATTGCGGCATACGGTCTGTGACACACCGTCTGCGGGTTTCAGATATACGGGCGCTGCAATTACCGCCCCATATGGAACATTTGACATCAGGACCTCCCGTCCGTCCGCTTGAAAACACAACATTCCCTGTCCCCTATCGTAAAAAAATGTCATATCCGACTCCCTTACATCTATCTCAGCAAATGGCATGGAAGCATCATATGCATCAGAAACAATCTGAAAATGGAACATGCAACAGTTTCCCTCTTCTTCACTTTCTCCGGAGAACAGACATAACGTGTAACTGCCGCTTTCCAACAGCAGATCTTCCTGGGTATATGTATAAACGTCTCCGTCCTTAAGCATCTGGTAATCAAGGGTCTCATCAATAGAAAAATAGGCAAAATCCGTATCTTCCCCCTGCAGAACATTGGTATAGAATCCTCCATAATGATCCCATTCATATCGGTATCCATTCTCCGGGTCCGACGCCGTCAGGCTGAGCCCTTTCATCCAAACGGCTTGTACCGGTAAAACGGGACAAAACAGCAGACATAACAGTAATCCTAAAAGCCATTTTAACCGCATCCTATGTCACCCCTGTCCTGCTCCTCCTGCAATTCCTGACTGCTTATCAGTTCCCTTCCTGCGATTACTTCCACAGACTGGTCCGCGCTTTCCCAACATTCATCCGGCATGGCACAACCGTCTTTTTTTCTTGATTCCCGTTCTTTCTTAAGCCTTATCATTTCCTTTTCCCACATGGCCCGGTTTTTCGGGCTGTCAAAATAAGCCATAACATTCTCCCTTCCGGCAGTGACTCCTGCTTTATGGTAATTTTTCCACGTCTTCTTGTGATTCATCTTCCGAGGGCACACCTTCCTGCGGTTCTGTCAGATACCGGCGGATCACCACATCAATGCCTTCCATTAATTCAGTGGAACCAAACGGTGCAAGGAGCACATAATCCTCCCTTCCAACACCTGCCGCATCCTGCACCTGAAAATCCCCCATTTCCAAAAGCATTTCTGCCTCCGGCTGATAACATACATACCCGGCAATTTTTCCTCCGACAAGATCATTACTTACAGAACCGGTATCACTGTAACGCTGCAGTGTTATGCCCTCAACCGTATAAAGGTCATTGGCCGATTCCGGAGCAAGCTGTGTAGAAACGCCGACCGTCTTACGGGCAAAAACCATGATATCTCCCGCGTAAAAGCCCCTGAGCGTCACCACATACACATAACCACTGCCATAGACAGTAGAATGCAGGCAGTTCTGTATCAGATAAGAATCCTCCCTGACCGAACCTATGGCAATATCCGCTTCCCCTGTGGATAATTTACCCGCAAACTCTTCCCTGTCCGCCGGTAGATACTGTACGGCAACGCCAAGCGCTTCGGCGATCGATGCCGCAAGCTCCGCCTCCACCCCCTGATATTCCCCCGTCTCTTCATCCTGCCGGAAAAGTGTGGTTGCCGTATCCGGAACAGCCACCCTGAGGACACCACAAGACTGTATCCCTGCAACAGACTGATCTTTTCCCTTTCCGCACCCGGTTGCCATAGTGCATAATATTAATAACAATGCTGCAAAACATTTGTTTTTCTTATTTTTATTCATATCCCTTTTCTCTTTCATATTGTTCTTTTATCCCTTTCAATAACAATCTTATAAAGCTTTTTCTCTTTCATTTATACGGTAAACAGCCGCTCGATCCCTTCCTCCGCTACGATATCCACACAGGTCCTCTCAGAAGGAGAAGTAACTACAAATGCGCGGCCGCGCCCGTTATTGACAATGTCTTCCTGCTCGCTCTCATTAATTGCTCCCGCTTTTTCATACAGCTTGCAGAGATCATGCATGTCATTGGGCGCAAGCGGAAAGATAAACGAATACTGAGAGGCATTGATAATTGCCGTAGATTTCCTAGCCAATTCCTCCGTTCCCACAAAATCCTTGATATTCTGCGTAATGACGATCTGCATCCCGTTATATTTACGGATACGCTTTGCAAGCTGGTACATGAAATCCAGCGCGATTGGGAATTTGGAATCAATAAATACATGGGCCTCATCGATCACAATGATGATTTTACGGGAAGCATGGTATTTGATGTTGTAATCGCGGTTTTTAATGATCTCATTATCCAGCCATTTCAACACCAGAAGCATCTGCGCGTTAGCGATCGTATTGTTTTTATTCGCAAGCAGCGACTGGAAGTTAAATACTATAAAATTCTCCACGGTATCGATTGTCGCCTTGCCGTTCCACAAAAGGGAGTTGCGCCCTCCTGAAGCAAACTTGGAAATATAATTTAAAAGCGTCCGCAGATTCATCTTGGAATACTCTCCTTGTGAATACTGATAGTCATTCAGGAGTTTTTCGTAAAGATCGTCGAATATCGGGAAATCCTCCGCATTCAGACTGCTCAGATTCGTGCTTTCATCAATTCCCTTTTCATCATACATCCTGACAATGATATTATTCAGGTATTCCCTTGCGTCGGCATCCATACCCGGAAGGATCTGGGCAAAAAATTCCTCCAGAAACTGCAGATGGACATTATAGCTTGATGAAGCTTTCTCCCCTCCTTCCTCATCCTCCAGGGAGGTAATGATATGGAACGGGTTCAGCCGCCCCTGCGTCGCACTTCCCACATCTATGATCTTTCCATTAAAATTCTTTGCCATTTTATAATATTCATTTTCCGGATCCAGAATAAAGATCTTGGCATTCTCGGCAGCGAGATTGGCAAGCAGTGTTTTTGTCGCATAGGACTTACCGGAACCGGACTTGCCGATCACCACCATGTTACTATTGACCCGCTCCCTGTCCCGCTTGAAAAAATCAATAAATACTGGCACATGGTCCGATGCACCGATACAGATACCGTTTTCATCATTCAGTATCTTATGTACATAAGGAAACAACGCCGCCACTGAGGTACTGTGTATCCCGCGGCTTTCCTTTTTAAAGGCATCAAATGCGGAGATATGGCTGGATGCATATGCCTCAAACTGCATCATAAACAGATCCGTCGCCTTAAATCCCTGTTCCGCCAAAAGCCGCTTTATCTGTTTTTTAAAGGAAGCAGGGTTCGCGTCCTTATCGGCTGCAGCCGGGTAGCGTTCACGCTCGCTCAGTTCATAGTCATACAGTGTAAAATATATATTAACGTCAAATAACGATTCATTGTCTCCCTGAAGCATGCTGAGCACACTGGCAAGCGTATCGATATGTGTTTCCAGTTCCATCAGTCTTGAGGTCTTGCCGGTCTCTCCGGCCTGTGTACGCAATTCATCAATTGCCCTGTCAATCTGCCGTATGCTCTTATACTGGTCTACCGGGCGCATCTTTAGCACTACCCTGGTACCCGGCATATTAAAGAGAAAATGACCCCATGCATTGCTCACCATGGTCGGATAGTCCCGAACACGGAATGTATGAGTGAGCAGATCATCATATCTGGTCTGTCTGGAAGTAAAACGTATCTCCTTTGGAATGATCCAGTTCATATACTGCTCCGGGGCAAGGCTGTCTGCCTCCCTTTCATCAAAATGTACCGTATAATTATATTTTAGGAACACCACCAGATCCTTCTCTTCCAGTATCCGACATTCCATATCCGCCTGCGCCATACCGGCGATCATATCCTTTGCCTGGGTTTCCAGCAGCCGTTTGTCCCTGTGGAAGAATACGAGATAATGGAACGGCAGATATATTTTTTCCCTCTGGTTCCAGATTTTAATGCGGTCTATACGGTCATGGACGATCGCCACTCGTTTTGTCAGCTCCTCATCACTCAACAGACCATTCAGATAGCTCTCTTTCAGATCCTCCAGCTTTTTCTGCTCAGAAGCGATATAGGAATCCAGCACTATGGGACGATCAATCTTAACCATCGCCGCAGAACCCGTCCCCGAAACGCTACGCAATACAGAACCGTAGACATAGTCGATTACCTGATCCTGCCGGCTCTCCGTGTAAAACCGGAATTCTACATTTGGGATCTCCACAACGATCCCGTAATACTCCGATCCGTACTCAATAAACCTGCCGCTGATTCCGGTAAACGGTGTAATATCTTCCACCGCAGGAATCTTCTCTTTTTTCTTTCCTTCGTTTTTTGTCTCTTCTCCATCCACTACCCTGCTTCGGAAATATTTCTGCCTTGCAAGATATACGAGGGCACTATATACGATCATATATCCCTTTTCCCCCTCCAGGGGGATCACCAGTCCGATCACCAGGATCAGTATGATGACAGAGACGGGCACATGAAAGGGAAGATCGGAAAGGAATAGTGCAACGGCGAGACTGGCTCCGGTGAGCCCCACGGCGACATCCAGAATACCGATGCCCTTAAAAAATTCCATCTGTACTTTTGTTTTTTTCGGTATGATTCTCATTTCTTAACCTCCCATTCCCATATTGTTCGCTGCTCTGTAGCTGCCTGTTGCCCTGATATCGCTGACTGCTATACTTTTGACCGGATTCTTTTGTGGATGTATCAGACTGCTGCATCGATGGGCTCTCTTCCGCCTGCAATTGCCTCTGCGCTTTTTTTATGGCGGAACCTGCTGCCCCCGCCACTTTACCTGCCGTGTTTCCAATCATCCCGACCGCCGAGCCGCCAACCGAACTTATCAATGCCTGTTCCGTCTGTCCCGTCTGTGCATTTAACAGGGAAGTGATCATAGGACCGACTTTTAACATCGCCCATGCGCCGCCGACCAGAAAAATTAATTTAATGAAATAAGTAGCTTCCATTGATGTCTTTCCACTGCCCCACTGGATAGAATTGCCAATGATCACCGGACAGAGTATCAGATAGAGCTTCATAGCAACTAAAGAGCCATATCCGCCGAATATTTTAGCGATAAACATCTCCCGCCATTTTTTAAACTTCTCCCCGTCATCCAGCGGCATGACAGAAACAAACAACGGGGAAACAAGGTATAATGTTAAAACCTCAAAAATCCTTCTGATAAATGTTATACAGCTAACGACCATGATCACGGCAAGAAACAGCCCCATAGTAATACCCACGAGATAATCAAACCTGCCTAAGTCAAAGTATTTCATCACCGTTATGATATCCATGTAATTCATCTTTCCGGTATAAAATTTCTGCCGTATTCCGCTGGCCAGCAGATCCTGCCCGGAATACGCATTGCTTAAATTAATCGCGCAGCCTTCCTTTGCCGCATCAAGGGAAGTAATGCCGAACAGAATACACCCAAGGCTCCCCGGTCCGCCGGCAGAACGATCTGTAAACGCAACGCTGATAGCCTCTAATACAATGTTGGAAATCTGCAGGATCACTATGACAAAAAAGGGAATCAATAAAAATTGGAAAAAGTATTTCAGCATAGAGCGCATGACTGCGCCAACCGGTCGTTTATTTTCAAAATCAAAATCCAACGTGGATTTCATTACGGCATAGATACAGAGGAGCATTGCGATCCCAAGCCCCAAAGACGTAATGATCCAGAAAGCTCCGGATACAGCTCTCTGCGACATCATGGCATTTAACAGCGATCCCGATCCGCCCTGGTACTTTACCTCAGATGTCCCGATAAAAATATCAAAAGCAATATTAAGATAATCAATGAACTTGAATATCCATGACAAAAAGCCGTACAGGATAACACCGAAGATTTCCTTCAATATATCCAAAAACCAGGGAAATACCTTCTGAAGCACCAATGTCAGGATGGGGACAAGGATATTGTTAAAGACCCACCCGAACAGAGTCCCAAGCAGACTGGCGATAAAATCGACTATAGGTTTTAATATTTTACTGAACACCCATTCAAATATTTTACTGAACAGCCCAAGATATACCATTCTCATTTTGCTTTACCTCTCCTTATCTAGTGTGTCCGCTGCCTTTTGTCACCATGCCGGTCACACCGGCTGCAGTTCTTTTTGCTGTCCTGACTGCCGTCCCAACCATAGCAAGCATGGATCCCGTAGTCTGTTCGGCCGCCGATCCCGCTTCCGGATGCAGGATCGTCAGTATCATATGCTGCGACTTAAAGACCGCATATGCACCGCCGACCATAAACAGGATCTGCAGAAAATAGGAGATATCCGCATTGGTCGGAAACAGGTCGATCCCTCCACATGCCAAGATCGGAATAAACATGACATACAACCGGATAGCAAACACACAGCCAAACGCTGAAAAAAATTTCGCAATAAACATGTCCTTCCACTGACGGAACAAATGCCCCTCGTCCAACGGCATCACAGATACAAAAAATGGCGAAACCACATATAAAACCACGATTTCAAAAATACGCCGGATAAACAAAAGGATAGATGCCATAAGGATCAATATCAGAAAGATACAAGCAAAAAATCCCATTCCATATTTAAACTTAGAATATTGGAAATGATCCTTAACCGCACTGCTCCCATACTTCCAACTGCTCCTACCTTCAAAAAATGGCTTTCGTACAGCATCCTCAAACCCGGCCCGGTCAGGGGATGTGGATATGTTGTAGCCTTGATCATTGGCCGCATCCATGCTGCTGCACAGCCATATAATCGTCGATAAGCTGACCTCTCCGGAAGCCTGCCCTGCCGCACCGGTCTGGCTCTGCAATGCCGTATCAATACCATCCAACACGATTGCTGACAGCCGTAGCATGAAAACGCATAAAAACGGCACCAGCATAAATATAAAACAGCATTTAAGCGCGCTTCCCAAAACCCTGCCGATTGGATTTTTATTTTCCAGCGTCATATCTGATATCGATTTTGCAGCGGCAAAAACTGTAAAAACAAACGCCAATCCGACGGAAAGACAGGTAATGATAAGAAACGCCGTCTGGACACCGTCCACCTTAAAGAAAAGTTCCAATACCGTAAGTGCGTATTTTCTGTCAGAAGCCACGTAAACGACATCCTCGCTGCCGGAAAAAAACTCGAAAATCTTCAGCATGAAATCTATCACACCCAGCAGAGAAGTATAAAGCCAGTACACCAGCATAAAGACAGCATTTTTCAACATACCTAACAGGGAGCCCAAGACATCTCTCAAGAACGACTCAAGGATCGGGCTTAATATGGTTTCAAATATCTTACTTAAAACATCCGATAAAATTTTTAGGAAAGCTGTCATAACCCATCTCCTCAACCGTCTTTACCTGGTTCTGAAAGAACTGCGTATTCTCCTCATGATAATATATGCGCCTGTCACCAGCAGCAGCAGGATGGCAATGACGGTTACGGAGGCATAGTTTACCACGTCAGTAAGTATAAAATCCGCTGACGTTTCGTTCCCTGCTGCATCTATGACCGTCAGTTCATAGCTGCCCCGGCCTTCCATCCTCACCGGTGAAAACTCTGTCTGTGAAACACCGTCCACTGTCAATTCATAAACCTTAATATCCGTTGACAGATAGACGATATCCGCTCTTCCGTTTTTGATGGATATGTCAAACTGCGGTGCCTGTGTGTCCCTTACCATATCCAAAGAATATGTATATCCTGTCGCCTCATCACGCATGACAAAGCTGTATCTCCCGTCTTCCTCCATCCGGTAATATGCCAGAGAAGGCACTTCATCTCCGTCTGCGTCTCCGCCGCCGTATATAGGCTCTCCCTCATATACTACCTGTATGATCCCGGTATGCAGTGGCGCATTATATATCCCCACTCCTCCAATCGGCTCTCTGGCGATCCGAAAGACCAGCATCGGATATTCCTGTTCCGACATATAGGAGGTTGCAAACGAAAGAGAACTTTCCTTAAAAACAATACGGTAGATACCCTCCTCTGAAAAATTGCTCCCTGCTGTCTCATAAGGTTCTCCATCGCGGTAAACAGAAACGGTAACTGTCTCCGGCACATATACAGAAACATCCCCATTGACAATTGCACCGTTAGGGACACTGGCCTCAATCAATGTTCCTGTCTTTAATGTGTAACGGTAAACTTCTGTTTCCATATAAAACTCCTGCGCCATCCCCAGCGCCTCCTCTGCAGTGCCGGTTCTGATAGAAGTAATGTTCTGCTGCTGTTCTTCTACCTGTGCACCTGCTGCTTCCGTAATTGCATCCAACATTTCCCGACTGATCTCCTCGTCAGAGTCCGGCGCCATATCCTCCTGCAGCAGAACCATCTCATCTATAACCTCATCTGCGACCTCCTCGCGCAGCGTAAAACGAAATGTTCCCTGATAAACCGTCCCCTCATAATCGCCGGAAACGCGCAGGACATAATTACCGACCTCATTAATCTCTTCTCCTGCAGTATAGGGAATCTGCACGCCTCCCTTTTCCAGCGTATATGTCAGATTGGCAGGAATATCAAAATACACCGGCGGCGCTGCAAATCCGCCATTGGAAATATTACAGTAAAAAAAGAACAGATCATTCAATGATTCCTCATAAAGATCATACCGTCCATTATAGCTTTCATACAGAACGCCCTGAACTGCATCACTTCCCGTGCCGCTTCCGGATATACTGTCCGGGACACGGCCGGACGGAGTATACGAAGGTTCGTCCGCCCCATCCTCTCCGCCGGAAGTCTCCCCTGTTTCGGGATATTCCACCAGTCCGATCGCCCTGCTCTCCAAATCGGGTACTATTGCAAGCAAGAGACCGGCCAGCACTATGATCGGCACCCGCCATTTTTTATTCTTCATCATAATTTCAGTCCTGCCTTTCTTTTACTCTGTCCCATTTTTTCCATCTTCCTCAAGCACCAAATAATTGCGCTCCTCCAGATCATAGTAGATATCCTCCGCAAAAAACGCATGTGCCCTTACTTCCTCCAGATCCATCTGAGCAAATTCATACAAAGGACATTTGTAACTTGGCGTAAATTTCGTACGGATCGGGTGGTTGCCAAAAGTAACAACAATGGCATTGCCCGTATCCTGTTTATTGTTCAGCATCTGAAGCTCAGACGGATAGATCAGCGGTCTTGTCTGCATCTGGGAGGACACGCTTATATTGCCTGCCGCATCCTGCATCTGGGAAGATACGCTGTTTGTCGCCACCGTCATGTTGCCGCAAAGTTTGGAAAACTCTTCACATGTACCGATATCATTGGAACCGATAAACATCTTAAACCCGCAGTTGCTCTTAACGATATTCGCCACGTTATCTCCATACACGTTATTTAACTGTGTATAGGACTGCACAATCATGTTAAACCATATCTTTCTACTCCTGCCGACAGTGATCATCTTGTCAAATTTATCAATCTTGGGCATATTGCCAAATTCGTCCAAAATAAAATACACGTTTCTCGGCAGACTGAGGTCCTCCCTCGCAGATGCCACTTTGATCAGCGCTTTATAGATGCAGAGGATGAATACCGCAGCCAGCGCATGGCGGGTGTCCTTTTCATCAGGGATCTTAAGGAAAAGAGCCGTCGGCTCATGGGCAAACTGCGCCGGATCAATATCCGTCGCGCTGGTCAGAGAGCAAAGTCCCTCGTCATTAAACATCGATAGCTTATCCAATGCGATCGACATATACGACGCAAGCGTATTCTCCGCGGCAGACAATACCTGCCGGGAAAGTCCGACCGCCTTGGATATCCTGGAACGACCGGCGAAATAATTTTTCAACGCCTCATAGTTATTTTCTGAATTGGCGATTGCTTTGTTCACATTGTAGAAGCAGTATTTCTCTCTCGTCATTTCCAGCTCCGGAACTGCACTATCCTCAAGCATGGCAAGACAGACCGCCATAATAATCGATCTGGCACCTTTCTCCCACACCGGATCCTTTTCTGATTCAATGGGGCAGATTACGCTGACAAGATCATTTAAGTCTTCATAAACAGCATCATATATTTTTTGCTTCTGCACGTTGATCTCAGCAAGAAGCTCCTTGCGTAATGCGTACGCGCGCCCTTCATATTCATACCATGTCTTTCCATATTCCTCCGGACTGTTTATCAGCTTTAATCCGCTTCCTGCCGCATCATCGCAACGCTTATAGATCTCACTGCCTACCTTCAGGTATTCCTGATACCTGTCATAAAAATCCGCCAGCGGATTCCACCGGAACGAACTGTACGGATCACGCAGATCGAGCACCATACATTTGTAGCCATGCTCCTTTAACATCTTGGAATGCATCTGGAACAGCTCGCCCTTCGGATCCGTACAGATCATCGAAGAACCGGCGGCAGAATGTCCTAATATCTGAATCATCGGGTTGACAAAGGTTGTTGTCTTTCCCGATCCGGTCGAACCAATAATCAGCGAATGCATGCCTGATGCAATATTGATATCCAGCTCCTTTTTCTTTTTGTTATATACTGCATACAGCGGAATACCGTCCCTCTGCATCTCTCCCAGCTTTGTAAAACGGCTTTTTAGAAAATTCTCATTAATCTCCTTTTCTGTCATCCAGCGCGCATTTTCCAACGGGCTGTCCAGCCCCTTCCCTTTTACATTCATCATCCTGTGTCCCTCCTTTGCCGTCGGTTTGCGGAACAGCAGATACAGACATATTATCAGGCTCGTCATGATTCCCCCGTAGATATACGTGTTTAGGGAAAGGAACAAAGCAGGGTCCCAAAGCAGTGCATAATTTCCAGTAAGGATACACTCAGGCATATGGACCATTACACTGTCAGCCAGATATCCGGTCACGATCACCACTGACAGAAATGTTATTACATAACCTGTTAATTTTTTTTGCATCCGACCGATCCTCCTGTTACAATTATAAATTTTCATATTTTTTAAACTGTCTCCAAAGCAGGACAGCCACACAGCATGAAAGCACACCGTAACCGGCGATCAAAAACCTGCTTCCATAAAAAACTCGACTCAACGCCGCGTTGTTTTGAATCACATAATTGCATACGGCCGGCAGGTTAAACCCGATATGCATAGCCATGGAATAAATAATGTTATCCTGACGTATGGAGACTCTGGCAAGCAGATACCCCATAAACAGCCCGTACAGTCCCCAGAAAATATTGACATGGCACAGCGCAAAAAATATGCTGACTATGGCCACTGACTTATTTTCTTCAAACACGCTGAGCAGGCGGTTTAACATATATCCCCGAAACACTATCTCTTCCAAGACAGGAGCCGCCACTGCTGTAGAAACGACAGCCAGAGTTACATCATATGCTTCAAAACTACTGTAAGACATCTCGTTGTAGGACTGCATGAGCGCCTCCGGCAAAAACGTATATACCGCAGATATCCCGACTGCAACCGCCGCGCCAAATGCTCCCATTCCAAACAGATAATTCCACTGTAGTCCCCGGAGGGACAATGTCGCTTCATCTTTTAGTGATGCTCCTCTTTTTTTTGCTGATCTGATAAGGAGCAGGAATACGAGCAACAGTCCCAAAAATGTATAAAAATTGGCAGCGTATTCGCAATATTCCGGAGATGCCCTATATCTCTGCCGGTTAAATAACAGGGACGATACTGCCAACAGAAGCGGCGGTACAGTCATATAGACCATGACCGGTTTCAAGGCGTGCAGCAATGTCCCTCCATAGATCCAGATCTTTTGCTGCCAGGTCAGTTTCATGCTTTTACAAGCCTCCCTTATTGAAATGTAAACACCCCCGAAAATCCCGTCACTTCAAATATTTCCATAATCGGCGGTTTCACATTGGTGATCACCATGGAACCTTCGCTGCGGCGCAATTGCTTCTGAATGACAAGCAAAACCCTCAGCCCGACGGAACAGATATAGACCGTATCTTCCATATCCAGAACGATATGCCTTCCCTGCTCTGTCCCTGCTGCCTCTTTAAGCTGCACTTCCAGCTTCGGCGCATTGATCGCGTCAATCCTTGTCATCGCTCTGATAATTTTTTTCTCATCCATTTTTTGCTCCTTATTATCATCTTCCGCTCTGCAGAATATCAGTTGTTTATCTGCTTTCTGACTGTCAAGACGTTGGCTCCGTCCCGAAACTCATACTGTATGTCATCCATCATCTTTTTTGCCATCAGGATACCGTTGCCTCCGATCTGGCGTTCCTCTATCGGCGCACTGATATCAGGATCCTCATGCTCTAAGGGATTATACGGCATCCCCCTGTCCATAAAGGTCACTTTCAGTTCTCGCGGCTTTTGTCTCGCGCTGCACTCCACCGTCACTATCCCCGTCTGGGTGCCGTATGCATAACTGGCAATATTGGTATATAACTCTTCCACAACCATCTCCAGCGTGAGGCAGTCCAGCATCCCACTCTCTGAGCTATTCATTTTTTTACGCACAAAAGAAAGAACTATATCTAAATTGTCCATAACAGCCCTGACTGTAATAAAATCCGTAGCGGTCTGATTCTCCACCGGCATACCTCCATAAAATTTTCCGCATGATCATAGCATCATGCCGTCCCTGTTTCTGATATATCTGTCATACTGCAGTTTTGCCTTATTCCGCATAGTACGTGAAACAGAATAGATATTGCCGTTTAGCAGTTCCACTTCCTCTGTGGAAAAGCGGCTGATATAATCGCCATTTACTATGTTCGACTTGTGGATCCTTACAAATCGCCGATCCAGCAGTATTTTTTCCTCAAAACAATCCAGCTTTCCATATGCCTCTATCCTGCCCCTGTCCACCATGTTCAAAACCACCTTATGCGCGTGGCTTTCCAGATTGATTATGTTATGAAGCCGTATATGATACCACCCGTCCTTTAGTTTTAATCTCAGAACTGCGCGGTCGCTCTCCTGAAAATATTCCCTGCAGCGTTTCAGGATCAGCAACATCTGTTTCCTGTCAAACGGCTGTAGCAGGAAGGAATCCGCCATATGTTCCCATGCCTGCAGCGCATTCATCTTCTCTCTGGAATACAGGACGCAATATAGGTTCTGCCTGTAACCCCGAATAGCATCCATAGTCTCAATCCCGTTTAATCCGGACATATCCATCCTGATAAAGCAGACCTCATGCTGACCAAATCCCGATATTTCATCCACCATCTGCATGCCGCTGGAGACCTCGCTGATCTGACAGGGTTCCTCCATGCCTGTTACAAGTTTGTTTAACAGACCTGACAGTTCCTTTCTCGTCTTCCGGTCTGCGTCGCAAATGGTAAATCTCATTTATTCATCACCCACACTTTCTCTGCCGGTATTCATATGCTTCATGCATTTCTCTTTTTTTAACTGAATGAAATTATAGCAAAGCGTTATAATCATTTACATTTCTTTGCAAAAACAGCAGTTTAAACGGCAAAAAATAAAGGGATCACTATTTCGAGATTATATTATCATTTTCTTTGTTCTCCTGATGCTCGTTCTGATGACTGGTTTGTGCCGTCAAACGCTCCATATGCTCTCTATGCGGCTTTTCTTGCCCACTTTCATTACTTTCCTCTTCACTCAATTCCGCTGCGCTTGAAAGGACACGAGCCTGTTCACGCTCCCTTTCCTCTACTTGCTCATAAGTTAAGTTTTCGTTTTTAGCGTTGATCCTTTCTCTTATGACATGTGCCCGATCTATAGTATCGTCTCCGATGTCCCGAAAATCTTCTCTTCCATCTGCCCATTGAAGCAATTTTTCATCCGGAATGACCTCCGTACAGCCGCCCCACTTTATATAAGCCGCTACGGTATCAACGGAAAGCTCTCTCCCAAAAGCCATTGCCGTAAATGCTTCCGCAACAAATTCCAGCCTGTTTACACATGCGTATGACCCTAACTCCTCAAAAGCAAGATCCACCTCTCCTTTATTAAGCGTATTTTTTTGTTCATTTGTTCTCATCTTAAATTCGTGAAACAATTTCGGAGACGACTTTGCATGCATCAAATGCCCGATTTCATGAACAACCAACGCCTCTCTATTTTTTTCTTCCTTTGTTTTTCCAAAATGAAAGAACCCCATATCCTTTTTTATTTTCCCAGGCACTGAATCTTCAATAAGATTGGGGGTTCCCGATTTTATAATGATTGCATTTTGGGTTGCCAATGCCTGATTTAGACTATCGCCGTCATGTAAATAAATATGTATATCCGGCGGAACGAAAGCAATACCATGTTCTCTTAATCCTTTCAGAGTTCGTTGAAAATCCGTTCCCATGATTGTGCTTTTCCACGTTTCATATCCATCTTGTTTGGAAGCTGTATTCTCTTGAAAATCAATTCCAATTTCCTGTTCAGAAGTTAAATGAATAGTTGCAGCCGCATTTACCCGCCCCCTGACAGATTCCAGAACCCTCCCCTCATATTCTGCAAATTTTTCATCAAACGGCATTTTAATTTCTCCTTCCTTCTTACAATGATGGTATATATTAATACAAACTCAGGAAAAAAACGTAGATTTAACATTTATTACAGTTTTTATGACAAAATAATGACATTACCGGTTGCCCCAAATGAAGCTGCGGAAATGATCTTATACTTATTGCGCTGTATTTTTTTTTGTTCTATAATTAGAGTAGATAGTAAACCTGTTTTAAAATCTGGTTTTAACACTGAAATATTAAAAATTATTACAGATAAGGTGAGTTATCATGAAAGAAAAGAAAAGCGTGATCATTATCATAAGCGTTGCCGTTGGCTTTATTGCCATCTTGGTTCTCGCAAACATCCTGCTGAATCGGGGGAAACAGATCCCGGAAAATGATCCTTGGTTGACCGGCACTACAGCAGGCAATCAATACCATGGCGGATTATTCTGCGAGCTGGACGGCACCGTATATTTCTCCAATGCCTACGATTCGGGCAGCCTGTATTCCATGCAGCCCGGTCAGACCGATCTGCAGAAGCTAAACGGCGGCGAGATCTTTTATATTAACGCCGGCGGCGAATATCTCTATTACTATTCCAGATCAAGCGGAGGGGAAGCCGGTCTTGGCTATGTCAGAGGCGGCCGCGGCATCTACCGCTGTGCCCTGAACGGAAAAAAGACCACATCCCTCAGCAATGCAACCTGCGACGGGCTTCTGCTTCTCGGCAATTCCCTTTATTATACCAGCTTCAGCGAAAACAGCGATAGTCCTGACAGCGCGCTTGTCACGCTTGCCAGCATTCCCATAAACGGCGGTGAAGAACTCCTGCTTGCTGACGGTCATCCGCAGCTTGGAACGATTTCCAACGGCATCTTATATTACAGCAGCATGGAGAGTAATTATACCTTATGCACCTACACCCCCTCCACCGGAGGTCTTGATATTGCAGTAGGACAGAGTATGTACCAGCCGATCATACAAAATGATGTCGTATATTATCTGGATATCCATGACGATTATCATCTGAAAGCATACTCCCTGTATGACGGTAATATATGGACGATCGTATCAGAACGCGTGGATTGCTTTAATGTCATGAACGGCATCATATACTATCAAAACTGTGATCCTGATTTCTATGCACTAAAACGTATCTATATCGACGGAACAGGGGAGGAAATTGTTACAGACGGCGTATACCACAATATCAATATGACATCGGAATATGTGTATTTTACAGAATATAATAATGACCTTCCGGTCTACCAGACACCGACCTTTGGCGCAGTCAATGTAACCACCTTTGACGCCGCCTTCCGCGCGGCAGCCGAAATCACTACTACTGCCGAGTGATTGTTTCGCAAACGCCTGTTAATATTAAATAGGTAATTGCGAAAAAGTTGAGTCCGGTTTACATAACTCTTCGTTTAAAAATCTATGTTTCAAAAAAATCATAAATGAAATTATTTTTGAAACATAGATTTTCAAACTTCAGGTTATGTAAACCTCATGGATAGAATTGTGGAAAGAAAAATTATAAAAAGAATGAGGAGCCCACTATGAGCGAAAAAAAAGACCTTACAGAAGAAGCAAGAGAGCGGTTTGCCAATGATATCTTTGCGACACAGACCACCGGAATTCACATCGAAAAAGCCGAAGAATTATACGCCAAATGCACTCTGGACATTGAGCCCAAACACTTAAATGCCAATCATACGGTAATGGGCGGCGCAATCTTTACATTAGCCGACTTTACGGTAGCGGTCGCCGTCAACAATTCCGGCACCTCCACCGTATCATTGAACAATTTCATCCAGTTTCTCGGCGTTGCCAAAGGCAAACAGCTGATTGCTGAAACAGAATGTATCAAAGCAGGCAGAAGCACCGTGGTTGTCAATGTCAATATCCATGACGATCTGGGCAATCTTGTGGCAAGGATGCAGGCAACCGGATTCCGTTTAAGCTAGGGAATCTTCATATGATCAGGAGCCTCCAATACCCTAAAAGTTTCAATCATGAATTGGAATCTGGCTCCCGTTCGAGACCGTTTCAAGTTTTGTGTAAACTCAAAATCTGATATAAGATATGTGAATGGTTGCTTAAGGGGCAGAAACCGGATTTTCGGATTCCGCCCCTTACCTGTATTATATAGCCAATTC
>VIDN01361740.1_pt1 | contig 57766 bp, 46 predicted proteins | sample 5025121 | NCBI WGS metagenome assembly VIDN01 (sample SAMN11852952, study PRJNA449069) | gut metagenome | isolation source: stool from female vole | host: Microtus ochrogaster | place: USA:Florida | collected 2017 | reverse complement strand
AAGTTACCGTGGAATAGGAGGCAGCTACCGCGGCTTATCAGGAAGTTACCGTGGAATAGGAGGCAGCTACCGCAACTTATCGGGTAGCCGTTGGGATTGGGCAGACGGTTATGGAAGGCTGCCGGAAGACGACGGGGAGCTTGGTTATTATGCTGTGAATGAAATGGATATATATTTTATGGAAGAGGATAATATGGTAGACGGCACGCTTGGTTATGGTTTGGATTTGATTTGGTAAGACGATAATAGACGCTGAAAAGAGACTCGCATTGTGAATGGATTTTATTCCATATGGTCAAAACCATTTTTTGCACAAAAAAAAGAAAAAAAATATTATATGCAGGATTTTGAGAAAATTACGCTTCTGCTTTCCGCGGAGGAGTGGAAAAAGCTCAATGGTTCTGTGCAGATGATCGCGGATGAACAGGCAATAGTATTTCTGGAGGATATGGGGTTATTGCCTGTTTTTGATGCGGGAGTGACGGTCATGGAGGTGGATGAACGGATCAATCCTACGGTATTCTGGGCGGCAGGGAAGCTGGAGGCATTAAAACAGGCTTCTGCTCCTGTGGCGATGATTGATCTGGATCTCATTGTATGGCAGGATATGAGTGCCTTTTTTCAGGGAAGGGATGTCTGCGTGATCCATGAGGAGCCGCTGCGGGAGGAGATCTATCCGGGAAGGGAATTTTTCAGGATGAAACCGGAATATCAGTTTGATCCGGCATTAAACTGGAATGTCCTTCCATGCAATACGGCGCTTCTCTATTTCAGGGACGGAAAGCTGAAAGACCGGTATGTGGAGGAAGCGCAGCGGTTTATGCTAAACTGCATGGAAGAACAGGAAAATCTATGCCATATGGTATTTGCGGAGCAAAGGCTTCTGCCCATGTGCGCCGCAAGGGAGGGACGGTTTGTTACGCCATTTGTTCCCGCCATGGAGGAGTTGGACAGACAGCAGGCATTTACCCATATCTGGGGGCATAAGAACGTGCTCAGATTTAATTATACGGAGCGGGAGCGCTTCTGCATCAAATGTCTGAACCGTCTAAAGGAAGATGCGCCTGAGGCATATGAGATCGCTGCAAAATGGGACGATATGCAGGAATATATCCATTGTCCTTAGCAGCTGAAAAAGCAATTTTTTGTTTTGCAGATATTATATCAATGGTTCATAGTATGCTTTTTGGCGGAAGTTTTTTTCATTTCTAATTTGAACCGCCGAAGGCGGCAGGGAGATTAATATGGTCAAAGTAACACATCTGACAAAAAAATACGGAGATTATTGTGCTGTAGACGATATCTCATTTGAGTTGGAAGACGGATGCGTATATGGCTTTTTGGGACCCAACGGTGCAGGGAAATCTACGACGATGAATATGATCACAGGATATCTTGCGCCGACGAGAGGTTCTGTACTGATCGACGATATCAGCATGATGAAATCTCCTGAAAAGGCAAAGAAGCTGATCGGCTATCTGCCGGAGATCCCGCCGTTATATCCGGATATGACAGTTATGGAATATCTGAAATTTGCGGCGGAGCTGAAGGGGATCGATAAGATTGAAAGGATGAATAAGATCCATAGGATCATTGAAACCGTAAAGCTTGAGGCGGTAGAGGAACGGCTGATCAGGAATCTTTCCAAAGGGTACAAGCAGCGTGTGGGACTGGCGCAGGCGCTTTTGGCAGATCCTAAAATCATCATCTTAGATGAACCGACGGTCGGTCTGGATCCGAAGCAGATCGTGGAAGTGCGTGATCTGATCAGAAGACTGGGTGAGGAGCATACGGTCATATTGAGCACGCACATTTTAAGTGAGGTCAGGGCGGTCTGCGATCATGTGATCATTGTTTCCAGAGGTAAGATCGCAGCCGATGACAGTATCGATCATCTGGTAGAGCAATACAATGAAAAACAGCGTTTGACCCTTGTGGTGAAAGGGAATTCCAGCAATGCGGAGAAGGTGATCGGACGGATAGAAGGGATCGAAGAAAAAAAGATGCTGGAAGAAAGTACGGAATCCTGCCGAATCGGGATCACGGCAGAGGCAGGCAGGGATATCAGGGAAGAAATCTTTGTAAAATGCTCTGAAAGCGGATTGATCGTTCTGGAATTAAACGTGGAGGAGATTTCTTTTGAGGATGTATACCTGAAACTGACGAATGAGGCGTATGACTTGGAAACGCCGGATGATGGGAGGGAAGAATAAGTTATGTTGGCAGTATATAAAAAGGAACTGGCTTCCTATTTCCGCTCCATGATCGGATGGTTATTTCTGGCAGTCAACCTTTTCTTTGCAGGATGGAATTTCAGATATTATGGCATGATGGCAGGATATCCGTATCTGTCTTACGTGCTTAGTGCGATCCTGATGATCTTTCTCCTCAGCGTACCGATCTTAACGATGAAAATATTTTCCGAGGAAGCAAGAACAAAGACGGATCAGCTGCTATATACGGCTCCGGTGTCTGTGTGGAAGATCATTTTTGGAAAATATATGGCGCTGGTCACTATTTTTTCCGGAATGCTTTTGATCCTCTGTTTTTATCCGCTGGTATTAAGAGTGTATGGATCGGTTCCGATGGGGGAAAATTATGTTGCGATCATCAGCTTCTGGCTTTTTGGCATCGCCTGTATAGCGATCGGCGCTTTTTTGTCGGCGCTGACGGAGAGCCAGATCATTGCGGCGGTGCTGACATTTTTTACGTTGTTGTTAGGTGCAATGATGCAGGGGATCTGTAATCTGATCAGCCCTAACGGTAATGTGGTCACCGATATTCTGCAGGTGTTTAATATTACCTCATATTTTTTAAATTATGGTTTAAACGGAATGATATATCTTCCGGAAATCTTGTATTATGTATCTGTCATCTTTCTGTGCCTGTTCCTGACCGGATTTGTGATTTTGAAGCGCCGCTGGCGCGTGGCGACGCACGGAATCGGTAAGGCGGTCGGAAATATTTCGGGCGTTGTGATCATGATCCTTGTGATCATTGCGGTCAATATTGGCGTAGGTATGCTGCCCGGCGAATACACTACGCTGGATATCACCTATAATCGTCTTTATTCGCTTTTGCCTGAAACAAAAGCATATCTGGAGACATTGGATCAGCCGGTGACGATGTATTATCTTGCCGATTCTTCAGCAATGGACGAAACGCTGCATTTTACGCTGAAGGCAATGGATGAGAACTCAGACCTGATTACGGTCATTAATGTATCCCCCACGGAAAATCCCTATTTTTATGCATCCTATACAGATACGATGCCTATGGACAACAGCGTGATCGTGGTATGCGGTGACAGGCATAAGGTAGTTGCGTATAATGAATGTTACCAGAGTGAAATTTTAAGACAGGTCAATTATATAACCGGTGAGTATGAAGTAGTTGGTTATGAGGTGACCGGTTATGACGGAGAAGGAAGTCTGGTATCTGCGATAGAGCATGTCACGGGAGATGCAGTTTCCAAGATCTATTGTATCGCCGGGCATGATGAATTGGAGCTGGACACGACGCTGGCTTCCCTAATCGCTAACGCTAATTATGAAATGGAGACAATCAATCTTCTGACCTATGATGCCATACCGGAGGATGCTTCCTGTCTTTTTATGATCGCGCCGCTGCGGGATTATAATGAGGATGATCTGGCAAAGATCGAAGCTTATCTTCATCAGGGCGGCAATGCAATGATTGTCGTGGCGTTCAGTGATTCCGGAGAGTTGTCCAATTATTACCGGCTTTTGCGGCCATATGGCCTTACCGTGTGCCCGGGACTTGTGATGGAGGAGGGAAGCAGTTATTATAACGAACAGCAGTATCTTCTGCTGCCGGATATCAAAGATACGGAAATTACGGAGGATATTTATTCCGTTTATCGTACTCAATATGTCTATATGCCGTATTCCAAGGGGATGAAAGCGGAAGAAACACTTTCGGATGCCTCGCTGCTTGCGTTTCTTACTACAACGGAATATGCGTATTCCACCACCAGTTATAATATGGACGTGGATGAGACAGCTCCCGTGATGGGACCGTTTATCTTAGGCGCATATGCCGCTAAGGTTTATCCGGAGGGGCTGAGCGAAATCGCGGTATTTTCATCAGAGTATCTGCTGCGGTCGGATATGAATGAGGCGGTGGGAGGCAATAATTTTAATGTATTTATGAAAGCGGTTAATAAGCTGATGGGTGAGGAAAAAGTCAGCATCATTCCGCCCAAGCCGTTTACCTATGATCCGATCCTTATGGATTCCACGGCAAGAAGCGTCTTTTCCGTACTGCTGATCGGGATCATTCCCGGCGGACTGGTGCTGGCGGGATTTAACATCTGGTTCCTGAGGCGTAAATACTAATATTCTGTAGGATGCTTTGATATCATACTTTCCGATGTCATAACATCCGGCTTACATAACTCTTTGCTTGAACATTTATGTTCCAAAAACATCATAAATGAAATCATTTTTGGAACATAAATGTTCAAGCTTCAGGTTATGTAAACCTCATTGGCAGAAACAAAAAAATTTCTATTCTCGACAGACGAGTTGGGCATATTGTATATTCCATAAGCAGACCTTTGAAAAACGCCGGCACTTAGGTGCCGTATTTTGGCATCTTAGTGCCGCTGCGTTTTTCACGGAGCGGGAGCGTGTCTGCGTTGGAATTACAATGTGCACAACGACACTCTGCCAAAAAAGAGATTCGCAAAAAAATATGAACGGTATATCAAGAGAGGAGATATGAGAAAATGACAAAGATTAGAACAAGGTTTGCCCCAAGTCCTACGGGGCGTATGCATGTGGGAAATCTTAGGACTGCGCTGTATGCATACCTGATCTCCAAGCATGAGGGCGGAGAGTTTATCTTAAGGATTGAGGATACTGATCAGGAGCGTTATGTAGAGGGCGCAGTGGATATTATCTACAGGACGCTGGAGAAGACGGGACTGCTTCATGATGAAGGACCTGATAAGGATAAGGGCTGCGGACCTTATGTGCAGAGCGACAGGCAGAAAGAGGGTATCTACTTAAAGTATGCGAAAGAGCTGATCGAAAAAGGGGAAGCCTATTACTGTTTCTGTGACAAGGAGCGTCTGGCATCTTTGAATCAAAACGTAGGTGGGGACGGGAAGGAGATCACGGTGTATGATAAGCACTGCCTTTCTCTGCCAAAAGAAACGGTTGAGAAGAATCTTGCCGAAGGGAAGCCTTATGTGATCCGGCAGAACAATCCGACTGTGGGGACGACTACTTTTCATGATGAGATCTATGGGGACGTTACGGTAGACAATGCGGAGCTGGACGATATGATCCTGATCAAATCGGACGGCTATCCGACTTATAACTTTGCCAATGTGGTGGATGATCATCTGATGGGGATCACCCATGTTGTCAGGGGAAATGAATATCTATCTTCCTCTCCGAAGTATAACCGCCTGTATGATGCATTTGGCTGGGAAGTGCCGGTCTATGTGCACTGTCCTCTGATCACAGATGAAGAACATAAGAAGCTGTCTAAGCGATGCGGTCATTCCTCTTATGAGGATCTGATTGAACAGGGATTCCTGACAGAGGCAGTTGTGAATTTTGTGGCGCTGCTTGGCTGGTCGCCGGAGGAGAACCGTGAGATCTTTACTTTGGAAGAACTGGTAAAGGCATTTGACTATCGTCATATGAGTAAATCCCCTGCGGTATTTGATTATACAAAGCTTCGCTGGATGAATGGGGAATACTTAAAGGCGATGGAGGACGAAAAGTTTTTTGAGATGGCAAAGCCGTATCTGGATCAATATCTGAAAGACGGATTGGATCAGAGAAAGATTGCCATGATGGTAAAGACAAGGATCGAGGTTTTTCCGGATATTAAAGAACTCGTTGATTTCTTCAACGAGCTGCCGGAGTATGATATTGAAATGTACACCCATAAGAAGATGAAAACGAATGCGGAAAGCTCGCTGGCAGTGCTTAAGGATGTGCTTCCGATCCTGGAAGGAACGGATGATTACAGCAATGATAATCTGTATCAGACGCTTCTTGCCTATGTGCAGGAAAAAGAGTATAAGAATGGATATGTGATGTGGCCGATCCGTACCGCTGTCTCCGGTAAGCAGATGACGCCGGCCGGAGCAACGGAGATCATGGAAGTGCTGGGGAAAGAAGAGAGTCTGAAACGTATCCGTCTGGCAATCGATAAATTAAGCTGATAATCAATGCCGGAGTTTATGCATGGATTTGCAACAGATAATGCTTTTTCGAGCGCAAATCCGGTGCGTTTAATGTTTAAAAATGTGTTTTCTAATTAAAAACAGGCTGTCCATTTACATGGCAACCTGTTTTTGAGTGGATTATCCGTATTTTTTATTGAATTTCACTATGCAGCTGCTGCAGGGACTTGATCTCGCCATTTCCTTTTGTCTTCACATAGTGGATGCCCTTTGCGGTTGCCCGTGCCGCTGCAATGGTGGTCATGTAAGGGATCTTGCCCTTGATGGCGGCCTTTCTTAAGTAACTGTCGTCGTTGACGCTGTCCTTGCCCACGGGAGAGTTGATGATCAGGTCGATCTCGCTGTTGGTGATCGCATCCAGAACATTCGGACGGCCTTCATATAATTTCAGAATATGTTCTGCCTCAATTCCGGCTTCGCGGATTACCTCGCAGGTCGTGCCCGTTGCAAGGATCTTAAATCCGTCTTCTGCAAACAGTTTTGCAATTTCGGCAATCTCTTTTTTATCCTTGCGGTTGACAGAGATAAGAACCGTACCCTCAAGCGGAAGCGGAGACTGCGCTGCCTCCTGCGCTTTATAAAATGCTTCTCCATAGTAGGTGGAAAGTCCCAGTACCTCGCCGGTGGAACGCATCTCCGGACCAAGTACCGGATCGACTTCCGGGAACATATTAAACGGAAAGACAGCTTCTTTCACACCGTAATAAGGAATGGTGCGGTCTTTTAATTCCGGCACCGGCGACGGACGTCCGGTCAGCTCCGATGTGATGATATCCGTTGCAAGAGGCACCATGCGGATATCGCATACCTTGGATACCAGCGGAACGGTTCTGGATGCACGGGGATTGGCTTCCAGAACATAAACCTTATCATTCTCAATTGCGTACTGCATATTCATCAGACCGCGGACATGCATTTCTTCCGCAATCTTTTTGGTATATTCTTTAATGGTGGCAACATTATCTTCGGAAATATGGACAGACGGGATGATGCATGCCGAGTCGCCGGAATGTACGCCTGCCAGTTCAATATGTTCCATAACTGCGGGAACAAAAGCGTGTGTTCCGTCGCTGATGGCATCCGCCTCACATTCCAGTGCATGATTTAAGAAGCGGTCAATCAGGATCGGTCTGTCAGGAGTGACGCCGACAGCCGCCGCCATATATTCTTCCATGCTCTGATCGTCATAAACAACTTCCATGCCGCGTCCGCCAAGGACATAAGAGGGGCGCACCATAACAGGATAGCCGATCCTTTGGGCGATAGAGAGGGCTTCTTCTATGGTCGTCGCCATACCGGATTCCGGCATGGGGATGCCCAGCTTATCCATCATGGCGCGGAACTGATCGCGATCCTCCGCCAGATCGATGACGGAAGGAGAAGTGCCTAAGATACGGACACCGTTCTTTTCCAGATCGGACGCTAAGTTCAGCGGGGTCTGTCCGCCGAATTGCGCAATGACACCGAGAGGTTTTTCTTTATGGTAGATACTTAAAACATCTTCTAAGGTAAGCGGCTCAAAATAGAGCTTGTCGGAGGTATCATAGTCCGTGGATACGGTCTCCGGATTACAGTTGACAATGATTGTTTCAAATCCAAGCTTTTTTAAAGCCAGGGCGGCATGGACGCAACAGTAGTCAAACTCAATACCCTGACCGATGCGGTTAGGACCTCCGCCGAGGATCATGATCTTCTTTGTATTTTCATTGACCGGATTTTTGTCCGGCGCATTGTAGGTAGAATAATAATAAGCGCTTTCTTGCGTGCCGCTGACATGGATGCCTTCCCATGCTTCCTCTACGCCAAGGGAAATACGTTTATTGCGGATCTCATCCTCAGAAACTGCAAGGATCTTACTCAGGTAAAGATCGGAAAAACCATCTTTCTTTGCCTGGATCAGCAGATCGTCAGTGGGAAGAGAACCGTGGAAAGTAAGGAGCGTTTCTTCTTCGTCAACCAGCTCCTTCATCTGTTCGATAAAATAGTGTTTTACCTTGGTCAGCTGATAGATCTCTTCAACAGAAGCTCCATGACGCAATGCTTCATACATGATGAAATGACGGTCGCTGGAGGGATAAATCAAGAGCTTTAGGAGCTGCTCCTTGTCCATATCATGGTAGTTCTTGGCATAACCAAGACCGGAACGCCCGTTTTCCAGACTCCGGATAGATTTCTGGAAGGCTTCCTTATAAGTCTTACCGATACTCATAACCTCGCCAACAGCGCGCATCTGCGTACCCAGTTTATCTTCCACGCCTTTAAACTTTTCAAATGCCCAGCGCGCAAATTTGATGACGACATAATCACCGCCTGGCACATATTGATCAAGGGTGCCGTATTTACCGCAGGGGATATCCTTTAAGGTGAGGCCGCAGGCAAGCATGGCGGAAATCAATGCAATGGGGAAGCCGGTTGCTTTGGATGCCAGGGCGGAAGACCGGGAAGTTCTCGGATTGATTTCAATAACGATAATCCGGTCACTGACAGGATCGTGCGCAAATTGTACATTGGTTCCTCCCACAACTTCTATGGATTCAACAATACGGTATGCCTGTTCCTGCATACGTTTCTGACATTCTTCTGAGATGGTCAGCATGGGAGCGGAGCAGAAGGAGTCGCCGGTATGTACGCCGATAGGGTCAATATTTTCGATAAAGCAGACCGTGATCATATTATTGTCTGCGTCACGGACGATTTCAAGCTCTAATTCTTCCCAGCCGAGGACGGATTCTTCTACAAGGACCTGTCCTACAAGACTGGCTTGAAGCCCTCTGGCGCAGACGGTTTTTAATTCCTCTTTATTATAAACCAGACCGCCGCCGGCGCCGCCCATCGTATAGGCGGGACGCAGGACTACAGGGTAACCGAGGGTTTCCGCGATATTCAATGCCTCTTCCACACTGTAGGCAACGTCGCTTCGCGCCATTTCCACCCCGATGGCGTTCATGGCCTTTTTAAATTCGATCCGGTCTTCGCCGCGTTCAATTGCGTCGATCTGAACGCCGATGACCTTGACCTGATATTTCTCCAGAATGCCCTGCGAGGCAAGCTCTGAACAAAGATTAAGTCCTGACTGTCCGCCAAGGTTGGGGAGAACAGCATCAGGACGTTCCTTTGCGATGATCTGTGTAAGTCTTTCGACATTTAACGGTTCAATATAGGTGACATCGGCAATCTCCGGATCGGTCATGATCGTTGCGGGATTGGAATTGACAAGGACAATCTCATAACCGAGACTGCGAAGGGCTTTGCAGGCCTGTGTGCCGGAATAGTCAAACTCGCAGGCTTGTCCGATGATGATAGGCCCTGAACCAATGATAAGGATCTTGTTGATATCAGTACGCTTTGGCATAATACTCCTCCTAGATATAGTAGTTCGTTTCGTTCCATAATGATTTCTCAATACATTATATAGTAGTTGATGGAAAATGAAAAGAGAAAAATATAGAATATTTAAAAAATTTTTATTCTATTACTTTGTTGAAATTTAAGTTTATTTAGTGGTAAAAAATGTAAAGGTGTGTTACACTGGTAAAGAATGGGTATTAAAAAGCAAAGCATTTGACAAGGGGTTACAGACATGAAGGGAAAAAAGCTGATCGGATTATGTATTGCTAAAATCAAGGTGGAAGAGCACTGGCAGAAGCTGAAAGCGATTCACGAAAAGGTGCGGTCAAGGGGATACCGCCTTTTGACGTATTACATAGATGATATTGATTTCGAAAAAAGGAAAGATGTTTTGGAAAAGGATATGTTTCCTGTAATTGCTAATCTTACGCGGCCGGAGCATCTGGATGCGCTGTTTATTGACGCTGGCGGTATCGGGGTGCAGGACGTGCTGGATATCATTGCAGGACAGGCTGTAGAGGCGGGCGTTCCGGCTTTTGTATGGAACGGCAGTGCAAAAGGGGCTGTGGAGCTTAATTTTGTCATGGAACATTCTGTCAAAAAAATCCTTCGTTTTTTTAAGGAGAAGTATGGATATGAAAGCGTTACTTACGTGTCTGGAAAGGAAGATGAGGGATTAACAGGCTCATATTACCGTAATCATCTTTTGGAACAGGGAATCAGTGACGGAAAGATTTTTCATATGCCGATGCGGGAGCTGAAAAAAGCCCTTCCGTCATTATCCGGAGAGGAGATTTCGGATGTATATTTCTGTGAAAATGAAAATGTTGCGAATTACGTTTGCCACCAATTGCGCAGAAACGGTTATCAGGTGCCCGATGAAGTGAAGGTTGCCTGTTGTGGGGAGGCATCCCGCGCGCAGACAATAGGACTGAACTTTACGGCTTGCTTTATTGATTATATGGAGTTTATAGACGGAATACTGGATGCTCTGGAGAAGACGGGTGGGGATGCCTTAGATGAAAGAAGACTGCAGGAAGAGATGCCGGTTGATGATATTGTCATATGCAGGGCTGTGGAGTATACGACGGGAGCAGCGCTTTTGACGATCAACAATCTATACCAGAACCTGTATGACAGCATGATTCATGAACAGAGCCTTTACGGACTGACGGATAATCTTTTAAAAACCAATGGAATCAAGGAGATCGCGGATGTATTCTCCGAATACATGCTGCGGGATTCCATATTCTGTGTCAAGGATTCGTTTATGCAGGATGTTTTTTTGGAAGGCAGGGAAGACCGCTGGCCGAGAACAGGAGAAAAATATTTTATTCTTGCGGATTCAAGAGCACAGTCCTCTCAGTGGACTTCTTTTTTCCTGGGAGAGCCGATCCCGGGCTTGGAGAATGAGTTCAACAGAGGGATGCCGCTGATCATAACGCCGGTTCGGTATCGTCATCAGCATTTCGGGTATGTGATCCTCTGCGCGGAAGATTATGATAATGAATATTATAAGATCGACAGGATCGTCCATAATTTCGGACGGGTTCTGGCGCGGTACAGAGTAGAAAAACGACTGATTTTTGCGAATAATATGCTGGTCAACGCCAATGAGAATATGAAAAAGATGCAGCACGGCGATATTCTGACAGGTATGCTCAATGCGGAGGGATTCCGCTATGAACTGACGCAGCTGGTGGACTACTGCAGGAGTCAGGAGAAGGAATTGCTTATCGGATGTCTTGATATCGACAGACTGAGCAATATCAATGACGTATATGGACATTCGGAAGGAGACCATGCGATCAAAGCGGTAGCGCAGATCCTGCAGCAGGGTGTGTCGGAAAAAGCGGTCTGCGCGCGTCTGGGGACAGATGAATTTGTAATTGCCAGTTATGCAACCGCTGACGGGGAAAGCGTGGCAATGCATCTTGTTGAAAAGCTCAACGGACATCTTAGCGAATATAACAGGATCTCAGGAAAGGAATATACGATCGAATTAAATTATGGCTACATCAGCGTTAAGCCGGAGCAGATCACTAATGAAATGGATCTTCTGGATGAAGTGTTTGCCAAGAAAAACGTGCAGAAGAACAGCAGACGCAGTCAAACCAGGCAGGGGAGTGCCGTATCGCAGGAGGAATACAGCAGAGAGGATCATGAAACGGTCAAGGATATCATGGACAGAAATCTGTTCTTATACGCGTTTCAGCCGATTGTCAGTGCGAGGACAGGTGATATCTTTGCTTATGAGGCTTTGATGAGATCTCCGAAAGACAGACCGGTATCACCGCTGACGATTTTAAAATATGCGACGATTGAGAAGCGGCTGTATCATATTGAATATGCTACATTGAACAATGTTTTTAAACTGGTTCACCAGAATAAGGAAATTCTTAAAGGAAAGAAGATCTTTGTCAACAGCATACCGGGGTATTTTCTAAAAGAGGGCGATTTTGACAAATTAAAGCATAAGTATAAAGATATTTTTGATAATGTTGTTATTGAAATAACGGAGCAGACAGAGTCGGATGACGGTGAGATCGGAATTTTGTTAGGAAGAAGCGACAGTAATGGATTTGAAGTGGCGATCGATGATTTCGGCACCGGTTATTCCAATACGGTCAATCTTTTGAAGTATCTGCCGAATTATGTCAAGATTGACCGGATGCTGATCAGCGATATCCATCAGGAACCAAAGAAGCAGCATTTTGTCAAGAATATTATAGAATTTGCCCACGATAACGGGTTTATGGCTTTGGCGGAGGGTGTGGAGACATTAGATGAGCTCAAAGCGCTGATCAGGATGGATGTCGATCTGATCCAGGGATTTTATACGGCTCGTCCCGCCTTTGAGATTGCAGGACAGATTAGTGAATCCTGCCGCGCGGAGATCATACTGGCCAATCAGGAGCGTTATGAGACGTTTCGGAAGAGAGTATATCTTGCCGCTACAGATCCTGTACTGAATCTGATGCAGCTTGCATTAAAGAATTATACAGGTATCGTTGTGGCGGAATCGGAGATGAAGATCGTCGGCAATCCGGATTTTGTAGCAAGCGTTTCGATCAAAATTAAGGAAAATACCCATTGCCGTCTGACGATTACGGATGTCAGGCTGCGAAGCGGCGACGGTTCGCCATGTATTGATGTGGGGGAAGGAGCAGCTTTGACGCTTGTGACAGAGAATGGGAACGAATTGCTGGAAGGCGGTATCCGGGTGCCGAAAAGCGCCAGCCTGATTCTGGAAGGGACAGGCACCCTGGAAATACGTTCAAACAGAACCAGCTTTTATGGAATCGGCAATGATGAAAATAATGACTGTGGTCAGATTGAAAACCGTATGTCCGGTACGATCAGGATCAATTGTAACAGCAATGTCGCAATCGGAATCGGAGGAAAGACGGCAAAGGCGCTGCTGATCCATGCGGGTAAGATCATTCTGGATATGAATGCGGGCAAAGGGATCGGTATCGGCGTGCTGGAAGGCGAGACACCGATAGAACTGAAGGAGTGTAACTTTGCAGCCAATATTGCATTTACGAAAGGAGCGGTCGTGGGCGCTTGGAAGGGACCGCAGAATTTCATGGCTGACAGCGTCGGCATAGAGATCCATGGAACCGGAAATGAACTTGCAGGATTTGGCACGCTCGGCAGCGGTACGGGAAGTATAGAAGTGAAAAACGCAGGGATATTCATTACACTTAGCGGAAAGAAATGTCTGCTGATTGGTAACCATGGAGGCGGTATAAAGATAACTTCAAAATATACCAAGCTTACCCTGCAGGCAGACGGAAGGGAATGTCTGGGAATTGGTTCCTTTGAGGAGGATGCGGCTGTGGATCTGGAGAGTATCAAAATAGAGGCTCTGATCAGATGTAAGACACCCGTATTTTTAGGGATTGATACAGAAAATTCCAGAAAGGAAGATGTTGTGGAGGTTTTTTCTATCGAATAAAGGAGGAGCAGTATGGCAGCAAGTAAAGAACAGCTGCAGGCGATCCATCATGGGGACGGTCCCATGATGGTGCTTGCGGGTCCCGGAAGCGGCAAGACTTTTGTGATCACTCATCGGATACAGTATCTGGTAGAGCATTATGGAGTTCCGCCGGAGGAGATTCTGGTGATTACCTTTACCAGAGCGGCAGCGCTGGAGATGCAGGAGCGGTTTGAACGTCTGATGGGCGGCATCGGTCAGAATGTCACATTTGGAACATTTCACGCAATCTATTTTCAAATCCTAAAACGATCTTATCATTATGAACAGTCCGCTATAATCACGGAAAAAGAAAAAAGAGAATATTTAAAAGAAGCATTGGAACAAAATCTGGAGGAAGAAGAAAGCGGGGACTCTTATATTCCGCTGCTTTTAAATGATATTAGTAAGATTAAAAATGAGGGACTGCTGCCGGATGGTTTTCAGGCGGCATACCTGCCGGACGGATGTTTTCAGAAGATTTTTGACGATTATCAGAATAGGATGCGGATGAAACGAAAGCTCGATTTTGATGATATGGTTCTGCTGTGCCGTCAGCTGCTGCAAAAGCAGCCGGAGCTGCTTGCCATGTGGCGGGATATCTATCGGTATATACTGATTGATGAATTTCAGGATATCAACAGGATGCAGTACGAGGTGGTTAAGCTTCTTTCGGCGCCGCGGAACAATCTGTTTGTCGTTGGAGATGACGATCAATCGATCTATGGATTTCGGGGATCCGATCCGTCGATCATGCTGGGCTTCCCTGAAGAATATCAGGATAGTGAGACTGTGCTTTTAAAGGAAAATTACCGTTGTACGGAACAGATTGTAAAGAGCGCGGTCAAGCTGATCGATCATAATAAAAACCGATTTATAAAAAAGCTGCGCGCTAAGAAAGAGGGAGATCGGGATGTCATACTGACAGGCAGCGATTCCAAGGAAGCGGAGGCGGAAGAGATCGTTACGTTGATTAAGGCTTACCGACAGTATGGGGATTATAGGGATATTGCAATATTGTTCCGTACAAATCTAAGCGCCTCTTTTTTGGCGCAGAAATTGTCACAGGAACAGATCCCTTTCTGGCTGAAGGAAAGGACAAAGAGTCTGTTTGAAGACCCGATGGCGTTGGATATCCTTGCCATGCTTCATTTCGCGCATGGGGAAACAAAAAGAGGATATTTCCTGCGGTTTATGAATAAGCCGGTGCGTTATATCCGGCGCGATATGGTATCGGAAGAGGTGAGTATTGACAGGATGCTTGGACTGCCGGGACTTGGGAAGAGCAGGATCATGCATTTGAAGCGGCTGCAATATGATCTTTTGCAGATACGGAGGATGGAGCCGTATGCTGCCATCAATTATATCCGCAAGGGGATGGGTTACGATCAGTGGGTAGTTCAGAATGCGAGGGAAAAGCGCAGGAACTATGCGGAGGATATGGAGAAGCTGGATCAGATCCAGGACAGTGCGAAGGGGACGGAAAGCTTTTCCACATGGCTTGATATGTTAGACGCCTATCAACAGAATCTGGAGCGTACGGAAGAACCGTCGGAGGATGCAGATGCAGTATCGCTTATCACGATGCACGGATCGAAGGGATTGGAATATAAGATCGTGATCCTGCCTGATGTCAATGAGGGAAATGTACCACAAAAGAAAGCGGCTGCGCCAAAGGAGCTGGAAGAGGAGCGCAGGGTGTTTTATGTGGCAATGACGAGGGCAAAGGAAAAGCTGTTTTTATTTTATGTCAAAAAGACAAAAGAAAACCGGCTGATGCCGAGCCGGTTTTTGAAAGAGATTGGTATGCGCGTATAAACAGACCGGATCAGTCGTCCCCGCTTTCTTCTCCTGCTCCTTCTATTAATTCATCAAATTCCTGCGCGTCCAGATATTCGTCAAATGCGTCTGCGGCGATTTCATATTCTTCTTCATCTTCAATATAAAGGATTTCCGGTTCCGTCTCCGGATGTTCGGGGTCTTCCTTATAACCATAGATCCAGACATCTCCATCTGCATTTTCACCATTCTCATCCAAAGGAAGCAGGGCAATATAATCCTTGCCTGCGGCGGAAAAGATCGCAACGATGGAGCAGGTGACGGTGCCGTCATCCAGATCTAAGTCAACATACATTTCTTCGTCATTGTCGGGATTTTTATTGATTGACATAGTATTTGTACCTCGCTTTCATGAATATATTTAGGATTCTGGTAAATGCGAAACTCTCAATAGTTCTTTTTAATTATTTTATAAAAATATAGGTTGGAAAGCAAGCGTTTTTGTGCTATTATTGACAGGAATGACAGTCAACCGTGCAGGGATCGTCTGATTTTTTGGTGGCTGTAATGATTATTCGCAATATGGAGCTGGAATATGAACGCATGGAATCATTTTAAGACAATTACGATCCACCGATGGTACGTGCGGAAAGGATGCTTTGCGGTGGGACTGTACTGGCAGGGACTGACGCATGATCTTTCCAAATATATGCCGTCCGAGTTTATGGTAGGCGCAAAATACTGGCAGGGCGACCGCAGTCCGAACAATGCGGAGCGTGAGGCGCTCGGCTATTCCTCGGCATGGCTTCATCATAAAGGAAGGAACCGGCATCATTATGAATATTGGCTGGATTATCCGGTCAGGGAGAAAGAGGGAACCGGCGTAAAGATCGTGCCCGCAAAGATGCCGGATCGCTATATTGTGGAGATGTTCATGGACCGTGTGGCGGCATGCAAGGTTTATCATGGCAGCTCATATAAATCATCAGATCCGCTGGAATATTACCGGAAGGGGAATATTGATGCGTTTCTGCATCCTTATACGAAACGGATGCTGGAGAAGCTGTTGACCATGAACGCGGAAAAAGGCGAGCGTTATACACGGGCGTATATCAGAAAATATATTTTAAAAAATAAAGGTAATCATAAACGGAAAGGTGGCAAAGAGTGATGATCGGAGATAAAAAAGTATTGTTCAGCGGTATGCAGGCGACGGGAAACCTTACGCTTGGCAATTATCTGGGAGCATTGAAAAACTGGGTGTCGCTATGTGATGAATATGAGTGTTTTTATTCGGTGGTGGATCTTCATTCCATTACGGTCAGACAGGATCCGGCGGAGCTGAGGCAGCGCGCAAGAAAGCTGCTGACCTTATACATTGCGGCAGGGCTTGATCCGAAGAAAAACTGCCTTTATTATCAGTCCCATGTCAGCGGACACGCGGAGCTGGCATGGATCTTAAACTGTTTTACTTATATGGGGGAATTGAACCGTATGACACAGTTTAAAGATAAGGCCTCAAAGCATGCGGATAATATCAATGCGGGGCTGTTCACTTATCCGGTGCTGATGGCGGCAGATATCCTGCTGTATCAGGCGGATGTGGTGCCGGTGGGCAAGGATCAGCTGCAGCATTTGGAGATCACAAGGGATATTGCGCAGCGGTTTAATGCAATTTATGGTGACGTATTTACGATCCCGGAACCGTATCTTGGCAAGACGGGGGCAAAGATCATGAGTCTGCAGGAGCCGGAAAAGAAGATGTCAAAATCTGATGAGAATGCCAATGCCTCTGTTTATCTGATGGATGAGCCCGATACAATCATGCGGAAATTTAAACGAGCCGTGACGGATTCAGAGGGATGTGTCAGATACTGCGAGGAACAGCCTGGCATCAGAAATCTGATCGATATCTACGGTGCATGTACCGGTAAGACATCTGCTGAGATTGAAAGAGAGTTTGATGGCAAAGGGTACGGCGATTTCAAGATGGCGGTTGGCGAAGCTGTTGTGGCGATCCTAAAACCTCTACAGGAACGGTTCGCGGAGCTGGAAAAGGATAAGGGATATCTTGACAGTATCATTAAAGAAAATGCGGAGAAAGCGGAATATTATGCTTTAAAGACGCTGCGGAAGGTGCAGAAGAAGGTGGGATTCCCGGAGCGGGTGCGGTAAAATAAGCACATATAATACTGGAGAGGAGCGCGGGCTATGAACTCTATGATGGAATTAAATGATAACCGGAATGAGCTTTTTGATAAACTGGTGCAGTTTTGTATGAAGTCCGGTGAGATCGACCAGAATCTTTATACGGAATATGATGTTAAGAGAGGGCTGCGTGATTCCAATGGCAAAGGCGTCCTGACGGGACTGACGGAAATTTCTGATGTGGTTTCTTATCAGCTGGTCAACGGGTTAAAGATCCCTGCGGAAGGAAAGCTCTATTATCAGGGATATGATGTGGAGGATATTGTAAAAGGGATCGGAAGCCGCAGATATGCGTTTGAAGAAGTGACGTATCTTCTTTTGTTTGGTGCGCTCCCGACAAAGAAGCAGTTTGAGAGTTTTATTGCGATACTGACAGACTTGCAGGAATTATCAGGGGATTTTGTCAGGAATGTCATCCTACATAATCCCAGCGTGAATGTCATGAATTCCCTGCAGAAAGCAGTGCTGAACCTGTATTCCTATGATGATGATCCGGAGGATATCTCCGTGCCGAATGTACTGCGCCAGTGCTTACAGATGATTGGAAAGCTGCCGCTGATGTCGGTCTATGCATATCACGGATATCGTCATTATAACCTGAATAAAAACCTGATCATCCGTAATCCGAAGAAGAAATATTCAACGGCAGAAAATATACTGAACATGCTGCGGTCGGATGGTAAGTTTACACCATTAGAGGCATCGGCGCTGGATATTGCGCTGGTATTACATGCGGATCACGGCGGAGGCAATAACTCGACCTTTACTAATCATGTAGTTACTTCGACAGGTACGGACACTTATTCTGCGGTAGCGGCTTCCATCGCGTCGTTAAAAGGACCGAAGCATGGCGGCGCCAATCTGAAGGTACAGCAGATGTTTTCCAATATCAAGGAAAATGTGAAGGATTGGGCGGATGAAAAGGAAGTGGAAGAATATCTGATCAGGATATTGAATAAAGAGGCGTTTGATCAGGCGGGGCTGATATACGGCATGGGGCATGCGGTATATACGGATTCTGATCCGAGAGAAAAGATCTTAAAGGAATCCACCAGAAAGCTTGCGGAAGAAAAAGACCGTATGAAGGAATTTGCTTTATATGATATGGTGGAGAAGGTTGCCGGAAGATTGATCGGACAGCATCGGAGGTTATTTAAACCGGTATGTGCCAATGTGGATTTTTACAGCGGATTTTTATATTCCATGCTGAATATTCCGGAAGAACTGTTCACTCCCATCTTTGCGATTTCGCGTATCTCAGGCTGGAGCGCGCACAGACTGGAGGAGCTGGTTAATAAGGGAAAGATCATCCGCCCTGCGTATAAATATGTGGGGACGCATAGGGATTATGTAGAGATGGAAGCGAGGTAGGATTATGAGTGAAAAATACGTGGCATATGTATCCTGTTATACGCAGGGAGATAAGAATGGCATCAAGATCTTTGATGTGGATGTGGAGAAAGGGACCATGCAGGAAAAGACGCAGATTCGGATCTCCAATTCCTCCTATGTGACGACATCCCATAACCGGAAATGTCTGTATTCTATCACCGATTATGGCGTGGAGGCATATCGGATTCTGCCGGATGGCGATCTAAAGACGATCTCGGCTTCTTCGATCAACGGTATGCGGGGCTGTTATCTGTCTACCGATTATCATGATAAGTTTCTCTTTGTGGCAGGGTATCATGACGGTAAGATCACGGTGATGAAGCTGGCGGAGGATGGCAGTATCTTAGGGATCGCTGATGAGATCTATCATAAGGGCATCGGTAGTATTGTGGATCGGAATTACCGTCCGCATGTGAATTGTGTAAAGATGACGCGTGACAATAAATATCTTTTGGCGGCCGACCTTGGCATGGATCATATCAAGGTATATGCGCTGGACTATGCCACGGGGAAATTGAAGCTGGCGGATATCGTCCATTCGGAGCAGTATTCCGGACCGAGACATATCAAGACTTCAAAGGACGGACAGTTTATCTATATCGTCCATGAGGTGAAGAACTGTGTGGATGTATATCATTATACGGAGGACGGCAGGAATCCTAATTTTGAAAAGATCCAGACAATATCCACGCTCAATGATTATCATGCAGGGGATGCCGCGGCAAGCGCGCTGAAGCTTTCCTGGGATAATAATTATCTGATCTGCTCAAATGCGGGGGATAACAGTGTGATCATCTATAATATTGATACAAAGACAGGGATGCTGAAAAAGCTTCTTTGCCTGCCGATCAGTGGAAGCTACCCCAAGGATGCGATGATGTTTCCGGATAACAGACATCTGGTATCCTTAAATCATGAGAATAATACTATGACGTTTTTTGCGGTTGATCTCCAAAAAGGAACGCTCGTTATGAATGCAAAGGAAATCAAGATTATGCAGCCGAACTGTATCGTATTTCACAGGTTGTAGGAGGGCGGTTCATCCGGCTTGAAGTTATGGATGAAAAATAAACTTAAGAATCCAGCCGCTAAGCGGCTGCCGTGCTGTCGCACTCAAAGATTCTTTCGTTACCATGGAGAAATCTAATGTATACTTGTTATCATGAGTTTATCTGGAAAGCGGAAAAGGAACATCTGGATCTGGAAATATCCAAAGCGGAGGGGCAGCTTAGGAACTGCAGGTTCCGCATCGGGCTTCTGAAACGTGAGATGATCATATGCGGTGGGCTGATTGTTGCGCCGCTGGTGCTGATCATTGTTGAAACAATCTTACCGACATACTCGTCGGGAAGCGTTGTCGGTAATACGATGGCGGCAGCCAAAATGACGATGGGACTGTTCTTACAAGGCAGTTATATCTGTCTGTTTCCGTTTCTGGTATTTTTTTTCATTAAGGCGTTTGTGATCTGGATGATCAGTAAATATCACCCCACAGATAATAAGCCGTTGGAAGAATATGATCCATACCGAAAAGAACTTCCGAAAGAAGAGATCAGTTATGCCATTGAAGAAGAAAAACTGCTCAGGATGCTCTCTGTCTATTATATGTACCGTGATCAGATGGCGCAGATGAAGTGTGACCTTGCGGGAGATCAGCTTACTATGACACCGGAAGAACTGCGGACGGAATTGGATAAGCTGGTATATTTTGAGGAGGTTGTTCCGGCAAATCCATTCAAGAGGGAGATGCGTGTCAGGACGATGATGATCACGGCGATTGTCAGTGTGATCGTGACCATCTGCATCATTTATTGGTAGGTTTAAGAGTGGTATATCCGGGTAAGGTGATCCATCCTGGCTCCTATGTTGGAAAGCATCAGATCCAGAAGCGTCAGGGCGCACATGGATTCTACCACCACAACGGCACGGGGAACGATCACGGGATCATGGCGTCCGGCAATGGTAAGGACGGTGTTCTGATGCTCCTTGGTGATGGTATCCTGCGGCTGATAGATGGAGGGCGTAGGTTTTACATAGGCGCGGATGATAATCGGTTGACCGGAGGAAATACCGCCAAGGATGCCGCCGGCATGATTGCTTTTGAAAGCCACTTGATCATCCTGCATACAAAGCGCATCATTATTTTCGCTGCCGCGCATTTTGGATGCCTTGATGCCTGCGCCGATTTCTACGGCTTTTACTGCACCTATGGAAAAGAGCGCTTTTCCAAGAGCAGCGTCTAATTTATCAAAAACAGGTTCGCCGATTCCGGCAGGAGCATTTTCCATACGACATTCAATACAGCCGCCGACAGAGTCTTTTTCAGCACGGCATCCGGCGATATAATCCAGTGCCAGCTTTTCTGCTTCAGGATCGGGCATACATATGGCGGAAGACCGGGCATAGGCAAGATCTATGGCGGCATCGTTGATCTCAATATCGCCGATGGATCGGGTATAGGCGTTGATCGTAATGCCAAGCTGATTCAGGATCTTCATAGCGATGGCGCCTGCAGCCACCCTTCCGGCAGTTTCCCTTCCGGAGGAGCGTCCGCCGCCGCGGTAGTCGCGAAAACCGTATTTCCGGTCATAGGTATAATCCGCATGTCCGGGACGGTAGGAAACCGCGATATTGCCATAGTCCTTGGAATGCTGGGAGGTATTGTTGATCATTAAGGAGATCGGAGTGCCGGTAGTCTTTCCTTCAAAGACGCCGGATAGTATATGAACCGCATCGTCTTCCCTGCGTGCGGTAGTGACTGCTGAGGTGCCGGGTTTTCTGCGGTCAAGGAAGGGCTGGATATCCTCTTCTGATAAGGGCAGTCCCGCCGGACAGCCGTCAATGACTGCGCCAAGCGCCGGACCGTGGGATTCCCCCCATGTCGTTACCGTAAAATGCCTGCCAAATGTAGAACCTGCCATAATGTATAAAATATCCTTTCTTAAAACAGTTTTATCATGATGTTGTAATTACTGTATCATTCCGTATTTTTTTAGTGTTTCCTGAGTGTTAAACATTTTTACGGATGCATCGAGCATCTCTTGGATATAGTCGCCATCACCCATTGTTGAAAAGAAAAGAATATCTTCTCTTTCAAACCCGTTTTTGTGGAATATGCCATCTGGGATCTGTCTGATGTTTTTTTCCAATACAGAAAGCAGAGTTTGTGCAAATTCCCACTTTTCCTCTGACGGATTGCAAAAATCAATGTCCTTGCAGGCATCAACAATGTCTACAAGAGGCTGGTATAGGAAATCCGGATTAAGGCTGTTTTTCCAAGTGTAATATTCATTTATGCTGCTGCCGTAATCCCATGTCAGATAAAATCCATAAAAATCATCTACTGTAATAAAGCCAATCGCACAAGTTTTTTGTCCTTTAGCAGCTTTCAAAATTTTATTGATTTCTTTTGGCAATTTTTTGGAGCAGATTTTACTGAATTTTTCAAACATTGTTATATCCATTTTGGTGTCCGCCCATATGTTATTAATTTATATTTGTTTTCAATGACAGCTTGTATTATAATGCAATTAATGTATATTTACAACTAAAATAATATTTAAGGGCAAAGATAAATGAATTTATTTGTTTTGTAAAAATTGTGCCTGCGGCAGTATGAAGCCGCTGGATGTGGAATGACATGGAGGATTAGTGTGGAATACAAGATCTTAAAGACAGAAGGTGCCGCGAAAAGGGCACAGATGACGACCGTGCATGGTGTGATCCAGACGCCGGTATTTATGAATGTGGGAACGGTGGCAGCGATAAAGGGGGCGGTATCCACAGAGGATCTGGAACAGATCGGAACACAGGTGCAGCTATCTAATACGTATCATCTGCATGTCAGACCGGGGGATGAGATCGTCAAGACATTGGGCGGACTGCATAAGTTTATGTCGTGGGACAGACCGATCCTTACGGATTCCGGAGGATTTCAGGTGTTTTCTCTGGCGGGACTTCGTAAGATCAAAGAGGAAGGGGTATATTTTCATTCCCATATTGATGGCCGGAAGATCTTTATGGGACCGGAGGAAAGCATGCAGATCCAGTCCAACCTGGCTTCTACAATCGCCATGGCATTTGATGAGTGCCCGGCGAGTACGGCGGAGCGGGAGTATGTTGAGGCTTCGGTATCCCGCACGACAAGATGGCTGGAACGCTGTAAGAAAAAAATGGCGGAATTGAATCAGAGAGAGGATACCATTAATAAAGCGCAGCTTTTATTTGGGATTAATCAGGGTGCGGTCTTTTCAGATATCCGTATCGAACATGCCAAACGGATCTCGGAGCTGGAGCTGGACGGCTATGCGATTGGCGGTCTTGCCGTTGGAGAAAGCCATACGGAGATGTATTATATCATAGAGGAAACAGTTCCGTATCTGCCAAAGGACAAGCCGACTTATCTGATGGGCGTCGGTACGCCGGCTAATATCCTGGAGGCAGTGGAGCGGGGGATTGATTTTTTTGACTGCGTCTATCCTACGCGGAACGGACGGCATGCGCACCTTTATACCAATGCCGGAAAGATCAATCTGATGAATGCACAGTATGAGACGGATGACCGGCCGATAGAAGAGGGATGCGGCTGCCCTGCCTGCCGGAGATATTCAAGGGCATATATCAGACATCTGTTAAAAGCAAAGGAAATGCTTGGAATGAGACTTTGCGTACTGCATAATCTGTATTTTTACAATCATTTGATGGCAGAGATCGGAGAGGCGCTGGAGCAGGGGAGATTTCAGGAATACAAGAAGAATAAATTAGAAAAAATGACAGCCGGGCAGTATCAATAGGAGAAAAGCTCCGGACTGAATGATACGGAGCTTAAAGGAAAATTGTGAAAAAATTGGAAAACGCCTTGCTTCTAAGGCGTTTTTTGTGTATGATAATGAATGGTGTATTAAATTTTAGGAAAACAGGAGGAGCATGTTATGTTTATGCTTTTAGAGGCGGCAGCTGATCCGGCGGCAGCGCAGGGCGGTGGTATCGGATTTACCGTTATGTATGCGATCGTCATGATCGTGGTCTTTTATTTCTTGCTGATCAGACCGCAGAAAAAGGAACAAAAAAAGGTGGCGGCGATGGTAGCTGCAATGGAGATCGGGGATGTGGTGCTGACTACCAGCGGATTTTATGGCGTTATCATAGATATTACGGAGGAAGACGTCATTGTAGAGTTTGGAAGTAACAAGAATTGTAGGATTCCCATGAGGAAGACCGCGATCGCGCAGGTTGAAAAACCGGAATAAAAGGCAGCGTATTTCAGATGAGGCGTATCGTGGATGCGCCTTGTTTTTGACGTAATATTTTTGAGAGGAGACGAAAACGCAGATGAGGTTAAATATTGTGTGCATCCCTGGTGATGGGATCGGACCGGAGATCGTGACAGAGGCAAAAAAGGTATTAAATAAGATTGCTGAAAGATACGGTCACGAAATGGTTTTTACGGATATTCTGATGGGAGGCGCATCTATTGATGTGCATGGTGTTCCATTGACGGATGAGGCGATCGCTGCGGCAAAAGCGGCTGATGCGGTATTGATGGGCTCGATCGGCGGCGATACGAATACTTCCCCATGGTATCAGCTTCCGCCGGAAAAGCGTCCGGAAGCCGGATTGTTAAAGATCCGCAAGGCACTAAATCTTTTTGCCAATTTAAGACCGGCGGTATTATATGAAGAACTGGCGGCGGCATGTCCGTTAAAAGAAGAGATCAGCGCGGCAGGATTTGACATCCTGATCATGCGGGAGCTGACAGGCGGTCTTTACTTCGGGGAAAGAAAGACGGTGGAGGAGAACGGTGTCCGTAAAGCGATCGATACCCTGACCTATGATGAGAATGAGATCCGCCGGATCGCGATCAAAGGGTTTGATATCGCAAGAAAGCGGAAGAAGAAGCTGACCAGTGTGGATAAGGCCAATGTGTTAGATTCTTCCAGATTGTGGAGAGCCGTTGTCAACGAGGTCGCAAAGGAGTATCCTGACGTTAAGGTGGAGCATATGCTGGTGGATAACTGCGCCATGCAGCTGGTGAAGGATCCGGCGCAGTTTGATGTCGTGCTTACGGAAAATATGTTTGGAGATATCCTGTCGGATGAGGCGAGTATGGTGACCGGCTCTATCGGTATGCTGGCTTCCGCGTCATTAAACGATACAAAATTCGGGCTTTATGAGCCCAGTCACGGTTCTGCGCCTGACATTGCAGGAAAGGATCTGGCAAACCCCATCGCAACGATTTTGTCCGCATCCATGATGCTCCGTTATTCCTTTGATCTGGACCAGGAAGCGGATGCGATTGACGCGGCAGTGAAGAAGGTATTGCAGGATGGTTACCGGACAGGCGATATTATGAGCGAGGGTTGTAAGAAGGTAGGCTGTAAAGAGATGGGGAGTTTGATCACGGAGAGGATTTAAAAACTGAATTTTATAGGTTTTTTGACACACTAATTTTAATAAATAACTCCTTTTTCGGAATTGTGTTCCTGATAAAAATAGAATATAATTATGCTGATAAATCGGAATTTAGAGGTAGAGAAATTACAATGAATCATGTTAATAGGGCTAAAGAATTGTTTGAACAAAAGTATCACTGTTCACAAGCTGTACTAGCTGCTTTTGCTGATGAATTAGGTATAACAGAAAAGCAAGCCCTCAAAATAGGTGGATGTTTTGGAGGTGGAATGTGTAAAGGTGAAGTATGTGGTGCTTGTACAGGGGCGTTAATGGTATTAGGATTAAAATATGGTCAATGTGAGATTGATGATTTGGATAGTCGATTAAAAACCAATGATGTTACTGTAAGATTTCTTGAACTTTTTCGTAATGAAAATGGTTCATATTTATGCAAAGAATTGTTGGGTTGTGATTTGGCAACTCAAGAAGGTAAAGTATATGCCAGAGAGCATAATTTGTTTTTTGAGTTTTGTCCTGCAATGGTGGCTTCCGCTGTGAAAATAGTAGAACAGTTAATCAAGTAAATTCCGATTTATCGGATGATTGCTTAAATTGCACGAAAAATTAAGAAGTGTATAAATTGTTACTGAAATTTAAGAAGAGAACAGTGAAAACACTTTTACAAAAAGGGAAATAAATAGAAAAGAAGGAGATGGTCAACATGAGAAGTGACAGCGTAAAAACAGGAACACAGCAGGCTCCTCACAGAAGTCTGTTCAATGCACTGGGTTATACGAAGGAGGAGCGGGAACGTCCGTTGATCGGTATCGTCAGCTCTTATAATGAAATCGTTCCGGGACATATGAATCTGGATAAGATTGTGGAAGCCGTAAAAATGGGTGTTGCCATGGCAGGCGGAACCCCGGTGGTATTCCCGGCAATTGCGGTCTGCGACGGGATCGCAATGGGACATATCGGAATGAAATATTCTCTGGTGACCAGAGATCTGATCGCCGATTCCACGGAATGTATGGCAATGGCGCATGGCTTTGACGGATTGGTGATGGTGCCGAACTGTGATAAGAACGTACCGGGACTGTTGATGGCTGCCGCGCGGCTCAATATCCCGACGATCTTCTGCTCCGGCGGACCGATGCTGGCAGGCCGTGTCAAAGGGGAAAAGAGAAGTCTGTCTTCCATGTTTGAGGCTGTGGGCTCTGTGGCGGCAGGGACGATGAGCATGGAGGATCTTGAGGAGTTTGAAGAAAAGGTATGTCCTACCTGCGGTTCCTGCTCCGGTATGTATACGGCTAACAGTATGAATTGTCTGACAGAGGCGCTGGGGATGGGCTTAAAAGGCAACGGTACGATTCCGGCTGTATATTCGGAGCGTATCCGTCTGGCAAAGCATGCCGGCATGCAGATCATGGATCTGGTAAAGAAGGATATCAAGCCAAGGGATATCATGACGGAGAAAGCTTTTCATAATGCACTGACGATCGATATGGCGCTGGGATGCTCAACCAATTCCATGCTTCACCTTCCGGCAATCGCAAAGGAAGCTGGTGTAGACCTGAATGTGGAGCTGGCGAATGAGTTGAGCGCAAAGACCCCGAATCTCTGCCATCTGGCTCCTGCCGGTCCGACCTATATGGAGGATCTCAATGAAGCGGGCGGTGTCTATGCGGTCATGAATGAGCTGACAAAGAAAGACCTTCTTTATACCGATATTATGACAGTGACGGGCAAGACGGTTGCAGAGAATATCAAGGGTTGTATCAATCGCAATCCGGAAGTAATCCGACCGGTTGAGAATCCCTACAGTGAGACCGGAGGCATTGCGGTACTGAAAGGAAATCTTGCGCCGGATTCCGGTGTTGTTAAACGTTCTGCCGTTGTTCCCGAGATGATGGTGCATGAAGGACCTGCAAGGGTATTTGAATGTGAAGAGGATGCGATAGAAGCCATCAAGGGTGGTAAGATCGTGGCAGGAGACGTTATTGTCATCCGTTACGAAGGACCGAAAGGCGGTCCCGGTATGAGAGAGATGTTAAATCCCACGTCTGCGATCGCAGGTATGGGATTGGGCTCCAGTGTAGCGCTGATTACGGACGGACGGTTTTCCGGTGCATCCAGAGGCGCATCCATCGGTCATGTATCACCGGAAGCGGCAGTGGGCGGACCGATTGCACTGGTGGAGGAGGGTGATATCATCTCCATTGATATCCCGAATAATGCATTAAATGTGAAAATATCAGACGAGGAAATGGCTTCCAGACGTGCAAAATGGCAGCCGAAGGAGCAGCATCTGACCGGCTATCTGGCAAGATATCACGAACTGGTGACCAGCGGCAACCGTGGAGCAGTTCTTGAAGTTCCAAGCAGTAAGTAGATTATAAGATCATAAAGTTTTTCAAAAACGAACAGATTCGTTTTACGATTTGTGCCTGCGGCTTAAATCGCAGGCTGTGGAAAGGCATGGTTATTAGTGTGTAAATCAGTAAAAAATAGAATGTCAAAACAATTGTAAAACGCAGAATCAAATGAAGTATAAAAATGCATAAGGAGAGAAAAATCATGCAGCTGACAGGTTCACAGATTGTTATCGAGTGTTTAAAGGAACAGGGTGTGGATACGGTATTTGGTTATCCGGGTGGAACGATCCTGAATGTATATGATGAACTTTATAAACATTCTGATGAGATCAAACATATCTTAACATCACATGAACAGGGGGCGGCTCACGCGGCGGACGGATATGCCAGAGCGACAGGAAAAGTCGGGGTATGTATGGCAACCAGCGGTCCCGGCGCAACAAATCTGGTAACCGGTATTGCTACCGCTTATATGGATAGTGTTCCGATCGTAGCGATCACAGCCAATGTCGTGCTTCCGCTGCTTGGAAAGGATACCTTTCAGGAGGTGGATATCGCGGGCGTTACTATGCCGATCACGAAGCATGGATATATTGTAAAGGATGTGACGCAGCTGGCGGATACGATCCGTAAGGCATTTGCGATCGCCAGATCGGGAAGACCGGGACCTGTGCTTGTGGATATTACAAAGGATGTTACCGCCAATTCCTGTGAATACGAGAAGCAGGCTCCAATCGTAATTGAGAATCCTGTCCAATATACGGAGGAAGATATCGAGCGGGCAGCTGAATTGATCCGTGCTTCCAAGAAGCCGTATATCTATCTGGGCGGCGGTGCGATCATTTCCGGAGCTTCTAAGGAAGTTGCAGAATTTGCAAAGAAGATCGATGCACCGGTCTGTGATACTCTGATGGGTAAGGGTGCATTTAATGGAAATGATGAGCTTTATACCGGTATGATCGGAATGCATGGGACAAAGACCTCTAATCTGGGCGTCAGCCAGTGCGACCTTTTGATTGCGCTGGGAGCAAGATTCTCCGACAGGGTGATCAGTGATGCAAAAGCATTTGCTAAGAATGCCAAGGTGCTGCATATTGATATCGATGCTGCGGAGATCAACAAAAATATCAAGACGACGGCTTCTGTCGTAGGAGACTTAAAAGAAGTTCTGATAAAATTAAATGCAAAGCTGGAGCAGCAGGATCATAAGGAGTGGACGGACCAGATCAGGCAGATGAAGGCAGATATGCCGCTGACTTATCCGAAGAGCAAGCTGACGTGCCCATACATCATTGAGACGCTTGATAAAGTGACGGAAGGAAAGGCGGTTATTACGACGGATGTCGGGCAGCATCAGATGTGGGCGTCCCAGTTTTATAAATACACGGAGCCGAGGACTTTTTTATCCTCAGGAGGGCTGGGTACGATGGGATATGGCTTGGGTGCATGTATCGGCGCAAAGGTGGCAAGACCGGATAAGATCGTTTGTAATATCGGCGGCGACGGGTGCTTCAGAATGAATATGAATGAGCTGGCGACGGCATCCAGGTATAACATTCCGATCATCCAGATCATTATCAACAATCATGTGCTGGGTATGGTAAGACAGTGGCAGACACTGTTTTATGAAAAAAGATATTCCCAGACCGTCCTTCAGGATAAGGTTGACTATGTGAAGGTGGCGGAAGGACTTGGCTGTACAGCCTTTCGGGTGACGACAAAGGAGGAGGTAGAGCCGACCTTGAGAAAAGCTCTGGAAGCGGGCGGACCGGTTGTGATCGATTGTGTCATTCAGGAAGATGATAAAGTATTTCCGATGGTGCCGGGCGGCGCTCCAATCAGCGATTCCTTTGATGCGGATGATTTGAAAGCGAGAGAAGGGTAGGAAACGCATCAGAAATCTTATAATGCATCAGCGCAGATGTTTTCCATATGATCTGCCACTTGACGCAGAAAGAAAAACAGAGTACATTATATTAGATGATTTTAACATATATTCTTATGGTGAGATTTATCAGAAGCCGCTGAAACACATTAATTTAGGAGGAGTAGAAAGATGGGAAGAGTGTACAATTTTTCCGCAGGACCGGCTGTACTGCCGGAAGAGGTATTGCAGGAAGCAGCAGATGAGATGCTGGACTATAAGGGAAGTGGCATGTCCGTGATGGAGATGAGCCACCGTTCCAAGACATATGATAACATTATTAAGGAAGCAGAGGCGGACTTAAGAGAGCTTATGAACATTCCTGATAATTATAAGGTGCTGTTCTTACAGGGCGGCGCAAGCCAGCAGTTTGCAATGATTCCGATGAATCTGATGAAAAATAAGGTGGCGGATTACATAGTGACAGGACAGTGGGCTAAGAAGGCTTATCAGGAGGCTCAGATCTATGGAAAAGCTAATAAGATCGCGTCTTCCGAGGATGAGACATTTTCTTATATCCCGGATTGTTCCGATCTGCCGATTTCGGAGGATGCTGATTACGTATATATCTGCGAGAACAATACCATCTATGGCACGAAGTTTAAGACGCTTCCGAATACCAAGGGAAAGACACTGGTTGCCGACGTATCTTCCTGCTTCTTAAGCGAGCCGGTGGATGTTACAAAGTATGGTGTGATCTATGGCGGCGTGCAGAAGAATATCGGACCGGCAGGCGTAGTAATCGTGATTATCAGGGAAGACCTGATCACGGAGGATGTGCTTCCGGGAACTCCGACCATGTTAAAATATAAGACCCATGCGGACAATGATTCCCTTTACAATACACCGCCTGCATATGGCATCTACATCTGTGGAAAGGTTTTTAAGTGGATCAAGAAGATGGGCGGTCTGGAAGCCATGAAGGAAAGAAATGAGAAGAAGGCAAAGATCCTTTATGATTTTCTGGATGAGAGCAAGCTGTTTAAAGGAACTGTCAGAAAGGAAGACCGTTCCCTGATGAATGTTCCCTTTGTTACAGGCGATGCAGACTTAGATGCAAAGTTTGTTAAGGAAGCTAAGGAAGCAGGATTTGAGAATTTAAAGGGACACAGATCAGTGGGCGGTATGCGCGCAAGTATCTATAATGCCATGCCGATCGAGGGCGTGGAGGCGCTGGTTGATTTCATGAAGAAGTTTGAAGCCAAGAACAGCTGATAATGTATGTAGGAACAATATATGAGTGCATACAGAGACAGATAAGATTTTATGACAGAATGATAGTAGAAGGAAAGGCAGGAGTGGAAATCATGTTTAAGTATCATTGTTTAAATCCGATTGCGCAGGTGGGATTGGATGTTTTTTCAAAGGATTATGTTAAGACGGAGCAGTTTGACGAGGCGCAGGGGATTCTGGTCAGAAGCGCAGCGATGCATGATATGAAGCTGCCGGATAGTCTGCTGGCAGTTGCGAGAGCAGGAGCCGGCGTTAATAATATTCCGCTGGATCAATGTGCGGAGAAGGGGGTTGTCGTATTTAATACGCCGGGCGCCAATGCCAATGCAGTTAAGGAGCTTGTACTCGCGGGCATGCTGCTGGGAAGCCGGGATATCGTCGGCGGTATCCAGTGGGTGGAAGAAGATCAGGATGATGAGAATATTGCTAAGGCAGTGGAAAAAGAGAAGAAGAAATTTGCCGGAACAGAGATCGAGGGTAAGAAGCTTGGTGTGATCGGTCTGGGCGCAATCGGCGTGAAAGTGGCGAATGCAGCGATCCATCTTGGGATGGAGGTCTATGGATATGATCCGTATGTGTCTGTTAATGCAGCTTGGAGCCTGAGCCGTGAAGTCAAGCATGTGGTTGACTTGAATGATATTTATAGTCAATGCGATTTCATCACGATCCACGTACCTTTGCTGGATGCCACCAAAGGCATGATCAACGAGGAAGCCATCAGCATGATGAAGGATGGCGTGATCCTGCTTAATTTCGCGCGTGATCTTCTTGCAGATGAGAAGGCTGTCCTTGCCGGAATCAAGTCCGGAAAGATCAGAAAATATGTTACAGATTTCCCGAATGTGACTACGGCAGGCGCAGAAGGCTGTATTGTCATCCCGCACCTCGGAGCGTCCACAGAGGAAGCGGAGGATAACTGTGCCAAGATGGCTGTAAAGGAAATGATGAATTTTCTGGAGAACGGCAATATTGTTAACAGTGTGAATTATCCGAATGTGGACATGGGTGTCTGCACTTCACAAGGACGTGTGGCGATCTGCCATAAGAATGTGGCCAATATGATTACAAAGTTCACCGCAACCTTTGGAGATCTTGGCATCAACATCGAGAATATGATGAACAAGTCCAAGGGAGAGTATGCCTATACGATGCTTGACGTGGCAGGAACAGTATCGGATGATATCGTGGCAAAGCTGACTGCGATCGAGGACGTTATCAAAGTCAGAGTGATCAAATAAGTGCAACCCCAGGTTGACATCAGAGGCCGGAAACGCACCAAAGGGGTGGTTTCCGGTCTTTTGTATTAATGCTATACTTTTAAATACAGTTGATAATTTTCTCTATAAGGTAAACGGATAGGCAGAGAGAAAGGCATGGCATCATCATGGGATTTGGAGAAAAACTATATTCACTTCGGACACAGGCGCAGATATCCCAGATACAACTGGCGGAAATTTTAGGGGTCAGCCGACAGACTGTATCAAAATGGGAAACGGGGAATATGCTGCCAGAAATCGATAAACTTATCAAAATCAGCGATCAGTTTCATGTGTCGACAGACTATCTGTTGAGGGAAAACAAGCCGGAGAAAGTATCGGCGAATTTAGACAGGCTGGTTTTAAAATTCCTTGGTTCCGCCCAGGATATGGATGCGATTTCAAAGGAACTGGTTGAGGTGATGCGGGACGGTGTCATTGATGAGAAGGAAGGAAAGCAGATCGATGATATCATATCGTCTCTGGATGCAATTGAAGTAGTGATAGAGGAAATTAAGAAGAGTCTGCGTTATGCAAAAACAGAGGTGAAATAATGACACTGTGAAAAAAGAAAAGGGGAGAGAAAATGAAAAAGAATATGAAAAATTTTGTGGCATTGGTGTTAAGCGGGGTTCTTGGAATGATCTTATTGACAGGCTGTTCCACATCTATGAGCTATACTTATAAAGTCGGGACGGGGGATAATGTTAAGGTGGTTCTGGATACCTCGGACGGGTTAAAGCTGGAGAATGATGACGATGGCTTCAGCGTGACGGATGATGATGACGAGACGATTCTTCAGGCCATCTTTATTGATGAGGATACTTATGATTTGTATGTGGAAATGATGAAAAATGCGGATGGGGTAGAGAATATTGAAGAAGATTCCGCAAATGGTCTGACATGGTTATATTATGAGTTTGATGGTAATGCCGGAAAGGAAAGCAACTATATCGTATGGATTGACGGAAGTGATACAGGTATCATCATGGGCAGTCTGGAGGGTTCACGCACAGCGAAAAAGGCATTCAACAGTCTTTCCTTTACAATAGACTAATCCGGATTCCGAAGCTTCATCTTAAACATAAAATCCCACTCTGTTTTGCCAATGGAGTGGGATTTTGTATTTTATTCTATATTTTGTTCCCGTCCATAACATCGCCGTAGGTATTCATGTTGCCCAGCGTGCTTTGGAACTTACGCTCTAAGGTAACGCTTCGTTCTGTTGCAAGATCCATATAACGGATAAAAGTTTCCTCGACGGTGGAATTGTTTTCTTTGGCAAGTTCTTCCATGATCGGTCGTAGTTTTTCCAATTGAAAGGATACCTGGGTTTTTTGTGGGTCAATCCCGTCCAATACCCTGTCTGCATATTCATTGATACGGTTTAAAAAGATTTCATCTTCCTTAGTCATGGTGAAAGCGCTCCTTTTGGTGGTTTTTATTTTATTATTAAGGATTATAGTACAATTTAGTTATTTTGAAAAGCGGAATTTCTTGTGTTATGGTTTATTTTTTGTTAAAATAAATATGATTATCCGTCCGTAAGGAACGGTTGTCAGATTTTCATATTATTGACTAAAGAAAGGGATTTTCTATGGCAGACATCAGACCATTTCAGGCAATCCGTCCCGCTAAGGGACAGGAGGAGATCATAGCGGCGCTGCCGTATGACGTATATAACCGTGCGGAGGCAAGGGAGGTTGTCCTAAAAAATCCGCATTCTTTTTTGGCAATTGACCGGGCGGAAACGCAGTTTCCGGAGGATGCAGATATGTATGCGGACCAGGTTTATGAGAAGGCTTCCTCCATGCTGAAGGAATGGCGTGCGGATGGGTTGTTTATCAAGGAGGAGAAACCTTGTTATTATATCTATGAGCTGACCATGAGCGGCAGGGTACAGACGGGAATTGTCGCTTGCGCCTCGATTGATGATTATCAGAATAACGTAATCAAAAAACATGAGAATACACGAGCGGAAAAAGAGCAGGACAGGATCCGGCATGTGGATACCTGCAATGCCCAGACAGGACCCATTTTTTTGGCATACCGTGCGAATCAAAGGATTGCAGAGATTGTCGTGAAGACAAAAATGCAGGTCCCGCTTTATGATTTTATTGCAGAGGATGGCGTCGGACACCGGGTATGGGTGATAGACAGTACGGAGGATATCGCCCTGATGAAGGATACATTTGCTTCTATTAATGCAGTCTACATTGCAGACGGACATCATCGCTGTGCTTCCGCTGTGAAGGTTGGATTAAAACGGCGTGCGTCTGCTTCCGGCTATACAGGAGAGGAAGAATACAATTATTTTCTTTCTGTTCTTTTTCCTGATAATGAGCTGATGATTATGGATTATAACCGTGTAGTGAAGGATTTAAATGGAATGACTGCGGAAGAATTTAAAAAGAAGCTTCTGGAGATATATGAGGTCAGTGCGCCGGCGGATGCGCCGATCCGCCCGGGGAAGAAGGGTGAGACGGCAATGTATCTGGAGGGGAAATGGTATCTTTTGACGTTAAATGAAAATTTATGCAGCTCCGATCCGGTAGACGGACTGGATGTATCGATTCTGCAGAAATATGTATTGGCAGGACTTCTTGATATCCGGGATCCCAAGACGGATCAGCGGATTGATTTTGTAGGAGGCATCCGTGGACTGGAAGAACTGGAACGCCGTGTGGCCTCTGACTGTGTTCTGGCATTTGCAATGTATCCGACATCTATCGGTGAATTATTTGCCGTATCGGATGCAGGACTGCTGATGCCGCCCAAATCTACATGGTTTGAACCGAAATTACGGAGCGGATTGTTTATCCATGAATTATAAGTTATTTATTATGCAAATACAGCCATTTTGAGTTATGTAAACTTGAAGCTTGTTTTCGTCAGATATGTAAAGCTTGGATTATGGATATTTCCGGAATTAGTCCTAAAAATTTATTTTAATGGAATAAATTATTTTATTTTCAGGAGGGAAGCGGGATGAACAAAAAATTATATAATATGATGGACTGGGCGGCAATTGAAGAGGTGGTTTATGCGGAATGTGATTGCCCACAGGAATATCTTGGAGCACATACTGTCGGTAAGCAGACATTGGTGCAGGCATTTTTCCCGGATGCCAAGGCGGTAAGCTTATATATCAATGGCTCGGAGGGGCAAAGAGGCAAGACCGTCAAAGAAGAGATCAAGATGGAACGTATGGACGATACCGGTTTTTTTGCGGCGCTGCTGTCCGGGAAAAACCGTAAGGATTATAAATATTATGTGCAGTATAAAGAAAAGGAAAAACATGCAAGGCAGTTTGCAGATCCCTATAACTATGTGAACAATCTTTCTGAAGATGATGCGGAGAGGTTTCAGCTTGGTTCTCTGAATAACTCGTATGAGATCATGGGAGCACATTTGATGACCGTTGATGGCATCCGCGGATGTATGTTTAGGGTATGGGCGCCGAATGCAGTCCGCGTCAGTGTTGTGGGAGATTTTAATGAATGGAATGAAAAGAGCCATCAGATGGTACGTCTGTACAATACCGGCATCTTTGAACTGTTCCTGCCTGATGTGAAGGAAGGCGATAAGTATAAGTATGCGATCCTGATGCGCGGCGGCATTGCTTCCCTTAGAACAGATCCCTACAGTGTATTGCAGGAGCTGCGGCCGGACTGCGCGTCCATCGTCACATCCCTGAAGGGCTTTAAGTGGCAGGATGAAGCGTGGATCAAGGAAAGAAAGGGGAAAAATATCCATGAAACCCCTATGAATCTTTATGAATGTTCTTTAGGTGCGTTTGTTAATAAAATTAAGAAACAACATGAGCATAATGATGAAGATAAGATTTCGATTGATATGAAAATGATTGCCGCTGCAATGATTTCCTATGTTAAAGAGATGGGTTATACCCATGTGGCGTTGATGCCGGTCATGGAATATGCACAGGACGAGACAGAGGGGTATCAGACATCCCTTTATTATGCGCCGACCAGCCGGTATGGAACACCTTGGGATTATCAATATCTGATCAATGAACTGCATAAGGAACAAATTGGGGTGATCCTGCAGTGGACACCGAACTGTTTTGCGGTCAGTGAGGACGGATTTGGCAGATATGACGGGACGTGCCTGTACGAACATGAAGATCCAAGGCGCGGTGTGGATCCGAGAAACGGTACATTATTGTTTAATTATCAGAGACCGGAGGTCGCTGCGTATCTTCTGGACAATGCGGTTTATTGGATTAGGGAATATCACGTGGATGGTTTTATGATCTGCGATACTGCATCGATGCTGTATTTGGATTATTACCGTCAGCCCGGACAATGGATTGCCAATATCTATGGCGGTAATGAGAATCTTGAGGCAATCGAATTTATCAAGAAGTGGAACCGTCTGCTGCACAAGAAGTATCCGGATGTGTTGACGATTGCCGAGGACGAAAGCGGCTGGAGCGGCATGACGGGTGCGGTGCAGGACGATTGTCTTGGTTTTGATCTTTGCAGCAATCATGGCTGGAATCAGGATGTGCTGGGATATATGTCCTTTGATCCTATTGAACGTTACGCGCATCATCATGAGCTGACCATGAGCATGATCTATCAGTACAATGAAGGCTATATCCTGCCGATCAGCCATAATAATACGAATTTCGGACAGGGCAATATCATTGACCGGATGCCCGGAAATCTTACTGATCGGATCAATAATATGAAGGTCATGTACGGTTATCTGATGACACATCCCGGTAAGAAGCAGATGTTTATGGGGCAGGAAACGCTTCAGGGAGAGGCGGCAAAAGTCTTCCATGAATATATTAAGGCATTAAATCATTTCTATCTGGAGCATAAGGCATGTTATGAACTGGATGAAAAGGAAGCCGGATTTACATGGATCAACAATATTTCAGCTAATGAGAATGTGGTTTCGTTTGTCAGAAGCGGCAGGAAGACGCAGGATTGGTTATTGGTCGTTCTTAACTTCGCGAATGTGTCATATGAGAAATATAAGATCGGTGTACCTGAAATAGGGCGCTATCGGGAGGTCTTTTCTTCCGATGCGCAGGCTTATGGCGGAACAGGGATGGTAAACAGCAGGGTGATACCGAGTAAGGATGATGAATGTGATGGAAGGGAGCAGTCTATCAAGATCACGCTGGCGCCGCTTTCGATCAGTATTTTTGAGTGTAATCCGTACTCGGAAAAAGAACTTGCCGATATGAGAAAAAAGAAAGAGGAAAAAGAGAAGAAGCGTCTGGAAAATGAACGTAAAAAGGCAAAGATCGCCAAAGAGAAGGCAAAGATCCGCGCTTCTTTAAAGGAAGAACTGGCAAGGAAGATTGCAGACGCTGAGGCTGCGATTGAGAAAGAAATGTCGCAGGAGTCTAAAAGTAAAAAGAAATAGTTCCAATCATATGATGAATACAGCTTCATTAAAATTGCCATAATTCTAAAATTGCCACAAGCCTCCATTCATAAGGCTTGTGGCAATTTTAATGAAGCTGAAAAAGGGACTTGAACCCTCGACCCCTTCATTACGAGTGTAGTGCTCTACCAACTGAGCTATTTCAGCAGCATTGTTATTATATAAAGAAATTTGTATTTTGGCAAGCCTTTTTGTAAATCTTTTTATTTGAAAAGAAATCTTTTCGGAGGAAAAGATTTGACAAGAAATAGTAAGCGATATTATAATGATAACGCTGGTTTGGCATTATATTGCTTGTCATGGGAAGAACCATGATTTAGACAGCTTAAAAATAAAGGTTCCCAGTGGGTAAACAGCGTCGACAGGAAAGGTTGGATAAAGGTTATGGAAAAGTACAGTGTGAATCAATTAAGAAAAATGTTTTTGGAATTTTTTGAGGGCAAGGAGCATCTGGCGATGAAAAGCTTTTCGCTGGTGCCGCATAATGATAATTCCCTGCTGATCATTAATTCAGGTATGGCGCCATTAAAACCTTATTTTACGGGGCAGGAGATCCCACCCAGAAAAAGGGTGACCACATGTCAGAAGTGCGTGCGGACAGGCGATATTGAAAATGTCGGTAAGACGGCAAGGCATCTGACTTTTTTTGAAATGCTCGGCAATTTTTCTTTTGGAGATTATTTTAAACGGGAATCTCTTGCATGGAGCTGGGAATTTTTAACGAAGACAGTCGGTCTGGAACCGGAGCGTTTATACCCGTCTATTTATTGTGAGGATGATGAGGCTTTTCAAATCTGGACAGATGAGATCGGCGTGCCTGCGGAGAAGATCACGCGGTTTTATAGAGATGAGAATGGTAAATGCGATAATTTCTGGGAGCATGGCGCAGGTCCCTGCGGTCCGTGCTCGGAGATATATTATGACCGCGGCATCAAGTATGGCTGCGGCAAGCCGGACTGTAAGGTGGGCTGCGAGTGCGACCGCTTTATGGAAGTCTGGAACAATGTATTTACCCAGTTTGACGGGGATGGGAAAGGCAATTATTCCGAGTTAAAGCAGAAGAATATTGATACCGGTATGGGATTGGAACGTCTTGCGGTGGTAGTACAGGATGTGGATACGGTATTTGACATTGATACGATGAAGGCGATCCGTGACAGGATCTGTGAAGTGGCAGGCGTTGTTTATGAGTCGGATGCAAAGAAAGACGTGTCGATCCGTCTGATTACGGATCATATGCGTTCCGCTACGTTTATGATTTCCGATGGCATCCTGCCTTCCAATGAGGGCAGAGGATATGTGCTTAGACGTATTATCCGCCGGGCGGCGCGCCATGGAAAGCTCCTTGGCATCAGCGATAAATTTCTTGCCAATCTGGCGCTGACCGTGATTGAGGGAAGCAAGGACGGTTATCCGGAATTGGAGGAGAAAAAGGATTTTATCTTAAATGTGCTGACGCAGGAAGAAGATAAATTTTATAAGACCATCGATCAGGGACTTGCGATCCTTGGCGAGATGGAAGAAAAAATGGCATCGGAAGATAAGAAGATATTGGACGGAGCAGATGCGTTTAAGCTTTATGACACCTATGGATTTCCGATGGATCTGACGCTGGAGATCTTGGAGGAGAAAGGATTTGGCGTAGATCAGGAGGGCTTTGAGGCTGCCATGAAGGAGCAGAAGGAGAAAGCCAGAAAAGCGAGAAAAGTAACTAATTATATGGGCGCTGACGCAACTGTATATGAGACGCTCGATAAGAATATAACAAGTGAATTTGTGGGATATGACAGGCTGACCGGTGATTCCAAGATTCTGGCTATGACGAATGAATCAGAAATCGTAACGGCGTTGACAGATGGAGAAGAAGGGACGATCATCGTCGGGGAAACGCCGTTCTATGCAACGATGGGCGGTCAAAACGCAGATATCGGTATTATTAGCTGTCATGAGGGCGAATTTGAAGTTCTGGATACTATTAAGCTGGCAGGCGGTAAAATCGGACATGTGGGACGCGTAACCAAGGGAATGTTCAGAACCGGTGATAACGTAACGCTGATGGTCAATGAGACAAACCGTCAGAACACATGTAAGAATCACAGCGCGACCCATTTGCTGCAGAAAGCGCTCCGCACAGTGCTCGGTACCCATGTGGAACAGGCGGGTTCCTTTGTGAATGGAGACAGACTTCGTTTTGACTTCTCGCATTTCGCGGCAATGACAAATGAAGAGTTAGAGAAGGCAGAGGCAATCGTCAATGAGAAGATTGCGGAGAACCTTGCAGTTGTTACGAAAGAAATGAGCATCGAGGAGGCAAAGAAGACCGGCGCGATGGCGCTCTTTGGTGAAAAGTACGGTGAAACGGTACGCGTGGTCAGCATGGGAGACTTTTCTGTGGAGCTTTGCGGCGGAACGCATGTGGGCAGTACCGGCGCGATCCGTGTCTTTAAGATCCTTTCCGAAAGCGGTGTGGCAGCGGGTGTGAGACGTATCGAGGCGATTACCGGAGACAGTGTGTTTGCTTATTATAGGGAGATGGAGGAAAGCGTTAAGAAATCTGCTGCGCTTTTAAAAACCACTCCGGTTACGGTAAATGATAAAATTGAGAGCGTATTAGCGGAAGTTAAGTCTCTCCAGAATGAGATCTCTGCTTTAAAGAGCAAGGCGGCAAGCGAGGCGGCAGGCGATGTGATGGATCAGATGGAGGAGGTAAACGGCGTAAAGCTTCTGGCTGTCAGCATTGCAGATGTGGATATGAATGGCTTGCGTGACCTGGGCGACCAGTTAAAGGGTAAGATGGGCGACGGCGTTATTGTTCTTGCTTCGGAACAGGATGGAAGGGTCAATCTGATGGCGATGGCAACTGATGCCGCAATGGCAAAAGGAGCCCATGCCGGCAATCTGATCAAAGCGATTGCAGGAAAAGTCGGCGGCGGCGGGGGCGGAAGACCGGGTATGGCGCAGGCAGGCGGTAAGAACCCGGCAGGCATCAAGGATGCGCTGGCGGAAGCTAAGATCGTGCTTGGAGGACAGATTCAATAAAAAAACAGTTGACGAAACGCCAAGTTATGGTATAATCATTTATGTGCATTTTGAATACCCTATACAGTCGTGTGCACAAGTAATGACTGAGGGGGAGGTTGAGTTAGATGTCTAAGATTGAAGTAAAGCCGAATGAGGATCTTGATAGCGCGCTGCGTCGTTTTAAGAGAAGCTGTGCTAAGGCCGGTATCCAGCAGGAGATCCGTAAACGTGAGCATTATGAGAAGCCCAGCGTTAAGCGTAAGAAAAAATCTGAAGCTGCTAGAAAACGTAAATACAATTAAGTATTGCGAATCCGAACAGTCCGTGAAAGCGGGCTGTTTTTTATGTGCAGGCCCGCATATGTAAGTTTGCTGCCAAAACTGCATAACTGCCTGAAACGCCGATGCTGTATGCAGAAAAGGAATAGGAACCTTACGAGCATCATATACTTACTGTAAGATCAATCTTTTGCAGGGGAAATATGAACCTTAGAATAAAAAGAAGCTTTTCGATAGTTTGCTTGACATTAATTATTATGATGAACCTCATGCAGGCGGTCGTAGTCAATGCGGCTCCTTTAGAGCTTACGTCGCCGTCGGCAGTGTTGATGGAGGCAAGCACCGGAAGCGTGATTTTTGAAAAGAATGGTGATGATAGAAGAAGTCCTGCCAGTATCACAAAGATCATGACGCTGCTGTTGATCTTTGATGCGATAGAGAGCGGCAGAATCACGCCGGAGGATGAGGCGGTGACAAGCAGTTATGCAATGTCTATGGGCGGCTCCAAGGTTTTTTTGGAAGCCGGGGAAATACAGTCGGTAGAGACGCTGATCAAATGCATTGCAGTTTCCAGCGGCAATGATGCCAGCGTGGTCATGGCTGAACATATTGCGGGGTCGGAAGCGGCGTTTGTAGAGATGATGAATGAGAAGGCGGCATCCCTTGGCATGGAAAATACGCATTTTGAAGACTGCTGCGGACTGACATCATCAGAAAATCATTATACCAGCGCATATGATGTGGCGGTCATGAGCAGAGAATTAATCACTCATTATCCTGAGATCTTTCAATATTGCGGCATCTGGATGGAGGATATCGTGCATCATACCCCCAGAGGGGATAATGTTTTTACTTTGAGCAGCACCAATAAGCTGTTACGGCAGTATCCGTACGCAACGGGATTAAAGACCGGTTATACCTCTACGGCGAAGCACTGTCTTTCGGCGACTGCTGAAAAAAACGGAATCTCCATGATTGCAGTTGTTTTGGCGGCTCCGGACAGCGCCACAAGATTCCAGGAGGCGCAGACGATGCTGGAATATGGTTTTGCCTGCTGCAATCTGTATGTGGATGAAAATATGGATCCGCTGCGGCCGGTGGCAGTGGCAAGAGGGGCATGTGATACTGTATCCGCAGGTTATGCTTCGGAATTTCGATGCATTTCCATCGACGGAACGCCGCTGAATGGGATAGAGAAGGAGATCGTATATCAGGAAGGGCTGACGGCGCCGATCGAACAGGGAGAGGTCATCGGGACGGCGGTATACCGGCTTGGCGATAAAGTGATCGGCAGCGTGGATATTTTAGCGGGCGAAAATGTAGAAGCGGCGGCGCTTTCCGATTATTTTAGTAAAATTTTTATACAATTTCTTTTGTAATCCCTTTTCTAAAATGATATCTTGTGCTATAATCTCAAAATAGCACAAGATATTGTATTTCAAATGGAGATAGAGAGAATGAAGCTTATAACATTTCTGATTTCTTTTTTCAGTGCGTTCTTTTCAGGCGTTATGTGGTCGGATTCCACGCATTTTAAAAGGGTGTTTTATCGGATCAAAACCAGAAAGATCACAAGGGACTGCAGGATCATCCTGCTTTCTGATCTGCATGAAAAGACATACGGCAAAGACAATATAGAGCTGATACGGGCGATCGGGCATGAGCATCCGGATTGTATCATCATGGCGGGAGACATGATCACGGCAGGCAGAGAGCCGGATCTGAATCCTGTAGCGAAGCTGATCGTTGCCCTGAGCAAAAAATATCCCGTTTATTATGTCATGGGCAATCATGAATTAAAATTGAAGGAAATGCCGTGGCGTTATAAAACAACCTATGCTTCCTTCTGCCACGCACTGGAAAGCTGCGGAGCCATTTTGCTTGATGACTGCGGAAAGTATCTTCCGGGTACAAATATTAAAATTTCCGGATTGACACAGAAGCTTGCATTTTACCGGAAGCGCGGCAAAACGCAGATGGAGGCGTCTTATGTGAGGCAAAAGCTTGGCGCTAAGGATAAGTATTCCTATCAGATTCTGGTTGGCCACAATCCGGAATACGGGAAGACCTATGCGGACTGGGGTGCGGATCTTTCGCTTGCAGGCCATTATCATGGCGGGTTTATGAGGCTCCCGTTTTCAAAAAACCGGGGACTGATCTCGCCAAAATATAAGCTGTTTCCGTACTGCGCGGGCGGATTGATCAGATATCGGAATGGCTGTATGGTAATCAGCAGGGGGCTTGGCATGCATACGCTGCCGCTTCGGATCTTCAATCCGGGAGAGCTTGTGGTGGTGGATCTGATGCGGATGCCGAGGTAAAAAATAAGGGAAGGACAGGAATCATGGCAATTTCGGTAAAGCTGGAAGTATTTGAAGGACCGTTAGACCTTCTGCTTCATCTGATAGAAAAAAATAAGGTGGATATCTACGATATTCCGATCGTAGAGATCACAGAGCAATATCTGGATTATATAAAGGCAATGGAACACAGCGATATGAATATCATGAGCGAGTTTCTTGTGATGGCGGCAACGCTGGTGGATATCAAGTGCAGGATGCTGCTTCCCAAAGAGGTTAATGAGGAAGGCGAGGAGGAGGATCCGCGTGCAGAACTGGTACAGAAGCTGATCGAATATAAGATGTATAAATATATGTCTTATGAGCTGAAGGACAGGCAGCTTGACGCGCAGCGTTCCGTATACAAGATGCCGTCCATACCGGAGGAGATCTTAAATTACAGGGAACCGGTGGATTATGCGGAGCTGGTAGGCGATATGACGCTGCAGAAGCTTAATGAGATCTTTAAAGAGATGGTAAAACGTCAGGAGGACCGTATCGATCCGATCAGAAGTAAGTTCGGCAATGTGGAAAAGGATGAGGTCCAGCTGGAAGAAAAGCAGAATTATATCCTCTGCTATCTGAATGAACATGAAAGGTGCAGTTTTCGTGAATTGCTGGAAAAGCAGAACAGCAGGATGGAGATCATTGTCAGCTTTCTGGTTGTTCTGGAACTGATTAAGGTAGGGCAGATCTATATTGAGCAGGACAGGCTGTTTGATGATATCATCATACAAAGATCCGATACGGCTTCGCCGGTTGCGTTGGATGATGCGTTTGCGATTATGTGACAGCGGTAAGATGCAGGCGGTTTTTAAGCCGGATCGGAGGACGCGGCGCGGACTTTAGTGAAGCTGATGATATTATAGCGGAAAGGAAATAGGATAAGGTGGAACAGACAAAAGCGGAAGCGATGATAGAAGCAATATTATTTGCCATGGGTAGCTCGGTCAGCTTAGATAAGCTGGCGGAAACACTGGAGCTTGACAAAAAAGAGGCGCGCAGTATTTTGGCGCATATGAAGGAAAAATATCAGGCCGAGGACCGGGGGATCGAGCTGGTGGAGCTGGAAGGCTCTTATCAGCTGGGAACCAAAGGGGAGGCGTTTGAGTATCTTAGCAGGATCGCAAGGATCCCACAGAAATATGTGCTGACGGATACTGTTTTAGAGACACTGTCCATCATTGCTTATAAGCAGCCGGTCACGAGGGGCGAGATCGAAAAGATCAGAGGAGTAAGCTGCGATCATGCAGTCAATAAGCTGCTGGAATATGACCTGATCGAGGAGGTCGGCAGGCTGGATGCGCCCGGAAAGCCGCTGTTATTCGGGACGACAGAGCAGTTCCTTAGGAGCTTCGGAGTATCGTCCATTCAGGAGCTTCCGACGATGAATCCGGAGCTGATGGCTGATTTTGCCGCACAGGCAGAGGAGGAGATCAGCATGAAGGTGGATGTATAACCGGCACGGGATATGCATATAATTAAAAAAAAAATCCGGAGTTTTATGTATGAAAATAAGTAATGCCGGAAATAATAACAGCAGTGTAGATAATGAAAAGGATTTTCAGATATTTTACATGATCAGAGAAGCTGTCATTTGGGTTGTCCTTGTGGCAGCTTTTTTGATTCCCTTTTTGCATTTTTATTATGAAGATGTCTCCGACGTTCCGGTGATCGCTCTTGTCAGCAATAATTATGTGCTGCAGCAGGGAGAGCAGCCGCCGGAGCTTTCTTTATATGCGGGGGCGGCAGTCTTAATGGATGCAGAGAACAGAAGAGTACTGTATGGGAAAAATGAGGATGCCGTGATGCCGATGGCATCCACAACCAAAATTATGACGTGTATTCTGGCATTGGAATCAGGAAAACTGGATGAGCCGGCGGCCGTGAGCAGTTATGCCGCTTCCCAGCCTAAGGTACATGCCGGACTCAGGACGGGAGAACAGTATTATGTACGCGATCTGTTGTATTCCATGATGCTGGAGTCCCACAATGATACTGCCGTCGTAGTCGCAGAGCATATCGGCGGGAGTGTGGAAGGATTTGCGGATATGATGAATGAAAAAGCAGCGTCCCTGGGTATGGAAAATACTTATTTTATCACACCTAACGGTCTGGATGCCTCGGATGAATACGGCGCACATTCCACGACGGCAAGGGATCTGGCGGTTTTGTGCGCATATGTCCTGCAAAATGAGGAGTTTTGCAGCATTGTCACGACGCCGTCTTATCAATTCTGGGATGTGGAAGGACGGCACTCGATCAGCGCATACAACAAGGATGCCTTCTTGCAGCAGATGAGTGGCGCCCTGGGGATCAAGACCGGATTTACAAATGCCGCAGGTTATTGCTTTGCGGGAGCTTTGGAAAATCAGGACAGAGTATTTATCAGCGTTGTGCTGGCTTGTGGCTGGCCGCCCCATCGAAATTATAAATGGCAGGATACCGCGGATTTGATGAATTATGGCATAGAGAATTATGCAAGCAGGGAGATCGGCGTTCCGGCAGTGCAGGGGACGACCGCAGTTACGGGATGCGTGCAGTCGGAAACTTCCTGGATGTTTCCGGCGGATACCATGCCGATGCTGACAGGAGATTGTGATACCGTCAAAATAGTGACATTATACCCGTCAGCCATCGAGGGTCCGGCGGCACAAAGAGAACAGATCGGCATCAGGTATCTGCTGGTCAACGGAGAAGTCTGCGCCATGCAGAAATTGTGGCAGCCGGAGACGATGGAAGTAAGAGATTTTCCCTATGTGGTCAGATCGCTTCTGGAAAAATTCATGTTATGATGCACCTGTCAAATTTTGAATGTAAATTTTGTCCAAAAAATGAAAAAAATCCTAGGATTTAAAAAATATATATGCTATAATAGTCAAGGTGTGGTTTGCCCACATAGGAATCTTAACACTAAGTATTAATATGGAGGTCAAAAGAATGGGTAGTTCAACAAGCTCGGCGAGTCAAAGAATAGAAGCTTTGCTCGATGAAAAAAGTTTCGTTGAAATCGGCGCTAAGGTGACAGCCAGAGCAACTGATTTTAATCTGAAGCAAAATGATACTCCGTCTGACGGTGTCATTACCGGCTACGGAACGATCGAAGGCAATCGTGTCTATGTATATAGCCAGGATGCCTCTGTACTCGGCGGAAGCATCGGTGAAATGCATGCGAAGAAGATCGTTGGTATTTACGATCTTGCTATGAAGACGGGAACGCCGGTGGTAGGTTTGATCGATTCTGCCGGACTTCGTCTGCAGGAAGCGGCAGATGCGCTGAACAGTCTGGGTGAGATCTATTTCAAACAGACGATGGCAAAAGGGGTAGTTCCCCAGATCACTGCAGTCTTTGGTACATGCGGCGGAGGTCTTGCTATCGTTCCTTCCATGGCGGATTTTACTTTTATGGAGGAGAAGGCTAAGCTTTTTGTCAATTCCCCCAATGCTTTGGATGGCAACAATGCGGATAAGAACGATACCGCGGCAGCCGGATTTCAGTCAAAAGAAAGCGGCGTTGCGGATTTTGTGGGAAGCGAGGCGGATATTATCGCACAGATGCGTGAGCTTATTTCCATGATACCGGGCAATAATGATGATCTTGCGCTGACTGACTGTACGGATGATCTGAACAGGATATGTCCGGATCTTGCGAACTGCGCGGGCGATACATCCATTTTATTGAGCAATATTGCAGATGACAATAACTTTGTTGAGGTGAAGGCAGGTTATGCAAAGGATATGGTGACCGGTTTCATCCGTCTGGATGGCGCGACGATCGGCTGTGTTGCCAACCGTACGGAGCTTGTGGGCGAGGATGGAAAGGTTGCAGAAAAGTATGACGGCGTGCTCAGCGTCAACGGATGTGAAAAGGCAGCGGATTTCATCTATTTCTGCGACAGCTTTGGCATCCCTGTACTTAGCATCACCAATGTTAAGGGATATGAAGCAACCGTATGCGCGGAGAAGAGGATTTCCAGAGCGGCTGCCGACCTGACGGCGGCATTTGCAGGCTGTGATGTGCCCAGAGTCAATCTGATCGTGGACAAGGCGTATGGCAGTGCATATGTATCCATGAATTCAAAGGGAATCGGCTGCGATCTGACATTTGCATGGCCGGATGCGCAGATCGGGACGATGGAAGCTGGTCTTGCCGCTAAGATCATGTATGACGGACAGGGAGCTGACGTAATTGCCGAAAAATCAAAGGAATATGCCGCTCTTCAGAATAATGTTGAAAGCGCTGCAAAGCGGGGATATGTTGATGCGGTTATAGCGCCCGAGGATACAAGAAAGCACTTGATCTATGCATTTGAAATGCTGTATGCTTAATATGAGAAAGTGAGGAAAGGATGAGAATTTCTATGAAAAAGTTAGCAACTATATTGCTCATGCTTACCTGCATCATTGGCTTAACTGCATGCGGCGGAGAAGAAAAGGTAATGCGTCATGATTCGGATGTGGTAAAGACACAGTGTCTGTTCCTGTATGATGCGGTGTCATGGGAGTGGACCGACAGTGATCTGGAAATATATGATGCTTTTACCAAAGATGAATATAATGATTATGCCGCATTGCTCTATGAGGGAACAAATATCCGCACGGACGGCGAGGTGTTTGTTTCCGGTATCCATTCCTGGATCGATAATAAAGATGAGATCGGCCGGGTAGAGAAGGAAGTTACGCTTGACGATATCACCATTGATGCAAAGGAAGAAGAGCTGATTGTTTCTGTTGCCATTCATGGAGAGATCCATGATGCGGTGATGGAGATGATGTATGATAAGAATCTTCATGTTACGAGTATTAATACAAATATAATCTACTCTTTTGACGAACTGATGGAGAAGGCCGGTGTTAATACTTTGATCGGTATGGGAACGGTATTTGCTGTGTTGATATTGATCTCCTTGATCATAGGAAGCTTTGGAGTCATTCCGAAGATCCAGGCATCTTTTAGCGAGCGAAAGCAGGTAAAGGAAGCGGTAGAGGAGTCTGTAGACAATGCAATTGCAGGTATCATTGAACGTGAAGAGGTTTCGGATGACTATGAACTGATTGCAGTCATCGCAGCTGCCATTGCGGCCAGTGAGGGAGCTTCTTCCACAGACGGTTTTGTTGTCAGAAGTATTAGAAGAATAAGATAATTTAATATTAAATCAGGAGGATAATAAAATGAAAAATTATACAATTACCGTAAATGGCAACGTATATGATGTAACTGTAGAGGAAGGAACAGGCACGGGCGCAGCTCCTGCCGCGGCAAAACCGGCAGCTCCCAAAGCAGCACCGAAGGCAGCTCCCGCAGCAGCAAAGGCTTCTTCCGGCGCAGGCTCCATAAAGATTGAAGCAGGTGCGGCAGGAAAGGTATTTAAGCTGGAGGCAAGCGTAGGCCAGGCTGTGAAGAAGGGTGATGCAGTGGTTATTCTGGAAGCTATGAAGATGGAGATTCCTGTTGTAGCGCCTCAGGATGGTACTGTTGCAAGTATTGATGTTGCAGTCGGAGATACTGTAGAAGCAGGCGCTCTGCTGGCAACCATGAACTAAGAAAGACATCAATATACAATATGTCTATAGATATATTGTATATAGAAATTAACTATAGGAGGTTAAGGTAATGCTGGAAATTTTGCAGAATCTGCTTGGGCAGATGGCGTTCATGAATCCGGATTTTACGTATAAAAATGCGATCATGATCGTTATTGCGTGTGTATTCCTTTATCTGGCGATCAGGAAAGAATTTGAACCTCTGCTTTTGGTGCCGATTGCGTTCGGTATGCTGTTGGTAAATATTTATCCTGATATTATGATACCGATTGAGGACTCGGAAACAGGCGCAGGCGGATTGTTATATTATTTTTATCTGTTAGACGAATGGGCTATCCTGCCGTCTCTGATCTTCCTTGGGGTAGGCGCGATGACAGACTTTGGTCCTTTGATAGCCAATCCCAGGAGCTTTCTTCTTGGTGCGGCAGCTCAGTTTGGTATCTTCGCGGCATATTTTGGCGCTTTGCTTGCAGCCGCAATGGGATGGGCAGACTTTAGCGATAAGGCTGCGGCAGCAATCTCCATCATCGGCGGCGCTGACGGACCCACATCCATCTTCCTTGCAGGAAAGCTGGGACAGACCAAATATCTGGGACCGATCGCAGTAGCGGCGTATTCTTACATGGCATTGGTGCCGTTGATCCAGCCGCCCATTATGAAAGCATTTACGACAAAGAAGGAAAGGGCGATTAAGATGGAGCAGCTCCGTCCGGTATCCAAGCTGGAGAGAGTTCTGTTCCCCATCGTCGTAACGATTGTAGTATGTCTGATCCTCCCGACTACAGCTCCCCTTGTTGGTATGCTGATGCTTGGTAACCTTTTCAGAGAGTCCGGAGTTGTAAGACAGCTGACAGAGACAGCTTCCAATGCGCTGATGTACATCGTTGTTATCCTGCTTGGTACTTCCGTAGGAGCGACGACATCTGCAAAAGCATTTTTGAATACGGACACAATCTTTATTGTAATTCTTGGATTGATTGCTTTCAGTTTCGGTACGCTTGCAGGTGTGCTGTTCGGAAAGCTGATGTGTGCTTTGACGAAGGGCAAGGTCAACCCGTTGATCGGTTCTGCCGGAGTTTCCGCGGTGCCGATGGCAGCGCGTGTTTCACAGAAGGTGGGCGCGGAGGAAGATCCTACCAATTTCCTTCTGATGCATGCTATGGGACCTAATGTTGCCGGCGTTATCGGTACTGCTGTTGCCGCCGGAACATTCATGGCGATCTTTGGAGTCATGTAAGTAGTGTGAAAAATATATCTAAGGCAGTAAAAGACACTGCCTAAGATATATTAAGTTTCACACCGAAAAACGCAAAAACGGCGTTTTTCAATATTGTATAAAATCAATAAATAATAGGAGGTTAAATGGAATGGCAAATAATGAAACGGCTGAAAAGAAGCCGATTAAGATCACAGAAACAATACTTAGAGATGCGCATCAGTCATTGATCGCAACAAGAATGCCGACTGACCTGATGCTTCCGATCCTGGATAAGATGGATAAGGTCGGATATCATTCCATCGAGTGCTGGGGCGGCGCGACATTTGATGCATCCCTGCGGTTCTTAAAAGAGGATCCGTGGGTGCGCCTTAGAAAGATCAAGGACGGTCTGAAGAATACTAAGACACAGATGCTCTTTAGAGGGCAGAACATCTTGGGATACCGTCCCTATGCAGACGACGTTGTAGATGCTTTTGTAGAGAAGTCTGTTGCTAATGGTATCGATATCATCCGTATTTTTGACTGTATGAATGACCTTAGAAATCTGCAGGAAGCGGTTAACGCTACAAACGTAATCAAGAAGCGTGAAGGCAGAGGTCATGCGCAGATCGCATTGTCCTACACCTTGGGAGATGCTTATACCATGGAATACTGGATGGATATGGCTAAGAGGATCGAAGAGATGGGTGCGGATTCTATCTGTATCAAGGATATGGCAGGACTTCTTGTGCCGTATAAGGCTTCAGAGCTGATCAAGTCCATGAAGAGCGTAACAAAGCTGCCGATTCAGCTGCATACCCATTATACCTCCGGTGTTGCTTCCATGACGTATCTGAAAGCAGTCGAGGCCGGTGTAGATGTTATTGACTGCGCGATGTCGCCATTTGCGCTGGGTACTTCCCAGCCTGCTACAGAGGTTATGGTTGAGACATTTAAGGGCACGGAATATGATACCGGTTTTGATCAGAACCTGCTGGCTGAGATCGCTGATTATTTCAGACCTTATCGTGACGAGTGCCTTGCGAACGGTCTTCTGAATCCGAAGGTTATGGGCGTTGATATCAAGACGCTGCTTTATCAGGTACCGGGCGGTATGTTGTCCAACATGGTGAGCCAGTTAAAGGAGCAGAATGCGGAAGATAAATATTATGACGTATTGAAGGAGATCCCGCAGGTGCGTAAGGATCTTGGTGAGCCTCCTTTGGTTACGCCTTCTTCCCAGATCGTCGGAACACAGGCTGTATTTAACGTACTGATGGGCGAGAGATATAAGATGGCTACCGACCAGACGAAGGATGTGCTGCGCGGTAAATATGGTCAGACCGTAAAACCGATGAGTCAGGAAGTCATTGACAAGGTTATACCGGGCGAAGAAAGGATCACCTGCCGTCCCGCTGACCTGATCGAGAATGAGATGGATAAGTTAGAGAGCGAGATGAAGGAATGGAAGCAGCAGGATGAGGATGTCCTTTCCTATGCGCTGTTCCCGCAGGTTGCGACTGACTTCTTCAAGTACCGTCAGGCACAGCAGGAGAAGGTGGATATGACAAAAGCTGATTCTAAAAATGGCGCTTATCCTGTTTAAATTACAGAAGCAATAGGCGCATGCTATGGGATTGCTGCAGTGTTCCGGTAAACAGCACTGTGGAATATTCTGGAAATAGTTTCCCCACAGGTTTTCTGTGGGGAAATTTTGAATAAATGCGAAGATTAAAAATGGAGTGTGCAAAGGGAAATCCAGTTTACATAACTCTTTATTTGCATATTCATGTTCCAAAAACATCATACAATGAAATCATTTTTGGAACATGAATATGCAAATTGCAGGTTATGCAAACCTCATTGGAAATAAACCATTTGGAAATGTGTATATGCAAACCTCATTGGAATTAAACGAATATATGTTTTTGTATCTGTGTTGGTTATTTTGATTAAGTATATTATAAAAAAGAGGGGGTTGGCAGATGAAGGATAAAATCAAGGAAAAGTACCGGTCGCTGAGTAAAAGCCAGAAGAAAATTGCGGATTATATACTGGAGTATTTTGAAAAGGCGGCTTTTTTGAACGCTGCGAAAATGGCGGAGACGGTCGGTGTCAGCGAATCTACTGCTGCAAGATTTGCGTCATGTATGGGATACGCTTCCTATGGGGCAATGCAGAGAGATATGCTTGGCATGATTCAGGCAAAATTTTCTTCGGAGGGGTACGGTCAGAGGGAGATCCCGGTGCTCAGCAATAAAAATGAGCTGGCAGATGTGGCAAATCTTATCAAGAATGTACTGGAGGCAGATGCCCAAAATATTTTAGATACGATCCCGACGATTGATTCCGCTGCATTTAATACGGCGACGCATATCCTGATGAATGCCCGGACGGTATATATCGTGGGACTTAGAACCTGCGCGCCGCTTGCCGAATTTCTTCATTTCTATCTTAATATGTTTCGCGGGAATGTATTGGTGGTCAATACCACAAGCATCAGCGAGACATTTGAACAGATGATTCATGTAAATGCTGAGGATGCGGTAGTGGGGTTAAGCTTTCCGAAGTATTCCATGCGGACGTTGAAAGCCATGGAATTTGCCAATGAGAGAAATGCACAGATCATCTCTATCACGGACTCGGAATATTCCCCGATGAATCTGTATTCTTCCTGTAATCTGTGGGCCAAGAGCAGCATGACTTCCATCGTGGATTCCCTGACTGCGCCTCTTAGCGTGATCAACGCGTTGATTGTCTCCATGAGCGTCAACTATAGAGAAAGGTTAAAGAAGAATCTGCAGTCAATGGAAGAAGTCTGGAATGATTATCAGACCTATGAAGATGATGAACTGGAAAAGGGAGCGCGGAGAGATTGAAAGCTACAAAAGAACAATTTGCGAATAAATTGGTCGAACTTTTTCCAGAAAAAAAGCAAGCGTTAATACAACATTATGAAGATTTTGGAGAGTTACTGGGACATATATTTTTTAGCAATGAAATAAATGTACCCCTGTTTGACTTGTTACAAAAAAATGATGCAAGCAATAAAGCATCTGTATATTGCCGGTTTGTTGAAGAAATGTGGAGAAATGGAACAGATGATGTGGTGAATATCGTTGGTGTTACCATTGCTGAGCGTTTATCAGATGATGAAACAGTATGGAATAGATTTGGTAAAAATATATCAAATGATTTTAAAGTATATATAAACAATGATTTAATTAAAAACAACATTGCAATGTGTGGTGTAAAGAAACTGATGTAATCAGGAAAGGACAGGGCGGAATGACCGCTCCAAAGATGATATGGGCAATGGGAAAAAGAAGATCATAGTTGTGGGCGGCGGAGCGGCAGGCATGATGGCGGCATATGCGGCATCCGAAGGCGGTCATCAGGTGACGCTTTTCGAGCGCAATGAAAAGTTGGGAAAGAAAGTTTATATTACAGGCAAAGGAAGATGCAATGTCACCAATGCAGGCGATACGACAGAATTTTTCGATTCTGTTATTTCTAATCCCAAATTCTTATACAGCAGTATTTATGGATTTGATGCCCATGCAGTCATGGATTTCTTTGAACGGAACGGATGCCCTTTAAAGGTGGAACGCGGAAACAGGGTATTTCCCGTGTCGGATCATGCATCGGATATTATCAGATGTTTGGAAAAAGTTCTGATCAAGAATCATGTGGTAATCAGAAAAAATATGATGGTGAAGAAGATCCTGCTGGATGATTCCGGACATGCCTGTGGGGTGGATGTAAAAAATGCCGGATCGTCGAAACATTGCAAAGGGATGAAAGATGCCGGATCATCGAAACATTACAAAGGGATGGGAAATGCAGAGCCGGACATGGAACGCATTCCCGCGGATGCGGTCATCCTTGCGACGGGCGGCGTATCCTATCCGGTGACCGGATCGGACGGCAATATGCATCAGGTATTGGAAAAGCTGGGACATCATGTGATTGTGCTGAGACCGGGGCTGGTTCCGCTGGAAGTGGAAGGCGACGTATGCAGCCGGCTGCAGGGACTTTCTTTAAAGAATGTCAGCCTTACGATGTCCGTTGAAGGTAAGACATTTTATGAAGGCTTCGGCGAGATGCTTTTCACCCATTTTGGACTGAGCGGACCGCTGGTGTTGTCCGCGGCTTCCCATATGAATGTGAAGCACTATGGCAGAAAATGTACGGCAAGGATCGATCTGAAGCCGTCTTTAACGAAAGAGCAGTTGGATAAACGCCTGCTCAGAGACTTTGAAAAAGCAAAAAATAAGCAGTTTAAAAATGCGATAGGGGAGCTGCTGCCCGCTAAAATGATACCGCTGATGCCGGAGCTGGCAGGGATTCCTGCGGAAAGACCGGTCAATGAATTGAAACGGGAAGAACGTCAGCGGTTTCTGGAAGTGTTAAAAGGGATGGAATTTACCGTCACCGAAACGAGAGGATTTGAAGAGGCGATCATTACCATCGGCGGGGTCAACACGAAAGAAGTCGATCCTTCCACGATGGAATCCAAAATCATACCGGGACTGTATCTTGCCGGAGAGATGTTGGATGTGGATGCGCTGACCGGCGGGTATAATCTGCAGATCGCATGGGCAACCGGATATCTTGCGGGGATGTCAGTATGATGCATAAGCCGGCATTATTTTGCAGGTGGTATGCTTCATTGACAGGGAAGGAGCCAGTAAATGAAAAAGACAGTAATAAGCTTGGGGATAATATTTGCGGTTGTATTAATATTGTATTGCGGATATGATATTTATTGCCGTTGTATGGTAACACAATTTTACAAATATATTGATGCCGGTGATATGAATAAAGCATTGGCGTTTGTTGAGAAAATGCCGGATGTCAATAAGCTTGAAGTGTGTCAGCCGTTGTACTATGTATGGGGAATATTTACAGGGGGATCAGGCATGACAGGCTATCCACTGTATCATGCAGTTTCTCATAATGCGGATATAAGCATAATCAGGGCGCTTCTGGAAAAAGGGGCGGATCCCAACAGGATAGAATTAAAAATGCAAGGGAGTTATCCGCTTTACTATATTTGTGTGCATCCTTCAAAAGATATGTATGAAAAAGTAATGTTGTTGGTTGACTATGGAGCGGATCCTAATACAGGACATCTTTATATTGATTATAGGTATAGCGAGGAAACTGAGGAAAGTATGTTTTTAACAAACATATACTTGTGGGAAAATGGAGCGGAAGAATGGCATAATGTGGGTACAAGATTTGAATGTACAGTTTTGCATCAAGCAGCAGAGAGTATGGATATAGAGTATTTTCAGGAATTCTATAATAATGCCACAAGACCAATGGGATATTTATTAGATAAGCAGGATGCAAATGGCGAGACAGCGCTTTTTCGTGCGATTCGAGCAGAAATGTTTGACAATTGTAACTTTTTAATTGAAGAAGGCGCAGACATCAACATACGGAATAATGAGGGGAAAACGGCGTATGACGTGGCGATAGAATTGGGATATGAAGGGGAAATAGAAGGATTACAATAACAGAAAATAAAGAGGGTGTGAGTGGGAATAAAGAAGCGGGAGAATAAGGAGATTGATACAGATATCAAACAAAATACTAATGAAGAAAACGCAGGAAGGAAGAAGAAAAAGAAAGCTAAGGTTATTTTGGGGATTCTTATGGTTATACTGGTAATAGGAATTGTTGTATACAATCTTAGACTGTCACGGATAGATGAGGATATATATTTTACAGTTTATCACTATGCGCAAGAAGGGAGTACCAGTACTCTGTACTGTTATGATGCATCCGAAGACAAGATCATCGAGATAGCAGAAATAGAGCACGAGGGAAGTGTGAGGGGTGCAGTGGATGCAGAGCGGCAGAAATTGATATACGGGCAACTTACAGACGATGGCGAAGATGTGGAATGGCTGATGTATGATCTGGCATCAGGACAGTGCGAGGTTTGTTTTACATATAGCGAAATAGAAGAACTTACCGGAATGGAGATTAAGGGTGTGCTCTTTGACCGGACGGATAAAAGTATTGTTTATTTAAGATTTTCTCAAACTGCAGATGAAGTGGAACGGATGTTTCTGGCTAAATATGTGCTGGACACGGGCGAAATAACAGATATGCAGGAAACAGATCATAAATATAATACGTTTGTCTGCAATGGAAATTTCTATATTAACGGGCCGAGCTGTTTGGATGTTACATCAGACGGAAACGGTGTATTGGTTTCAGAGAAGGGAGATTCCGGGACTAATTATTTCATAAGTGATCAGAACACCGGAGACCATATACCGGTTGCGAGTATGCCAGATGCAGTATCGGAGTTATTTTCTTATAGAAAAATGCAGTTTATCGGAGAAAGTAATAATTGTGTCTATGTCAGATCTGTAATGACCATATTTGATCATTGGGCTGATGGTTCTATATGGATCAAAGAACCGGGACATATTGCAAAAAAGATTTATTCCTTTTTTCCTAATTTGGGAACGGTAACAATTATGTATTAATTGTTTTATACCTGGGAGCTGTATTGCGATTAGGGGGAGAAAAGGCAGCACAAAATGCAATAGCCGGCATCGCGAATGGTATCAGCAGCGATTCTTCCAAAGGGAAAAAACTTTATATTGAAAAAAGAGGGCACAATATCCCTAAATCGTCAACAAGGAAGACGATATGGAATTAAAAAGGGATCTATACCTGAAGAAAATAATAAATCGCATGCATAACGGAATGATAAAGGTGATTACCGGAATAAGACGTTCAGGAAAATCATATCTTCTGCGAAAACGGCGGAGATACATCTATAATATTGTTTCTGTGGGAGAAAGAACGGTAGTTAGCGGTTAATCAATGTTCAGAAAGGCTCTGTATAATGCAGGGCTTTTCTTAATTGTTTTTAATAAAAAGATAGAATGAATGAGTGAGATTTCGGCGTAACCGGTATTGTGGAAATGTCGTATAACTGGCTGCCTTATGGAGTTATCCATAACGAAATAGCTAGTTATGCACATTTCCACGATGCTGATTTCAAATATTTGAAGTCACTCGTCTGGACGCATTAGAAATAGGATTTACTGGAGGGAAAGTTAAGTAAATTATATTAGGGGCAGTGATATTTCAACAATTAGTCCATGGGGTGAGTTTTTTCTAAAGTGTATTTTACCATGATGAGCCTTTACAATCTGCTGCACGATTTTAAGCCCTACGCCATGGTCTATGCTGGTATTTTCTTCCTGTGTACTGGATATAGGAGTACCGTTATTCAGTAAATCAAGACGCGAATCACTGATTCCGCATCCCGTATCAACAATCTTAAAAATGCAAGTGCCAACATCCAATTCAACATAGAGCATTATTTTACAACCCTCATGATTGTGTATGATGCTATTGTTTATCAGGTTGCTTAACATTCGGTGTAATAAAGAATCATCACCATTTAAAAGAATTAACCTATCTGCATTATCCGCTGAAATTTCCAGTTCATATTGTTCTGGTAGTTCATTCAAAAACTCACTTGCAACCTGTCTGGCCAATTCTATAGCATTAACCGTTTTTTTCTTTAAGGGATACATGGAATATTCTAATTTCGTAGTTAAGTTCAGGTCTGCAATAAGCGCCCGGAGTTTTTCGCTCTTTTGGCGTATTGCCTTTGCCTGTTTTTGTGTGGAAAGTGGTAAGCTGGAATCATCCTCAATTTCACAGGCATAGCCGAAAATAACAGAAAGGGGTGTGCGGATATCATGGGAAATTCCCCGTATCCATTCGGTCCGTGTGTTGTCTTTTTTTATCAGGTATTCACCAGCACGATTTAATCCGGCGTTGATTTCTGCTAATTCGCCTTTTTCTT
>VIDN01216784.1_pt1 | contig 60753 bp, 56 predicted proteins | sample 5025121 | NCBI WGS metagenome assembly VIDN01 (sample SAMN11852952, study PRJNA449069) | gut metagenome | isolation source: stool from female vole | host: Microtus ochrogaster | place: USA:Florida | collected 2017 | reverse complement strand
TCTAAGTCATCCTCAAGCTCGTCGTCTAAGTCATCATCATCAAAATCATCATCCAGATCATCTTCAAAATCATCGTCCAGATCATCTTCAATATCTTCTATTCCATCATCTTCCGCCGCATCTTCCTTCATTATGGACGTCTCTTCCATCACAGGAGTCTCTTCCACTACAGGAGCTTCTTCTATTACGGCGGCTTCTTCCACCATGACTTCCTCTTCTATTACAGGGGCTATTACAGGGGCTTCTTCCATCACAGGAACTTCTTCCATAATAGCAACATCTTCCGCGACGGCTGCTTCTTCCATTACAGCAGCTTCTTCCATTATGGAAACTTCTTCCATTACCGCCGCACCTTCCATGAAAGCAGCCTCTTCCATTACCGCTGCGTCTTCCTCTTCATCAGAAAGCAGACCTGTAATATCGGGAAGCTCCCAATCAACCTCTGACATATCATCCTGCTGCGCCTTTTCCAATAATTCCGTCGTTTCACTGACGATTTCGGACTCCAGTTCTATATCATCCTCTTCCACCAGATCTTCCTGTATGTTCTCCTCTTGCACAGCTTCTTCTTCCGAAGCCATCATATCCAAATCCAATGCCACCTGTTCCGTTTCTTCCTCTGTCTTGGCAGACTTCTTTCTGCCTCTGCTTTTTTTGGCAGCAGGCTCTTCCTCCGGCCGTCCTGTTTCACTGCCCAGCAGTTCATCTACCGCTGCTTCGTAATCTTCTTTTAAATTTTGAAAAAATCCCATCTTACTCCTCCATGATATATTCTTCATCAGGCAGAACGTGTTGCACCGTATGTACCGAATCCGTAATCGGAACAATAACAATTCCATCCATTGCCTGTAATCTTTCGATAATGATTGGAAGCGCCTCTACCGTCGTTTCCTTTCCCGGCGCATCATGAAACAAAACCACATAGGTATTCCAGTTATTATTTTCCACCGGCATCATCACATTATTCACAACCTGACTGGTGCTGACATAATTTCTGGTTGCATCGCCGCTGGAAACATTCCAGTCAAAGTATACTATATCCTGCTCACTCAAAAAGTCAATACAATCCTTCATATTTACATTACATACGGTATTGCTGCTTCCTCCGGGGAACCTGTAATACCTGCATTTTACACCGGTAACGTCCATGAGATAACTCTGGATCTCAAAAAAATCTTCTCTGAAAGCATCCATATCGGAATATATTTCCTGATATTTATGGGAATAAGAATGCATCGCCAGAGTATGCCCTTCGTCTACAATACGCTGATACTGCGCCTCATACCCCGGTTTCCCATTAACAAAAAAAGTTGCCTTGACATTATACCGCGCAAGAATATCCAAAATCTCGTCCGTATTCGCCGAAGGACCGTCATCAAACGTCAGACACACCTTTCTGACCTCATCATAATCATCGGCAGCCACACCCTGCTGGGCGGAAAGCATTTCATTCTGCTCTACAACAACAACCTCTCCTGAGGTTTCTACCGCTCCGCCGTCGTTGCCGACGCCGTCAGAAGTCTGCGCGTCTATCGATACTGCCATAGCGATCCCATCCAGCCTCGCGGCCAATTCACGGATCTGCCTGTCCAGACCGCCAATACGGATAAATGCCGTAATACACAGGAGATTAGGAAGCAATAATAAAACAAAAACAGTTGAAACAATCATCCGTTTCATCCTGTTGATCCGCTTCCTCCGATCGTCATTTTTATTTTCCGGCATATATGTCATGATTAGAACCTGCCTGATTTCTAAAATTATGAAATCATTTTATCATAACCATTTTCCCTTGACAAATAGAAAAATCAGAGGAATTTTATGCCATTTTTCATTTTTAGTGTTCCAGAAATCGTTATTATACAATATATTGCGGTCATTTTTTCTGTTTATTTATTGTTAATATTTTTTATATTTTTAATTTATAATTAGTTTATTTTAATTTCATTTTTTGTTTTTATTATGTCAACTGAGACAGCAAAGCCGTTGCAAAACTGTGTGGTTCCGCCAAAGGCTCTGAGAAAACGTCTCTTCAATCAGCGCCTCCTTCAGAAACATACGCGTCGATCACCCTCTGATCCGCTTCTGACGCAATGCGCAGTTCGCTCCTTAAATAAAACTGATCGCAGACATCCCATAACACCGGCACCATACCGTACTCCCTGGTCATTCCAAGTATCTTCTCCAGACAGTCAGCGGAATCCGTCACTGTCGCGTCCCATGACATACGCTCCGGCGGATAGCCTGCGGTACATTCTCCGACAAATACCGGAATCCCCTGATCCAAGAACCGTTCTTTCAATAACCTGCACTGACTCCTACTGTAATCCAGCCACGCTTCATTTCCGATGCTGTTTGTCCAGAAGCAGGCATTATCAATATAATGCACCGATACCATCAGACGGCCTTCTGCCATATCCTGCGGCATCAGGAATCTCTCATCTGTTGTAGCGTCTATATTCGTGTTATAGCCGGATACAATCAGGATCCTTGCAGCGTTGCCGCCTCCGGTGCCACGCACGGCATCCACAAATGTCTGGTTCATGTTGTTTACAAACACATACATCTTCTCCGCAGTAAGCTGTCCCTCAGGACCGGTCATCCCCAGCGCTTCATTGAAGCCTTCAAAGACAAGCTCCTCCGGGTACTCCCTGAAATATCCGGCAATCTGCTTCCATAGGCCTTCCGTGATCTCAAGCACCTGATCCTGCGGATAATGTTCAATCAGGAATTGATCATAATGATGGATATTGATCACGACATACATATCTGCATCCAGTCCGTACGTAACGAGTTCCTCCACTCTGCCAAGATACTCCTGATTGATGGTAAATGTCCCGTCGTCCTCCATCATATTGCCCCAGTAAACCGGGATTCTGAGTGTAGAAAAACCTGCCTCTTTCATGCCGATTATCATTTCTTCTGTCGTCTCTACGGCACCCCAGCAGGTCTCATAGCAGCCCGGCGTATCATTACCAATCGTCTGCGCTCCCCCGGTAAGATTTGTCGTATCTGCCCAATAGGCTTCCATAGTATTGCCGAGGTTGATGCCAATGCCCATATGCTGCGCCATCTCCCATGCATCTGTAGGGAAATTATAGATGTCCTGATCATTCTCTCCGGATATGTCCCCGCTGACCTCCGCGAAACTATCCCGATCGTCCTCTGTCCCCGCCAGCTCCTCTTTGGTATTGCATCCCGCCAAACAAAGCAGCATGCAGATCACCATACAGCATGCCGTCATACCAAATAATATCCTGTTGCCACTCCACAGGTGTCCGGCGCTGTTATTCCCCATAACCTATACCATCCCTCTTACTTATATATATGGGTGATGGCAAAACTCCTATTGTTTTACCATCACCCAGCATGATCAATTTAATATCGTATTATAAAATATTTCACAACATCTTTCCTACCATACCCAGAACAGGCGGTAATCAGATACGTTTTCCGAAATGAACAATCGCAGCCATTCCCGGTCCGGTGTGGCAGCCGATAATGGGCGACAGCATAACCCTGTTCGTAATACATGAAGGATTGAGCCGCTTCACTTCCTGCTCCAGATAATCCGCTGCCTCTTCATTATCCGCATGGACGATACAGATCCGCTCTCCCTCTTTTTTCTCGGAAGCATTGTCATATAATTCCACTAATTGATTCAGAGCAGCTTTATTACCCCGTTTCTTTATAAAGTTCACAAGGGTTCCATCATTCTCAATCCGCAGGATCGGCCTGATATTCAGCGCAGTACCGACCACTGCCGCAGCGCCGGAAATACGTCCTCCCCGCTTTAAAAACATCAGATCCTCCACCATAAACCAATGGCAGATGCGCAGCCGGTTTTCCTCAAGCCACGCCGCATTCTCCTTGATGCCCATGCCTTCTTCCCTGTTCTTTGCAGCACATTCCATCAGCATCTGGATACCGCCGGTGGTACTGCGGCTGTCCACGCAGCAGATCTCAACATCAGGAAATTCCTCCATAAGCTCATTGGCCGCAAGCTGCGAGGAATCATATGTGCCGGACAAGCCTCCCGATAAAGAAAGATAAAGAAGCGATTCGCCTTTTTCTGCAAATTTCCTAAAGAAATCCAGATACACCTGCGGGGTGACCTGCGACGTCCCCGTCATCATCCCCTGCCGTTCTCCCTCATAATACCATTTTAACGTCTCCATGGACTCGTTGCCGAGACATACCATATCCTTGGAATCCAATGTGTAATTCATGGGGATCACATAAATCTCCTGCTCCCGCACAAATTCCGAAATCAAATCTGCCGAAGCGTCTGTAACTAATTGATATTTTCTGCTCATCTTCGTCTCCTATGCCGCCTTCGGCAGCTCAAATTTTCACGCCAAATGTCATAACAATTTTACTGGATGACACATCTGTTTCTTTATTATAACAGAAAGAGACGAAAATTAACACATATTTTTTATTTTTACCTTTTGGGAATCCGAAATGTGGTTTCCGCTAATGTTCTTTCCTCCGTTTCTTTCGTACTGCCGCTATCGCCGCCATAACCAGCAAAGCTCCTCCTGCAGCGCTCACTGCCGCATAGGGCAGTCCGGCATCGCTTTCCACCAACGCAAAGGATGCTCCATACGGAAGCATCGCCACAAGGTAGCTTCCGTCCTCCGTAACAGGGATCTGCGTCCATGCGCCGTCCTTAAAAAGATACAACTTTGTCCGTCCCGGCTCTGACACCGCAAAATGACATTCCAGCTCCGTCGGGAGCACATGCTGTTTTGACATCTCAATCTCCCATGCATACATATATAACAACGTATCCTGCTCCGTCAGAGGCAGCTGCGAAGCTGTCGTCACTTCACTCAGCCGCAGGCAATCTTTCTGATAAAACTCTCCCGCTGCCAGCATCAGTATCCTGCCGTCTTCAACCCTTTCCTCACATGCCAGTGCCTGATCCCATGGAATATATTCCGCTATAAACATCTCATTGTTAACCAGCGGCATATCATCATAATTCCACTGCGCATAATAACCTTCCTTCTCAGGAATCGCAGGAAAATCCTCATCCCTCAGTATATATCCATACAGCTTCTGCTGTTCTTCAATGACGTCTTCTTCCGTCATAAATGTTACTTTGATCTGGCAAAAATCAACCGGGATCCCCTCCATCTGCATAATATTATCATAGGAACTATGTTCCGCTATCCCCAGATAACTGATCCCATCGATCCCTTCCAGCGTATCACTGACAAAGAAATTGCCGATCCGGCTGCCTTCCTCATCTACTTCCCCGGCGATCGCGCCCCTGCACTCTCCTTCGCTTTTTAATTCACAGATACTGATACAATCCTCTATCGTACTTCCATATCCGCAGATACCGCCGATCCGGTCCTCTCCCTCCATGCTGCACAGACTATAGCATCCGCGCACTGCAGCCTCGCTGTACCCTGCAATGCCGCCAAGCTCATCACCCGTCGCCGCAATCACGTATCCATATGCCTCACAGGAATAAACCAATCCTAAAATCTGTCCGCCGACAATTCCTCCCGCATGATTTTTCTTAACTCTGACAGTACCGAAATTAATACAGTCTATAATGACGTCATTTAGCGTTGTACGCAGAACAATATTAACATCCCCGGCAAAGGAAAAATCCGTTTCCGGGTCACTACCGTATTCAATATTCATTGTACCTGCAATCCCACCGGCATTGATATCCCCATTAACACTGCCGGAATTGATGCACCCGCTGATTACGCCCTTAGCATCCGGGGCAAATGCCATACCGGAAACATCTTCGATAAATCCCCTTTCCCGTAATGTTGTCATGTCCACATCCACGGCATCCACTGCCGAATTGATCTGGGACATCACGCTGTTCATCCCCTCCGACGCCTCTTTACTGCCCCGCTCTATGATATCCACAAACTGATCCATATCTTCCGCCCGACTGTTATTCTGCAGTTCTTCCTGCAGACTGGTTATCAGATCTTCTTCGCTTTCTTCATTGATCTCATACTGCTCCTGAATCAGCTGCAGGTTTTCATTGATGATCTGTAACTGATCCCTGATCCGCCGCGCTGATTCCTCCGTTTGATCCGAAATACGGTTTTCACTGATTTGAGCAAACATATCCTGCAGTTCATCCGGCTCTAATCCCTGTTCCCATAGAGCCTCTAAATCCGGATCTTCCGGTAGAATCTCATGATCCTCCAGATTCAGATCCTGCGTCATCAAAAGTTCTCCCTCGGAAGCAATCGCTTCCATAGCCTGAAAGATATTCTCCCGATATTGTTCTGCAGCAGCCTCATTTTCCGAAATGGTATCCAGAATTGTTACCAGATTCCGGGATACCGACTGCCACTCCTCCTGATACTGCGTCCTGAGCTGATCCGCATAATTCCTACTTTCTTCTGCCGTATCAGATACCGAGCTGACGATACTGTTTAATGTATTATTCAGACCTGACACACGGGTCTGCGCACTTTCCACTTTCTCCGAAAGATATGTCGCCTCCATAAACGGAGAAGCCTGACCGACGATACCTCCCACATCCTTTCTGCCATAGACCGTTCCTTCATTCGTACAGTCAAAGACCTGTCCGCTCTGACTGCCCACAATACCGCCAACATTATACCCTGTATGCTCAAATCCAATCGTACCGCTGTTTCTGCAGCCGGTGATTATCCCCTCCGACATACCGGCGATACCTCCCATATTGTTACGGTTCACAATATTCCCTGTCAGATTGAGAGTCCCGATATCCACTCCTCCAAGATCCATCGTAGTATCCAGTTCCTTTATGTTGATATTGCCTTGATTATTACAGTCCGAAATCAATCCCTCGTTCCTGCCTGCGATACCGCCCGTCTGATCAGTTGCTAAGACCATCGCATGATTGGTCGTCTTTAAGATCATCCCCGTCTCTGCATTCAAACCGGCAATACCGCCCACATCACTCTTTCCTCTTACATTGCCGATATATGAACAATTCAGTATCATCCCCTGATTAACGCCTGCAATCCCTCCGATCATAGAAGCGCTTCCTGTCGGGATGATACTGCCATGCACATTCAGATCCCTTACGAGTCCCATACTTCCGATATAACGGAAGAATCCATAATGCGAACCCACCGGCTCCATGCTGTGAAAGCTGATCGTATATCCGCATCCCCGGAAGGTTCCATTAAAAAATGCGATCCCTTCAAACCCCAACCCGGAAATATCCAGATCGCTTTTTAAAACAACCTCTTTGCCGATGCTCCATCCATCTGTCTTACAATTTTCTGCAAACTCCAAAAAATCCGCCACCGTATGTATCTCAATCGTAACCCCATCCGCCTTTACCGGTATCGGAATTACGGTAAACAGCAGAACAGCCATCATAACTGCTGCAAATATTTGATGATGCATAATAATTTTTTTCATATGAAATATGCTTCCTTTCTGCACAACTCATTTTCTATTGAGTCCTAAACTATTTATCTATCATTCTATCTTTTTCTCTATCATCCTCACTATCATCTTCTCCGTGCATCTCAAGCTTATCGTCCATCGGCGTGATCTGAGCCTGTCTTCTGGGAAGAAGCGTATCCACATTGATCTTCATCTCTCCCTGAATCAGGCCGCTCATATCAGCATCGATCATCCCCTGCACATAGCCGCTTACATGACCGGATACCAGTGCCCTTCCCCTATACTCACGCTGTCTTCCTGTCAAGTTAATGGCAAGCGCCGTCTTTTCCAATATGATATCACCCAGCATCAGGATCTGCGGGAGTACAAAAAGTACCAGCAGAATGGATATCAATGTTCCACGTCCAAGCGCAATACCGATGGCCGCAATCGTCGCATCCGAAGATATATATCCGATCAGAAATCCGGCACAGGTTAAGATCGAACCGGAAGTAAAAATTGTCGGAAACGCCTTGTCGATCGTTTCGGTGATTGCATCCTTTAACGAAATCTCCTGCCGCAGGATCATATAACGGCTGGAAATAACAATTGCGTAATCGATCGTCGCGCCCATCTGGATCGCTGAAACAATCAAATATGCAATAAAATAAACACCCGTATCCTGCAGCACAGGTACTGTAAAGTTGATCCAGATGCTTCCCTGTATCGTCAATACCAGCAGCACCGGAAGCCCTGCTGACTGGAAGGTAAAGAACAAAATAATCATGACAAACATTGCCGTCAGGATGCTGATGATCAGATTGTCCGTTGCAAAAGAGGATTCCAGATCATGTGCACTGGTGGAATTACCAACCAGAACCACCTGACTGATATCATAATATTTTCCGGCAATACCTCTGATTTCCTCCATCGCATCATAAGTCGGCTGCCCTTCCACCGGCAGTGTCAGATTCAGTACAAAACGGGAATATTCCTCCCCCTGTAATTGCAGCTGTCCATCATGCAGCGTATCATACAGGGTATTCAGCATCTCATCCATTTCATCACTTAAGGTAACATACCCCTGTTCATACTGGTCATATAAGAATAAAAACATATCGATGATCGGTGCCTCATAATCACTGATTCCTGTTACAACCGGCCCGTACTGCTCCTGACTGTAGGCATAAGCGGAATACATAACCTCCACAATCTCCACATCCAGATCAGTCAGCTCAGCAAACTGTCTTGGGGTAAGCTTATCAGTCAGGTAATATTCATCATTGATCTTCTGATTCGCCAAACCGAGGATCTCAGATACATAAGGAAGCTGCCCCAGTTCCGCAAGAACTCTGGCTTCTGATTCATAATTCCCCTTTGGTACCATGACGACAAACTGATTCTCCGCCCCAAAAACCTCCCCGATCTTCTCCCTGGCAATCTTCGACGGCGTCTTTTTCGAGCTTTCCACGGAATTTACGTCATACAGGTACAGGCAGTTACTGGACATAATAAATGCGCCTACAAGAACGACGATAAATACCGGCGGAATAATATACTTAGTCGCAGCTGCAAATTTCCCGACAAAGGAAATCTTAGGAACATGGCATTTATGATGGGAACGGTCAATGCCCTTGGCGAAAATCAGTATCACTCCCGGCATCAGGAAGAAAACGGAGATCAGACTTAAAATGATCGCTTTGACCAGTACAATACCCATATCATATCCCAGCTTGAACTGCATAAACATCATGGCAACCATACCGGAAATCGTTGTCAGTGAAGATGAGCTGATCTCCGGAATCGCCTTAGAGAGCGCCACCTTCACCGCTTCCACGGATTCCAGCGTTTCGTGCTCCTCCATATAGCGGTCACACAGGATGATGGCATAGTCAATCGCCAGAGCAAGCTGCAGAACCACAGCAATTGATTTGGTAACCGAGGAAATCTCCCCCAGCCAATAATTGGTTCCCATATTTAAAATGGCGGCAACACCGAAGGTGATCAGCAGCACCGGTATCTCAAAATACGCCTTGGTGGAAAGCATCAGTACGGCAATGATGATTACCACCGCCAACACCAGAATGATATTCATATCATGATTTAAACTTTCCGTGCTTTCCTGTGTTTCGCCGATGGTCGTGGAAATGTAATAATCATATCCTGTCAGCAGCTCTTTCACCGCATTCATGGTCTGAATGCTGTTTTCCGCTTCATCGCTGCCGTCAACCGTCACCTCAATCAGTACATTCGTACCGCTGTAATGCTCCTCATCCTTTTCCAATGCAGCCGACTTGACGCCCTCCAGCAATTCCATCCGTCCGGCAAGCTTCTCCGCCTGTTCATAAGTGACATTCGATAACATAACCTTCGCAGAACCATAGGTAACAAACTGCTCCTCCATCAGGGAAAGCCCCCGCCTGGTCTCGCTTTCCTCAGGCAGATAGCTTGTGATATCCTGATTGATCTGCACCTTATTGATACAGAAGACACTGTAAATAATCGCGCAGACAAATAAAATCTCGATGGCTTTACGCTTATTTACGATAAAATTTGCTACCTGATACCAGAATCCGCCTTTCTTTCCTTTCTCTTCCACAATGCATACTCCTCTCTTTTTAAACTCATCTATATAACCACTTGTGTATACCAAAAAGGAGAACCGACCGCCGGTCGGTTTTCCTGTCTATCCTGCCTGTTCCTTATTCTCCTGTTCCCTTTTTCGTATCTGAAAATCCTCTACTGTCATCGGTCTTGCGTAGTAAAATCCCTGCGCCACATTGCAGCCATATTGGAGCAGCGACTCTGCCTGTTCCTTCGTTTCTACGCCCTCCGCCACCATCGGAAGCCCGATGGCGCTTGTCATACGAACGATATTCTCTACAATCTTCTGACCACGGTCTGAGCCTAAGAAATCCTGCAAAAATGCCCTATCTATCTTAATAATGTCAAAATGCGTATCCTTAAGTACATTCAAAGAGGAATAACCGGAACCAAAATCATCCATCAGCAGTGTAAATCCTTCTTCTTTCAGACGCATAATATTATCATGGGTTTCATTTTCATCCACCGTTTCCGTAATCTCAATCTCCAGATATTCCTTCGGAATCCTATAGGTATCGATCAGACGCCTTAGCGTATCCAGATAATCCTCTGACTGAAAATGCTTTCTTGACATATTCACTGAGATTGGGAAAACCTCCTTCCCCTGATCCATCCACTCCCGGATCAGCTTACAGGCCTCTTCCCAGATAAATGCATCCATCTTTGTGACAAACCCGTTCTTTTCAAAAAACGGCACAAAATCTGACGGCGGAATCACTTTCCCGTCTTTCCTGACCCAGCGTACCAATGCTTCCGCTCCGACGATCCTGTTGTTCTCCATATTGTACTTCGGCTGAAGATACATTACAAATTCATGGTTCTCCAGCGCACTTTCCATATGATCCTCCAGATACTTTCTATTGTAGATCATATCCTTCATCTTATTATCATAAAATGCCACATGCTGCAATGCATTACCCTTGATGCTCTGCCTTGCCATAGCGGCGCGGTCACCGTATTTGCGGAGGATACCATTGACATCCTCAACATAGCTTACGCCAAACACCAACTGATAATCGATCCCCTTAAATCCCGACAACGCTTTCCTGACCGTCTCGATAAAATCCAATATTTCCTGTCTGTCTTCATGGGGGACAAGTATCATAAAAACGTCCGCAGTCAGCCGGACAAAAAGCTGATCCTTATTACAGAGCACCTGCAGGGATTCGATAAAAAAGTTCAGTATCTCATCTCCGAACTGCTCCCCGTACATCTCATTGATCATCTTAAATTTCACAACATCAAACTGTACCAGCGCATATTTCCTGTCCGGAGCCTGACGGATCACCTCATGAGCCGCCTGCAGGAACGTGGCTGGCGTGCTGTCATTGGTAATCGTCTGTGCAAGCTGCATCCGGTAGATTTCTTCCGCCGTCATCTCACAGATCACCATCGTCATCTGTACGACCGCGCCGGTATCATCCTTTCGGAAGAAACAAAGCGTATTGTGATAGGAATCCCTTCCGTCAGCCTTATACATACGGACGGATACCGACATATGGTGTCCTGTAACGGTGTAAACTCTGCTGCGCCTTTCAGTCCCTTTTTCAGGGTTTGAAGAAATACCTCATAAGTCTCCCGATCCTCCTCTACCACAAAACGCAGAAAACCATCCAGTCCATTAGACTGCATAGCTTCCGTATAGGCCAGCTGGCTATTGTTCTTCAATTGGCAGATTCCGTTTTCACTATTCCAGAGAAGTTTTAAGATACCTTCCATGAACCGTCCCCAATTCCAAATAATAACAGTAAGTATTAATACTATATCATTTCAGAAGGACTTCGACAAGTTGCAACGTATTCCAAAAGAAGGCGGCATAAATTATTAAATTTGTACAAAATCTATTCGCATAAAGCGCAAGCTTCTTACAGCTTTACATGACGCAAATCCCGCCATAGGGACGGATCTTCAGCACATGGCAGGTGTCTTTTCCGAAAATAGCTTCTATTGCGCATTTATAATCATCAACCGCTTCCTTTTTGACAAAAGCCTGAATCGTCCCGGCAAAACCGCCGCCATGCACGCGGCAGACACCGTTATCTTTCAGGTAATATGCGCTGACGGCAAGCGCAACCGTAAGACTTTGTACCTGCGGCTCCTTTATACTATAAATGTTCTGCAGATATTTTTCCGAAGAAGCGCCGCTTTCCCTGATCTCAGATAAGAAACCGTCAAAATTAACTTCCTCCAAAGCCTTTACCGCTCTGCTGACGCGTCCCTGCTCCGTATAAAAATGGATCGCACGAAGAACTGCCCTGTCGCCTGCCTTTTCACGGATCTTGGCAATATTGGAAAAGAAGTCTTCTTCCTTCACATCCCTTAAATATTCCTTCCCGAAATACGAGGCAGCCGCCTTCATCTCCCTCGGGACAGCCGCATAATCCTCCGTCAGATCCGCATGGGAACCTTTCGTGTCAACAATACACAAACTATACCTATGCCTTTCAAAATCCGCGGGGATCTGTCTGACCATCGGCTGCCTTACATTGGCAAAATCAATATAAACCAGCCCGCCGACGCTGCATGCCATCTGATCCATCAGCCCGCAGGGTTTTCCAAAATAATTATTTTCCGCTTCCTGTCCGCTCTTTGCGATATCCACGGAAGACACCTGCATATCATTGTATAATCCGGAAAAAATCGTCCCGATCAGACTCTCGAACGCTGCCGAAGAAGACATTCCGGAGCCCATCAGAACATCCGAGGTCACATATGCTTCAAATCCGCCCACCTGATATCCTCTTTGCGCCAGTCCGGCTGCCACGCCGCGGATCAGCGCAGCCGTACTTCCCTTTTCTTCTTCCACAGGTGTAAGCTGCCCCAGATCACACTCAATCAGTGGAGCATCCCCCGATACCAGACGGACAGTCTTCTCCCCGACCCCCGCCACAACCCCGATCATGTCCAGATTGATACTTGCCGCAAGTACATGACCATGCTGATGATCCGTATGATTGCCGGAAATTTCGGTCCTTCCCGGCGCACTGTAAATGGACACCTCTTTTTCACCGAACAATTCCCGAAACCTTAAGAGCACATCCTGATACCGCTGCTTCTGATAGGATAATAACCTTTCATCCACATAGATTTCCCGCAGACGTTCATCATGGATGCCGCTTTGGATTTCCCGTATATATTCACTTGTGTTTTTCATGGCAATATCCTCTTCAATAAATTTTTAATACATTTTTAAAGTTAAGCCATACTATAAAAAACCCTCAAAATGCCAATTATCAAGCTTTTCAAAGGTTTTAACTCTTATTTCTTTTTATCATTCTACATCAATACATATGCTTTGCGATTTTTCTCTTAAAAGCTGTTGCATTATATACAACTATTTATAATATTACAAGCCAAATGTACGATATAGCCATGCCTTGCTGTCAACCAACATATGAAGTATTCTTATTATGTATATGGTATTCTCATAAATCATATAGTATATCCTGTTCTGCCAATTCAGTAATCTCAATTCAGTAGTGCCTCATTCTTTGTATTTCTTCTCCAATCTGTCACAAACAGTGTTAAAGTCTTTGGTGTTTCCGTCTTTCATCTGCTCTAATCCTGCCATAACAAGATTACGAACTTCCTTGTTCTGTTCATCTAATGCAGTTTGATAGTCATTCTTTAATGCTGCTTCCACACAAAATCAGTCCTTTCTTGTATTGGTGAACTCTATCAGAAAATTTTTTCTTTCCTGATATTATTTGAATTATATCTTATTATAGCTGCCTTTTCAAGAATTATTTAGTGTCTGCTCATTAAAACCCAATGCAAAAACATAGCTCTGATATCGTGTTTTCAGGCAGGTCTTTCCGCCATCTGCACCTTGAAAAGATCAATACTGCATCAATTTATTGAAAATCCCGAAAATTCAGAGAAAAATTAATTTTACATGGCAAGATTTCTTTGATATATGTTAAAGAATAGGTATCATATTATCGTTAGATGGAGGACCTAATCAATGAATATAGAAAATCTCATAGAAATATTTTACAACAGGGAAAAGACTCTATTGATAAGGTTACTATTTCATCATATAGAAAGGAGTTTGAATTAACATTTACCCATAATTCAACCGCAATTGAAGGTAATACCCTCACTCTGTCAGAAACAAAAGTTATGGATGTCCGTTAGAAAGGCAGCTGCTGATGCATTATGTAAACCACTATATTGTACACCAATGACAGTGCCTACACCTGTCCAATTATCAAGAGGGTTTGCTTGTCCCTCAGCCTCTAGGGAATCGCAAAAGTGACAAATTCAGATGCTAACACATTATTAAACGGTCCGTTATAACGCATATAAAGCTTATATTGCGGATTATATTCCCGCATCAGCCTTGGAATCTCATATATATGATGATTATTGTGATAAGAGCAGATTGCAAGCTTGGGTTTATCTCTCCGAATATGCTGCTCCGCGCCTTTCATCGCCTCTATTTCACTGCCCTCGATATCCATCTTAATAAATGTGATTGGCTCACAGATATCATCATCTAATCTTACCATTGGGATTTCTGTATCGCCCTTTGAACTGACAAGATTGCTGCCGGGGGCTCCATTAAATTCTGTCATACATATGCTGCCGTTCGTATTCCCGACTGCAGTCTGGCGATATATAATATTATCAAAATCTTTCAGATTTTCCTGCGTTACCTTCATAGATCCGGCAGTCATTTCATAACAGTATATCCGTTTATACAATCCGAAATTATGAATAAAAGACAACGCGGAATCCCCAGTATAGGCACCTAAATCAACCAAACATTCCTCCGGGCTGCAGGTTATAATATCAAAATCATAATAGTCATCATAGTTGTTTTCTTTTATGGAGTTCTTATATGCATAGTCAAATGTCAGCCAATGTCTGAGAATTCCGTAGAGTACCTTCTTAGAACGATAATCTGCAAGATTGTCATATAACCAGATAAAATCCTCCAAATGACTTTTTATTTCATGGACACGATTTTTTATTAAGTTCGTATCTCCGTTCTCCAAGTCCACAGAGCCCCAGAAATGGCGATAGCCATTATATACTTTTACGATTCCATCATACCCCTCTCTATCCACCTGCCGGATTTTTTCAAGATAGGTAACCCCCTCTGCGACTAATGCTTCTTCACTCATAGCAGAAACATGAGAAAGGAAAATATGAAAATCATAATCAATTTTATTTAAAAGTGACTTCCGGTATTGCAATTCGTCAGATAACGTATTCAGCCACTGCGCATACTGCTCTTTAAAGGATACCGGATTGTTTATATGCTTGTCAAAAGGAAACGCCGGAATCATTCTACAGCCAAATAATTCGATATTAACTTTCTCCACCCCATTTAATACTGCTTGAATCAGTTCATCTCCCGCATTTTGATATCGGCAGAGGATGGCACCCATTTCTTGCGCTAATTTTAACATATTTTCCTGTTGAATTAATTCTTTTCTCATTAACTTTTTTCCCCCGTTTTCAGCATCCCTTTAAAATCCCTGCCAATATAACATAATCCCCGCAGAGGTTTTTGTCAATATTCTTTATACTTGAGTTTCCGCAATTTTATCCACAGAACCCTGATTTTGGGTGCTCTTTTATAAATAACTTTAAAAAACAGATTGGTACTCTGGGAAGGTTTGGCTATTCTATAATTACAATTTACGGAAACTCAAGTTATTTAACATTTGGACACCATCAATGTATATATCAAAATCAGTACACTTCGGTAATGTGTTCGGTGGCAAAAATCAATCCGGGTTTGCAACTTCATTTTATTGATATAAATAAAAATAATGGGAAAGATTATCTCTGTCTGGTGAATACATCATGGCAATATCCTTCCTTATCCGGACCGCTGCATTTATTATATCGCATCACCCTATCACAACTTTTATCAAGCCGGAAGTTATATTATTTCTCCATCCTCAACCCGAACAGCAACCTGCCAGTTATCTTCGTAAACGATGGTTCCAACAAAATTTGTATACACTACATCATAAGGCTTTTGATGCTTATCCAAAAGCGCAATAGCCGGCTCTAATTTCCCAACCATTTCTGATGTGCTTTCGCACTTAAAAAATGTAATGACTTGTTCATGGTTTTTGCAGGGTTCCGGTTCGGGAAGATTGTCTTTGAACCAATTATCAATATTGATAAATAATTCTTTTTCTTCATCAGTAAATTGTTTATCCCTTATCAGATTCCAGCAAAGACTGAATATACCTTTTGGGTACTTTGTAATGTAAGATTCTTCTCTCCCCTGTATCCTCATATATTTATATTGCATATTGTATTTCTCCCTAAAATTTAATTTTTCAGTTCTACAAACCTGAATTTGTCTATTTGCTTTTCCGCTTTACGTCGTCCATTTCTGCAATAAGTTCAGCTAACGGACGATATTCACCGCCCCACCATTCAAAGACGTGCATACCTTCATCTTCAAATACTGATTCTGTAAGTGTCGTAACAGTCTTGTAGGTTCACCTAACTATCGCACCCCATACTTTCCCTCGGATGCTTTTACCCAGTATTATGATACTCCCGATTCGAGTATTTCTATTCTCGGAACGTCACAGTCTATCTCCATCCACGCCCCGGTAGGAAGTATAGTCATAGGCGTTCTGTGAATGTAATCCACATTTTCCAATATGACCATGTCCGGTCTGTGAACTTCCTTACAGATAACCTTTATAATTGTTTCCTCATTGTCCTCATCCAGAGGACCTGTGATCACAGCTTTCGCCTTATCAAAAACTCCGGCCGCGGCAAATGCACGAAGTTGATGTAATCCGGCTAATTTACTGCCGTAAATGCTATCGTGTTCCAACGCAATAATGGAATCTTCCCATATATCGGGACCGGGAAAATACTTCGTCCCCATTATCTGCCAAAGAGGACCTCCGCAAACCGCGATAACATGGCCTCTGACCCTTCCGGACCCCTGCAATACCTTGTAGCCGGTTCCGGGTGTCCAGGGAATTATATCTTTCGGATCATCAATCTCATCATTATCCAAAAAGCGTTCATATTGAACTTCTTTCGATCCCTCTTTGACGGTGTATGTTGTAGTCCAGTCAATCGGTGTGTTCTTTTCCGCAGGTTTAATTTCGCCGATTACCTCATTTGAAAACAATGTCCGTCTGATTGCCGCTTCCGTATACTCATCAAGTTTCCCTGGCTGTGCGAGTGGGGTCAGAACAGTGGGACCGTAATAAGCACGGACGCCTGCATATGCAAAAACAGCCATCCATGTAGCAATATCGGAAAAACCCATAAATACCTTGGGATGATCATGAATGACCTGCGAATCGATATACGGAAGAACACGATAAGAATCATCTCCACCCTGATTACAGATAATCCCTTTGATGGAATCATCCTTCAAAGCCCACATCAGATCCTCGGCTCTTTTCTCAGGATGCTCATAAAGATACTCGCTCCCTCTAAGCGCATTGGGAGTTTCAACAACTTTTACATTAAAGATTTTTTCGAATCTCCTTTTACCCAGCATATACCGGGGAATCATATCTTCATCCCCGGCACGGCCACCTGAAATTGAAATAAATGCTACTGTATCACCCTCGTTCAATTTGGGCGGAATGATTAGATTTTTCATTTTGCTTCCTCCTTAAATCCCGATTTGTTGAATTACTTCATACTGTTTTATCTTACCATAATTGCGCACGCTTTTTGCGCATAATTCAAATTGCGAAGCAATTTGTAATAAGCGCTGCCTTTGCGCTTATTTTACCATAATTGCTCACATTTTGCCATGCAAAAAGAGCTCCAAAGAATCTCTTTGCAGCTCTTTAAAAAATTAATCCCTTTCAATTGCAGTAACGGGATTACACACCCATCTGCTTTTTCACTTCTTCAGCGAAGTTCTCTTCTTTTTTCTCCATGCCCTCGCCGACTTCAAATCTTACCATCTTTGTGATCTTCAGACTGCCGGAAACTGTACCGAGGTACTGCGCAACTGTCTGCTTACCGTCTTCCGCCTTAACATATGCCTGTTCCAAAAGACAGATCTCCTTTATCTGCTTTGAAATACGTCCTTCCACCAAGCCGGTGAAAATCTTATCGGAAACGATGGAAGCTTTGTCGGCAAATGCCAGCTCAACCAACGCATTTCTTGCCCCGTCAGAAAGGAAGTTGAATAAGTAGTTCATATTGCTCTTCTTCTCTTCGTAGATAGCAATATCTTCCGCACTCCATACTGCGTCACCGATCGCCTTATCGATCAATCTCTGCAATAACGGCTTAGGAAGAGACGCAGGATCATTCAAAGCGCTGTCGATGGTAATTTCCCTTAATTTATCCAATTCTTCCGCGGAGATATCTGCCCTGCTGATATACTGCGGATTCATAGCCGCGATCTGCATTGCGACGTTGGAAAGCGCTTCCTTCGCTTCCGCAGAGGAATCTCCGTCCGCCGCTACAAGAACGCCGATCCTTCCGCCGGCGTGGATATAAGACGCAACAGCGTCTCCGCTGACCTTCTCAAATCTTCTGACAGAAAGCTTCTCACCGATGGTAAGCGTCTTTTCTTCCAGTTCTGACTTGATATCAAGAATGGAAACAATATCCTCGCCATCTCCCGCTTTTTCCACGGAAGAAGCAAGCGCCTTCTCCGCTACTCCCTGTACAAAGTTCTGGAACACCTCGTTCTTGGCAACAAAGTCTGTCTCGGAGTTGACCTCCACAACAACTGCCGTATTACCGGAAGACGCGACTCTCGCGATTCCTTCCGCGGCAATTCTGCTTGCCTTCTTTTCCATCTTGGCAGCGCCGCTCTTTCTTAACACGTCAACTGCCGCTTCCATATTACCATCGGTCTCGGTAAGCGCCTTTTTGCACTCCATCATACCTGCACCGGTTTTTTCTCTTAATTCTTTTACCATAGCTGCGGTAATTGTAGCCATATTCATCATCCTCCAATTTTAATTATATTTCGCAAAAATATTACCAAGCCGTCCAATGCAGATCTTGCCTTACGAAGCCAGACAGCCGGGTAATATTTTAATGTTTTGCTCTATATTGCTTATAAAAGCCGGATTATTAATTATTCTGCTGCTTCTTCTGCTGCTTCTTCCTCTGCGTCAGCCGCTGCACTCTCTGCTTCCTCGTCTGTCATCGTCTCGCCCTGATTTGCTTCGATGATCGCATCTGCCATCTTGGAAACGATCAGCTTCACTGCACGGATCGCATCATCATTGCCGGGAATGACATAATCCAGTTCCTCCGGATCACAGTTCGTATCAGCGATACCGATCAGTGTGATGCCAAGGGAATGTGCTTCCTGCACGCAGATTCTCTCCTTCTTCGGATCTACAATAAAAATTGCATCCGGAATCCGGTTCATTTCTTTAATACCGCCAAGATTCTTCTCTAACTTTTCCCATTCCTTCTTGATCTGGATGACTTCCTTCTTCGGAAGAACGTCAAATGTTCCGTCCTCAGCCATCTTCTCGATCTCTTTCAGCCTCTTTACACGGGACTGGATCGTCTTAAAGTTGGTCAGCATACCACCAAGCCATCTCTCGTTGACATAGTACATACCGCATCGCTCAGCCTCTGTCTTAACCGCCTCCTGTGCCTGCTTCTTTGTGCCGACAAACAGAACGGTTCCGCCCTGAGCAGCAATATCGGAAATTGCATTATAAGCCTCATCGACCTTTCCTACTGATTTCTGGAGATCAATGATATAGATACCATTTCTCTCCGTGAAGATATACGGAGCCATCTTAGGGTTCCATCTTCTTGTCTGGTGTCCAAAATGTACACCTGCCTCCAACAACTGTTTCATTGAAATTACGCTCATTTTTCTACCTCCGTTTGGTTTTGCTTCCGCATATTTCGCACTGACGCCACCTGAAGCGTAACAGGCACCGGCATCTCAATCCATATGCGTGCTGATTTTAGTTACCGGAAGATTATAGCATATTCCGGCAGGATATGGCAAGTACTTTTTCAATGTTTGAACAGCAGCCTTTTATCACAAGCCTGCTTTCCTGTGTTTCTTCTTCTGTTCCTGCATGGCTGCGTTAAAATGGATCTTTTTATTCCTCTGCGCTGTCCCCGATCCCCGCCTTATCATCCTCTATTTCCTGCTCCAGCTCCTTTGCCTTCTTATACATACTGACAGCATACATGATCCTTTTCTGATCCTCCGGTGTAAACATCGTAATTGCTCTTCCCAGATCTCCAATACAGTCCTGATTTACCATTAATGTTCCTCCATTCTCCAGAGAAACCATCAGACACTTATGCGGGTCACTGACATCCCCTAAACAGAGCTGGTTTTTCTCCGTATCGCAGAAAAATGTCACACCATTATAATTGATACATCCATCCGTCGCCAGATAATCATACGGCGCATGTTTTTCCCCTTTGATCTGCTTCAACAGCTTATCCTGAAATTCCTTTTTCTCTTCCACAGTTCTTCCTGTTCCCTGCTTTCTTCCATTCTCCAGCGCCGCCGTTTCATTCTGCTCCTGATTCTCTCCCGCCACCTGCCGGTTCCATCCATAAATTTGCTGACCTCCGCCTGTGATTCCTGTTACCATGTCTGTTCCTCCTTTTTAATATGCAATCATAGTTTCGTATATTCTTCCTTAGAGTCGCCAATTAGGTTTACATAACCTGTAGTTTAACAATCTATGTTCCAAAAATGATTTCATTATATGATGTTTTTGGAACATAGATTGTTAAACAAAGAGTTATGTAAACCGTCCAATCATGATCCTTCCGCTCTAATATGCATATGCCCACCACAAAAAAGGACAGCAACCCCAACTCCTTTGATTACTGTCCTAGTCTTTGCCATCTGTCATCCATAACTACATTATGTATCGACCATCCGGCACATAACTTAACTCTCATTGATTCACTTTTTGAGCAGAACGCATAAAACGACCATTTCCTATTGTTTTGACGTGATGATCTCCGCAATCTGCTGCTCCGTCGCTCCTACCGGGATCACATGGACACCTGTACGGATCGTCCTGTCATATCCATGGGAACAGAGATACGCATCATACTCCGCCTGCGAGGACACCAGTCCCAAGGCAGCCAGCTTAGCCGCTACCGAAACGGAAGAATCGCCATTGGTAACCGTGATTGTCACGCTGTCCTGTCCGGCTTCTGCGCCCGACATCCCCTCCCGTGGTTCCGTCTCCGTCTCATCATCATTCCCGGCTGCGGGCTTTATATCTTCCTCTGAAGGATTCCCGTCAGATGCATTCCCATTCCCCGATGTGCCGGAATGACCGCCCTGACCGCCTGCTGCATTTCCATCATCCGGCATGGCATCCTCACCATTGCCTGCCGCATTTCCATCATCCGGCATAGCAGCTTCACCATTACCTGCCGCATTTCCATTCCCCGATGCGGCAGCTTCACCATCAGACACTGTATTTCCATTACCCGATGCAGCAGCTTCACCATCAGTCGCCGCATTTCCATCACCCGATGCGGTATCTTCCCCATCGGATGCCGCATTTCCACTAGCTGACACGGCAGCTTCACCGCCTGCAATGTTTCCACCGGAAATACTGTTTCCGCCGCTGATCGTCGGATCGTTCCTCGACAGCACAATATTTTCAATCATCCCAAGTTCTCTTGCCCGTGCCATTACTTCTTCATCTGTCATCGAAGGCTCTGCCGCATAAACGCTGAAATGCAGGAGCATCGCAGTCACCGCCATGCCGATTCCAAGTCCCCTTAAATAATGCCGTAATTTCATATCTTACCTCACTCTGATAATGCTGCACACTATTTTGTTTCAAAAAGATCAATCACCAGCTTGACCTCGCCCACACCAAGCCCCAGCGACTTGGCTATGGCAACATTGGATTTCCCGCGCTTATGAAGCTCAAGAATCCGTTCATTGCTGTTGACGCTGCTTTCTTCATCCGGCGTGAATTTCAGATTGACATCCTTCCCGTCCAGCAGCATTTCCTCTGCCAGATTGTCTGCATCTGACTTTGCGGCGTTTTTTCTGACCGGGGTCTTATTGATGCGCCGTTTCTCTGCCGGCGCTTTCGCCTTCACCGGATCTGGTTCTTCTGCCCCCGCCATCCGGATCCTCTCGATGCCGGTCTGCGGTTTTTCAACAGTGTTTTCTCCCTGCGCATTCTTTCTGGCAAGCAGCATTTTTTCCTCTGCAACAACCGCCTGCTCCTGCGCTTTCTTTGCCCGCGCCCTTGCAGCTCTTGCTATCTTATTGGCTTCTTCCGCAATCTCCTTAGCGCTTTCGCCCGCCGTCAAAGCATCCTGCGACAGCTGGTAGGCATCCTGCGCGCTTTTATCGGTCTGCAAAAAAAGATTTGTCAGCTCCTGCTTACTGTTATTCAGCATATCGTACATAAAGACCGTTTCCTGATGATTATTGCCGATCTGCTCCATGACCGAATCCGAATATTCTCCAAAAGTCAGCATTTTTTCATTCAATACACGTTCCAGCGAACGTTCCGCCTTCTCCATGGAATACTCAATCGTCTCGTCAGTCAGCCGGGAGATCCGTTGTCTGGCATCCTCATATTCTTCATCAAAGATATCCTGTATCTGCTCCTTTGTCAGCGCATCCCCGTCAGCGCGGCCATTTTTCTTTTCCGGAATAAAAAAGCTTGCAAAAAATATTGCAGCTCCCGCAAAAAGCAATATCATTTCCATCCATTCCATCCGTATCTCTGCTCCTTATCCATGATCCGTATCTGTCCACACAGGCATCAGATACGGATATCAAAAGAATCTTTTCCCTTTTTTATTATTTTATCCTCAGTATGCTTTTTTCTATTCCTGCCGCCGTCCCCCTGATAGGAGCCGCCCCGTCCCTGTCCTCTGTCTTCTTCATTCCATTCTGCCTCTTCACGCTTGATGACCTGCGAGGATGCAGATTCTACATTGCGCTGCACCTGATTCTGAAAATTGCCGTAATCAACCATAGGTCTGGTATCTTCATTCTGTTTCATCGTCTGAAAATCCTGCTGTCGCGGAATCTGTCCCTGAAACTCTATCATGCTGATTGCCATACAGGCTCACCTCCCATGCTAATCATGTCGCAGCTTTGCTGCGACTCAAATAGCGATGAAAAACTGCTGCTAAAAAGCGAACAAGTTCGCTTTTGCGTTTTTCGGTGTGAAACTTAGTGTTTCTATGCCAGGAACCTTTGGTTCCTTAATTCCCTTTGGAAGTGAGCAAAATTGCTAAAGCAATTAGAAACACTTTTCACACTATAAGCTCTCCACCTTCACCGCGCCGTCCCGTTTTCTCAGGCAGCAGAATTTGATCGAATCCCTAATCGTAATTGATACATCCGATATCGTAACGACAACTCCGGGACACATTTCACCGGAAACCTCGATCTTGGCGTCCATCGCCTGCGCAAGCAGCTTTTTGCATTCCGACAATTCCTGCCCGCGTGACTCCACGACCTGCTGCAGATGTCTTGCCGTCTCTATCAGCTGTGACATATATTTCATCTGATCCTTCTGCGACACATTACTGTTAAGAAGCTTTTTTTTCGTGCTCTCCAGCACAGGCAGGATCTTATCCAGATTTTTCTTTGCTTCTTCCAGCTCTTTCTTCAACTGCGCGCATCTCTCGTTGACCGCAGGATCGACGCCGACCACAATATTGGTCGCCGTCCCCATAGGCGTCCCAAGATTCTTAGTCGTAACAAGATTGGTCGCAATGACCGTTCCGCCGATAATGCTTGCATTTTTACCGGATACATGAATCTCTGTCTTTGACTTCACATTAGACTGTACGATCGTCTCCGTTTCCACATATCCTCCGGCAGTTACGGAACAGTTCTCCAAAAACTTGGAGATCACGTTGCCTTCCGCAACAAGCTTCCCTTTGCCCATACCGTTGATGCCTCTGGCAAGGACGATATTATTGCCGGATTCCATATAAGCGCCTTCTACGGTTCCCTTTACTTCAATATCCCCGCGCGCCCGTACCGAAAAGTTGGTGCAGACATTGCCGTTGATCTTGACCGATCCGTCGTAATCGATATTTCCCGTTGAATTATCCACGTTCTCTACTTCAAGGACATTAGAGACAAAGACCGTGCCGTCTACAAGCGTCACATGACCGTCCACCGCGGAGCGCAATTCTGTTTTTTCTTCATTTTTCTCAATATTGTTGCCATGCTTGAGCGCCATCCGGATGACTTCCTTTTGGCGTATCGGAGCGCCTAAGACATTGATCCCCGGTTCTCCCAGATCCGCCGGCGTAAGCACCGCCAGAAGATCTCCTTTTTTACAATGGCTCACAAGATCCAGATCAAAATAATTCACCGTCCCGTCTTCACGAACCTGCGGGCGCATCGTTCTGTCCGTCTTGAAAAAATACTCTATCTTTGCGTCTGAGCCCTCTCTTGGCGGCTTTCCGCACGCTACTGTGCGAGGCGTTCCGTACTCTTTATTTTCCAGAAATGCCCTGATCGCCTCTTCATCCACGCCGTATTCCACCTTAGCGAGACGGAGTGCCGACTCTATATCCTCAAGCGTACACATTTTGCCGTCCGTGGAGGGCGGATAAAGACAGATGTTTGCTTTCATCTTATCAAATGTTATATTGACCATGCACCGTTCCTTGATCGGAAGGATCTTTTCCACGGTCAATAAAACGTCCTGTTCCTCTACAAGTCCGTTAATGGTATCACTCAATACTTTCAGATCATAGGGAAGTTTTTCCGCTTCCAGATAATCCAGAACTTCTTTAAAATTAATAGGACGACCATCCTCCGTGGGAGGATAGCATCTTAAATATACACCTACCGTTTTAAAAATCACTTGAAAATAACCGTTCATCCACACCTCTTATTTTGAAAAATTAGTATAACTAAATCTGCGACAATACACCCATATAATTCCCCAGTTTTTTCTTCATTTTCTGCAGCGCCCTGGTATGCAGCTGCGAAATCCTTGATTCCGACACTTCCATGATATTGCTGATCTCTTTTAACGTCAGCTCCTCATAGTAATAAAACAGGATAACATTGCGTTCCTTTTCTGTCAGAAGCTCCAGCGCCTCCTTCAGCATTTCTTTTAACTCCTCCTGCTCGACCTTTTCCTCCGGCATCTCAAAATGGTTCGGCTGCGAAGCGTCGTTTGGCACCTCGCTTCCCTGATCCATAAATTCATTCAACGAAACAACATTCGTCACCTTCATCTGTGACTGCCATTCCAGCAGCTCATCATCGCTGATGCCTATGGCGGCGGCAATCTCCTCGTCTGTCGCCGGGCGTCCCGTCTTGGCTTCGATATCCTTGATAGCGGTATCGATCTGTTTCTGACGCTGTCTGACCGTCCGGGGAATCCAGTCATTCTTTCGTATCTGATCCAGGATCGCACCACGGATACGGAGGGACGCGTACGTTTCAAACTTGATCCCTTTGCGGTGGTCAAACTTATCGATCGCATCGATCAGACCAAAGATCCCATAACTGGTAAGATCCTCAAACTCTACATTATATCCGAGATACATACAGAGCCTGCCCGCAACAAGCTTCACCAGCGGCGCATATTCTATAATTAACTTTTCACGTAACTGTGGGGATTCCGTTCTCGCATAATCCTCCCACAATCTCTTTTTACCTGCGTCGTCCATACTGCTTTTGATTTCTCCTTACCGCTTTTTATTTCTCTACTATCTCACCGTCTTCATCAAAAAAGTCGGAATAATCCATCTCGGTTCGAAAATGCTCCACAATGCTCTTGATGACCGTACCCAGAATAGCAAAAATAAGCATGGAAAAAAATAAGATAAGCAGGCTTTTTAACAGTTCATATCCCATCACCAAACAAATAATGGAAGTGATCAGACCTGCCGTAAGCATCATGATTGGCGGAATAAATTTCGTTTTTCTTTTCCTGCGTTCAATCTGCACCGCCTGATTATAATTCATGTGTTCTCCTCGCTTCTAAATGATAATGACACTTTTTCCGACCGCCCGGATTTCATAATTGCCATTTTCCGGATAATATACGACGGTTCTTCCGTAATCCTTTCCTGTATCCTCCGCCTTTAAAGGGATTCCAAGCTCCTTCAGCTTACTTTTTGACGCTTCTACATTACGCATACCGACCCCTGCCAGCTCTGTCTTGCTGCGGAAAGCGAACATCTGAGCTCCTCCCGCGATCTTTGCCTCCATACGCCAGCGGCTGCAGCCTCTCCTTTCCATCAGACGTACCAGCTCCGCAATTCCCGTATCCGCAAATTTAGCGAGGTTGGAAGAGCCTGTAATCTGTGTACTGTCCGGCAGCATAATATGTACTAAACCGCCAATTCCTAATGCCGGATCCCTGATCGCAATTCCCACACAGGATCCCAGTCCGATCGTTGTAATCATGTTCGGTGCACTGCACACATTTAAATCTGCAATTCCTACTTTAAACGTCTCAGCCATGATAAACTACCTTCTTTATCCACTTAAATTCCTTCCATTTTAATTTAAGACCGACTACTGTATCTGTATATAGCCGTTAAGATCATCGGACACCCAATGCATCTAATATTCTGTCATAAGATACCTCATCAGGCATCAGGATAAAATAACCCGACATATCTGCATCATCCGCAAAGTCAGTCTGGATCATCAGAATCCTGTCTCCAATCGTGCCAAACTCAATCGCCGGCACCGACATGATCGCGGCCGCCATATCAATGCAAAGCTCCGGCACCGAAGGGTATATGCAGAGATTGGTCAATGTTGACAGGGAATTTAAGTATGCCCCTGTAATAATATTGCCGATCTCCTTTAATGCGGAAAGCTCTATTTCATTAAAGTCCTCCCCTTCAAGCTCCATACCCATCAGCTTCGAGACCATCTCTCTGGCGGATTCCTTTCTCTGGATAAACATAATGCTTCCGGTAACATCCCCCTCCACGGCAAGATAAATACCGGCAACCAGCTGTTCTTCGCCTCCCATCGTCTCGCCGACATCTTTAAATTCCATCAGCCTGACCTTAGGCACAGCCATATCCACTCTGGTATTCAGCATCTGCGATAACGCTGTCGTCGCATTGCCGGCGCCGATATTGCCGATTTCTTTCAGCACATCATAATATTGTTCGTTGAAATTTACCATAAAATATGATCCTTTCCGTGAAAACTTACGCTTCCTGCAGGACTGCATTGATATCCAGTAACGAGATCAGCGCCTCGCCCTGCTTGCCGATTCCCTGTACAAACGTATTCCGTTCTTCGCGGTTTTCAAAAGAAACCTTCTCGATCTCCGCAACATTCAGTGAAACAACTTCCTTGACCGAATCTACCATCAGACCGATTCCGTCATGATTGATCTTTATTATAATAATCCTCGTATCTTTCGTGATATCATCCGCTTCCATATCCATCTTGATCCTAAGGCTCATCACCGGGATCACCTCTCCACGAAGATTGATCACGCCCTTCAGATATGCGGGCACCTTCGGAACTCTGGTAATGCTCTGCATCCTGACAATATTGTCTATGTTTTTGATATCGATCCCGTACTGTTCCCCGCCGATCCGGACAACAACATACTGTACGATCTCATTTACCTGTGTGCTGATTTCATATGCCATACTGATAACCTTACCTTTCTCTTATCTTCTTTTGCTGTCCTTATGCCGGACAGCGCCAACGCATCCGCCATCATCAGATCAGCGCATTCGCATCCAGAATCAACGCGATCTCGCCGTCGCCAAGGATTGTTGCGCCGCTGATAAACTTGCATTTATTTATGTACTTGCCCATAGATTTGATAACAATCTCCTGCTGTCCGATCAGTTCATCAATCACAAGACCCGCAAGCTTATCGCCCTTCTTCACGATAACAACGACCATATTCTCATCCGGCGCGCGCTTGGATTCGATATCCAGAACCTCGTCCAGACGGATCAGCGGAATTACGGAGCCGCGCAGATGGATGACCTCTTTGGACTGCACAGTCTTGATCTCCTTGGGATCCACGTCCTCGATCGTCTGAATACCGCCTAAAGAAATAGCATATTTCTCACCGCCCACAACAACCATAAGCGCCTGTATGATCGCAAGGGTAAGCGGAAGTCTGATAATAAAGGTGCTTCCTTCTCCTAACTTTGTCTTGACCTCGACTTCACCGGAAAGCGATTCGATCTTGGACTTAACAACATCAAGCCCTACCCCTCGGCCGGATACGTCCGACACCTGCTTCGCCGTGGAAAATCCCGGTTCAAACAAACACGCTATAATATCCTCATCAGAAGCTGCCGCCGCCTGTTCTTCAGTCATATATTCACGTTCTACTGCCTTCATCCGGACAGCGTCTGCATCGATACCATTACCGTCGTCACGCACTTCAATGACAACATTGTTACCATCCTGATAAGCATCCAGAAAGATAGAGCCGACGGGTGATTTTCCTCTTGCGGTTCTTGTTTCGGTAGATTCCAGACCATGATCCGCAGAATTACGAAGCAGATGCATCAGCGGATCACCGATCTCATCCACCACCGTCCGGTCTAACTCCGTCTCTTCACCGGTCATGTACAATTCCATCTGTTTGTTCAGCTTCTTGGAAAGATCCCTAATCATACGCGGGAATTTGTTCACTACGCTCTCGATCGGCACCATCCTGACCTTCATAACAGACTCATGCAGATTGGTCGTAACGCTTTCCAGATATTCGATCTGCTCATTAAATCCTGTGTCACGATCCGATCCTGCCGCGCTTGTGGCGCTGCTGACCAGCGAGTTCTTGGCAATGATCAGCTCGCTGACAAGATTCATCAGTACATCCAGCTTCTCAATGTCCACCCGCACGGTACGGTTCATCTGCTGTTTTGCCGCCGCCTTTTTCTCAGGCTGTTTTGCCGTCGATCTGTCAACAACATTCTGCGGCTTTTCACTTTTCTTCACAACCTCCGGCCGCATCGTCTGAGCCACTGCCGGCACGGCTGCTTCTTCTGTCTCTTCCGACTGCGTCTCCTCTTCCGGAGTGTAGATATCGCCAGTGGCATCCGCGATCTCCGATACCTTTTTCACCGCTTCGATCACTTCGTCCAGCTGCCGTTCAGAGGCCACGATCATGGAAAAATCAAGTTCAAAATGCTCATCCTCTATCTCCTGTGAAGAAGGCTGCGTGGAAATGATCTCCCCGATCTCTTCGATCGCCTTAAATACCAGAAACGCTCTTGCTGCCTTTAAAAGACATGCCTCCTGCACGATGACCGTGACGCCGTAAATATTCTTTCCTTTTTCCACTGCCTCCGCGATCCGCTGCTTATCTTCCGGCGTACATGACACCTGATTCCAATGGGTAGCCGTCGAAGCAGCTTCCTGTACCGGAGTCTCCTCTTGCGGAGGTGCCGCATCCTCCTCCTTGCCCTTGCTGCTCAAGATGCGGTTCAGCTCCTTAATCAGCGGTTCATTATCATTATCTCCCTCATCGGCATTTTCCTGAATACAGGATAGATAATCCTCCAATGCATCCAGACACTGGAACAGCGTGTCGATCATCGGGGCAGTGACCTTAATACTTCCGGTCCGCACTTCAGAGAATACATTCTCCATATCATGGGTCAACGTCTGCATCCGCTTATATCCCATGGTTCCGGCCATTCCCTTTAAGGAATGTGCCGCACGGAAAATCTCATTGATCGTATCCATGTTTTCTGAATCCTGCTCCAGCGCAAGAATCTGGGTATTCAGATTCTGCAGATGCTCCTTGGTCTCATCAAGGAAAATGTCAAGATACTGGCTAACGTCCATCTTTTCTCACTCCCACTCTTAATATTATTTCTTGTGCAATCTGATCCAGAGGCACAATTCTGTCTGCTTTTCCAGCTTCAATAATGCTTCTCGGCATGCCATATACGGTACAGGATTCCTGGTTCTGCGCAATCACAAAAATTTTCTTTCTTTTTTCGAGATGAACAATCCCCTCCGTTGCGTCATGTCCCATCCCGGTCATCACAACACACACGATCTCATCAAAGGGACTATTGACAAGCGACTCATACATATAGTCCGCACACGGCTTTACGCCCTGCCTGTTGGGTTGATCGGAATAATATAAGGATCCCAATCCCGCGCCGCCTGCATAATTGAGATGCTGTCCGCCACGTGCAAGATACACACAGCCTTTTTTGATCTGTTCGTGATCCTCAGCTTCTTTTACCTCAATCATGCTGATCTGCGTCAAGCTTTTTGCAAGATCCTTTGTAAATCCTTCCAGCATATGCTGTACCAGAATCACCGGTGCATCCAGATCAGCTGGCAGTCTGGGAATCACCTGCTTCAGCGCTTTCGGTCCTCCTGTCGAAACCGCCATTGCAACTATCTTGCTCATAACAACACCACGCCACATTATATCTACTGCATACTAGTAATGACAATATTATACCACATCATGCACTTCTCATGGGTGCAAAGTAACATTTTGCGCAAAATATTTTATCACAAAATTCTTAATCTTTTTTTGTGCAGATTACACAATCGATGGTATTTGCTGAAAAAAAAAAGGAACCACGCAGACCTCATCTGCCCGGTCCCGTCTGAAGCAGCCATTGCTACAAGCAAAATTGCCGATTAAAAAATAAGATATTAATCTTATTTTTTAATCTAGCTCCTGCGCCTCATCCTTCGTTCCTCCTCGAAGATATAGTGTATGATCGCCTCTCTCTTCCTGTCATCCAGATAGCGGAACTCTCCGCGGTATTCCACATTCTTGGTATGATTTCCCACCGGCTGGCTGTTCAGTATCTTTACCACGCAGCTGTATGTTTTCTGCTGTTCACCTGTGCTGAGAAGAAATCTGCAGTAGATCAGATTTCCTTTTTCATATACCATCGGAGTCACAAAGCGTATGCCGCCGCCGCTGATGTCGACAATCACGCTCTTATCCTCCGGCTGTCCAAGAAAATCGCTGTTCCTCATTGTTTCATACTGCACCGCCTCTTCCTCTGTCAGCTGCCTCGTATTCATGCCGATAACACAGGAATAACGGTAATATTCCCGCCGCTGCTGCTTTTTCAACTCCGAAGTGATCTCCAGCGAAGCTGCTACAAACTGCTCCTCCCTGTACCGCTCCGCCACGCGCGCCTCACAGGTATAGATCCCTTTCCTGCCATAGAAAAACGCCTGAAACTCCGTATCCTTTTCCAGCAGAAGAAGCTTCGTCTTTTCCATGGGCATCAGCACATCTATATGATCATCATCTGGGATTTCATAGATCTTTGTAATATAATATTTCTTTTCTTCCTCGGGTTCTCCAAATGCCGGAATCATCTCCAGATCCACCCGTTCTCCGGGTCTTAAAACTTCGCTCGCTCTGATCTCACTCATTATTTTTCTTGCTGGCAATAATATGCGAAAAAAACGCTGCCATTCCTCTCTTTTTTATTTTACCGCTCTGTTCCAGATTCATCAGCCGATCCGCTATCTCTTCATATGCCTTTGCGGAACGTGCGTTGGGATGCGCCAGAGAAACCGGCATCTGCTGCATGACCGCCGTACTGAGCATCTTATCATACGGAATCGCGCCAAGATACTCGATAGGCAGTGACAGGTATCTTGTAACGACCGTATTTAATTTATTAAACAGGGAATCCGCCTCGCTCTCACTGCTGACACGGTTCGCGATCACCTTGATCGTAGAATTGTCCCGGCTGAACCTCGGATGCCGGTTAAGCGCCTTCAACAGCGAATAGGAATCCGTAATGGAGGTCGGCTCCGGAGTCGTCACAACAATGATCTCGCCGCTCGCCACAAGAAACTCCATCACCGCCTCCGCGATCCCCGCGCCCGTATCTACGATGATCACATCCGCGATCGCATCCAGCTGCGCAAGGTTCTGGATGATATATGTCAGATACTCCCTGCTGAGATTGGATAAGCCCGCGATTCCGGAACCGCCGGAGATAAAGCCGATCTCATCCGGTCCCCATGTGATGATCTCCGTAATATTTTTTCCCTGATAGATCAGATCGCACAGATTATGCTTCGGTATCGTCCCGAACATGATCTCAATATTGGCAAGTCCAAAATCCGCGTCCAAAATAACAACACGTTTCCCCCGTTTTTTGAGCTGGATCGCCAGATTGATCGCCGTATTGGATTTTCCGACGCCGCCCTTGCCGCTGGTGATCGTGATGACCCTTGCCATCGGACGCTGCGTGTACGCTCCGGCCTTTATGATATTTCTTAACTGTTCCGCTTGATCCATACAATTCCCCTTTTATCCATTCTGTCCCCATGCCGAAGCTTTACTGCGGCTCAAATAGTGATGAAAAACGCTGCTTTTTGCGTTTTTCGGTGTGAGACACTTTTCACACTTATCCCTGTCCGCCAAGGATCTTCCTAACAGCCTCCTGCGGCTGGAAAAGTTCAATGTCATCCGGTACGTTCTGCCCGTTTGTTACATAGCTTAACGGCGCTCCGGTATGTATCTTCAGATTCAGCAGATTGCCATATTCCGTTGTCTCATCAAGCTTTGTAAAAATAATCTTATAATCCGTGATCTCTGTATAAGTATCTGCGATATTCATCAGATCACGATATTTCGTCGTCGCAGACAGCACCAGATAAACTTCCGTCTCAACATCTTCGCCAAACGCATGGATAAATTCATTCATATCCCTGCGCCGGTCTTCATTATTCGGGGAATGTCCCGCCGTATCAACCAGGACATAATCATATTCCCGGTAGCTCTCCAGATAGGTCCTCATCTCGTCCACTGAATATATGATATGAAACGGCACTCCTAAAATATTCGCATAAGTTTTTAACTGATCCGTAGCGGAGATCCTATAGGTATCCGCTGTAAACAGCGCGATCTTCTTGCCGCCGCTGACGCTGAACTGCGACGCGATCTTAGCCAGCGTTGTCGTCTTGCCCACGCCCGTAGGTCCGAGGAAAAATACCACCTTCGGTCCCTTCTTTTGGGCGGGGGTGATGCGCTCCACCTTGCCAAACTTCAATACCATCTTCTGATAGATATGGGACAGCACATGTTCCACCTTCATTTTTTCCCCGAAATTCTGCTCTATCTCATCAATCATCTGATTGGCATACTTTTCATGGACTTCATTTTCGATCATCGTGTTATAAAGCAGGCGGATAAATTCTGTCATTTCTGTATTTTTCTTTTCCTCCTCCGGCGCCTGCTCGTCCTTCTTATCTTCCTGCTTCTTAAGCTTTTCCTCCAGAAGGTTCTGAATATTTTCCAGACGTTCCTCAAGCACTGCTTCTTCCGCAGGCTGCGTCTTTTTTACGGAAGTCTCTCCGGCATCCTCGCCCAGCTGCCTCAACTTGTCGATGGACGCAATCACATCCTTCAGATTTTCCGTCTGCATCTTCTCCGTCTGTTCCTTTGCGCGCACTGCCTCCGCCTCTTCCTCTTTTGCCACCATTACCTCGACGGTCGGTGAGCGGAACCACTTAAACAGTCCCTTGGGTTTGATCATACGGACATTCATGACCACAACATTCTCACCCAGTTCTTTTTTTGCCTGCATTACTGCTTCTTCTTCTGTTTTTGCCTGAAATTTTTTGATTATCATTTATGCTGTCACCATTCCCACTGATTGTAATTCTACATCGGATTCCACTTCATTGTACGAAACAACCGCCAGATCGTTGAAATAATCCTCCGTCAAACGCTTAAAATACATCCTTACGATAGGTGACGTAAGGATAATGGAATTTTTCCCCATGCTCTCAAGTTTTTCCAGCTCCTTACGCACACTCTCGATCATCGCCTTGATCCGCTCCGGATCCAATGTAATATACGCGCCCTGCTCCGACTGCTTCACGCTGTTCATGATCTCCTGCTCCAGCTTCGGATCCAGTGTCACCACGCTGGCTGTCCCCGGCTCCGAGAAATATTTATTGGAGATGGCGCGCTTCAGCGTCTGTCTGACATATTCCGTCAGAAGATCCGTATCCCTCGTGGCAGCGGCATGATCCGCCAGCGCTTCAAATATCGTCAGCAGATCCCTGATGGAGATCTGTTCATTCAGGAGATTCTGCAGCACCTTCTGGATCTCACCAAGTCCAAGCAGCTTCGGCACAAGCTCCTCCACAATGGACGGATTGGTCTCCTTTAAGTTGTTGACAAGATTCTGCACGTCCTGCCTGGTCAGCAGCTCCGCAATATGCTTTCTGATCACTTCTGTCAGATGCGTCGCGATGATGGACGGCGGATCCACCACCGTATATCCCAGACTTTCCGCACGTTCCCGCTGTCCCTCAGTGATCCAGATAGCAGGCAGATGAAATGACGGTTCAAAGGTGGGTATGCCGGTGATCTCCTCCTCCACATACCCCGGGTTCATCGCCAGATAATGGTCAAATAAGATTTCCCCTTCGCTGACCTGTATGCCCTTGATCTTGATGATATACTGGTTAGGATTTAACTGTATATTGTCACGCAGACGGATGATCGGAACGATGGTTCCAAGCTCCAGCGCGATCTGCCTTCGGATCATAACCACCCGGTCCAGAAGATCTCCGCCCTGATTACTGTCCGCCAGCGGGATGATGCCATAGCCAAATTCCAGCTCGATCGGATCGACCTGCAGAAGAGCCGTCACATTCTCCGGCCGCCGGATCTCCTCAGCGGCGACTTCTTCCTCCTCAACCTTTGCCTCAATCTCTTCCGTCTTGATCGTGCCGGAGATGCTCCTTCCGGCAATGACAAACGCCAGCCCGAGACCGATAAAGAGGATATCGTTCAATGGTGTCAATATCCCCAGCGCCGCTATCGTGACACCCACAAAATACAAAACCTTCGGGATGCCAAACAACTGGCTGACCAGCACCGTACCAAAATCCGCATCTTTGGAGCCCTTGGTAACAAGTATACCTGTGGAAAGCGAGATCAGCAGGGATGGAATCTGGCTCACCAGACCGTCGCCAATCGTCAGAATGGTATAGCGATTGAAAGCATCACTAAGCTCCATACCCTGGCGAAGCACGCCCATCGCCACTCCGCCGACAATATTGACCGCCGTAATGATAAGCCCCGCCGTCGCATCTCCCTTAACATACTTCACGGCACCGTCCATGGAGCCGAAGAAGCTTGACTCCCTCTGGATCTTATCACGCTGCTCTTTCGCCTGTGCATCCGTGATCGCACCGGTATTTAAGTCAGCGTCGATCGCCATCTGCTTACCGGGCATCGCGTCCAGCGTAAAACGCGCCGTTACCTCCGCTACTCGTTCGGAACCTTTATTGATAACCACAAACTGAATAATGATCAGGATGATAAAAACAATGATGCCGACTACCAGATCGCCGCCGCCCACATACTCTCCAAATGTTTCCACAACATTCCCCGGATTTCCCGTGAGCAATATCAGCTTGGTGGAAGACACGTTCAGCGCGATACGGAAAATCGTGGTAAACAAAAGGATGGTGGGATAAAATGACATATCCAGAACTTCCTTGGTAAACATCGTGGAAAACATGATCGTAAAAGCCAGCGACATATTAAGCGCCAGACAGATATCCAGCAGCCAGTTTGGAATCGATACGATCAGCATGACAAATGCCGACAGCAGATATAAAGCCACGCCAAGATCCGCTTTTTTCATGTCCTTCCACTCCTTTCCTTCTTAATCTATCTTCCCCTGCGCGCGGTAAACCGCCGCCAGAACTTCGGCCACCGCCACATAAAGCTCCTGCGGGATCTGTTCCCCGATCTCGACATTGGCATATAGGGAACGCGCCAGCGGTTTATTCTCCATGATCTCAATATGGTTCTCCCTTGCGACCTCTTTGATCTTCTGCGCCAGATAATCCACGCCTTTCGCCACAACAAACGGTGCATCGGCAATACTCGTGTCATAACGGATCGCAACGGCATAATGCGTCGGGTTAGTAATCACGACGTCCGCCTTCGGAAGATCCTGCATCATCCTCCGTCTGGAAGCCTCCATCATCCTCTGCCGGATCTTTCCCTTGATCTGCGGATCACCTTCGGTATTCTTAAACTCATCCTTGACCTCCTGCTTTGTCATCTTCAGGTCTTCATGATGCTTCCATCTCTGGAAGATATAATCCGCCGCAGCAACCACGATAAAGATCAGGGCGATCTTTAATCCGATATTGATCAGCATATCTCCCGCCGTCAGCACTGCCTGCATCAGCGGCATCTGATAGACCAGCAGAATGATCTGCCATTTCTCCTTAAACTCATTATATATAACGATGATGATAATGGCAATTTTTATTATTGATTTCAACAGCTCCACAAGCGATTGGAGAGAAAAAAGCTTTTTCACCCCGGAGAGCGGATTCAGCTTGCTGAACTTAGGCTGCAGGGGCTTCGTCGTAGGTTTCCACTTCACCTGAGCCAGATCAGACACAAAACAGACGATAAATCCTGTCAGCAGGAATGGCAGTATGAGCACCACTACCCGCTGTAACGTAAAGGAAATCAGCGAGGAAAATGTTCTCGTCGAAATCTGTCCGCCTTCCAGCGTCACATATTCCGCCATCCTGCCATAATATCCCGGGAACAGCTCCAACAGCTGCCTGCCCAGTGTGGAGATCCAGAGCTTAAGCATCACGAACAATGTAATCAGGGTAAGCGTGCTCGCAACTTCCTTGCTTTTTGCTACCTGTCCCTCTTTTCTGGAATCGTCGATCTTCTTTTGCGTCGGTTCCTCTGTCTTCTCACCGCCGGGTCCGTCCTTTGCAAAGAACTGCAGCCGGTAGGCGAGAAGCGTATTATACTCAGCCATAGACAGCCCCCATTGCTTTTACAAACATCACGATCACGCGCTTCATCTGTACAAAGATAAGATCGGCAGCCGTGGGAAGCAGGGAGGTCGTTATCAGCAGTACGCCAAGTCCCGCCAAAACCTTGATCTGAAGACCGACCGCAAACATATTCATCTGCGGTGAAACCTTCGCCATGATTCCCAGGAGTCCGTTGACGATCAGTATCGTACAGAACACCGGCAGGCAGATCCTGAATCCGATGACGATATAATCCGTCATAAACGTAATAAACGATTCATAAAGCCGGTTGAGGATAAACTGCGCCCGTCCGACCGGTATCAGGATAAATGTCTCCGCCAGTGCGGAAAGCAGATACCGGTACATCCCGCTGAGCAAAAAGATCAGCATAAAACCATACTGGAAATACATACCGGTCACCGTCGTCTGCTGCCTTGTCGCCGGATCCATCAATGACGCCATGGCAAATCCGATCTCCGTATCCACCATATGTCCGGCAAATCCGATGATCATAAAGCAGAACTGCGCCCCCAGTCCGATCAGAAGTCCCGTGACCGCTTCCTTGATCACAAGACCCGCATATTGAAACAGCGTGCTGTATTCCGGAATCTCATGAACCGGAGCAACGCTGAACAGCAGATACGCAGTAAAGACGCTGAACGTCACCTTGACCATACGCGGCACATCGTTCCTGCCAAAGAATGGTGCCGCAAAGACAAAGCAGGACACCCTGACCAGGATCAGGAGATAATATTCCAATTCTTCCAAAGGAAAAGCTGCATCAATCATATGCCTTCACCACTTATTTTGCATATATCGCAAAGTTAGACCAAAGCTCCTGCATCAGCGTGATCATATTATTTAACATCCAATTGCCCGCAATAATCAGAGTCAGAAAGATGGAGAGTACCTTAGGAACAAAGGTAAGCGTCTGTTCCTGTATCGAAGTAACCGTCTGGAAGATACTGATGATCAGACCGATGACCAGCGATACCAGCAGCGCCGGCGCCGCAGTGGTGATAACACAGTATAAAGCCCGGGACATGATTGCGGTAACTGTTTCTACTGTCATATATCATTACGCTCCTTTCCGTACTCAGTAAAATGTCTTAACAAGATTAACTATGATAAGGTTCCACCCGTCTGCCAATACGAATAACAGAATCTTGAACGGCATGGAGATCGTCGTCGGCGGAAGCATCATCATACCCATACTCATCAGGATGGATGCAACGACCATATCGATGACCAGAAACGGGATATAAATCACAAATCCTATGATAAAGGCCTGCCGCAGCTCGCCTAAAATAAAACTCGGAATCAGAACCGTGGTCGGCACATCGTCCGCAGTCACACCGTCCCATTCCAGTCCGGCGATCTCCATCAATGTTGCCGTATCCTTCACCAGCGTCTGCCCGTACATAAACTCCCGCAGCGGCTTAAGACCGGCCTCCAGAGCCTCTTCCTGCGTGATCCTTCCTTCATCCAAGGGCTGTATCGCATTGGTATAGATCTGCGCAAAGACCGGCGACATGATATAGATCGTCAGGAACAGCGCAAGTCCCAGCAGCACCTGATTGGGCGGAGCCGTCTGGGTATTAAGCGCCGTCCTTGTAAAATGCAGCACAATAATGATGCGTGTAAACGAGGTCAGCATGATCAGCAGCATCGGCGCAATTCCGATCAGCGTCAGAATGATCAGGATACGCAGCGCGCCGTTGAGCGTTCCGTTGCCCTGATCCAACGTAACCGTAAAGGAATCTCCCACATTCAAATCGGCATTATCCCTGCCGTTCTGTGCAGTTCCGGGTTCATCCTCATAGGTACGCTCATCCGTCTCTCCGTCACCGTCCGTACCTGTCGCATAGACACGCATCGGTGCCAACATACACAATATGCCCACCAGAAACAGTAGGCATATGGGGCGCAATATTCGCTTATAAGTAATTATGCTTTTCATGAATGGATCACCCTATTTTTTATCCTTCAACAATTTTTCCTTAGCTTTCTCCATTATCTCTTTGAATCCCGGGAGATCCGTTCCCTTATCGTCCAAAAGCTGTATTTCCTCTTCCTTCAGCTCCGTAAGCATCGTGACCGTATCCTTACCGACCGCCACCGCCAGATAACGGCTGCCGATCCTGATGATCTGGATATATCTCCCAGGAGCGATCTGTGCCGTCTCTATCACGGAGATATTGGCATCACGAAGCTTTCCCTTCTGAAAATTGGCAATATAGCGCGTCGTAAAATACGTAACTGCCAGAACAAAGCCAAAGATCAGAAGCAGCGTCAGAAAACGTGTAACATTGTCCAGCGTATCAACCGTTAATAACATAAATACTAATCCTTAATAATCTCTGTCACCCTCACGCCGAAGCTTTCTTCGATAACTACGACTTCACCCTTGGCAACATATTTACCGTTGACCAAAACATCGATCGGCTCACCTGCAAGCTTCTCAAGCTCTATGATCGTACCCGGCGCAAAGTCAAGTATCTCATGGATCGTCTTTACCGTCCTGCCAAGCTCTACCGTAACCTCAAGCGGCACGTCCATGATCAGATTGATATTCTCCTGACCGATGATCGCCGCCATATCCGGCGTAAATGCCTGGAACTGTGCCGACTGCACATTCATCGGCGCCGCCATCTGCGGCATCATGTAAGGCATGGGCTGCCCCGGCATCATCATAGGCTGTGCCGCCATCTGCGGCATCATCTGCTGCGGCATATCCTGTCCCATAGGCATCTGCTGAGTCATCATCGGCTGCTCCATCATCGGCGCCGTCTGTGGCGCAGGCGCGGGCGCTGCCTCCGGCGCAGGTGCGGGCGCAGGAGCCGGCTCCGGTTCCGGTTCTGCCTGCTGGCTCATAAAGATATCATATAAAGAATGTGCAAAATCCAACGGATACAGCTGCATGATAATGGAATCAATCAGATCTCCGATCTGCATCCTGAATGCGATCTTGACAAATGTACCATTGGTAAACTCCTGTACAACTCCTGCATCCCTAAGCTCATTCACATCCACATGCGTCGCTGTTGGCGGGCTGATATCGATCTTCTGTCCGATCATGGAAGAAAGCGACGTTGCCGCGGAGCCCATCATCTGATTCATCGCCTCTGAGATTGCGCTCAGATGAAGCTCTCCCAACTCTCCGTCAGTATTCGTTCCGTCTCCGCCCATCATAAGATCAGTGATGATCTTTACATCCTCCTCACGAAGCACCAGAATATTGGAGCCGTTCAGACCGATCGTGTATTTGATCTGTACAAATACACACGGAGTCGGATAATCCTCCACAATACTGTCCCAAGTTGCAAGCGATACCTTAGGCGTTGTGATATTCACCTTTCTGTTCACAAGGGAATAAAGCGTCGTCGCCGAAGTACCCATGCTGATATTGGCAATTTCGCCGACAGCATCCTTCTCAATATCAGATAACAGTTCCTCATCTGAAGAAGCATCAGACGCAGCAGATGCAGCAGGCGCCGTATCATCATTATTTCCTGTATCAAGACCGTTTAAAAGGGCATTGATCTCGTCCTGTGATAGCATGCCATCCATCGTCTATTCTTCCTCCTCTCTATATACTGAAGTTACCCGGACTGCGTATTTATCATGATCCGTTCCGGGCACTGCCGCAAACTTCTTATACTGACCGACATATACATCCAGCTCGCTGTCCGTCCTTGTTCCCAGCCGGATGATGTCCCCCACCTGAAGCCCCAGAAAATCATTGACCGTGATCTGGCTTCTACCAAGATACGCCTTGACCGGCACCTGGACTCTCTTAAGCAGCAGCTCCAGATTCTCTCGGTTATCCTCGCCGGCATTCAAGGACTGGCTGGTGAACCAGAACTTCGTATTCAGATTGTCCAGTATCCCCTCCAACGTCATAAAAGGCAGACAGACATTCATAAATCCCGATACACCGCCCATATTGATGCTTAGCGTTATGATGGAAATCATTTCATTGGGCGCGATAATTTGCGCAAACTGCGTATTGGTTTCTATCCTTTCCAGCACCGGGGAAATATCCGTAACATTTTTCCACGGTTCCCGAAGCAGTCCCGTACATATGGATAAGATATTGTTCAATATCCCCATCTCAATCTCCGAGAAATCCCTCAGCTTGTCAATCGTCTCTCCCTGTCCTCCCAGCATCCTGTCCAGAATCGCATATGCGACATTGGCGGAAAGCTCTACAATGATATTGCCGGGCAGCGGCTGAAAATTGACAACCCCCAGAATGACCGGATTGGACAATGCATTGGAAAATTCCGAAAAAGTAACCGACTCGGAGCTTGTCACGTTCACCTGTATATTTTTTCTAAGATAAACCGGCAGGTTCGTCGAAAGCAGTCGTCCATAATGCTCAAAGATCAACTCCATCGTCCTCAGGTGTTCCTTAGAAAACTTCGATGGACGCTTGAAATCATAGTTCTTAACGCTTTTCTCGGAATCCTTCTGGATCTCCTGAACATCTACCTCACCGCTGGTCAGGGCAGCAAGCAGATTATCTATTTCATTTTGCGATAAGACATCGCCCATCCAACCTTACCTCCATGCTGCAGTAAACTCATGAATTACTGAACTATAATATTACTGAACGTCACTTTATAAACAAAAGTGGAACCGTACATATTCTGAATGCGTTCCAGAATCTCCTCGCACATCTTTGTCTGTACTTCCGGAATCCTCGCTTCCGTTGCTGTATAACCACTGACAACAGAGATAATCTCACTCTTGATCAAATCCTCCTTGTTGACGATGTCAGCGCCATACGCCGCATAATCCTCATGCTTCGTATTGATGGAAAGCGATACGGTAACTACCGCAAAATGATCCTTCGCATCGCCCTCTTCCTTTTCCAAAGAGATCGTCTGTTCCGCAATTCCATGTACCTCCGTATCAGCAATCGATACCGCGCCTGCACCATCCGCGCTGCTGTTCAGTTCCAGCTGCAGGATGCCGGCAATGTCCGTCACGATCTCCGCTGTTTTTTTATTGGTAGATAACACGGAGAACAGCATCACAGCCGTCAATATGATATTGACCACCAATAAAGATAAAATTACAAGAGATAGCAAATTCTTTTTCATGATAACCCAAACACCTTTCTTTTTTCTAAACCGGAAATATTAATACGCACTGAGCGAATTGTATATCTTGATTTCCACCCGTCTGTTCAGCGCCCTGCCCTCTATGGTATCATTCGCTGCGATCGGGCAGTACTCTCCCCTGCCGGAATGTTTTATGAACGCGGGATCCAGATTCGTGTGTCCGATCAGATAATAAAATACAGACAGCGCTCTGGCATCGGAAAGCTCATTGTTGCTCGGAAAACGCGCCGTATTGATCGGCTGGTTGTCGGTATGCCCCTCAATCTCTATCGTACTTTCCGCATAACGCTCCAGAATAATGCCCACCTGCTGCAGCACCGCTTCCGCTTCAGGCTTTAGCTCCGCGCTTCCCGAAGCAAACAGCAGGGAACCGTTCAACGTCAGCTGTACATACTGGGAAGTATAGTCAAGCTCAATCATATCATCCATGCCGCTCTCCGAAATCGCTTCTCCCACCATCTCCGCCATTTCTTCCGACGCCGCCTGCTTTGCCTCCTCCAGCATCTTCTCCGCTTCCGCCAGCATATCCTCAGGATTTTCTGAACTTTCTATCGGCTGACCGGTACTGTTAATATAATCATCCAGCTGGTTTAACTGGCTGACGCCGTTACTGATCAGGACGCCGTCGCCGATCGCCTGGGAACCCTTGGTAAAGATACTAAACGCCTGGGAAAACGAGGCCGCCACTTCCTCAAACTTCTGCTGATCTACAGTTGACATCGAAAACAAAAGCACGAAGAAACACAAAAGCAGATTCATCAAATCGCTGAATGTTGCCATCCACGCCGGCGCCCCGGGTGCAGGGACTTCTTCTTTTTTCTTAGCCAACTCTTCTCACCACACTTTCTATTTATAACACGGTACAACCTTCTTATTATACGGAAGAACGCGCTTTTTGCGTACTTCTATGTGAGACATAGAACTTCTTTGCAATTGAAAATCTTTGATTTTCAATTTGACAGCCCACTGCTGTAAGCAAAATTGCCGAAGGCAATCATATTGCCGGAAGCAATAGAAGTTCTTCTCACATTTATTCGGCAGCTTCTTCCCCGGCTCCTTCACCGAAACGATCCTTAGGAGCAAGGAAGGATTTTAATTTCTCCTCGATAACACGCGGATTCTCACCTGCCTGAATGGATAACAGACCCTCGATCATGATCTCCTTCAAAGTCATCTCTGCATCATTGTTGGCAGACAGCTTCGTGGATACCGGGATGGAAATCCAGTTTGCAAGCAGGGAGCCATACAATGTGGTCAGCAACGCCACCGCCATAGCAGGACCGATCGCAGATGCATCATCCATGTTCTGAAGCATATTAACCAGACCGATCAGCGTACCGATCATACCCCAGGCAGGTCCCATGGAAGCAAGATCCTGCCAGAATTTAACCTTCTGCTTATGTCTTGCATCGACGCTTCCCATCTCCGTCTCCATGATCGCGCGGACCAGTTCCGGATCGGTACCGTCAACAATCAGCAAAATCCCTTTTTTCAAAAACTCATCGTCAATATCGCTTGCCGCTTCCTCCAGAGACAGCAGACCTTCCTTACGGGCGATATTGGATAAATCAATAATCTTTTTAATAATCTCTATTGTATCTAACTGCGGCATCTTAAATGCCCTGCCGATACTCTTTAGTCCGTCTACAAAATCCTTTACGCTGTTCATGATCAAAACAGCACAAAAAGCACCACCAAATGTGATGATTGCGGACGGCGCATTCAAAAAGTTCAGCATTACCGAAAAATTAACGCCGCCATCGTCATAGACAATACCGAATATGACCATGACAAAGCATATGACTATACCCAGCAGTGTTGCTAAATCCATATTACATGTACCCTTTATTCTGCATTATGTATCGCAAAAATTTCCCTTCTAAATGATTTTACTAGATTTTTCACTTCTTGTCTACTTTCTTTTACAAGAAGTTTTTTTCCTGTAGTCAGAGAAACCACTGTATCCGGTGTTTCCTCCACGGTTTCTATCAGATCGGAATTGACCAGAATCTTACTCCCGTTCAGCTTTGTAACCTCAATAATAAAATCACCTCCAAGTATAAACCACACAAAAGGCTTGCGTGGTAAAACACCACGCAAACCATTATAAAACTTTATGGCACATTTTTCAAGTTATCTCTTTAAATTAACAAGTTCTTCCAGCAGCGTATCGGACACCGTGATGATACGGCTGTTGGCCTGGAAGCCTCTCTGCGTCGTGATCAGCTCGGTAAATTCCGTAGAAAGGTCAACATTACTCATCTCCAGAACACCGCTTCTGATGGAGCCGCCATCCGACGATACATCCACGCCGATACCGTCAAACTCACCGGAGTTCAAGGTCGCCTGATAAAGGTTATCCCCCGTCTTTTCCAGACCTGCCGCATTGGCAAAGTTAGCAACCGCAATCTGTCCCAGAAGCTTTGTCTGACCGTTATCATAAGCGCCGTAGATCTTTCCGTCATTCTGAATCGATACGCCGGTCATCTTACCCACAGCGCATCCTGCGCCGTTTCCGTCCTTATCGCCATAAGTCGCGGTAACGGTGGAAGTCTTCTCGTTATTGAGGTTCAATGATGCTGACAGATCGATTGCGATCTGTTTGAACGGATTGCCTGCCGTCGTATTCTTCGGCGTAATCATGAGGTTAAACTCCTTGAGATTGGTGGAACCGTTCAGTCCGACAAAGGTTCCCTTCTCCGCATCATAGGTTAGTTTAACGCTGGTTCCCGCATCCGTGGCAAAACCATCCACATTCAGAGTGCCGCCGGCAAACAGATTTACCGTATCACCGGCTGCGTTCGTATATGTCGGAGGGTTATTCAGCAGTATGGACAGAATCCTCGTCGGCTCAATTATAGGATCTTCAGCGGTTCCTGTATTTACATCCACCGTCAGCGCCAGCAGATCTTTATAACTGGTAAATCCAAAGGCTGCGGCATATTGGTTGGCGTTCTCCTCCTGATCAGCTTTCACAGTGCCATCTGTATTAAAGATATCAGCCGGCCTGAGTTCCGTTGTAGCTGTACCGCCGTTAGGATCCGCCACCGTGATGTAACCTGTATTAGGATCCAATGTGTATCCGTCCATTGTACTGTAGCTGTTCTTCTTCGCAGCATTGACAGGACTGCCGCCCTCATTAACACCCGTAAAGATGTTGAAATCAAACTCATCCCCAATCGATTCCTTCCCCGCCAGGACATCATCCAGAGTCAGGATATAGACGCCCTTTTCATCCGTCGCCTTAAGCTTAAATCTTGCATTGTAGGTATAACCCAGATTATCATAAAAGGAGAAATTCATCGCCTTGCCAGTGGCGGAAAGAACATTGGAATCGTTCCTGTCGATGATACCGGTGATACGTCCCTTTTCCGTTGCCTGCGGGTCGCTGGTAAGATTCTCCGCAGAGAGAATCTGCAGCCTCTGCACCGTATCCTGCACGATATTGCCTGTGATGGGATCCGGCAGCCAGCCCATGACATTATAGCCTGTGGAGCTCATGGCAAGATTACCTGCAGCATCCACATAAAAGGAACCGTCTCTGGTAAAGCTGTAGCCGTTTCCGTTGCTGACAACGAAAAATGATTCTCCGGTGATCCTGACATCAAACGCGTTGCCGGTATTCTGCGTGGAACCCTCCTGCGTCACCGCCGTATTGATCGCACCGGACATTACACCAAGACCGATCTGCTTTGCGTTCATACCGGCCTTTCCTGTCTCTCCGTTGGGTCCTGATGCTCTCTGTGTCGTCTGGTACATCAGTTCCGTAAATACGATCGACTGGGACTTATATCCCACCGTGTTGACATTGGCGATATTGTTACCAATAACGTCCATCTTGACCTGGTGTGTCTTCAGACCTGCTACACCAGAAAAGAGTGATCTCATCATAATTAAGTGCCCTCCTTTTACGGATGGAGCCGGTAAGGCGCCCCGTTCTGTCAGTCGCGGGGCAAAGCCTCCTGTAAGGTCCGGCTATACGATTACAGCTCCATCAATGTTTGTGAATATGTTTTGATATGTTTCCGTCTGATCCATCGCCGTGATCACGGTATTGTGTGGAATGTTGACGATAAATGCGAACTGATCCATCAGCACCAGAGATTCGTTGATCCCCTTTTCTCCTGCCTTTACCGTACCTTCCTGCAGCCGCTCCAGCTGTGTCTCAGAAAGCTCAATGTTTCTTTCTTCCAGTCTTCCTGCCGCATGCTTGGAAAACTTCAGCGCGCTTTCCGCCGCCTTTGTCTCTTCCGCCTTCTGCCCGAGAATCTCCTGAAAGTTTACTGCCTTGCCGCTATCCTGGCTTCTGAGGGCGTCCGTGCCAGCCGTATGATAGCTGTTTGTTACATGCGGAAAATAATTATTCTGTATCGACTCTCTCGTCTGCATCGTCTGCATTGTCTGCATCATCTGCATTGTTTGTGTCACTTTCGTCATTTTCCCCAGCCTCCGTGCTATTTTTCTGAGAGATGAGTTCCTGCAGCTTCGCTGCATATCTTTCAATCAGATTAAAGGTTTCTTCCGGCACAAATGAGAACTGATAATCGCTCATGCCGTTGATGATTCTTGCAAGCCCGGTGATTGTCTCTTCATCTTCAAGAGTTATATCGTCAACATCCGGCAATTTCTTTAGGGCTTCCGTGATATTTGTCAGTTTTTCCATAGCATCCAGATACTCATCATCCGCGATCGTATCAAGCTTATCGATGGAATACTTGTTGCCGCCGATGGAAAGAAATGCCTTATCTCCCTGATATTCCACATAATCAACCCTGCCCTGTATATACTCCGTCTCACCGACTGAGTTCTCTACCTTCATGATAACCTGCTTGCCGACCAGCCCCTGCGCCTGTACGGTGCCCATCTTTTCGCCGATCGCCTGAATCTCCGCTACCTCCGTAAAGGTTGCATACTGGCTTACCCACTCCGTATTGGAGGTAGGCTCCAGCGGATCCTGATTCTGCATCTCTGCTACCAATAATGTCAAAAAAGCGTCGGAGTCCATTCCTGAATTATTCTTTTCCTTTGTCTTTTCTTTTTCTGATGTATTCACACCAGAGACAAAATTGCCATCTTTAAACTGCGCAATCAAATCGCTCATACGCGTTCTGCTCCTTTCCGATACTTTTTAAATTATTACACTTTATAATCCATCATGTTGCCGTCCGCCTGCATCATCTCCACAGTTACCTGCTCTGCTTCGTCCAGCGCTTCCAGATCTTCCGATGAAGCAAACTCTCCCAGATCAATCTTTCTCGTGGCTTTTCTGAGATTCTCCTGCTCCTCTTCCATCTGTCGGTTGGATTCATCTCCCTGCTGCAGGTTCTGTTCAAATTCGTGGCTTGCAACGGTCACCTCGACAGCCTCTACCTTCACGCCCTGCTGCTCCAGATTCTCTTTTAATATCATAACCTGCGCTTCCATCACAGCCTTTACCGCTTCATTCTGCGTCGTAAACTGTGCGGTTACAACCCCTTCTTTGGCAGTGACATTCAGATTGACCGTCCCAAGATGTTCGGGATTCAGCTGCATCTGCCATTCCGTAATATGCGCCGCAGTATTCTGTCTGATATAGGCATTGATCTGGTTGATAATCTCCGTCGGGCTGCTGCCCATCAGCTCTCTTGCCGCTTCCAGCGCCATATCATGTATCACCGGCGTATCCGGCATCGTCTGCTGAAGCGCTCCGATCTGATCCTCTCTGCCTGTCTGACGCCGCATCATAGCATCCGCCATACGCTCCGACCCGGTACCGCGCTGTCCGCCCTGCGTATCCGACGAAGGTCTGCCGCTGTTCTCCTCCGCATGGTCTGCCGGAAGCTGTTCCACAACTGCCTGTACCTCTCCGGCGTCTTCCGCTTCGTCATATTCCGTCTGTGCAGCCGCCTCAGGCATCTCCCTTACGGTCTGTATTTCCGCTGCCGTCTCTGCTTTCGGCATCGTCATGACAGCTCCTGCGTCCTTCGGCTCCTCCGGGCTCTCCGGCAGTCCTTCCAATACCGCTTTGACATCCGCCTCATCCACGCCAAGCTCTTTGGCAAGCTCTGCACCGATCTCCTTCATAGATGCATTCAGCTCAAGCACCGTCTGGGAAAGATTTTCATCCGTCACCAAAGACCACTTATCACCGTCGCCCAACACCTCTGCAACAAGCGCAGAAACATTCTCCGGTTCCAAAAGAGCCCATACATTCAGACCCATCTGAGCAAGGATTTCTTCCAGCTCTTCCACAGTAATGTCAAGCTTCTCCGCCGTCTGTGTCAGGATGTCTTCTTCGGCTTCACTGACTACCGTCTCACTACCGGAATCCTCACTGACTATATCTTCTGTCTTCTGACCGCCGCTGACTGCTTCCTCAGTCTCCTGAACGCTGCCGGCTGCTTCCCCAGTCTCCTGAACGCTGCTGACTGTATCTGCAGTTTTCCCATTAGAAGCATTATCCTCTGTCTTCCCTGCCGTTCCTTTGACAGCTGCCGTCTTCTCCGGCTGGTTATTCTGCGCCTTAGGCTCATTCTGACCGGATACAGATACGTCGGGCGTGGTCATATTGACCGTGGTCATGTTGAACATGATTCCCTGAAACGCATCCTGGCTGTTCTGCCCGCTTTTTGCGGCACTGGCTGCCGGAAGCACATTCCCCATCATGAGACCCATTTCTACTTTTGATGTCATCCTTTTCCTCCTTTCCATAAATCTTACTACGTAAGAAGTATCGGACGAAACTGTCTGATTCTTAACCTTTTGAGGCAAATTTGTACCGTGGGCGGCACACAAAGCCTATCACCGCCTCATGGCGTTCTACTGGTTCATCAGCGCGGTCACCCTTGCGGCATTCTCCGGCTTCATCGCTGCTAAGATATTACCGCGGGATTTCGCGTCCATCGCCCATAAGATATCAGCCACAAGCTGCAGATTGCCCTGCATGACATCCGTATCAAAGATCGTCCCCGCCGCCGCCGCATCCATCGCGGCATATCCGTCCGCAAGGCTCTTGATCTGCGCATCCGCCTCCATATTCTGAACCACCTGCTGATACAGATATTCCGCCGTCGTCGGATCGATGCTTTCATAATATTCCTTATAAGCCTCCGGCCCCGGACTTTTTTCCGTATAGATCACTTCTTCATAAAATTCCGTCTTGATCCTTTGGAACTCCACCTGCTGATTTTCAAATGTCTGCAGCCGCAGCACTTCCGCTTTCAGCTGCTCGATCTCCGCCATATAATTTGCATTGGAGGATTGGACGCTGGCAAGCTGCACCTCCAGCTCACGGATCCGTTCCACCGCATCCGGCAGCGAGCTGTACCCATACATTCCCTCCAGATCGGCGATCTCCGTCGTATGATCCTTCGGAAGTATCTTGTTGATCACCGGAATATCCTTTAGGATCGGTGTCATAACATTGGTTCCAAGACCGCCGACATCCAGCTTGATCAGGATGCACAGGATCGCGATCCAGATGATGATGATAAACAGCGTGACCATAAACATGGAAAAACCGCCGCCCGGCGCGTCGTCATCCAGTTCCGCCTCCTGATCGGCAAGCTCTTTCGCTCTTTTCTTCACTTCCTTCTGCTGGCGTTTCTGATCCTGCTTTAATTTCTTACGCTCATCCTGTATTTTTTTCTTCTCGACCTTGATATCGTCAGCCATATCGATGTCCTTTCATTAAACCGGTATATTTATTTTCTTCCATGCGTATAGCTGGTAAGCTCATCGATCTCCTTGATCTCCGCAGCATTCTCCTCCTGCAGAAATTCCTCAAAGGCATGCTCCTTCAGCTTATCATGCACCTTTCTTTCCTGTATCGCCTTCTGCATCCTAAGCCTTGCCACTTCCACATTCTTCTGTGCGACGACCACATTAAGATGCTGCTTTTTCACCTGTTCCTCAGCATATTTTCTGGCGTATTCATTTTCCTTCAGTTCCAGAATGTTAAGCGCCTCGCCGCGCATCCGTCTTGCTTCCTCATTCAGCGCCTCGCGCTTTCTGACCGCAAGATTTAATAGCTCTTCTTCCTCCGCCAGCTTGCGCTGCGCCGCGGCAAAATTGTTCTTTTCCTGTTCCTCAAGCTTGGACTTGATATCCAGTATATTCTGCATCCGGTATCGAAATCTCGCCATGCCGCAACCTCGCTATCCCAAACAAAGAGTTATGTAATCCGACCATTCACAATAACCTGTTCTCCCAAAATCATCAACGAGCATCAATGTTCAAAACAGCGCATTCAGCAGTTCCAGCGATTCTTCAAAGGTAAATTTTGTATCCACATCCTGCATAAGGAACTCATTCACTGCGTCGATCTTGGAAATGGCATAATCGATCCCGGCGTTGGAGCCCTTCTTATACGCCCCGATATTGATCAGATCCTCTGCCTCCTGATAAGTCGCCAGCACCGTCTTAAGCTTAGCTGCCGCCTGCCTGTGCTCCTTCGTCGTGACCATCGTCATACATCTTGAGATCGACTGAAGCACGTCGATCGCCGGGTAATGATTCTTATGCCCAAGCTTTCTGGAAAGCATGATATGTCCGTCCAGAATGCTTCGCGCCGTATCCGTGATCGGCTCGTTAAAATCGTCGCCATCTACAAGAACCGCATACAAACCTGTGATGGAGCCCTTGTCGCTCCTTCCCGCGCGTTCCAGAAGCTTCGGCATCTCCGAATATACGCTGGGCGGATATCCCCTCGTAACAGGCGGTTCACCGGTCGCCAGACCGATCTCCCTCTGCGCCATGGAAAAACGCGTCAGATTATCCATCATCAGAAGCACGTCCCTGCCCTGATCGCGGAAATACTCCGCGATCGCCGTTGCCGTCTGCGCCGCTTTCTTCCGTTCCAGTGCCGGTTTATCCGAGGTTGCCACCACCACCACGGAACGCCGCATCCCCTCCTCGCCGAGATCGCGCTCGATAAATTCCCTGACCTCCCTGCCGCGCTCTCCAATCAACGCGATCACATTGATATCTGCTTTGGTATTTCTTGCAAACATACCCATCAGCGTCGATTTGCCGACGCCGGAGCCCGCAAAGATTCCGATCCTCTGACCTTTGCCGATCGTGATCAGTCCGTCCACTGCCTTGACTCCCAGCGGAAGGGCTTCGTCTATGATCGATCTGGTCATGGCGTCAGGAGACGGCGCATCCATCGGATATCTCTCCTCCGAATCATATTTAAAACCGCTGACGGGCCTCCCCAGTCCGTCCAGAATCTGCCCTAATAAAGCATCCCCTACCTGCACGGATAAAGGATGCTCCATATTTTCTACCATACAGCCCAAGCCGATTCCGTCAGTCGCCTCATATGGCATCAGCAATGTTTTATTATTATTAAAACCGACAACCTCCGCTAAGATCGCCTGTTCACCATCCATATCCTGTCCCGTATAGATCCGGCAGAGATCTCCCATCTTCGCATCCGGTCCGGCGGATTCCAGCGTCAGACCCACCACGTTAGTAATCCTGCCCAGCCGTTTGAAATAGAGCTTCCCGACTGCCTGATCGTATTTATCCAAGGAAACAGCGCTCATTTTTTCATCCTGCCTATCCTGTATTCTTGCGGCTGACGCCAGCCCTCGATTATCCGTTATAGCTAAGCAGCTTAAGCTGCCGTTTCAGCATCTCCATCTGCGTTCCCAATCCGCAGTCCATGATCCCCAGATCGCTTTCGATCATGCAGTCTCCCTTTTTCATCGTGCCGTCCGCAATGATCTCAAAAGCATCCTCCGGCATACCGGTCTCCACAGAGATCTGCGGCTTGCCGCTTTTGGCTGCCTCATAATCCTCTTTGGAAACATGGACGATATAATTCCTCCCGCTGTCAAGAGAAGCAAGCGATCTGTTGATTAAAAAAAGGATATTCTCCCGCTCCTCTTCCAACCGTATCCCAAGCACATGTTCATATACGCCCGTCAGCTTATCCACCAGCGCCGGTTCCAGCTCCTCCATCTGTTCCTGATACCGGTCTTCCAGTTCTTTTTCTTTGGTCTTCAGCTGCTGCTCCAGCTTCTGATAATGCGCCCGGCATTCCTCTTCCGCTTTCTGTTTTCCTTCGGCATACCCTTCCTGATATCCCGATTCAGAGGCTTTTACACGCAGCTCCTCAATCTCCTTCTGAGCCTCCGCCTTCATCGCCTCGATCTCTGCTATGGCTTCTTCCTTTAACTGCGCCTGCTCCTCAATGATCTCCTCCGGATCTGTTTCGCCCTCATCCTCTACAAGTCTTGCCACCTGTTCCGCATCAATGCCCTCTACAAAGCCCTCTTCAAATTCCTCCGGCTCGATCTGCTCCTGCATCTGAAGCGCCACTTCTCCGAGAATCCGTTCCACCGTCTCATTGTTGTCGATGATCACCTTATCTGTCTTATCCAGAACGACATAACCGCCCTTTAATATATTGCTATACAACGATATCGTCACCTCCGCCGCGGGAAATCACAAGCTCGCCGGAATCCTCAAGCTTCCTGATGATATTAACGATCTTCTGCTGCGCTTCCTCCACGTCCTTCATACGTACAGGACCCATAAATTCCATATCTTCCTTGATCATCTCTGCAAGACGCTTCGACAGGTTGTTAAAGATCGCATTCTGGACTTCCTCATTCGCGCCCTTCAGCGCAAGCGCCAGTTCGTTGTTATCCACGTCACGAAGCACTCGCTGGATGGAACGGTCATCAAGCAGAAGGATATCCTCAAATACAAACATCTTCTTACGGATCTCATCTGCAAGCTCCGGATCCTCGATCTCCAGAATCTCCATGATATGCTTCTCCGTACTGCGGTCTGTGGAATTCAGGATATCAACAACACGATCCACACCGCCGATGATGGTGTAATCCTGATTGACAAGATTCGCCAGCTTAGCTTCCAATACCCGCTCAACCTCCTTGATGACATCAGGACTTGTTCTGTCCATAACCGCGATTCTCTTTGCAACATCCGCCTGATTTTCCGGTGGAAGCGCAGAGATAATAGCAGACGCCTGCTGTGAAGACAGATACGATAAGATCAGCGCGATCGTCTGCGGATGCTCATCCTGAATAAAGTTCAGAAGCTGGAGCGCATCTGTCTTCCTGACAAATTCAAACGGCTTCACCTGCAGGGATGCCGTCAGCTTGCCGATGACATCAACCGCCTTTTCCGCACCAAGCGCCTTCTCCAGAAGCTCCTTCGCATAACCGATACCACCCTCCGCAATATACTGCTGCGCAAGGCAGATCTCATAAAATTCATTGATGACATCTTCCTTCACCTGCGGAGTAATGCTTCTGGTATTGGCAATCTCCAGCGTAAGATCTTCTATCTCTTCTTCTTTTAAATGTTTAAAAATCGTCGATGACTTTTCCGGTCCTAATGCGATCAACAGGATCGCCGCCTTCTGAAGTCCCGTCAGTGATGAATCTGCCACGATTAATCAGTCTCCCTATGTACTTTTAATATTTAGCCCCAGTCCTCCGTCAGCCAGTTCCTTAACAGATTGGCTGCCGCCTCCGGATTGTCATCCACAAATTTCTCAACAATCTTGCGGGACTCGGATTTATCTTCCAAATTAATCTCTTCCAGCGTATCCACCGGCGTTGATTTCAGAATATCGTCAATGCTGATCTCCTCTTCCTCGACCTCGCCTTTCGCGCTGCGCATGCTCCGAAGCACGACAAATGCCAGAAGTCCGAGGATCAGTAAGATCAGGATGATCTGCAGAACGTCCGCCGTCTCCACATCAATACCTTCTTTATCCACAAAGAACGGCTCCTCATAGACGATCAGGGAGATATTATTTTTATTGATGCCGGTCGCATTGGCAACAAACTGGTAAAGCTCCTCGCTGACCTCCACCTGCACGCGCGCGCCGTTATTCAGCTTATACTGCTCCCAGGTAACGCCTTCGCCGTCCAGCAGCCCCTGCGCTTTCACATCTTCTTCCCTGATTACATTATAGTTGATGCATATGGCAGAGATAGAGGATTCATCCGCCTTGATGCCGCCTGCCGGGATATCCTCGAAGATCGTCATCTCATTGGGCAGGAATTCCTCCGCTGTTTCCCTCACTATGGTATTGGAATACTGTCCATTGCGGTAATCGTACCCTGTCTCAACCTGTGAATCCGTTCCGGGCACTCCCGATACGCCGCCGTTACTTTCTTCATAATAAGTATCACGGGAGGCAAGCATGCCATCTTCCCTTCCATCCGGCGCACTGTACAGATGCTGCGATACCTGCCGGTTGGAGGTATCAATGACGATATTCGCCGCCACCTCCACATTGGAGAACGAATTGGACCTTAAGAACACATCCCGCACCCTGTTGACCGTAAGCTCCGTCCACTTGGACTGCAGCTCCATCAGTGAGCTGGCAAGCCCATAAGAGGAAGTCTCAGAGCTTCCGGCAAATAACAGATTGCCCAGATTATCCGTGATTACGATACACTCCGTGGAATCATTGCCCAGCGCCGTGGCGATAAATCTCGCCATACCCGCCGCAACATCTCTGGAACAGTCACCCGACAGCGTCAGCATGACGCCTGCCGAAGTCTCCTGCTGCTGCGCGATCAGTGTTCCGTCGTCCTGCGGAACAGTCAGCTGCACCTGCGCTTCTTTGACAAATGTATATGTCTTCAATGTTTCTTCCATCATTGATTCCAGATATACGACATATCGTCTCTGCCTATCTGCTTCTGTCGAGGTAAAACCGCCTGCCGAAACATTATCAATCCCAAAGGCGCTGGTATAAATGTTGTTAGAACCGAGAAGCAGATTTGCTTCCGTATAATTCTTGCGGTTGATATAGATCTCAAGCCCGTCCTCCGAGGTCCTGTAATCCATTCCGTCCGCAGATTGCAAAAGATCAATCGCAGTCTGGGCATCCGCAGGATTCTCCGCACGGTAGATCCTGACATACTGCGGTTTTGTAACATATACGATCAGGAACACAAATGCGGCGATCACAAATACCGTCAGCGCTGTGATCGCTATCTTCTGACGGGAAGTGAAGTGCTCCCACCAGTCCAGAAATTTCTTGGGAAGGCTTTTCAGCCACTCTATCAGCTTATCTACCATCTTACAATATTCCTTGCCTTTCTCTTAACGCATACCGCAGTTTTGTGCTATTTATCCTCTCCGCCCGCATACAGACCGCTTTCCTTCAGCGCCGGAACGCACTGCGAAGCCGCACTTCCTTAGAACTGCATATTCATCAGCTCCTTATAAGCTTCCATAAACTTATCCCTGACCGCTACCGTATATTGCAGCGCTGTAGACGCCTTCTGCAATGCGATCGCAAGATCATGCGTGCTTTCCGCCTTACCCAGGGAAAGCTTGATTTCTTCATTCTCCGCCTGAGAAAGATAGCCGTTGGTCGTATTGATATTGCCGATCACGGAATCCAGCACTTTGCCGAACATATCCTTCTCACCGGTCACCGGCTGAAGGGCAGGGCTTTGAAGCACTACCGGTTCAATCGGCTCTGAGCGCATCTCGCGCACTGTATTCAGTACCATATATGTATCTCCATCCTTTCCTACTTTTCACACTAATAACCATGCCGCAGCTAGAAGTTCTTCTCACACTTACTAGCTCTGCAGAATACTCAGCCCCTTCGTCGCAATCGACTTGCTTGCCTGGAATGCCGTGACATTGGCTTCATAGGAGCGTGATGCATCGATCAGGTTCGTCATCTCGGTGATGATATTGACATTGGGATACGTCACGTAACCGTTCTCGTCCGCATCCGGATGGGACGGGTCATAGACCATATTCATCGGCGTATCCTCATCCTCATGGATATCCGTGATCTTGACGCCGTATCCTATCGCGTCCTCCATCTCCTTAAAGGAATTCCTTCTGGTATGCCCCTTTCCCACCACATGATCCAGCACATGTGAAAAGCTTCCGACATGCTCCGTCTCCTGTGTCGTAAAGGTAACGACCTTCCTGCGGTAAGGCGTACCGTCCTCCGTTCTTGTAGTATTGGCATTGGCAACATTCTCCGCTATCACGTCCATGCGGTACCGCTGCGCCGAAAGTCCGGTTGCCGTAATATCAAATGCAGTAAAAATCCCCATCTTGTACTCTCCTTTCAACCCCCTGATAAATCCCAAAGCTCTTCCGCTTCTACTTCATGACCATCTTAAGGTTCTTAAACTCCGTATTGATCGAATCCAGCAGTGTATTATATGTAATCTGGTTTTCCGCCAGATAAACATTTTCAGTATCGATATCCACGTTATTGCCGTCCAGACGATAGGAATGATCCGCCTGCTCCGTATAAACCGACGGAGTAATATGGGAAAGCTTACGCTTATTCACATCAGATACCTTCGCATCCATCGTCTCAAAGTGGGAATGTCCCAAAGCCCGCTGCAGCTCATGTTCAAAAGCCACATCCTGCCGCTTGTACCCCGGCGTGTCGTTGTTGGCAATGTTGTTGGAAATCGCGTCATTCCTGAGCCATGCCGCGTCCGCCGCCTTATCCATGATATTGATATAATCAAATACATCTGTTTTCAGCATCCCTCATCCATCCTTTCCTGCTTTGCCCCGCTGAGCTGCTATCTGTTGTTGTGCCATATTATACTATTATATAAATAATTCCACCAAAAGACAAGGGATTAATAAAAATCCTTGTCTGCATAGCATAAAAAACGGATTCTGTGAAAATCCGTTTCCCCGTCTTTATAACCATGTTCCTTCACAGTCTGCGCATTGATGCGCCGGCACCAATCATACTTTTATATCATATGATTTAATATTATACACCCTTGGGAATAATATTTCCAGTATAAATTATAATTTCCATTATTTTCTATTTATCTGCCGTGGAAGCTTCCTTTGCGTCCTTGGCAAAGCCGCACTGCTGATCCATGCAGACCAGCTTGCTGCCCTTCTTCAACAGCAGGCTGCCGCATTCCGGACATTTTTCCCCGGACGGCATCTGCCATACCATAAAATCACACTCCGGGATGGACTCGCATCCGAAGTATCTTCTGCCCTTCTTCGTCTTGCGGATGACGATCTCCCCGCCGCATTTGGGGCAGGCTGCGCCGATCTTTTCCAGATAGGGCTTCGTATTGCGGCAGTCCGGGAATCCGGGACAGGCAAGGAATTTCCCATGCGGGCCGTACTTGATGACCATGTTGCGCCCGCACTCCTCGCATATGACGTCCGACTCCTCATCCTTGATCTCTATATGCTCCAGCTCCTTTTCCGCCGTCTTAACCGCCTCGTCCAGATCGGGATAAAAGTTGGCCACCACGGTTTTCCAAGGAACATCTCCTTCCTCCACGCTGTCAAGAAGCCCCTCCATGGTCGCCGTAAAGTTGACGTCCACAATGGACGGGAACGCCTCCTTCATCATCTGGTTGACTACCTCTCCCAGCTCCGATACATAGAGATTTTTATTCTCCTTGATGATATAGCGTCTGGCAAGGATCGTGGTGATCGTCGGCGCATACGTGCTGGGGCGTCCGATCCCAAGCTCCTCCAAGGCACGCACAAGGCTTGCCTCCGTATAATGCGCGGGCGGCTGGGTGAAATGCTGCTTCGTCTCCAGTCCCGCAAATGAAAGCTGCGTCTTCTCAGTCAGCTCCTTTAACATAAACGCGTTTTCCGCCTTTTCCGTCTCACCATCCGAATAAACGCTCATAAAGCCGTCAAACTTCACTGCGGAAGAAGCTGCCGTAAACCGGTATCCCGCCGCAGAGATCTTCACCGACATCGTATCATAGACTGCAGGCGCCATCCTGCTCGCCGCAAACCGTCTCCAGATCAGCTGGTACAGACGGAGCTGATCCCGCGACAGGGAATCCTTCACCTGCTCCGGCGTCCTCGCTATCTCGGTCGGACGGATCGCCTCATGGGCGTCCTGGATCTTCTTCGCCTCCTTCTTCACCTCAGTATCCACGGCAAGATACTCCTTGCCGTAATGTTCCGTAATATATGCTTTGGCGCTGTCCTGCGCTTCGTTAGATACTCTGGTGGAATCCGTCCTCAGATAAGTGATCAGACCCACCGTACCGCTTCCCTTGATCTCCACGCCTTCATAAAGCTGCTGCGCGACGCGCATCGTCTTCTGTGTGGAAAAGTTCAGCAGCTTGCTGGCTTCCTGCTGCAGCGTGGATGTCGTAAACGGCAGCGGCGCCTTTCTGGTCCGCTCCCCGTGTCTGATCTCCGTAATCTTATAAGCTGCCTTCTGCAGCGCCTTCTCGATCCGCTCAGCCTCCTCTTTGGAGCCGACCGTCTCCTTACCGTCTTTATCACCATAATAATGCGCAATAAATGCCTTTCCCTTCCTGCCCTTTACTGCAGGCAGGGAAAGCGTAACGTCCAGCGTCCAGTATTCCTCCGGGATAAATGCGGCAATCTCCTCCTCACGGTCACAGATGATCCTGAGCGCCACCGACTGCACCCTGCCCGCGCTCAGCCCCCTCTTTACCTTTGCCCACAGCACTGGGGAGATACGGTAGCCCACCATACGGTCCAGAATCCTCCTCGCCTGCTGCGCGTTGACAAGATCCATATCTATCTCCCTTGCGTTTTTAAAGGATTCCTTGATGGCGTTCTTTGTGATTTCGTTAAAGGTGATGCGGTAGACCTTTTTATCCTTCAGCTTCAGCGCCTCCAGAAGATGCCACGAGATCGCCTCCCCCTCACGGTCCGGGTCAGTCGCCAGATAGATCTTCTCCGCCTTTTTTACTTCTTTTCTAAGCTTGGCAAGCACATCGCCCTTCCCGCGGATCGTAATATACTTCGGCTCATAATCATGCTCCACATCCACGCCCAGTGTACTCTTCGGCAGGTCGCGCACATGCCCGTTGCTTGCCGCCACCTCATAACTGCTTCCCAAAAACTTTTTTATCGTCTTCACCTTTGCCGGAGATTCCACAATAACCAGATACTTTGCCATAACAGCCAGACACCTTCCTATATCTATATTTTATCCTGCCGCGGCATCCGCGGAGAGTCTTTTGTTATCCATGCTTTCCGCAATCACCGAACCCTTCCATGACTATCGGGGCTTCGATAACTATCGAAAATGGCGGTACATATTATACAATATGTACCGCCATTCACTATACACCAAAATAAATTTTCATGCAACCATAAATTTCATACAGTTTTATTTTCATGGAATCAATAACGCCTTAATGCACCCAGCCTACCTTCTCCCAGAAGTTGGATTCCTGAGATCCCATATTCTTATTATATGGATAAATAAAGACTGTTCCCGACACCGTTTGATATCCGTTATACACCAGAGACACATTAAAGTAAAGCGGCATACCCGTCTGAGCCATATATGCCTCATATCCCTTAATATCGGAATCACCCGTCGTGGCAAAACCATTACATTGATCAGCAAAAAAACCATTACAATAAATATCAAAGGTATTCACTGCCTCATTCGTCTTCCAGTATAGCGGACTGCCGAGCCTTGCCTGTGCAAAATTAGGATTGTTTCTATACTCCACAGTTATTCCCGGATTACTATTTCCGTCATGCCCATCATAGACATAGACATCGAAATCCTGAACGCCTGAGCTTGGTCCTGTATAATATTTCAGTGTCATCGTAACTGTATCCGCCTTTGTCACATCAATGCCCTGCACCGGAACAGCGGATATCCCAAGCATGGTTGTTCCCGTATAAGCATTCATCAGCCCGACATTACCCGTCCCAAAATCGACCTTCTTCGTGCCGACCCGGATCTTAAGGACCGTATGTCCGGCATCATCTCCCGTTGCAAGCAATGTATAATACTGATGCGCCGCAGCATCTCGATTCGTAGTATCACTGGTTGTCAATTTTGTACAGCTGGCATTAGTAAAATCATAGACCGTAGACGCCGCCACTGCATCCGCGCTGTCCCATGCAAACGTATAGTGAATATCCTCCGTATCATACAGCTTGGAAAGATCATATTCACGGAACCGCAGGACATCCAGATCATAATCAAAAGTCCCGCCGCTGGAACCGCTATTGCCACCGGAGCCGACCTGGTTTCTGAGATAAATATCCTGACTTGCCTGATATCCGTATCTTCCATTATTCATGGATACGTTTAAGGTAACCACGTCAGAGGTATAGTTCGCCATATTCAGCGAGATTGACTGTACATACTCCGCCATTAGGACATGATTGGAACTCGCACTGCCGTCTAAGCTTTCTTTATAATAATACAAATCTCCATAACCGCGTGCCAAATCCATATTCTCAATCCTGAATTGATAAATTGCATCATTATTGCTGATCGTAATATAATCAGAGCTCAAAGACGGCTGATAATTCGTTGATATCGAATCATTCACATCAATCAGCAGCTCCCCCATCTGCTGGACGATCTGCTGCGCCTCCGTCTGCAGCTCTACCTCATAGGTTCCGTTCCGGTAAAGCTTGGAGCTGTTCATCATCATATTGCCAAGCTCCGCCATAATGAGGGCAAACACGGCAAGCGTGACCAGAAGTTCCACCAAGGTATAACCCTTATTGTTTTTCATACGGACACCATCCTTTCCATTTTATTTATATTGAACTTCATGATAAAACATTATCGTAATTCCGTAGTGTGCTTGCCGGTATCAAGGTAAAAGATAACAGCTACCTTACGAGTGCCGTGGGAAAACTCAAACTCCTGCGGCAAAGCAGAATCCTGAATCACCATTCCCGCAGAATTAAAACAATATACGACATCAGACATATCGTCAATGGAACCGCTCCAGCTTGCACCATCACTGTATTGAATATCGATCGTGGCGTTATTGACTGCCGTTGGTGATTCAACAGCTTTATCACCAATCGTATAATACAGTACTCCTCCCTGCATCCATAACGTCAGCTTTCCCGCTTCGGTTCCCTTTGCCATGGACTGTATGCGCGCTTTGTTAAAAGCCGTATCCAGCGTATTGGCAGCCTTGGCAACATTGGCATTATCAACTATAACATACGTGATCG
>VIDN01146901.1_pt1 | contig 100448 bp, 124 predicted proteins | sample 5025121 | NCBI WGS metagenome assembly VIDN01 (sample SAMN11852952, study PRJNA449069) | gut metagenome | isolation source: stool from female vole | host: Microtus ochrogaster | place: USA:Florida | collected 2017 | reverse complement strand
GAATTGGCTATATAATACAGGTAAGGGGCGGAATCCGAAAATCCGGTTTCTGCCCCTTAAGCAACCATTCACATATCTTATATCAGATTTTGAGTTTACACAAAACTTGAAACGGTCTCGTAACCATTGGCACCAGCCCCTTTCTGTTAAAGTCCGGCGGCTGACATATCGCCCCATTGGCTCCCTGGTTAAATATATTATGTAGCCTTCATTAAGAGAATTCAGATCATCTTTACTCAATTAATTGAAAATTTGTATTAAATATTATCTTTTTCGGTTTTCAAAAATTTCGCATATGAGATGAGTCGTTCCAGCTGGTCCGGAGGAAGGCTTTGTGAGAGCGTTACTAGATAGTTTATATCAGAATCGGAATCTTTTCTTGTATCATCCGTTTCATCCCATCCCATCAGATAAGGAACGCTGCATTTCAAAACCTTAGCCAATGGTTCCATAATGTTAGTTGGCAATTTTTCAATATCTTTGCTTTCATATCTATAAATCGTCGCCCTGGAGACATGGAGCGCATTGGCTACTTCTTCGGCGGATAAACCAATTTCTTTACGTCTTTTCTTAATACGTTCATAAATCTCCATAGTGAAGACCTCCCTTTATAGAAAATCATACTACAATAGTCGCATAAATGCAATTAATATAAAAAATATTCTCAAAAATGCGAAAAATTATATTGACATTAAAAATATACTGTGTTATTTTCATAACAAATATAAGCGTATTTTGCGACGAAGAAAGTAACTTATGACTTTTAAATCCGGCGTTTTGCCTGATATGGTTCTGTCAGGAACCATATATTTACCATGAATTATGAAGATGTAACTTTGATTGTGCAAATTTGACGTTCTGGGGTATTTACTATCCGGTGATTGGATTTTGAATGTTTTTCTATGCTATGGATTTCTTTGGGATCGCAGGCCCAAATTTACAGGTTGCGGAAAGGCGTGTCATCGCAGCAAGCTGCTCTGACATGGAGGATTAGTGTGAAATATTGGGTTGTAGCTTTTAGAGCAAAAGGAGGAAGCAGTACTGTATGATCAATGCAAAAGAAGCCGCAAAGTGGTTTATCTATCGCAATCCGGAGCTTGCGTCCGGATATATTGATGAGAATACCAAGATCAACAAACTATTATACTTTTCTAATTTGATGCACTACTGTGTGGATCATAATGTCATGCTGGATGAGGGGTTTGTCGCGTTCCCGAATGGTCCGGTGGTGTTCAGCGTCTACCGGGATTATCGGTATCACGGATTGAATCTTCTGCCACGGCAGAGTCCGCAGATCGAAGGCATGCAGGGACAGATCCTGGATATTATCAATTTTGTCTATGGCGGCATGTCTGCGGAGCGGCTGGTCAGAGAGTCGCATACACATTCGTTGTGGAAGGATGTGCAGCATCTGATTCCGGAGAATCCCCAAATTGATTTTTCCAAAGTAGAACCGGAGCTTGCAGAGTATAACAGGGCATTGTATAAAACGTATGCGGAGATGGATTTCGGCGCTTTGGTAAAAGAGAAAATATGCGGCAATGTCTATTATTATTTAAAGGATTCTTTTGTCATGACGGATGATGTCGTGGAGAGGCTTTCGCGCTTCAGAAGATACGAGGAACCGCGATTCCTTGAATATATCGACGGAGAGCTGGTGATTTCTTGATGAAGGATGTGATGATCGCTTTTTTATATTTTCCAAATGATCCAAGCCATAATGGCGCGGCGCATCAGATGTATGTGGCGGAACATACGGACGGGATCTTAAGATTTTATTCCATTTCCTCTATTCTGGGGAAGGAACGGCGCGTTTATGGGGAAGATAGCAGCCGGTACGCGGTGATCCTGCCGCCGGAACACCGGCGCAATGGATTTCGCGTGCCGTCCTTTATCGACTGCAGCAAGATGTATCAGATGGTGCTCGAGCGTCCCATCGATCTGTCAGCCTTGAAGCAGAGAACATTGACTCCTGAGTTGAAGCAGCGTATAGAATCTAAGATCGAGGAGATGAAGAAAATGGGAAAACATATGATTTTTCGCATTAATGAAAAAGATTTTCGAGTGTGGAATCCAAGAGTATGTTATAATCATAATACAGGTTTGTATTAAGGGTATGGAAATGCAGGTTTTGGACTTAGGGCGGATAAGAATGAAATCGGAGAACAGAAGGGAGAAAAGGGTGTCATGCGTGGCATGGGAACGGTGATCAATGTTGCTGCGGTAGTTCTCGGCGGACTACTCGGATTGTTATTCGGAAAGAGACTTAAGGCGAGGTTTCAGGAGACGCTGATTGGTGCAATAGGGGTATGTGTTATATTTATTGGGATTGCAGGCGCAATGGAGGAAATGCTGACGGTTCGTGAGACCGGTCTGCAGAGCGGCAGTACCATGGTGTTGATTGGAAGCATGGCGTTGGGATCGATCATCGGTGAATTGCTGAATCTGGAAGGGCTTTTAGAGCGGTTTGGAAGCTGGCTGAAAATCAAAGCAAGAAGTGAAGGCGACGCGGGTTTTGTAGAGGGATTTGTAACGGCTTCCTTGACAATCTGTATTGGAGCTATGGCTGTGGTAGGGGCAATTCAGGATAGCCTTCAGGGTGATTGTTCTATTCTTGCAGCGAAAGCGGTTCTTGATATGATAATTATCATGATCATGACGGCATCAAAGGGCAGAGGATGCATATTTGCGGCGATCCCCGTTGCGGCGCTGCAGGGAAGCATTACGGTGCTTGCCTTTTTTCTGGAGCCTGTGTTTACGGAGCTGGCGCTTTCTTATCTGTCCATGGTGGGTTCTGTTCTTATTTTTTGTGTGGGAATCAATCTATTATGGAAACAGAAGCTTAAGGTAGCCAATATGCTGCCTGCGTTGTTAATAGCGGTGCTCTGGGCGCTGATAGAAAAATAAAAATCCTGCGACATGATTAGGGCGTTAATTCATTAAAAACAAAAGTGTAAACAGAAGTATATTTGAACATAGAGAAATTTAGTCCGATAAATTGAATTTTCTTCCAATGAGATTTATAATTGGATGGAAAGAAATGCGCTGAAAAAGATTTAACGATTACTTTTGGGAGATAGAGAACATGGAGAAAAGAACAAACCGTTTTCTGAATGTAAGCCTTGTTCTGGTATCGGTTTTTTGTATCATTATATTTATCATTCAGGCTGTCTGGTCCAATCTTATGGGAGAGGAGGCTATCAGACGGCTGGGAGTCTTTTATATGTCGGGAATCAGCGAGCGGGTAACCTCTCATTTCGGAACGGCCATGGAGCTTCGTCTGTCTCAGGTAGAATCGCTGGTAGACGCTGTGCCGCCCGGACGTGTTACGACGGAAAGCGCCATGCAGGTGGCGCTGAATTATAATGCGCGCTCCGCGGGGTTTGAATATCTGGCTCTTTATACGGAGGACGGAACCTTTCATATGCTTTACGGTTCTCAGGTGACGCCGGATGTTCCGGAGGATATGTACCGTTCCGTTCAGGGAGGCAGATATAATGTCTGTGCGGGAAAAGATGCCGCGGGGATTCCGGTTGTTTTGATGGGGGTGCCTGCTGCTTATCCTATAGGTGACGGGAATAAGAGCATCGCTTTGGTTGCGGGGCTGCCCAGGACTTATCTCAGTGATACCCTGGAAACCAATATGCAGGGCACCATCATGGAATATTCAATCATCCGCACGGATGGCAGCTATGTGTTAAGTACCGATGCCATCGAAGAAAATTATTTTGACCGGATCGAAGACCTTTACGAGACCTGTAATGGAAAAGAACCGGTGCAGTATGCGGAAGAATTTCGGGAAGCTCTGGAAGCCGGCAGGGATTATACCAGCGAAGCGCTGATTGCAGGCGAATCCTGGAATGTCTATTGCACCAGTCTTCCGAATTCGGAGTGGCACCTTATTTTGAAGATTTCCCATAATACCATGAATGAGACGGTCAATCTTTTACAGAGAAATTGGACCTATGTTTCCCTTGGCGGCGGCGCTCTGATCATCGGTGCACTCCTTCTTGTCTTTTTGGGATATTACCGCCTGACAAAGTTACATATGCAGGCATTGGAGGAAGCCAGGGAAACGGCGGAACAGGCAATGCTTTTGGCGGAGAGGTCTAACAGGGTGAAGAGTGAATTCCTCTCCAATATGAGCCATGATATCCGTACGCCGATGAACGGCATCATGGGTATGACGTCGGTTGCCATCAGCAGTCTGGACAACCCCTCCAAGGTGCGTACCTGTCTGAAAAAGATACATATCTCCAGCAGGCATCTGCTGGGATTGATTAACGATATGCTCGATATGTCCAAAATCGAGACAGGGAAGCTGACATTAAATATGGAGCCGATTTGCGTGCGTGATATTATGCAGAACATTGAAACGGTCATCCAGCCCTTGATTCAGGAGAATAAGCAGCATTTTAATATTTACCTACATGATATTTACCATGAAAATGTATGCTCGGACAGGGTACGTCTAAGCCAGATCCTTTTGAATATCCTTGGCAATGCGGTCAAGTTCACTCCGGAGGGCGGTGCCATTGAGATGGATCTGTATGAAGAAGCTTCTCCGTTGGGAGATGAATATATCCGTTCCCATCTGCATATCAGGGATAATGGCATAGGTATGTCAGAGGAATTTCAGGAAAAGATATTTGATGCGTTTGCCAGAGAAGATAACGCCCGCGTGGATAAAACAGCGGGAGCCGGGATGGGGCTGACGATCACCAAGCACATTGTGGATGCAATGGGCGGCACCATTACCGTAGAGAGTGAGCAGGGCAAAGGAAGTCATTTCCATATTGCTGTGGATATGGAAAAAGCAGCGCAGCAGGAGAAGAAGCTGCAGCTGCCGAAGCGGAATATTCTGGTGATCGATGATGATCAGACGGCAGGAGAGCTTGCCGTCTCCGCATTGGAATCCATCGGGCTTAAGGCGGAGGCAGCGGCAGAAATGCAGCAGGCTTCCAAAATGATAGAGGAATGCCGCGGCGAAAATGAGAACTATCACATGGTTCTTCTGGATTGGGATGTACAGGGACAGGATTGGATTAGGGATGCAGACAAATTGTCCGGTCTTTTGGGACAGGATCTGCCTGTTATCATCATCACTGATGGCGAATGGGATGAATTGGTGGGGCAGATGGAAAAAACCTGTATCAGCGGGTTTATTTCAAAACCCCTGTTCCGTTCCAGCCTATATTATGGTCTGCGTCAGTTTGTGGAAGCGGAAGCGCCGCAGCAGGAGCAGAAAGAAGCGGAAGACAAAGATGTGATCAACAAAGAAATGATTGAAAAAGAGGAAGCCGGAAAAGAAGAAGCTGACATTGAATTAAAGGGCAGGCGTATCCTTATAGCAGAAGATAATGAATTGAACTGGGAGATCGCCAGTGCAATTCTTTCTGAATTTGGACTGGAAGTGGATTGGGCAGAAAACGGGAAGCTTTGTGTGGAGCAGTTTGAACAGTCTGCTCCGGGTTGGTATGACGCTATCTTAATGGATCTTAGGATGCCTGTGATGTCAGGCTTTGAAGCGGCAGAAGCAATACGAAAGCTGGAGAGGGAGGATGCACGGACTATCCCCATCATTGCGGTCAGTGCGGATGCCTTTGACGAAGATGTCCAAAAATGTCTTGACAGCGGGATGAATGCCCATACGGCGAAGCCGTTAGACCCGCAGAAAGCGCTTTCTTTGATAGAGCAGTATCTTCATTAAGATCAATAAGGAATATAATTGGATGCTCTGACATGGAGGAGCAGATGGTAGTAAAAACGGAAAGGTATTTTGCTATGAAAAAAAGATGTGCATTGATAAGTGCCCTGCTCTTGGCGGTTCTTTTGGCTGCCTGCGGCGGAAAGATCCCGGGGATGGAGCAGGAGGATGAGAGCGGCAGCGCTGAAATGTTGGAATTGACCTTATGGACTTTTCCGATAGGAAACTGGGGGAATCCCACGGCAGTAGCCAGTATGCTGAACGATTTTCATAAAGCGTATCCGGATATTCATGTGTCGGTGGAATATTTAACTTACGATAGTGGAGATGAAAAGATCAATCAGGCGGCAGCAGACGGAACGCTCCCGGATCTGATTATGGAAGGACCGGAGCGTCTTGTGGCAAACTGGGGAGAAAAAGGCTGGATGGTCGATCTGTCTGAACTGTGGGAGTCTGATACGGCAGGTGAAATATACGATAATATCAGAGATGCCTGTCATCACGGAAACGGAGAGTACTATGTGTTCCCCATCTGTATGTCGGCACACTGTATGGCGATCAATTATGATATGTTTCAAGAGGCAGGCGCCCTTCGTTATATTGATGAAGAGACGCATACATGGACGACGGAGGATTTTATCAATGCGGTACAGGCTCTGAATGTTTATGCAAATGCTCAAGAGAAGAATATCAGTGCGGGCATCATATACTGCAAAAATCAAAGCGGCGATCAGGGGACACGTGCTCTGGTGAACAATCTGTATGGCGGTACTTTTACGGATGCTGCACATACATATTATACTGTAGATAGTGAAGAAAATATAAAAGCTCTGCAGCTCCTTTATGATTTAGAGGGCATCGTCTTTGAAGCTTCTTTTACTTCCGCAGATGCGATCGATCTGTTCTGCAGAAAAGAAACGGCTATGTGTTTCTGCTGGAACGGCTCTTTGGAGGTACAGCAGACCATTAATCACCCGGAGCTTGATTTTGAAGTATTCCCGATGGCTTTTCCGACCAATCAGGATACGCCGAAGCTGCAGGGCGGTATCTGGGGTCTGGGGATATTTGATACCGGTGATCAGGAACGGATCGAGGCAGCCAAAACCTTTATCCGCTATATGACGGAAAATGATCTTCCTTATACCCGGGCAGTAAGGGCCTCTTCCTACTGGCCGGTGCGGGACATGGACAATCTATATGAAAATGACAGGCTTATGACGGAGTACAGCATCTTTATGCCATACATGGGCGATTATTATCAGAACACGCCCGAATGGACCAATGCGCGTACCGCATGGTGGCAGCTGCTTGCGAAGATCGGAGGCGGAGCGGGTATTTCGGAGGCGGTAAAGGACTTTCCTTCTCCGGAGTGATCAGAAGAAAAGCCGGATGGTATCAAATACACATAATCTCCCGCAATGCATATCATGATATAGAAAGATTAAAAGGAGACTTTTCATGAGTTGCAGTCATTGCGCGGATCAAACAGACCACGGACCAAATCCATATGTTTTAAATATTGAACAGACAGCAATACAAAACAAAAATTTCCGTACTACTGTTTGGACAGGATGCCATTTGCAGATGACGGTTATGAGTATTCCGCCCCGTGGTGAGATTGGTTTTGAAGTTCATCCGGACACGGATCAATTAATTAGAGTAGAGCAGGGAACGGCAGTAGTAAAAATCGGGGAATGTGAAAAACATCCGGAGTTTCAACAAAAATTATGTACAGGAGATACTGTTTTTATCCCTGCCGGAACAGGGCATAATGTTGTCAATACCGGGAGAAACGCCTTAAAGGTGTCCTCTGTTTATGCGCCTCCCAATCATCGCAGGGGAACGGTTCATGTTACGAAGGCAGATGCTGATAAGGAAGAGTATTGATGAACGAATATTGAATGGGGCGGACTTGTGCCGCCCTTTTGTTGAAACAGGATTGACAAAAGAAGCAGCAGTTTATATAATTATCATTATATAACAATAATTATAAAAAAGAGGGAACTATAAAATGCCACCAAAACCCAAAATTACCAAAGATATGATTCTGGATGCCGCGATGGAAGTTGCCCGTGAAGAGGGGGCGGAAAATATCAATGCAAGGACGGTATCAAAGAAGCTCAATTGTTCTACACAGCCTGTCATGTATCATTTCGCAACCATTGAGGAACTGAAAAAAGCCGTATATGTAAAGGCTGACTGCTATCATACGGAATATCTGATGAATATGGAAGGGCATCAGAAGGGAAATATGCTTGGAATCGGGTTGAACTATATCCGTTTTGCGATCGAGGAACCAAATTTGTTCCGTTTTCTTTTTCAATCAGGGATCGCCGTTGAAAATAGTCTGTTTGAAATGATAGATTCCGAGGAACTAAAACCGCTCCTGTCTGTCATGCAGGAAGCTATGGAGATGAGCATGGAACAGACAAAAGAGGTTTTTTTGGTGCTTGCCCTGTTTGCCCATGGTTATGCAAGCATCATTGCCAATAACTCATTAGAGTATGATGAAGCTCTTGTTGCCGCACATTTAGAACGGGCATACACGGGTGCGGTATTGGCAGTGCGCGAGAAAATGAAATAAAAAGTTATGTTTCATTAAAAGCAGGGTCATAAATGAAACGCTTTTTTGATCGCGCTGACAGCCAGCCCGTACTCATCAAGAAAGGCATCGTGGCTGGCGCGGATAAAATCCCAGTTTTCTTCACGAGCGGCGTTCTCTAAGGCAAGTGCCTGCTCCGCCAGCTCAGAAAATCCCACGCTTAAGGATGCGCTTTTAATACCATGGACACAGACGCGGTAATCGTATGCATTTTTCTGCTCCAGATATTCATTCAGATGATCCGTTCCCGGATTCTCCACATAGGTCTGGAGGAAATCGATATACACCTCATAATCGTCAGAGCAGATCTCAAGACCCTTTGCTACATCTACTTTTGGATAGAGCCTGAGCAATTCCGTCAGGGCTGCAGGATGTTCTGTCTCACCGGCAGTATCTGCTTGGGCAGCTTCCATCCGGCATTTTTCTTTGGGCAGGTATTTCAGCAGCATACTTTCCAGCTTGTCGCCGCTTACCGGTTTGGAAAGATAATCGGTAAATCCCGCCTCCAAAAACTGTTCCCGAACTCCGGTGACGGCGTTTGCGGTCAGCATGATGACCGGAGTATCCTTATTCAGGGAATTGTCCAGCTTCCTCATTTCCGCATATGTATCCACGCCGTTCATTTCCGGCATCATATGATCCATGAAGATCAGATCGTAGGGGATCTCCTGAACCATTCCAAGGCATCGTTTGCCGCTTATGGCAGTGTCAACCGTGATTTTGGTGGATTTCAGCAGATTGACAATGACCTTCAGGTTGAGTGGCACGTCATCCACCACCAGAATCCTGGCATCCGGCGCTTCAAAGCGCTGGTCATATGTTCTGCCCGTATCTGACACAGACAGATATTTTTGCTGGAAATCACCTACCGGCTTAGGATCGACCACCTGCTGCGGAACCGTAAGTGCAACGGATGTGCCTATGCCGTATACACTTTGCAGATCGAGAGTGCCATGCATCAGATCAGTCAGACGCTTGGCAAGGGACAATCCCAGACCGGTGCCCTCGATATTCCGGTTTTTCTCCATATCAAATCGGGCGAACTGGGTAAAGAGTTTTTCCATATCCTCTTTCCGGATGCCGATTCCTGTATCCTTGACGGTAATTACCAGCATCATCAGCCCGTCCTGCTCGCCATGCTCGAAAGAGAGCGTGATGCTCCCTTTTTCCGTATATTTGGCTGCGTTAGAGAGCAGATTGGTGACTACCTGACGCAGACGACTCTCGTCTCCCTTCAGTCTGGAGGGGAGCTGCGGATCGCAGGAGACCGTAAGCTCCAGTCCCTTTTTCTCAGCCTTCTCCGCGACCATGATATAGCAGTCGTGGATAAAGGAGGACAGATCATAAATATTCTCCGAGATCTCAAGCTTTCCGGATTCGATCTTGGAAATATCAAGCACGTCGTTGACAAGATACAAAAGCGAACTTCCGGCGGAATGGATGCTTTGCGCGTATTCCTTTATCTGTTCGCTGCGTGCCTCCCGCAGGATCATTTCGTTCATGCCCAAAATAGCATTGATGGGCGTGCGTATCTCGTGAGACATATTAGCCAGAAAGATGCTTTTGGCTTCGCTGGCAGCTTCGGCTTTACGCTGCGCTTCCTTAATGTCTGTGGCAAAATGGATCAGCTTTTGCTTCTGCCCGTTCGTCATCCTTATGATGGTCTGCGCGACTTTTCCCAGAGTGAGCAGGATACATACGGCGATCAGTGCCTGTGGAAAGACAAACAAGCGGTCTTCTGCGGCCGATATCGCGAAAAATTGTTTAACAGACGCAATCAGAACGCCGCCCAGACTGATCCCTGTCACGATACGGCTCAGCTTTTCATTGCTGTATACAGCGGTCATACAGATTGGGATGCAGTAAATTGCCAGTGTAATGAAGAAAATGATGGGAATCATGCTGACTACAATATTCATCAGCAGCATGGCAAAAACAGGGATAACATTCTGGCGCATATCCGTTTCCGGCAGGCGCTTTCTGAGTGCGGCCGCTGCCAACAGGATCATTACATTCAGTACAGAGGGAAGGATCATATGCAGGAGAACATAGTTTCTTATGGAGGTGTCGACCAATATTGCTTCCCACTCCCAAAAAGCAAAAAACGTACAGGCCAGCAAGAAGTTGATGAATGCAAAAAGACAGCCCAGCTGAAAGAAGACACGGTTCCATTTTGGAAAATCCGGCATGATCGCATACATGATCTCAGGCGCCGGTTCGCCCTGGGGCATTGGACCGCCCTGTGGCATCGGCCTCTCCGGTTTTGGCAATCTGTTTTTTCTATTCATGCTCGTTTCTCCTTTTTAAAAGGGGTAGAATGTATCAAGAGGTGTCTCAAGCTGATCCATTTTCTTTTTTATACTATTTTAACTATATCAGATTTTTCCTTTTTTGCAAACCCCGGATATATTTTACGGAAAGCATTTTATACCTGTTTATAACGGCTCTGTATAAAATCTTGGTTTTGCCGCTGACAGGTGGTCACAACCTGCAAAAATATGTTATAATTTATTTAATATTTATCTGCTATAGCAGTAAAGGAGAAAACATATGGAATATCATTTTTATGGCTGGGAAAATGCCACGGCACAGCCGGTCTGTAAAGAATATGAAAAGATCCGTTCCCCAAGGGAGCTGTATGATCTTTTATCGGAGCTTTGGTGCGCCGATACCTGCGCACCCAGAATGCGGGGGGATTGGAGTAAGGAGAATAAGACGCTGGGACAGTGCTCCATCACGGCATTTCTGGCGCAGGATATCTTTGGCGGCAAAGTCTATGGGATTCTCAGACCGGGCGGGAATTATCATTGTTACAATGTGATCGGTGACTGCTGCTTCGACCTGACCAGCGAGCAGTTCGGAGAGGAGGCTGCGGAGCTTGTCTATGAGGGCAATCCGGAGCAGTTTAGGGAGGAGCATTTTGCCAAGGAAGAGAAGAGACTGCGGTATGAGGCTTTGAAACGCGCGCTTGAAGAAAGGCTGAAAAAGATAATTCGGTAGAACCTTTGATGAATGCGTACTGATTTGCATTGGAATCATGCTGCTTCGCATTACAAATCCGGCGCGGGAAATTTTGGGGAAAAGAGGATCAATATGTCAAAAAGTAAAGTGGTAGTGGGCATGTCCGGCGGTGTGGATTCGTCGGTGGCAGCTTATCTGTTAAAAGAGCAGGGATATGATGTGATCGGCGTAACGATGCAGGTCTGGCAGGAAGAAGGAAGCGCGGCAGGAAAAAACAGCGCTGTGGAGGATGCCGGACGGGTTGCCGGGGTATTGGATATTCCATACCATGTGGTGGATCTTAAGGACGTGTTTCAGGAAAAGGTGATAGATAACTTTATTGCGGAGTATCTTGCGGGCAATACACCCAATCCGTGCATCCGCTGCAACCGTTATGTGAAGTGGGAAGCGCTTCTTTCATATGCCGGGGAGAATGGGGCAGAGTTTATCGCGACCGGTCATTATGCAAGGATCAGGAAGCTGGAGAACGGGCGGTATGCCGTCAGTAAGGCATCAACTGCGGAGAAAGACCAAACGTATGCCCTGTATCAGCTGACACAGTCCCAGCTGGAGCATACGCTGATGCCGCTGGGAGGATACCGTAAGGAGGAGATAAGGCAGATTGCCGAAAGGATAGGGCTTCCTGTAGCGGACAAGCCGGACAGTCAGGAGATCTGCTTTATTCCGGATGATGATTACGGTGCATTTTTAAGCCGGCATGCCAAACTGCCGAAAGAGGGTAATTTTGTTGATAAAGAAGGTCATTGCTTAGGAACCCATGCCGGGATCCATAAATATACGATAGGGCAGCGGAAAGGGCTGAATATCGCGTTCGGACAGCCGATGTATGTATGCGGGATCCGTCCTGACACCAATGAGGTGGTGCTGGGGAGTAATGAAGATACGTTTACAGATGAGGTGGTCTGCAACAGGATTAATTATATGGCAGTAGAAAATCTTGGCGGCGGTCAGGAGATGACGGCGAAAATACGATATGGCAGTAAGGAATATGCCTGTCATGCGGAGTACATTGATGAGGATGTGCTACGCTGCCATTTCCCTGAAAAGGTCAGGGCAGCGACGCCGGGACAGGCAATCGTATTTTACCGTGGAAATGATGTCCTTGGTGGAGGAACCATCATACGAAATTAGCGGAAAATTGCTTTTCTCAATAAATTAAATTCAAATTTAATAAACAGTTCTATCGGTATGGGCTGGGAATAAATTTTAGATGAAAAATAATTAAATTCATATTCTACACATATTTTGGCAGCATTTGCCAATCCTAACAGCAGGAGATGCGAGGTGTGAAAAATATGAGTGATATCTCATTTTTCAACCAACAATCTGAGTCTTGGAAATGGAGGATCAGTATGAACGAAGATACCGTAAAATTATTAAAGGAATGTAATTCCGGCTGTAAGATGGCGATGAACAGCATTGACCAGATCCAGCAATACGTAAAGGATGAGAAGCTGCAGAAATTGCTGGACCATTATAAGGATCTGCATGCCGACCTGAAAGAAAAATCAGGAACCATGCTGAAGGAAGCGGGGGAGAATGACGAGAAGCCGACCATGATGGCATCAGCATTTGCCTGGATGAGTACCGAAGTAAAGATGGCATTGGAGAGGAACCATACGCAGATCGCCAAGATTATGATGGATGGCTGCAACATGGGGATCCAGTCCATCGGGGAATACCGCAGTAAGTTCAGCGGTGCGTCAAAGGAGGCATCTGATCTTGCCGGTGACTTGATCCATCTGGAAGAGGATTTCAGCAAAAGTATGGAAAAATATCTATAGATGTGGTATGGTAAAAGGGATTTCTGTAGGGAAGCGGACGGAAATCCCTTTTTAAATATGACAGGCCTCAAGAGAATCATACTTTGTCGTGAGGTTTTGATTCATATAACAGTCGTAGCAGGGAGGATGACAATGGCAATCGAGAATGTCAGGGAGTATTTTAAACAGTATGGGATGGAGGACAGGATACGGGAGTTTGAAGTGTCCAGCGCGACAGTGGCGCTTGCGGCGGAGGCGCTGCATTGTGAGGAAAGCCGGATCGCGAAGACGCTGTCCTTTCATCTGGGGGATCAGGTGATCCTGGTCGTGACCGCAGGGGATATGAAGATTGACAATCCGAAGTATAAGGCAAAGTTTGGCGCAAAGGCGAAGATGCTTGCTTTTGAGGAAGCTGAGCTGCTGACCGGTCATGCGGTGGGCGGAGTATGCCCGTTTGCGGTAAAAGAGGGCGTAAAGACGTATCTGGACGTCTCGCTCAAGCGTTTTGAGACGGTATTTCCGGCATGCGGAAGCGCCAACAGCGCGATCGAGCTTACGCCTGAGGAGCTGGAACGCTATTCCGGATGTGTGGAGTGGGTGGATGTTTGTAAATGAGAGGCAGGTAGTACGTCCGGACAATGTTTTGACGGGACGGCTCAAAACAGAACAGATGTCAGGAATGGGCATTGTAAACCAGCTTTGGCTGGTTTTTTGATTGGGTTTTATTTTTGTGGAAAATGGCATAAGGTGCAAATAATCAAAAAACATTGAAAAAGGTGAAGGTAATTGAGATAAAAACATTAAAAAGGTGCAAGAAATATGAAAAAAATATGCGAAAAAGGTGCATATAATGCGAGAAAAATATGTGAAAAAGGTGCGAATAATTAAAAAATAGCTTGATAAATCAAGTGAAATGTGGCATGCTATCAATAGAGTATCTATTTGAGCCGCCAAAGGCGGCATGAGGGGATTTTTATGGAACGATTTGCAACACAAAAACTGATTGATTGGAATATTAACAAACGTAAAAAGCCTTTGATCGTATGGGGCGCAAGGCAGGTTGGCAAGACCTTTCTTGTCAAAAATATTTTCGCTGAAACCTTCTATAAGGATCGGTATATCTATATTGACTGCAAAATTGAGGACGAAATCAGGGACTTTTGTTTAAAGACGGCAAATGCCGAAAAGATCATTGAGTACATTTCCCTGCGGAAAGGGAAGCAGATAAGCGAAAATACGCTATTGATCTTTGATGAGGTACAGGAATGTCCTAATATCATATCGTCGCTTAAATATTTTTGTCAGGATTTCAGACAGATTCCCGTGATTGCTACCGGTTCCATGGTGCGTATCAAGCTCCAAAGAGAAACACATAAGCGGGGGACGGCGGATAATGATAAGTTCCTTTTTCCGGTAGGAAAGATCAACCAGATCACTGTGTATCCAATGTCCTTTGATGAGTTTTTGATGAACAGCAATCAGGCGCTTTATGAAACGGTGAAAAAGGCATATGAAAGCGGGAAGCCTCTTGATGCGTCGATCCACGGGCTGGCAATGGAACAGGTATATAAATATCTGCTTGTAGGCGGTATGCCGGAAGCGGTAGATACCTATATTGACAGCGGCAGTCTTTTTGAGGCACGGGAGATCCTGAAGGCTTTATATGACAATTATCTTTCCGATATGGAATTGTATCAGGCAAGCCATGAAGCGATCCTGCGTTCGCGTGCGTTGTTTTCCAATATTTATAAGGAACTGAATAAAGAGTCCAAAAATTTCTCGCCCGGACTGATTGAAGAAAAGAGTAAAACCAGAGATTTTGCCACATCTATTCAATGGCTTACAATGGCACATATCGTTAATCAGTCATTTCAGTTAAAAGAGCACATTACGATGCCGCTGATGCCTGATAATGAGAGTAATTTCCGACTGTTTCTGGGAGATATCGGCATGTTCTCTTATCAGAGCGGAATCAATGCCGCTTCGTTTATATCAAGCGAAAGGGAAAATACTCTGTCAGGCATTTTCTTTGAGAATTTTGCCGCAGAAGAATTGATTGCAAAAGGTCATAAGCTGTTTTACTGGAGAGGGAAAGCCAGTGCTGAACTTGAATTTATCGTCGAATCGGACAACAAACTATATCCGATAGATGTAAAAAAGGGAAGAGGCGCGCTTAATTCTCTTGAAAAGTTTTCTCAGCATAATAAATTTGAGTATGCCTTAAAAGTTTCTAAAAACAATTACGGTTATAATACGGAACAAAAGCTGTTGACTGTGCCGTTTTACTTTTTTCCGTTTGTGGCAAAAGATCTTGCAGACGGACAAATGAAAATCTAAACCGTGAATTTGACCATTCAATTCCGAGTAACAATAAATATTTATCGAAAAACAATAAAAAATTATTGACATTCAAAAATATAGATGCTATTATAATAACCAGTTCTTATAATAACCGATTTTTAAATAATTGGTTGTTATGATGGCTGGTTATTATGATATCAGAAGCAGGATATTAAAATCTTTAGACAGGGGCAGGGACAGATTATGAAAAAGGATACATATCTGGTCATAGCAAAATGTTTGTTGAACGTCATGTTTTATTGCGGGATTCCGGTGACGGCATCAGTACCGTTTTTTTTAAAATGGTATGGGAGGATCAACAGCTATTATAAGGATTATTACCTGATTCAGACGGCATTGTTCTTGATTTCAGGGGTATTTGCATGTCTGATCGTTTCTGAGCTGCGCAGAATGATCCGTTCCGTGGAACAGGAGGACTGTTTTGTAATGGAGAATGTTACAAGTCTGAAACGAATGGGCAATTACAGTTTTATCATTGCGGTGGTTACGTCAGTTCGCTTATGTCTCTATTCAACACCGGGCGTATTTGTTGTCATCCTTGTTTTCGTGATCGCGGGATTATTCTCCAAAGTGCTTGCAGGGGTATTTGAACAGGCGGTTAATTATAAACAGGAAAATGATCTGACGATATAAAAGATCTGCGGTATGTATTGCCATTGTCATTCATTATTGGATAACCGGTTTAACAATATAAGCTGTCTGCGGTTGTAATTTAGATGTTTTGAGTGGTGGAAGATGAGGAAAGTTGACATAAATTAGAATTTCAAATAATACAGTTGACATAAAATTAAACTTATAGTTAATAAAAAAAGGGTTTAAGAAGATAGAATAATTATAGAAAATTAGTGCAGAAAACGGTAAATTCACAAAAATTTTATTTAATCTAATTTATATAATTTTTAAATTACAATGAATAAAAGGATTTTTGGAAAGTAAAATAAATTAAAAAGTCAAAAAATGCTGATAAAAAAGAATTTGTCGGGTTGCCAATTTTATATTATATTTTTAAGAGTTTAAAAGTTATAAATTAATGTCAATTTGAATGTATAAAATTTTGGAAATAATTCTCTTTAAAATGTTCATTTTGGAAGAAAAAAATATTGATATATAAAATGTATAACAAAGATATAAAATCTAAATTTAACTTACTCCAAAACTGTTTTACGGGATTCTTAAAAAGAATATTATGCATGTTCATAAAAAAGATTTTTCTACCGGAGCAAAAAAACGGTAAAAATGAAAATTCGGTTGTTTTTAATAAGATTTAGTTGACATAATCTAAATCCAACGAAGAAAGTTGTTTACATAAAATAAAAATACCAATACCAAGATACAAGATAAAAGATATAAGATATAAGATACAAGATATAAGATACAAGATATAAGATATAAGATACCAAGGTACTTGATATTTATGAAATATTGTGGAAAAGGGAGCAGAGAAAGGGACGGGATGCGTAATGGCAATTATGATTAATCTGGATGTTGTGATGGCGAAACGAAAGATTGGTTTGGTGGAACTGGCGGGGAAGGTAGATCTCACCCCGGCGAATCTTTCCATATTAAAGAACAATAAGGCAAAGGCTGTCCGTTTTTCGACCTTAAATGAGATCTGTAAGGTTCTTGAATGTCAGCCGGGGGATATCTTGGAGTATATACAGGAGCCGGAAGGCGCGGAGGAAAGAGAAGCTGCGGCTGCGGAAGAGACGGTGGACGCGGCAAAGACAGCGGAGGAACGAGTGCCTGAAGAAGCGCGGATCAGCTCAGCGCTTCCTTAAAAGCTTCGGTAGATGCGCACGGGTTGCAGTGGAATTATGGAAAGGACGGTAACAGAACATGGATATGGATCAGGTAATGAACAAATTAGATGAGTTAAAGCAGAATGGGGCGGAAACGGAAGAATATGAAAAGGTTTTGCAGAAGTGTGAGCCATATCGGGTGGAGCTTCCGCCGCTCTCACAAAAGATCAGGGACAATTATTCGTTTTTTGGATTGTCCGGCGCCATTTATGCGGTATTTTATACCTTCTGTCTGTATAGGAACCCTTCCGGAATTACTGCGCCTCTGTGTGCCTTAGGGACGTTATGCTATTTTTTCCTGTGTCTTAGGAAGCTGGAGATCAAAATGGGGAAGAAATGCCTATTTTATGCGGGAAGTATCGTGCTTTTGGGAGTCAATCTTTGTCTGACGGATGACAGTTTTCTTATTTTTTGTGATTATTTCGGTATTTTCCTGCTGCTGCTCAGCGGTTTGCTGCATCTTTTTTATGAAGATAGGGAATGGGGACTGATGGAATACCTGAGTGCCATCGTCCAGACGGCATTTGGCGCTTTAGATCATATTGGGCGCCCTTTTGAAGATAGAAAGGTCTGGAAGAGCCGGAAAAAGGAGGAGAAAAATGAGGAGAAAAAGGATAAATCTGCCTTGAAGTATGTTTTTTTGGGAATTCTGATCGGACTTCCGCTTCTGGTGATCGTTATGCTGCTGCTTGCCAGTGCGGATTCGGTGTTTGGACATCTGCTGGAAGTATTTAGTGTATTTAATGTACTTAAGAGGCTGTTTAGGATCGGAAATGCGGTAGATACCTTCTTCAGAATATTCAATATTTGTTTGATGATGGCGGCTGTCTATCTGCTGTCTTATGGTCTGCTGGTAAAGCTGGGCAGCAAGTCCGTCAAGATTTCTTCCGGGAAACGCCATACCGGGGAGCCGGTGATCGCCATTACGGTCAATGCCATGCTTGGGGTGGTGTATCTGCTCTTTTCCGTGATCCAGATATTGTACCTCTTTATGGGCAGGCTTTCGCTTCCGGAGGGAACTACCTATGCGGAATACGCAAGGCAGGGATTTTTCCAGCTGCTTCTGGTATGTATTATCAACATGACGCTGGTGCTGTTCTGTCTGTATAAATTCCGGGAAAGCAGGGTGTTAAAGGGAATGCTGGCGCTGATCAGCGGATGCACTTATATTATGATTGCTTCCAGTGCGTTAAGGATGTATATGTATGTGGAGACGTATGATCTGTCATATTTACGGGTGCTGGTATTCTGGGGATTGGGACTGATCTTTCTGATGATGAGCGGGATCATGATCTTTATCTTCAACGGGAAGTTTCCTTTATTTAAGTATTGTATGGTCGTGGTAACGATTCTTTATCTTGGATTGGCGTATGCCAGACCGGATTATTTGATTGCTTCCTATAATCTGAATGAACAGCATATTCATGGAAATGTGGATTGGCATTATCTCAGCAGGCTGTCAGCGGATGCCGTACCGGTTATTGCAGAGGCTTTGGAGCGTGGGGAAGGCGATGAGTTTGCAGACGATCCGGAAAACTTAATATTTTTTAGGCTTGATATGAATGTTAGGGGTTATACAGACGGTCTGCGAGGGTTCAATTTCTCCAGATATTATGGGTCAGTATCCCTACGCCGCCTGAGATAGCAGATATAATCATTGTTTTTAGGACAGGATCTTCAGCATCTCCTGTGCCCTGTGCATGAGGAGGTGCTGTTTTTTTACTTTCTCATAACCGTTTTGGGCGATCTGCAGACGTTCCTCTTCATGTGCCAGATAATAGCCGATCTTTTCCAGAAGGTCAGGAATGCTTTCATATAATACGATATCTTCTCCGGGGGTAAAATATTCCGGTATCTCCGCCTGATAATTGGAAAGGACGAATCCACCGGCCGCCATGATATCAAAGATACGCTGCGGTAGACCGGATCTGATGGTACGTGCGGTCATATTCAGGTTGATCTTGCTGCATTTGAATATCCGGGGCATCATCGTAAAGGATTTGGCAATGCCGCGGTTGTTGATATCCGGAAACATGGAGGTGTCTTCCGTTGTATAGAGATCCATCCGGTACTGCCGGCTGATTGCCTGCAGCGTGCGGATCCGGTCTCTCTGCGTGCATTTAAACCCGAGATACTGATCGGTGATGATGCTGCGGATATCCTCATGATAATCAGGCAGAACGGACCATGCCGCGCATCTTTTAAATTCTTCCGCCCAGTCGTCGCTGAATGCGTCTCTGATCAGGTTGTATCCATAGACATTTAACTGCGCTTCGATCAGACCGTCTACATAGCCGCGCATCCGTTCCGGAAGACCGTCTGCAAGTCTGTCATAAATGCAGTATTCGCTATGAAAAGATCCCACAAAGGAAATATCACAGTCGTACATGGCGTGATCCTCTTCGGAGATGGAAATGCCGTCATAAAAATCCATATCGGCGCCAAGCGGCAGATAATGGACGCGATCGGGAGCAAGAGCGGCATATTCCTGATACAGACACCGGTCAAATATAAATGCATGGCAGCAGGGGGCGTTTAACGCTTTGGAAGAAAGAGTTATGGAGGGGCTGTCTACCGTATGTGAAAGATAGGGTATCCGAAAGATCCGGCATACCTTTGCAATCAGCGGTATAAAATTGATCGTAAACACACAGTCTGCTTTCGGTGTTGATTGGATATAGCCGGAAAATGCGGACAGATAGTCGGTGTCAAGATCTTTGCTCGACATAGGCCTGTCAAAAACCATGACATTGTGCCCAAGCTGTTCAAAGGCGCGTGTCATACCGGGCTCGCATATGCTGTTCCAGTAGCAGAAGATGATGTTCATCGGATGATTCCCCTAGGTATTCTTCATTTTATATAATAGTTTTTATTGTCGGAAGCAGATATTATATCTGCAGATACTTTACCATAAAAAAAACCAAAAATAAACCTCCGAAATGAATTTTTCAGGAAATATGGGCATTTTCGGGGGTATGTTTTTGAGCTTTTTTATGATATAATATATCCGGAGTGTGGGATTCTAATTGGGTAGTTATATAGGGAGCTAAGAAAGAATGCAGCTGGAACAGCAGAATATCCTGTTCTTCACAAGAACAATGGAAGTGGGCGGAACAGAACAAATCGTTCTCCAGCTTTGCAGGATATTTCAGGATAAAGTAAATAAGATCGTGGTCTGCTCCTGCGGGGGAAGTTATACAGCCAGGCTGGAGGAAATGCATATCAGGCATTATACCCTGCCGGATATTACAAAGCGGACTCCGGGGATGATATATAAGACTTATACTGCGCTGAAAAAGATTATTGAAGAAGAAGAGATAACAGTGGTGCATACCCATCATAGGATGGCGGCGTTCTATGCGCGGATACTGCAGCGAAGATACCGTTATATTCATATTGTTACAGTTCATAATATTTTTGATAATAGAAGATTGCTGACCAGGATGGCTTACAAGAGGGCTAATATTATTGCGTGTGGAAATGCGGTAAAAGATAATCTGAAACAATATTTTGGTGTTCCTGAAAATGCTATCCACGTAATCTGTAATTCAGTGGAAGAATACAAAATAACAGATGAAAGTGATGGGAAAACAGTTGATTTTGGGACTGACAAGGCATTGAAAGACAGTATCGCAGACATGACTGATACTGAAATACATGAGCTAAAAGATGATATATATGAAAAAATGCAGAGATGGAAAGAGAAAGGGTATTTTTTAGTTGGCAATATAGCCAGATTAGAAAAGCAGAAGGGGATAGAGTATTTTATACGTTCGTTTCCTATCGCGGGGAAACGCTGCAATAAGCTGAAATATATTATTATTGGCGACGGATCGGAGCGGGAGGCATTAGAAAGCCTTGCCATGAAGATGGGAGGCACCGCATCAGAAAACGACATTATATTTTTAGGAAGGCGTGATGACGTAGGTAATCTTATGATATGCATGGATCTAATCGTGCTTTCGTCGCTTTGGGAGGGGCGTCCGCTGGTTCCGATTGAGGCGTTTGCGGCGGGGAAAACAATCGTTGCATCGAATATTGAAGGCATCAGGGAGATTGTGGCAGATCAGAAGAATGGTGTTCTGGTACCGCCTGCAGATGCAGCGGCGCTTGCAGAGGGGATTACAAGGCTGCTGACGGATCAGGACAAAAGGAAGCGATTGGAAGAGAACGCTTATCATACGTATTGCGAGGAATATTCCTATGCAGTCTTTGTACGGCAGACGCTGGATTATTATTGCGGACTATGACAAAATGGAGCATGGCATCTGATTGGCGTTGCGGAAAGATAGACGGGATAATGCAGGAAAGGAGAGGAAGGGGAAATGAATCAAAAGATACTGATGGTTTCATCGATTCCTTTCTGGCCTTTGGATGAGGGGAATAAGACCCGGATATATCATTTGATCAATAATTTGAAAAAATGCGGATATGTATTAGATTATATGTTTTATGACGAAAATGGTTCTAAAGATATTGTTAAAATGCAGGAACTGATTGGAAAGGATCATTTTATTCATCTGATAAAGCAGGAAAAATCGCGGCGGGAGAATTACCTGGATCGGTTTTGGCGATTTGCGGATATGTCTAAGTCTAAATTGGAGTCCTATGTTTTGACAGACGGGTTTTTCACTAAGGAATTGGGAAGGGCAGTCAAAGAAGCGGTAGCTGCAAAGCAATATGACATCGTATGGTTTGAATATTATTTTTATTCAAAAGCCTTGGACTTAATAAGTGATAAGTGTTTCAAAGTGATAGATACGCATGATGTTTTTGCATATAGAGATAAGAAATCCCCTAAGAGGATGCGGACAAAATATAGTGAGTCGCTGACTTATTTGGGAGAAAGAAAAGTGTTAAGACGCGCAGATCTTGTTTTGGCGATTCAGGAACAGGAGGAAACATATTTTTCAAGGCTGTTGAAAGGGACCAATACAAAGACGCTTACAATAGGTGATTTTACCTGTGAGAATCATGAAGAGGGAGCCTTGGTTCGGAACAGGGATTTTTGTTTTATCGGTAGTGACAATGAGATTAATGTATCCTCTGTTACATGGTTTATTAAGGAAGTCTATCCGTGGGTAAAAGAGCGGATGCCGGATGCAAGGCTGATATTGGCAGGGCGGATTTGCCAGAAAATAGACTGCTCTGATGAAGTTATTAAAAAGGGAGTTGTTGAGGATTTAGCCGCGATATATCATAATGTACGGGTTGTAATCAATCCCACCTTGATGGGGACAGGCCTTAATATTAAGGCGATAGAGGCTGTTTCTTATAAAAAACCCATGGTATGTACGAGCAGCGGAGCGCGCGGCTTTTCTCCGGATGAAAAATTATTTGAGGTAGCGGATGCTCCGCAGGCATTCGCGCAGAAACTGGTTGAGCTGCTGGCTGATGATTCCAGATGTATGCAATTAATAAACAATTGCAGGCGGTTTGAAGAAAGATATAGGAGTGACAATCTAAAAAGACTGAAAATGATAGGGGAATTGTATTCGGAAAAGCGGAGAGGCTAAGGCGGTTGTTGATGAATGGCGATCTGATAAGCATAATAGTGCCTGTATATAATGTCGAGCGGTATTTAGAGCAGTGTATTAATAGCATTATATGTCAGACATATCCATATCTTGAGATTATACTGGTAAATGACGGTTCTACAGATCATTCAGAGAAGATCATAGAGAGTTTCAGACAAAAAGACAGCCGTATCAGGTATATTGTTCAAAGCAATCAAGGACTGTCCTCGGCGCGTAATTTGGGGAAAAACATTGCAAAAGGCAGCTATATTGCATTTGTAGATGCGGATGATTATATCGCGGATGATTATGTTGAGAGCCTTTATCATCTGCTCTGTCAGGGGGATGCCGAACTGGCGGTATGTGGCTATTATGAGACTACGGAAGAGGGAGAGATCACAGGAGGAAGTAACGTACCGGCTCACACTGTTCTTTTGGATGAGGAGGGCTTTTGGAAATTATGCCATGAAGATCAAGGAATATATTGTATGGTTGCGTGGAATAAGATGTACAAAAGATCAATATTTGAATCGATAGAGTACCCGGTCGGGAAAATCCACGAGGATGAATTTGTCTTACATGAAATTGTGTCGGCGGCGACGGTGATTGCGGCTATGGGAGAAAGAAAATATTATTACCGGCAACGTGCCGGAAGTATCCTGGAACAGGAAGATATACTGCAAAGATTCGATTTGATAGAGGCATTTTCGATTCGCCTGGAATATTTTTTGGAACGGAAACAATATATCTTTGCAGAGTTTATGTTTGAAAAGATTTTGTATTATCTGTATGATATGTTGGACGGTCAGAAGGATAGGCAGTTTTACAGGAAGCTTGACGAGGTGACTGCAAAAATAAAAGCCACGATCCTTCACATGGGGAGAGGCAGAATTCCCTTTAAACTGAGGCAAAAACTATTTATCTTTTGGTTGACGGGCATAAGATATTATAGAGTGCGCGCTATATGGCGCAGTCTAAGGCGGCATGGGGATTAGGGCGAAAAGCAGCTGCCGGAGTATGGGGTTAAAATAATGGGAGAATTGGTCAGTATCATAGTGCCGATATATAATACGGAAAAGTATCTGGATCAGTGTATTGCGAGTATTTTGCAGCAGACATATGACAATCTTGAGATCATATTAGTAAATGACGGATCTACGGATGGAAGCAGAAAAATAGCGGAAAAGTACCGGGAGTCAGATTCGCGGATTATATTGATTAATCAGGAGCAGGGCGGCGCAGCCAATGCCAGAAATAGCGGATTAAAAATTTCCAAAGGAAAGTTTATCATGTTTGTAGATTCGGATGATTATATTCGTCCTGATATGGTTCAGTATTTATTGGATCGCGTACATGCCGGCAATGCGCAGATAGCTGTCTGCGGTTATAGCATGGTCGATGAAGAGGGTGGGCTGCTTGGCGACTGTGTAAACTTTCCGGATATAGAAAGTATTTCTGGAAATGCGCTGTGGGATTTGTATGATGAGCGTCTGCGGGTTTATTTCATAGTATTATGGAATAAAATATTCCAAAGAAAATTTTTGGAGGATATTACATTCAGGGATGGAAAGCATTTTGAGGATGAATTCTTTTTTAACGACATCATGCATAAGAGCCCACGGTTTGCATGTGCGCCGGAAATAAAATATTATTACCGCCAGAGAAAAAACAGTCTGATGGAACAGAGAAATGTTATCTATGATCCGGATTTTGTGGAGGCGTTTATTCTTCGGCTGGAATATTTATATCAATTAAAAATATATCAGGCGGCCAATCATACATTTAGAGATGCGACGGATGTTTTCTTCGAATGCTGCGACAGCGTTAACAAAATTGGAAAGAATTCTGCTTTTGCGAAAAAGATGCAGGAGCAGGAGCGGCAGCTTAGGCGGATTGCGGCTGCCTATATCAAAAGACCGATTCCTATTATTTTTAGGATTAAAGTAGCAGCATTTCTGCTTGGAAAAAATGTTTACCGCAGTTTGCGCGATTTCTACAGGAAAAAATAATCATATAAGGCAGGGAAAGGAACAGCATGCGGATCAGTATTATTATTCCCGTTTATAATGTTAAGAAATATCTTCCTCAGTGCCTTAACAGCATTCTTGCACAAAGCAGGAAAGTCGAAGAGATCATATTGATTGATGACGGTTCTACAGATGGAAGCGCAAAAATCTGTGATGAATATGCGGCGAGGCATGCTGCGGTTACGGTGATTCACCAAAACAATCAAGGCGTGGCGGCAGCAAGGAATGCCGGACTTCAAAAATGTTCCGGTGATTATATTGCGATCTTGGATGCGGATGACGCAATTGCGCCTGATTATATAGCCATATATTGCAGTCATGTGCAAAAAACGGGATGCGACACATGCAAAGGCACATACCGCAGGATGAAGCAGACAGGGAAATTATTGCCGCCATATCATATTGAGCCGGACGTTTATCGGATGGACTGCATCTATACAGAACTGATTCCGCGTATAATGGGAAGCATGCCTGATAAAAAGGATTCTATTCCTATGGGAGTATGGGGAACATTGTATGATGCCGGGATTATTAGGGAGCATCAATTGGTTTTCCCGTCAGAGCGGAAATTTTACTCGGAGGACATGGCATTTAATATATCATATTTGATGTATGCAAAGCACGTAGAAGTAATAGATTATTCCGGTTATTATTATCGCATCACGGACGGTTCGTTAACAAATCGGTATGAGGAAGAACGCTTTGAGCGATGTATGTATATGTACCGGTGGGAGAAAGAAGTGACTGCGCGGCTTGGGATATACGAATTGTGCCAATATCGTCTGACACGCCAGATGTTTAATCATATGCGCAGCGTGTTTCATCAGTATAAGCGGTGTATCTGCGGGCTTACGCTGAAAGAAAGCAGGCGCGAGCTATACCGGATATGCAGCGATCCAAGGCTGCAGGAGATGATCGCGCAGTATCCGGTGCATAAGATGCGGTTTCCCCAGCGGGTTTTTGTTTATCTGATAAAGTATAGAGCTATTTGGGTAATTCAGCTTATTTATAATATAGCGGGTTCCAACTGAAAAGAAGAGGAATGAGAAATGCATAATGGATGGGACTTTTAGAGTTGCTGCCAGATGTCTTTAAAAAAGACCGGTATGCTGAGTAAACATTATGATATTAATGCACTTATGCTTTGGGGGGAATAGAGATGAAACAGAGAAAACCTAATCAGATAACGCTGGATTTGACTGACAGATGTCAGCTGAAATGTACTACATGCACTAAATGGAAAGCGGCATCAGATGCTCTGGCGCAGGAGGAGCTGACTACAGAGGAGTGGAAAAAGGTGATTCTTAACCTGCGTCATTGGCTGGGAAAGGGGACAAACATATGGTTTTCCGGCGGGGAACCCTTTTTAAGAAAGGATATTTTTGAACTGGCATCATATGCCGCGTCGCTGGGATTACGTGTTTCATCTATGACGAACGCTTATTCAATAGGGCATCTTCATGAAGAAATTATGGATTCCTCTATAGAAGAGCTTAGCATTTCCCTGAATGCGATTAACGATCCTAAAATCCATGATTGGTCAAGAGGCAGGGAGGGTGCATATGAGAAGACAGTGGAGTCACTATTGGAACTGACCAGACTAAGAGATGAAAAAGGCATAAAAAAGCTTGTTATCATTGCGGCAATTATGCTTCCTGAAAATTTAGAGGAAATGATACCGCTTGCAGAGTATGTGAAGGAGCATCATATCAGCGGCATTTCCTACCAGCTGTTGGATGACAGCGCAATTTTCCGTTCATACCGCGAAGTAAAAGGTATTGATACCGATCATTATATATTACCGCAGGAGTTAAGGCAGAAATATCGTGATATGTCCCAAAGGGGAACAGAGGTTATCAATCAGCTGATTGAGCTGAAAAAAAGGGGTTATGTCATTTATAATTCCTATGAACAACTGGAAGCAATGAAGCTGCAGTTAAAGAATCCGGATGAACTTATTGCAAGGATACGATGCGATATCGCTTCTGCCGGTATCGGCATAGATCCCTATGGAGATGTAAGATTGTGCCTTAGCATGCACCCGGTTGGCAATGTCCGGGAGAGTAGTCTTGAAGAACTTTGGGAAAATACAAAAGCTTGGGAATGTCGTGAAAGGACGCGGACATGCAATATGTGCTGCAGAATCCTAAACTGCAATTTTGATCGTGCGAAAAAGAATATCTTTCAAAAAGGCATCCATAAAACAGTCAGGCTTTTAAAAGGCTACAGGTAAATGGCGGTGGAAAGGATAAAACAGCCCTTGGAAAAAGATTTAAAGCTTTTTTGGAAATTATTGCAAAAATTGAATTATGTACTCGATCGGAAAAGAAAACGGATGGCCGGCGGAGTTTTCGTTTTGATTTTTATTGGCGCCCTTATGGAAACATTAGGCGTTTCCATTATACTGCCGTTTATTCAGATGCTTACGGATTCGGAAGCATTGATGAAAGAGCCATATATAATATTTTTATCCGGCGCTTTTAAGTTGGAAACGGAGGATTCCATCATAATCATGCTGGGGTCTGCCATTATACTTTTATATCTTCTGAAAAATATTTTTTTAAGCTTTTCCGGTTATATTCAGGTAAGATTCAGAACGGGAATGGGAAAAGAACTGCAGCGCCGGATGATGAGTTCTTATATGAAACAGCCCTATTCGTTCTTTCTGGATACCAGCAGCGGAAACATTGTCCATGGCATTATGGGGGATGTCCCCAAAGTGCAAAATTTTGTGGAAAATCTGATGACCGTCTTATCGGAAACGCTTGTGGTTTTTTTAATTATTTCTTATCTTTTTAGAAGAGATAAATTAATGACAATCGGAATCATAGCAGTTGCTTTACTAACATTCCTGATCATGGCGCTGGGACTAAAAAAAAGACTGCACAGATTAGGAGAGCAGGATTATCACGCCTCTACAAAGATTGATAATGATACGTTGGAAATTGTGAGGGGAATTAAGGATATCATCATCAGGAGCAAACAGGATGTTTTTCTGGAAAAATTCGATGAACACATAGAAAATAAAAGAAAGATACATTCTTATTATCAATTTTTATTTGTGCTTCCGAGGCGCTGCATAGAGGCGGTCTGTATCTGCGGCATTATGGCGGTTGTCATGGTGAGGATTTATCAGGGGATAGATAAAAGTACATTTGTGCCGGGTTTAGCAGTATTTGCTGTTGCCGCCTTTCGTATCCTACCCTCTTTGTCAAGAATCATTAATGGGTTTAATGATATGATGTTCAATCAATATGCAATAGATAATGTTTACGATAATATAAAGAAAGCAAAGGAATGCGAGAGCGAATCCCAAGGTTTGAGAAGCACTGTAGAAGAAGCCGGAACATACGTCTTTCAGGATTCAATCTGTGTAAAAGGAATATATTGGAATTATGAGGGAACGGAAAATGAAATTTTATGCAACCTGAATATGGTGATCCGTAAGGGAGAGTCCGTTGGCATCATCGGCAAATCAGGCGCCGGAAAGACCACGCTTGCAGATATTTTTTTGGGATTATTCAAGCCTGTCAAAGGGACGGTAGAGATTGATGGCAATGATATTTTCGATATGCCGGAATTTAGGCGCAGAATGATAGGCTATGTTCCACAGAATGTTTTTCTGCGGGATCATACGATTCGGGAAAATGTGGCGTTTGGAGAGGAAGAGATTGAAGACGAACGTGTCTGGAAGGCGCTGGAAAGCGCGAGCCTGTCACAATTTGTCAAAGAATTGCCGGAGGGACTTGACACGATAGTGGGGGAAAATGGTATAAAGCTTTCCGGGGGACAGAAACAAAGGATAGCAATTGCCCGCGCATTATATTTTGAGCCTGCGATCCTGGTTCTGGATGAGGCGACCTCTTCCCTGGATAATGAGACTGAGCAGGCTGTTATGGAGGCGATTGAAGCGCTGCAGGGTACGATAACGATGATTATTATTGCCCATAGGCTGACAACGATACGAAAGTGTGATCGTATATATGAGATCAGGGATCAGCAGGCTTTTGAGGTATCAGCGGATGAGCTATAAAGAACTTTGATTTGACATTTTGGTTATTTAGGTATAAAATTGCAAATGATTTGCAAATGCAAATTGTTTGCAATTTTTATTTTGTGGTGGCGTTAGGTTGAAAAATAAGCTTGAAAGCTTATTTTTCAACCGCAAATTTGTGCCTGTGGCCCAAATTCGCAGGTTGCGGAAAGGCATGGTTATTAGATTGAAAAATAAGATTTATATCTTATTTTTCAATCAGCAATTTGAGTCAGAGCCTCAAATTGCTTTGATCGCAGATGAGAAACCGCTTATGCGGATTTCTCATCGCGTGTCATCGCAGTAAAGCTGCTCTGACATGGAGGATTAGTGTGAAAGAATATGTTGAAATGACACAGAAGCAGTACCGGACAAAATGGAAAGACAGTATTACAGATTATCTGGAAAGACATGCGGATCAGTGTTTTTCGGCAGCGGATATTTATGCGGATCTGAAGGAGAAGGAAGCTTCTATTAATCTGACGACGGTATATCGTAATCTGGAAAAGCTGACAGAGAGCGGGAAGCTGATGAAATATAAGACGGCGGGCGAAGATGCGTACCGCTATCAGTATGTGGAACCTTATGGGAACTGTCAGGAACATATTCATATGCAGTGCAGGGGATGCGGAAAACTGTTTCATCTGGAATGTTCCTTTATGAAAGAGCTTACAGGACATCTTCTGGAGCATCATGGTTTTATGCTGGAAGGGCAGGGGTCCATGCTGAGCGGATTGTGCGGGATGTGTAAGAAGAATTTAATTTTAAAAGGTTGGAAAGAACAGGAAAAATAAGATGCTGAAAAATTTTTGCAGAAAGCTGAAAAGTGGGAAGATTTGGTGCGGCATATTCAGAAAGGAAACCGCAATTGTCTGCACAATGATGATGATGCTTGTGATATTATTTTCCGGATGCACGTCAGGAGGCGGTCCGGCGGTCACGGAAGGCGGAAAGATACAGATTCTTTGCACGTCGTTTCCTCTTTATGACTGGACGCGGCAGATCACGGCGGGATGTGAAGAACATATAGAAGTTTCACTGCTGATGGATCAGGGTACGGATCCTCATAATTATCAGCCGACCACGGAGGATATCGTCCGTATCAGCGAGGCGGATATTATCGTTTGTGTAGGCGGTGAATCCGATCGGTGGATGGAGGACGTTATGACATCCGTTCCGAAGGAGCGGAGGGATGCGCAGCGGTATATCGCACTGATGGAGGTATTGGAATCCTCCCTGAGAGAGGAAGAATATGTAGAAGGGATGCAGGAGGACACTGACGGGCAGCCCTATGGAGAGTATGACGGCGGAGAAACCCATCGGGGGGACGATGCGGAAGAAAAAGCTATGGACGTTACGGAATATGATGAGCATATCTGGCTGTCCGTGAGAAATGCTTCTGTCTGCGTGCAGGCGATAGCAGCCGCTGTGATGGATCAGAATCCGGATCAGGATGACAATCAGACAATGGCGGAAAATACGTCAGGGTATCTTGCGAAGCTGGAAGAGCTGGATGGACAGTATGAATCGATGGTATCGGAAGCGCCTTTGGGCAGGGTGTTGTTTGCGGACAGGTTTCCTTTCCTTTATCTGATGAAAGATTACGGACTGGAATATGACGCGGCATTTCCGGGCTGCAGTACGGAAACGGAGGCAAGCTTTGAGACGGTGATCTTTCTGGCGGGCAGACTGGATGAATATGCTCTTCCGGCGGTGCTGGTGATGGAAGACGGGGATCAAAGGATCGCGGAGACGGTGATTGCCAATACGGCGGACAAAGATCAGGAGATCCTTGCCTTAGATTCCATGCAGTCGGTGACTGCCGCGGATATCGGGCAGGGGGTGACCTATCTGTCAATCATGCAGGAGAATCTTGCGGCGCTGCGGAAAGCGCTTGCTTGTGAATGATCATAGATGGATACGGAAAGCGCTTGCTTGTGAATGATCATAGATGGATACGGAAAGCACTTGCTTGCGAATGATCACAGACGGATACAGACAGCGCTTGCTTGTGAATGATTATCAATGGATACGGAAAGGCAGAGATTATGGCATATATTACATGTAAGGATATGACATTAGGATATCCGGACGGCGTCGTTGCGGAGCATATCAGCTTTGTGGTGCGTCAGGGGGATTATCTTTGCGTTGTCGGAGAAAACGGAGCCGGCAAAAGCACATTGATCAAGACGCTGCTTCATTTGCTCAGACCGATTTCCGGAGAGCTGATTATGGACGACGGTATTTTACCGCGGGAGATCGGATATCTTCCCCAGCAGACAGCGGTGCAGAGGGATTTTCCCGCATCGGTATGGGAGATCGTCTTATCCGGCACACTCACAAAATGCGGCAGGCGTCCCTGGTACGGAAGGGCGGAAAAAGAGCTTGCTTTAAAGAATCTGGAACGCATGGGCATGACGGGATTAAAAACGCGGTGTTACCGCAATCTTTCCGGCGGTCAGCAGCAGAGAGTGCTGTTGGCAAGGGCATTATGCGCGACTTCCAAGCTGCTGCTTTTGGATGAGCCGGTGACGGGACTGGATCCCAAAGCGGCTGAGGAATTTTACGAACTGCTGAAAAGCCTGAATCAGGAAGGGATAGCGATCATTATGGTCTCCCATGATATCCGCACAGCGGTTAGGCAGGCTTCCCATATCCTTCATATTGATAAGGAAAATTCGTTTTTTGGCACGCAGGAAGAATATCTTCAAAATATGAATGAAAACGCGCTGCATACAACAGCGCTGTATAGGACCGGCGATGATTCGGCGGACTGAAAGAAAGGCATGGTTACTGATTTATGGAAGAAATGATAGCACAGCTTCAATTATATCTGTCATACCCGTTTGTGCGCTATGTATTGATCGTGGGAACGCTGGTTGCATTGTGTTCTTCGATGCTTGGCGTGATTCTGGTTTTAAAGCGGTTTTCTTTTATCGGGGACGGACTTTCCCATGTGGCATTTGGTGCGATGGCGGTTGCCAGTGCGTTAAAGCTGGCGGATCAGACAGCATTTATCATGCCGGTCACGATCATTGCCGCGGTCCTTCTGCTGCGTACCGGACAAAATACGAAGATCAAGGGTGATGCGGCGGTTGCCATGCTGTCTGTGGGTTCCCTTGCGGTGGGTTATCTTGTCCTGCATAAATTTTCCGCTTCCACCAATGTATCCGGAGATGTATGCAGCACGCTGTTTGGTTCTACGGCGATCCTGAGCTTGACAGAAAAAGAGGTGTGGATGTGCGTGGCGCTTTCGGTACTGGTGATAGGAGTATATTGTCTTTTCTACAACAGGATCTTTACGGTTGCTTTTGATGAGAATTTTGCAAGGGCCACCGGAATCAATACCGGTGTTTATAATCTGCTGCTGGCGGTGATTACGGCGGTGGTGATCGTCATGGCGATGAATCTGGTGGGTTCGCTGCTGATCTCGGCGCTAATCATCTTTCCCGCGTTGTCAGCCATGCGTATTCTGGACAATTTCAAAGGTGTGATCATCTATTCGGCAGTTCTTTCCGTTGTATGTGCATTCAGCGGGATCATTCTGTCGATCCTGGGCTCCTCGCCCGTCGGCGCTACTATCGTGGCGGTTGATATCGTGGTTTTTCTTGTGCATTATCTGCTGGGATATTTCCTGCATAGGACATGATGCATATCCTAGTTTTTTTGGTTGGGTAGTTTTGGGTAAATTCAATTTAAGAAAAGTATTGACGTATGAAAATAATTCATATGTAGTGTTTTATTTAAGAGGAAGGTGAAATTTTACAATAACGCACAAAAAAAGAAAAATTTATCATTTTATTGATTATAATTAAAAATTGTATATAATTATTATTGTAAAAATTACAGAACAGGTGCGTTTTTTGATGTATGCTGAAAATTTTATAGAATTCAGACTGGAATTATAGATTTCTATCTGCGTCAGTACAAAACAAGGCACATTAGAACGGAGGAAAAATGTCAGAAAATATTGGGAAAACATCAGAACAGGAACGCATGGCGCAGGAAGCGAGGGAAAGGAGACGGAGAGAAATCATGGACAAGATCCATGCTCTGGAGCAGAAAAAGGGGGCATATCAGGGCTTAAAGGCACAGATATATTGCCAAAAAATAAAATTTGAGGAGATTATATCAAAGATTACTATTCTTGCATCAATGGAATTGGAGGCAGATAGGAACGTCTTTACCTGTACTACGGAAGATATGACGGCAGTGGGTGCGGCATATGCTCAGACTGCTATGAGGGAGAAAAACAGATGTTTTTCCACACTTGTCTCTGCTGCAGAAGCGCAGATCGGTCGGTTGGAAACCTGTATCTATGGTTTAGAAAAAGAAATTCGTGAACTGGAAGCGCAGTTATAAGAATTAGGGAAACGATGGATTAATCAACGCTTCCTTAGAAATGTCAGGAACAGATAGGGAGTATGGCAGAAGGTTATATTAAGAGAAGGGGAAAGAAATGGAAAAACTACAGATTGATGAATATGAGTATTTGAAGAATGAAGTAAACAGGATTCATGAGGAAAGCGGCATACTAATCCGGGAGTACATAGCGGAGATGGAAAGCATCTTACTTTCAAAGGATGTGTTTCACACGGAACAGGTTTCCAGAAAGCTGGAACAGGCGGTGGAAGTGCTTCAAAGCCGACTGCTTCCGGAATTGGAGAGTATCTTTAAAACTACCGGGCAGAAAATAGAGACATTGGGAGAACAGTTATCAGAGGTAGACGAGGAGGGGAGGCGAAGCGTACAGTGGGAGGAATAAAAATATCATATAACACAGTTAGAGAAAAAGCTGACAGGTTGAAAGTTCAAATCAGGGATGTTCTTGACGGAAGCATTCTTATAGGATATGGAAAAATAGAGGAAGCGGTAAGCCAGTCCAGCGGAGCTGCGGCAGAAGCGGCACTGGAGAATATCAGGCAGGAGCGGGAGGCATTAACGGAATTAAAAGGAGTTATGATAAAAATACTGAAACTTCTTGAAAACGCCACAGATGCATTTGAAGAAGCTGATCAGGACTATTGCGTATCGCTGGAAAATAAGGAGGAATAGACAGGAGTGCTAGCAAGAAATTATTACATAGATTACCGTGAGGTCACCGAGCTGGGCGAACGAATCGGAAATGTGATGGCAGAGATGGAAAGACTAATGGAGGCGGCATCCGTGGCTGTCAGGGAGATGGAGGAAACGGCAGAGCAGATCCCGGCAGAAGCGGAATGTGGGGGTTTGAAGTATGCATGCGTGGCAGCAAAGGAAGAAATCGGAAAGACGGATTTTGGTTTCTATGGTCAGAAGGTAAGGCAGGGACTTGAGCGGTTTCTGGATGAAAATGAGTGGATCAGGAATCGTTTTGTAAAGGACATGGATAATAATGTAGAAAAGATTATGGAGTTTAAGGCGGAGTGCAGAAGCCTGATGGAAGAATTGGAATATCAGGAAGAAGGAGCATGGTCTTGTGACGGTATTCGGAAAACAGCGGGACAAGATGCGGAATCTAAAGAGGAAGAAGACTTGGAAACTGTACAATACTGGCCGGTGACAAGGGAGGAGCTTCTCAGGCAGGCGGCAGGAAAGCTTGCCGGTTTTCGGATGGATTATGGAGTCAACAGTCCGGAAGAAGGAGAAAAGATGCGGGTGTACATGAGTTATTTGGAACCGTTAAGGAGAGGGGATTATAGCAATATAGAGATTGCGGGCATTCTTGCGTCGGTAGAAATGTGGAATGGATCGCCTGTGATCAATAATGGGACGGATGCAATGAATTTCAACAGATACAGGACACTTTTGAATACGGCACCGGATGAAAGGGGGCTGCCTCCGGGGATATATGACTGTGGTATCTTTGTTGCGTATAGCAGGGGATGTGCAACGGAGGAAGAACTCTGCGGATATATCGATAGTCTTTTAAAGCATATGTATATCTGTGAAAGAGATTATGATTATCTGATGACAACCATTTCGTCCCTTAAACATGCATCACCAGAGTCGATAGAAAAAACGATTGCTATGATTGGGGAGTTGTTTGAAAAACGGAGAAATGTGATTGAAGCATACTGCCCGGAAAAAACACGATCGGAAGTCATGTTTTATGTCCAGATAAGCTTAGTGATGATAGATGAGGGATATGATGAGGCATTTGTTGCGGGAGTAGTGGGGAATATTATGGGTGAATCGGTATGTGGACATTTTGAGAATGGATATTACAAGTCGCATCCAGAAAAAAAGCCCCTTTATTTAATTCATGTTAGCGATTGCATCGGCTATATGGAAAAATATAGCGACGGTGATGTGACACGGGTGGATTTGGTACAGTTGTATGATGACGTCGTATGCGTTGGGGAGAAATGTGGATACGACATTCATGGGTTTGGCGTGGGCAGCGTTCAATGGAGTTTTGAACGGACTGTGGGACTTTTGGAATTATATCTTGCGGAATGTGGATATGATACCTCCGGAGAGGAGTTTCAAGAGCGGCTAGAGGAATACCAGAAGGCTTCCGAAGAGGGGAATTTTTCAGGATATGAAGGAATCTATATTGATATATGGCAGGTCAGGCGGGCGGAGGTGGCATATATCCTATACGAGTTAGGGGAAGATGGATCGCGTTCTAATGTCTATCCTGCTTATTTAGACGAAGTGAACCGCCATCCTGGAAACGACGTGCAGACAGCTGCCAGGATCGTAATGAAGGAGTATATAAAGCCTAAAGACGAGAGTACACTTTCGGATCGGCAGGAAAAGGCAGAGAAGTGGTATCAGATTATGGTAGGAGGAAATCTATGAGAAGAAGGATAGGAAAGGCAGTGGCAATGGTGGCTGCAGCAGTGTGCATGTTTTGGTGTGTAGGTTGTGCGGCATCTGGGGATACACCGGCTCCCGATATGGCTGCCGAAGAAGGAGATGCGGCGGTATCCGGTGACGAGGTCCTGCCCCAGCCGTCTGAGATAGAAACGGAAACAGTGGGAATGGCTGATGGGACGGGCAACGGAGAAATGTCGGAAACAGTGGAAGATCCTGTAGAAGAATCGGAGGATAACAATCTGATCTATTATGTCAGCGATGATAAGGTGTGGGAGAATGATCTCTTCTATGCGTTTTTGGAAGGTGAGGCAACAGCGTATGACAGACATCAGAATGAGGATCTGACATGGTCGGAATATTTGAGACAGCATATGGAATATAATGGTGGTCTTCTACAGGGTATGCAATTGGCTGCGGAGGATCTGGATGGTGACGGAAAAGAAGAGTTGATGGTTATGTTGGATGATCTTGGGGATGCAACAGACCTGTATGTATTCCATGAGGATGAAGGAAAGCTTTATGTGTGGGATAAAAAAGAAAATTTTTTTGTAATGCGAGGAAGTCCGGTGATGCTGAGAGAGGGTGGTATCTTTGAGGAAATAGGGGCTAGCAGCGCCAATAGTATTGTCAATTATACTTGGAGATTTAATGAGACTGGAGAAAGCGAGTATATCTGGAGACGTTATGAAAGAGTTGAATCTTTTACAGAGGAAGACGGGATGGAGTATATTCGGAGTGAGGTATCGCTGTGTTTTTATGAGAATGGAGAGTGTATAAGGGAGTTGAATAATATCTGGCAGATGCCGGAAGGGCTGGATTGGTCAGAAGCGGAACTGGTAGAAGGGGATGAGGAACTTGATGAGGTCTACTCTGCGCTGATTGATGCGTTGCCGGAGGAAATTGGCAGTTTTTCTCTTCCAAAATGGGCGGATAACGCGGTGGAGATTCCCATCTGGGAGGCACCGGGCGGACAGGGATGGATGAGCGTGGAGGATCCGCCGGAAAATCGCCGGAAGTTTGAATATGTTGGAGAATAGGAGAACATAGAAAGAAGCTTACAGCTTCTTTTTAATTGTTTTGGATATGGACAATCCGTCCTATCCTTGTTAAAATAAATGGGATATAAAAAGGACAGCGCTTGCATTCGTATAGATAAGATAGAGTTAAGATACTCTGGGAGAAACAGATGGATAGGAAAGCGGAAAATACAGAAGAAAAGGGGAAATATCGTCCTGCTGTTGTAGCCGGTATGTGCCTTGGCGTTGTATTTATCGGAATATCCATAGGGTTGATGCGGATTGCGAATTTCGGGACAGACCCGTTTGCATGCATGAATCTCGGAATCAGTTACCATCTGTCTGCCAGTTACGGCACCTGCCAGCTTCTGGTCAATCTTGTACTGTTTATTGTAATGATGCTGACGCTGCGTAAGGCGGTCGGACCGGGAACACTTGTCGCCATGGTATGCTGCGGTTATACGGCGGATCTTTTGATATGGGTGCTGGGACATTTTGATATTTCTACGGAAAGCATGGATGAGCATCTGGTCATCAGGGTAGTACTAATGTTAGCGGCAGTGGTATTGCTGGGATTTGGCGCGGCTCTTTATATGCAGTGCGATATCGGGATAGCGCCGTATGATGCGCTGGGGCAGATTATAGAGCAGGCGCTTCATGGGAAGCTGCAATATAAATGGACCAGAATCGGTACGGATCTGATCTGTGTGACAGTCGGATTCCTTTTGGGAAGCGTTGTGGGTGTGGCGACGGTGATTACGGCTTTTTTTACAGGTCCGCTGGCAACCTTTTTTAGGAACAGGCTGGCAAAGACGGAATTGTTTCGACAGGTTAAGTGACAGGGACAGTCGGCATATAATGGAGAGTAAAAATTGGGGAGTGCGGACGTCTGACCGCAGTGGTAAGATATGGATTCAAATTCGGTATGGATGGTTTATCTGGTGATGCTGGTTGTAGGCAGCCTCATCTGTTTTCGTGGTTTCAGGCTTTATAAACTGGTACAGTTTCTGTTATGCGGCTGGATCGGTTACTTTTTGACGTTACAGATTGGTGCGAAATTTTCTGTGGAAGGAACCGTGCTTTTGGTCATTGCTTTGGCAGCGGGACTGATTACGGGATTTTTAGGATTCCGTTATTATAAAGCAGGAATGTATTTTAGCGCATCCATCAGTGCATTTCTGGTAGTGTTTTCCTTTTTCTGGCGTCAGGCGATGGCGCTGGGAAAGACGCTGCTGGAGCAGGTGAGCGGTGCGGAGCATATATTTGCCTTCGGTAATTTCTTTCAGACAGTCCTGCTGGGAGTAAAAACAGGAGCGGATGTGAATCTATTGGAGCTTATGCTGTCGGAGACTGGAATCCGACCGGAAGGCTGGAGCGAGGGACTTGAGCAGATCATGTCGCTGTTGAAGCAAGGCGTTCTTTGGGCAGCTGTCGCAGGTCTGCTCTGTGGTATTCTTGCAGTGGCGATCGGCGATTATGTGATCATCATTTTGACGTCAGTTTTTGGCGGCATGCTGCTGAATCTTCTGGTGGAGCAGTTTATTGTTTTGGATAAGGCGGTTTCCACGGTTGTGATGATCATATTCTCTGTGATCGGAATTGTTACACAGATAAAACGGGAGCGTCAGAAGGGCTGAGGCGGAAGCAAAGCGGCGATAAATTTGTGCCTGCGGAACATACAACAAAAAGCTTACGCTTTTCGTTGTCAAGAATTCGCAGGTTACAGAAAGGGATATTTATTAATATGGAATTACAGTATATCAAATCAATTTTTAAGGATAAGGAATCATGGAAGGATCGTGAGGTGGCGGTCGGCGGCTGGGTGCGGTCGGTCAGGGCATCCAGGAATTTTGGATTTCTGGTGCTCAGCGATGGAACCTATTTTGAGACGCTGCAGGTGGTTTATGACAATCATCTGGAGAATTTTGACCGAATATCCGGATTAAATGTCGGTGCTGCTGTCATTGTAAAGGGTAAGATCGTGCTGACGCCGGAGGCGAAGCAGCCGTTGGAGCTGCAGGCGTCTGATGTCTTGGTGGAGGGAGAGTCCGCACCGGAGTACCCGCTGCAGAAGAAGCGTCATTCCATGGAGTTTTTGAGAAGCATTCCGCATTTGCGGGCGCGGACGAATACGTTTCAGGCGGTATTCCGCGTGCGTTCCATCCTTTCTTATGCGATCCATCAATTCTTTCAGGAGCGGGATTTTGTGTATGTCCATACGCCGATCATTACAGGAAGCGACTGCGAGGGCGCAGGGGAAATGTTTCAGGTGACGACGCTGGATCTAAATGAGATCCCCAGAATGGAGGATGGCAGCATTGCATACGAAAAGGATTTCTTTGGTATCCCTGCCAATCTGACGGTGAGCGGTCAGCTGAATGTGGAGACTTATGCGTTTGCTTTCCGGAATGTCTATACCTTCGGACCCACATTCCGGGCGGAAAATTCCAATACCACCAGACATGCGGCGGAGTTTTGGATGATCGAGCCGGAGATTGCGTTTGCCGATCTGTCGGACGATATGGCGCTGGCGGAAAGCATGTTAAAATACGTGATTGGCTATCTGCTGGAGCATGCGCCGGAGGAAATGGCATTTTTTGATCAGTTTATCGACCATGGACTGATTGAGAGACTGCGGCATATCATAGGCTCGGAGTTCGCCCATGTTACTTATACCGAGGCGATTGCGTTGCTGGAAAAGTCAGGGAAGCAATTTGATTATCAGGTAAGCTGGGGCTGTGATCTGCAGACGGAGCATGAGCGTTATCTGACCGAAGAAGTCTTTGGCAGACCGGTATTTGTGACAGATTATCCAAAGGAGATCAAAGCATTTTATATGAAACTGAATGAAGACGGAAAGACGGTTGCGGCGATGGACCTTCTTGCGCCCGGTATCGGCGAGATCATTGGCGGAAGCCAGAGGGAAGATGACTATGATAAGCTGCTGCAGCGCATGAAGGAAGTGGGACTGAAGCCGGAGGAATATGAATTTTATTCGGATCTTAGAAAATACGGTTCTGTAAGACATGCAGGCTTCGGATTGGGATTTGAGAGGCTGATGATGTATGTGACAGGTATGGGCAATATCCGGGATGTCATTCCGTTTCCCCGGACGGTGCGGCACTGCACCTGAGAACGCCGGAGATACATTGATATAGGATATGGTGTCAGGATAAAAATAGGCAATGACGGTGGAAGCGTCATTGCCGTGTGAATCAAAGATGGGAACCGGAAATAATACTTGCAATGGAATTTTCCGCCATGTCGATGATCAGCTGCCTGCCGGATTGATGGCTTAAGTATTCCCTCGCCTTTTCCTGATCGGTCAGGATGGACATGACATCGGTTTCCTGTTGGTTATAGTTCTTGGTTTTCAGAGATTCGATGCTGTCTGCGAGGTCTTTGATTGCAGTAAGGATCTCTTTGTTGTCTTCATTCGCCGCATCGGTTACATAGCCGGAGAGAATATCGGAAAATTCCTTTGTTTTGGAATCCGTCTCTGTTTTCTGCGTGGCCTCCGTGATCTGACGGCTCGTATGGGGCAGGGAGACAACATGTTTCGGATAATGCGTATGGTGAATGGTTCCTGCCAGTTCATTAACATTCATAAAGGTAACCTCGTTTCCGCTCCACAGGCGCGAACGCAGTGAGCATTGATCGAATCTTCCGGGGCGCTGCGCATTAGATGCAAAGCGACCGGATTCATTAGTACATTATAACACAAATTTTTTCCTATGGAATAGTCTTGTGAGAAAATTTTTTGGGAGGAGAGGACAATTTGATTTTTAAGGGCTGTTCAAAAAGACGTTCATAGAAAATAATGTTAGATAATAAAAGAATTAAAATAAGATAAAACATAATTAAAAAATAGAATTAAAAATTTAGCGCGGCATAAGGATCGCGCGGAAAAGAGGATAAAAGTATGGATCAAAACAATATGTACCCACAGGAAAATACCGGCGCACAGACGGCAGAAAAAGCACAGAATCCTTATACGCAGCCGATGCAGCCGGCAGAACAGGTACAGAATCCTTATATGCAGCCGATACAGCCGACGGAACAGGCACAAAATCCTTATATGGCACCGGTGAACCAGCAGCCGGCATATCAGCCGCCTATGGAATCGGATGATGTCTCTATGGGCGAATGGATGTGGACGATGCTGCTTCTCTACATCCCTGTTGTGAATTTTATTCTGCTGATCGTCTGGGCGTTTGGCGGCGGTACAAAACTAAGCAAGGCGAACTACTGCAAAGCGCAGCTGCTTTGGATGCTGATTTTCTTCTGTCTGTCATTCGTATTGACAATTTTAATAATTTTTGTGGGCGTTGGGTTGGTCGGCAGCCAGATCAGTTCTCATATGTAGTGTATCGCATTGCGGCATCTATGCCTCTGTTGTGAAATCCTGTCTCTTGGCGCTCCACCGGCCGCTTGCACCGCAGGGCAGGATCAGACCGCTGCCGGAGACGGGAAGCCCGATCTCTGAGGATTCCACGAACCCGCCGCGATTTTTTACAATGGCAGTTTCCAGCATGTAGGTCAGAACAGCAGGCTGCAGACCGGTCGTATAGGAATTGATCAGAAAGAAACCGGCATCCCCGGAAAGAAGCTGGGATGCTTTTTGGATCAAGGGAAAGACGGCGTCTTCTATCTTCCAGATCTCTCCCTTGGGACCCCGTCCATAGGAGGGAGGATCCATGATAATGCCGTCATACCGGTTGCCGCGGCGCAGCTCCCGCTCAACAAATTTGACGCAGTCATCTACCAGCCAGCGGATGCTGTGTTCTCCGATGCCGGAGGACGCGGCGTTTTCTTTTGCCCAGCCGACCATTCCCTTGGAGGCGTCGACGTGGGTCACAAAGGCGCCGGCGGCTGCAGCCGCAATGGTAGCGCCCCCTGTATAGGCAAATAGATTCAGGACTTTGTATTCTTTTTTGCCAAGATTGATCTGCTCTATGATCTTTTGGGAGAACCAGTCCCAGTTCACAGCCTGTTCGGGAAATAGACCGGTATGCTTAAAAGCAAACGGTTTTAAATGGAAACGAAGCGGGGCAGCCGCTGTCTGTTCGGGAAGTTCGTAACTGATTTCCCATTCCTGCGGTAATCCGAAAAATTCCCATTCACCACCGCCCTTGCTGCTTCTGTGATAGTGTCCGTTCTTCTTTTTCCAGCCCCGGTGTTCGTGGGGCGTATCCCAGATCACCTGCGGATCGGGGCGTACCAGGATATAATCCCCCCACCGCTCAAGCTTTTCTCCATTCGATGTATCGTAAACCTCATAATCCTTCCAACGGTCTGCAGTCCACATGATGATTTCTCCTTACTATATTTACCGAAACAAATTAAAATATATTATAACATAAAGTGTGGAGCGGGGGTACTATTGCAGGGAAAAATATGTTGTCAGGGGGAGGGGGGTGCTGTATAATATGGTAAACATAAGTTTCAAAAGAACGCAGCGCAAAAACGGCGCGGAAAAGAGGATAAAAGTATGGATCAAAATAACATGTATCAACCAGATAATACCGGCGCGCAGCCGACAGGACAGGCACAGAATCCCTATATGCAGCCGGCAGGACAGGGGCAGAATCCTTATATGGCTCCGGTGAATCAGCAGCCTGCATATCAGCCGCCTGTGGAATCGGATGATGTAACTATGGGCGAATGGATGTGGACGATGCTGCTTCTCTGCATCCCTATTGTCAATTTTATTCTGATACTCGTCTGGGCGTTTGGCGGCGGTGTGAAACCAAGCAAGGCAAATTTCTGCAAAGCGTATCTGGTTTGGATGCTGATTGGCGTCGGATTGTCGATTTTATTAGTGATTTTTGGAACTGTTCTTGGCGCCGGTTTAGTTAATTATATAGTTAGTTACAGGTAAAGCGTTGTGCTGGACTGATTATGATTGCGCAGGGAATACAAACATGGAATCAGTAGATAAAAATTCTAAAACGATTGATTTTATGTGGATGATTGAATATAATATTATTAACCAATGAAGCTTATGATTTTTCGGATTCATGAGTGGAGGTTCTTCCGTACGTTTCGGTTCACGTACACCGAATAGGCGAAAGCTGAAAAAAAGAGAACCGTTTTATAGAATTTCAGAAAGCTCTTGGCTGTGGTCAAGAGCTTTTGTATGAGGAAGGAGAGGACGCTGGATGGAGTTAGAAGAATTAGAGAAATTGAAAAAATGTGATAAAGAGGATGGAGAAATATTTTGAGTATTAAAGACAAGTTGGAAGATGATTTGAAAGAGTATATTGAAGAATTTATAGATTAGATATGAGAAATATTTGAACGGAAATACAAAAATAAGTATGTCACCATATATTGTAAGATTTTTGAAATCAACGTATACTATGTTGTATCAAGCATTTCCAAATGAAGTAGATGAGGAAAGCTATTGGGCACTGCTTTATTTGCTATATGACTATATGTCTGATGAGAACTTGGCCTTAATTATGTCTGCATTTGTAGATAGGTCATTGGGAGTGATAACAAATGATATTTATAAAGTACATCAAATGAAATTTAATAAAAAAGCAATGGAAGTGGTAAAGCGGAAACTGGATCAATGTGGTTTTGAAGATTGGAAAAAAGAAGTATAGTTAAATGTAATGATAAATTTTTGAGGGAAGTAGAAGGATAATATTAAGTTAAAGTTACAGGTAAAAGTAATTTTGTAATTCAAAATGGACAATATGTAGAATAGAGAGACAAATATGGATATAACAAAATTGGGACAAAAAAGCAAATGTATCTTTGCCATCAAATTGGCAGAAAAGGCATCTTCATATTTACAAGGAAAAAATGTTAAGGTATTGTTAAATGAAGCTATAAAAGTTAGTTCGAAATGGGTACATACAGAAGAAAACCTAGGAGAAGTCCTATATGATTTCTTGGATAATGAAGAAAATGGATTTACATTGTTTCAAGAAATGGAGAAAGATGAAAAAAATATAAGTGCGTGGGACTGTATTATAGATGCCGTTGCATATGTATCAAGAGCGGCATACGAAAAAGAAGGAGTAAATTATTTGCCGGAGCCTATTGAAAGTGTCGATGATAATATTTTCACACATATGATGCATAGTTTAATTTTGTGCGACGGCATGGAACGTGAATATATTGAAAAGGTATATCAAAACTGTTTGGAAGAAGTTGAATAGGTTAATGAAACAGCGTAAATCCCTTGGCGGAACTAGGGAGACTAACATATGCAGAAGGAGATAAACAAAGTATAAAAATAGAAGATTCTGGAAGGATTTGATGTAATAAAAAATATTCATGTACTAATAAATGACTAGAACTGGAGAATGGGATTATGGTTGAAATTGTTAAGAGTAGCACTAATTCATTTCTTCTAAAAGTAGATATACAAGGTATTGAAAAAATGTTGATGTATATTAAAAATGTTTCAGAAAAATGTGAAAAATATATTCCAATATTATATTTGGGAAAAGAAAGGAGTTTTTCAATAAAGCTTGATTCTAATGTGGACGAAATGTTTATTAGGGAAGATATTATAGAAATGTATATGGATGAAGAGGAGTTGGAGTATTTCGAAGAAAGATTGAATAATTCTTTATTAAGTAAATGCTTTTATCCGGCAGAAATATTTGAACGGAGATACAAAAATAAGTACGTCACTATATATTGTAATATAGTATCAGAGGTGTAAAAATATCAAGAATTTTTATATAGGCAATTCAATAGATCGTTTTCAGATGGAGGATAAGAAGTATGGCAGAAAGTCAAAATATAGAATATAAAGAGTCATGGAGAGATGAATATTTAAAATGGGTATGTGGTTTTGCTAATGCACAGGGAGGATGTATCTATATTGGAGTTGATGATAATGGGAAAATCGTTGGTGTGGCTGACTGCAAAAAACTTCTTGAGGATATTCCTAATAAAATTAAGGATACAATGGGTATTATAGCTGATGTAAATTGTTTAGATGAGAGCGGAAAACAATATATTCAGATTATTGTAAATCCTAGTTCATATCCGGTCAGTTAATAGGACAAATGATGTCCGAAAAGAAAAAGGTATTAATACAAAGGTTTTAGAGCTTATTAAGACCAAAACGGACATTTCGTTGTCCGAAATAGCTGACCGTTTAGGCGTGTCATATAAAACAGTTCAAAGGGCAGTGGCAGACTTGAAAAAAATGGATGCCATTGAAAGAATCGGCGGAAGAAAAATTGGGTATTGGAGGATAAAATGATGAGTATGAAGGTTTATGTAATAACAGCGTTTCATAAAAAATAGTGGAGGAATGTGATGTACAAGCTTACAGAAATTAAAAAGAATAATTGTCTTCGTATTGTTTTTGATTATAATTTTGAAAAACCATATATTACCGCAGAAAGTATAGAAAAAATCCAACGGGTAATGACGCCAATAGTTTTAGATTCATATGGTTTATTTGATAAAAAAAGAGTAGGTGAATGGAGAATTATTGGACATCAGGAAGATTATATAGCTTCAGATTTTGACGATATTTTTTTAACATTTGGTATAGGTAGTGACTGGAAAAAGATAGATCTATACGGAAACATAACAAAGATAAGTGCAGAAGAGCATTTAAAATATATATCAGCGTCTCCCTTAGGAGATTATATTATAAAGAGTTTGATTCAACAAATTAGGAAGAATATGTCAAATTGCGCGGACGGTGTAAAGGAGGGCTAAGAGTATATTACGGTCGGTTAGTTTTGCAGAATCACAGACGGAAATGGCAATTTTTATTAGACAGTGGTTTAACGCCACATCATTATACAAGTACTGTAATTCAATTGATTCCAACTAATTTGCATAGTAATATACCCCATATAGGTTCGGCATCCGATATGAGAGGAGGATTTAATTATTGAACGAACATTTTATAGCTAAATGTAATGATTTGTTTGAAAATAACTGTAAAAAAGAAAAGATAGAGGAAGAATTAATAAAAATTCAGCATAGTTTTGAAATTGAGATATCAGAAGAGTATAAGTATATATTAGAAAATTATGCAGGTATATATTTGAAAGATAACTATGGATTTAAATCGTTGGAAAGAACACCACTTACGGATAAAAAAGGCTATGATTCAATGATGTTTTTTTCCCATTAACAGGAAAAAATAATATCTGTGAAATATATGAAGTTTATAAACAACAGTTACCGTATAATTTGATTCCGATCGGTGAGTTAGATGGAGGAAACCTTTTATGTATTAATCGATTAAATTATGCCATATATATATGGATTCATGATGATATAAAAGAAGGTGTATATTTAGCCCAAAATAGTATTGTTGAGTTGATAGAATCCTTTGAATTGTTGGAGAGTACAAAAAATCTAGATTTAGGAATTGTGGAAACCAGATTTTCGGCAAGTTTCCTGGATGCACTAAAAAATTATAAAAAATGAAGTGATTAGAAGAAAAATACTGCCGGTGTAATTATGAGATATTTGTATGATAAATGATGTTGTATCATTTTAGTTGACGCGTCATTCATAAGGATTTGATTTATAATAATCCAAGAGAAATAAGGAGAGTGTCAAATGAGTATAAAGGTAGTAAAGCATATTAATGATGACGAAAACAATAGAATAGAGTATTTGTTTGTTGATTTCGATTATTTTGATGGTAATGACCTTGTTGCAAAGATTTTCTGTGAGGAATATCAAATGTTATCGGATGAAAAGATAGATGGAATATGGTTCAGCATTATTAAGTTGCATAAGGATTCAACAGAATATGATTTGGTATGGCATGAAGATGTTGGGAATTACATATTTAGCCTAAAACAAGATGAGACAACAACAATTGAATTGGAGCAAAGACTTGAGTTCGTAGTTAGTAAATTAAATAATATGATTAAATTCCGAGTCTAATTTTGATGAAAGCAAACTAATTATGGTAAAAGCAAATTCGAAATTTGATTGCTGCACATTTAAAACAGCATTATTATTACATAGTGATTTTTGTTGTTCTTCATTCCGTTATGCAGATTTCTCCGATTCAATAATTAGAAACGTCTATTTTTCAAAATGTGATTTAAGAGGTGCTAATATTGTATGTGAGGGATTAGAAAGTTGTTTGTGGACAGATGCGATTTATGATAATTCTACCTTGTGGAAAGAAGATTTTAAGGCGTATGAATATGGGGCAATAAAAGTTTAAGCCAAGCTGTCACCATTGAGCATCTGTACCAAGGTGTGCAAAAAAGGAACAAATGGAGTTGTTGGATGGTCATAAAAACAATGAAATACGAGAGAGCGGTAAAGCAATGGTTCAATATGAAATGTATTTCACGAATGAGTATATAGAAGAAATTTTAGATGATTTAGTAGTAATCATGGAATTACATATTGATAAAAGAGATATAAATGCAGCAATGCAAGAAAGAGATAGAAATAGTCTGAATAATTTACTGCTACTAAAAAGTGAACAGGGTTGTATTTGCATTGATTGTAATGATAAGGACTGGATTTTTCCCTTAATTGCAATATGTCAGGATGGAGTAGCTGCTAAAATAAAGGAAATCATGTTAAAATGGGATAATTTGATAAGAGATGAATATGGACAAAAATTAACTGAGGAAATTTGTAATGTTTATGGAAAAACTCAAACATTGCTCAGCGTTATAGAAGGGTATTATGGTATTACAATATTCTGATTGCAGGGAGGATTTTTTTGCACTACAGCCAAATGGAAAAGTTTTTCAATGTATATCAACTCAAAAAGAGAAGATTACATTGAAGTATGGAGAAAAAGTATTTCGAGTTAACTCCAGGCTTTATAAGGTAGTCGGGGAACTGCTGTATAAAGTGGGAGATAGAGTAGAAATTATTGAAAGATCATTAGTAGGACAAATCTCAGATGTAAATTGGCATATAAAGGATGATGCACCATTCTATTTTGTTGAATTTGGTGGAAAGAAAAGTGGAAAGCGATATAGGGATTGTGATTTAAGGGAAGAAAGCGGAGAAGCAAATGGAATGGCTAGAGATATGCTCAGATGAAAATTTAAACAAACAAGGAGTTGTTAAATGGATAGGATAAATGTTGCAAGAAAAACCTTGAATTTTAAGGAAAAAATTCTTGACTAAATAGGGAGAGGTAGATTATGGAAAGAAAAGAACAAATTGTGATTACGCTTCGCATTAGGAATCATCCGGAGTTAGCAAAAAAATGGATTTCAGAAATGCAATTTTTTACGCCTAAACTAATGTCGCTGGGAAACCGAACAAATTATAAAATGGTTTCTTATAAAGAAAAAAAGTTTTTAAATGAATTAGATATGGCGCTAGAAGAAGAGGAGTACTCAGCAAAGTTATGGGATAGGGGGAATGGGTTGCTTGGTATAATTAAAAATAATCATAATATAACCACGATGCTTGATGCGCTATTGGAATATGACATATTTTTATCTAATCAGGAAAAAATCTATTCGTTAATTAATAATATTATGAATGAAGTCGGCGTTGTTGGAATCGCCGTTTCTGCGACTGATAGTAGGTGGCAAAACAATACAGAACTAGAACCTTATAAAAGTGCAAACAGGAGCTTGGAAGGAATCCCTCTAAAGAAACATCCATATCGTAAAGGGAAGCAGGCAGTAGATGTAGATAAATTACCCGGCCATGAGGAAGTAGTTGGCGGCATATGGTTTGGCGCAGTATGGAAGATGTGGTTTCACGAATCCTATTATCAGTATGTTCCGCGCGAGGGGGTCGAGAATTTTAAAGACTGCTACAGCAATGAGGAGATATCGGATACATGCAGATACATCACTCTTTATCAGAATGTTTTAGACTATGAGAAGCCGGAAAACAGAGAAAGACAGATCAAATTTAAGGAGGCGATCCGTTTTCAGGAATCTGTGGAGAAGTTAAAGGAGACGGTAAAAAATATGCCTCAAAACCCGCATATGGAAATTAATAAAGGAGAATTTGAGCATGGCGGGGTAAAACAGGTTAGAGTCTATTTGGATGATGATGAAAATCAAGTGCGTAAAAATAAAGCTTCCAAGGTAAGAATAGTGGAATATGACGAAAGTGATAAGGTTATATGGAAAGATATAGTAATATTGTAAAAGCAGCCGTTTTAGAAATTACAGAAACAGGAATTATTTTTCCATATTTTCTAAACAGGACAGCAGAATGATGAGTTGACAGGGTAGTATTACTTTAGGGCAAGATATTATAACCCTGTATATGGGCGTTTCATGCAGGAGGACGTCTATCAGGGGGCGGGCTGAACCTGTATGCGTACTGTGAAAGCAATCCGGTGGCGTATTATGATCCGAGCGGGTATAATGCAGCTGACTGTGGAAATGCAGCTACAAGGGATACGGATGGGCAGACGATAAATACGTGACGGAACAGACTACACAAGGTAATGAATCCAGATGGTACTGTAAAAAGTAGAGCATTTTATGATGCAAACGGTTGGCAGTTTAATAGACAAGATTTTGACCATTCGCATTTTGATACAAAACTCAACAGTCGTATCAACCGCACGAGCATAGTTATCATTACAATGAGAATGGTTATAGGGATGGTGTATGGGATGGACCACTTACACCGGGATATAATAATCTTCCTACACAATAAGGAGAATTGATACAATGAGTTATTTTTTATTTGGTTCTTTTAATTCAGTATATGATAAAGAATTATTAGAACAAGTGAAGTCATATGCATCTGACAAGAACATTTATATCTGGTTCGGTGAGGAAATAATGTTTTACAAAGAGATACATAGAATGTTGGAAGAGCAGAAATCGGATGGAAACATTAAATTTGCGATTACATCAGAAAACCAACCTTGTAATAGTAGTGATGTACTTTTTCCCTTCGATAAATTTTCTAGTGATGTACTGTTTGCAGATGAATCCAGAAATTTTTACAAACAGTGTTGCAAGGATAACATAAATATATTATTTGACTGTTTGAAATATCTAATTGACTCATTGCATATTAGACAGGTAGAAATATTTGTTGTTGAAGGATATGATGATATTTTTCGAAAAAAAGTATGCAGCATTGATGAACTAAAACAAGATTTCCTTTGTCAAGTAGAGGATAAAGTAGCGATAGAATCTTGTATTTATCGTGTAAACTCATAATTTCCTTGACGATCCCCAAACGCCCATGTTACATTGGCACACATCAGGGGGAATAAGGGGGAGGGAAATCTCCCACCACTATTAAATAAAAACGCAGTATCAGCGGTATCCCAAGATCCTAAAAAGTCATGAATACCGCTTTGATAAGCCCTTATTGATGGAGGAATATTTATGAATGATTCTGTGTTAAATAGTTTTCATGAAATATATTTAGATAAGAATAATCTGTTATCATATAAGAACTATTATAATGCCTTAAGGTTATGGGTAAAAAAGAATGAAAAAAATTTTAGTTCAAGGCTGCAATATAGTAGTAGGTTAAGGATGTTGCTTGATTTAGATGAGGATAAATATTTAGTTGAAAATCCGGGGTTTTATTTGGATATGGAGGAAAAAAGAAAGAGTAGAGTAGGCTTTTCTAAAATAGATACAATGTTGATGGTGATTTGCGTTATATAAAAGTGTTATCGAGCAGTGCCAAGCATAATAAAGTTTTATTAGAATGCAACATATGTGGTAGATTGGCTAACCTTGATGGCTGCAGATATGAGGGGAGAAAAATAGATAGCTATTACCCGGCGTGTAAAGAAGAAATATTATATGAACATTAGATGCAAAAAATGCATTAATACTGAAGGTGAGCATAATGAATAAAATAACATTTGAAGAATTTTGTAGTATAATGTCATTCGATATTACCAATAATCGAACTTGTATTGAAATTGAGTTTTGTATTGATAGCTACAAAGATTATCAATGTTCTTGGTTAGGGAAAATGCTGTATGGTAAAGATGAAAAAGTTATATATTGGTTTGGTTTAACTGAAGATGGTTCACAAGGTTATGATTTTGAGTCATTTGACCAATTTTTGGATGCAAAAGTTTTCCATGGCAAGAGAATTAAAGAAATCCGGGATTTAGTTACTATATTGTCTATAGATGCTTGTAATATAGAAGAGCGATTACCATTTTATTTAGGTTTAGAATAATGGTTTGCTAAATGAAAACCCTAATCGTGTTTCTAAATTAAAAAGCTCTTATATAGTTGTTGGCTAATTGATTACAGGTTATGTTTTACAAACATTTTGGGAGGCTAATTATGGAAAAAGAAGTGTTTATTTTAGAATCATATGAGATATGTAAAGAAAAAGAAATGATAATATTTTACGGGAGAGTGATAGAAAAAGTTACAATAGGAGATAAATTAGCATACCGTGCGCAAGAAACGGGAACAAAATATTATAACATAACAGAAATAATAGCATATAGGAAGAAATTCGATTCATTAGAAAGAGGAATGACAGGGGCATTATTAGTGCAAGGAGAAAAGCAGGATTTTGCCAAGTGTTCAATCTTGACAAAGACCACATAAAGTTACGAAACGTATCATGAATACGATGAAAAATTCCTCCGTGTCCGCATATGGGACACCAATGGCTATCGGTTTGTTAATGAAGGAGGTATTTGGCATGCGATTAGATAGTATTTTTTATAATGGAATTATTAATATGTTTGATGCGTGCATGGATAGAACATTTGGTGCAGATATCAAAAAAATAGAAACTATTTGCAATTTTGAACACATGGGTTCTTTCATATTAAAATATAATTATCTTCCTAATAATTATAAAATTGAAATAGAAAATGAAATTAGGACATATGATATTATAATTTATGATACTGAACAAGCATCTAATTCATTGTACCGTATTAGCAAATTCAAAAACCAGCTTGATAGAGAATGTATTGAAGATTCCATTTTATTACTAAAAAATGTTTTGGAAAAAAATGACTTTAATATGTACTTTCATAAAAATGGAAAATTATATAGAAAAAATGCTGAAGGTATAAAAAGAGTTAAAGATATAAAGGAGTTATTTAATGGATAGGATAAATGTTGCAAGTGAATATTTGAAATACAGAAGAAGATGGGGAAATGTGTTCCTGTCGAAAGTGTATAGTTACACGGAAGGCGTTTTTAGAAAAGAGTTGTAAATCGGCGAGGAGGGGGAGTCTGGCGAGATTTCCTAAGATAGGGGGTTATATGCTCGGTGCTGTGATCGGTGACATTATTGGTTCCACATATGAAATTCACAATGTCAAGACAAAAGATTTTGAATTGTTTCCCAAAGAGAGTCATTTTACAGACGATACGGTGCTGTCCGTGGCGGTGGCGGATGCGATTTTGAACAGGGAACAATCGAATGTAAGCCCTCGCAAGTCCTATGCCATGTGGTACAGACAGTATTACCGCAGATATCCCAATGCCGGATTCGGGCAGATGTTTTCGGAATGGGCTAATTCGGAGAATTACACAGTACAGAGGAGTTTTGGCAATGGAGGCGCAATGCGGGTCAGTGCCATAGGATATGCCATGGAGTCGATTAAGGACATCAAAAAAGAGATAGATGCCAGTTGTCATTACACTCACAATACGAAGGAAGCCAAGCGCGGCGCCGAAGCGGTCGCCCTCTGTATTTATCTCGCAAGGATGGGGGCTTCTAAAGAAGAAATTCGCAAGTACATAGAACAAAACTACAGATATCCATTAGTGAGATTGAGTGAACTTCGACAAAACTATGTGTTTGACAGCCGTACATCCTACTCGGTGCCACCCGCAATCGAAGCTTTTCTGGAATCGGATTCTTATGAGGACGCCATCCGTGGAGCTGTTTCTATTGGTGGCGACAGTGATACCATCGCCTGTATGGCAGGCGGGATGGCAGAAGCCTATTATGGCGGGATTCCGACAGAAATCAAAAACCGTGCAATGTCCTTTCTGGACATTGGACTGAAGACGACAATCAATTCTTTTGTGCGCAAATTTTGTCTGTGACAGGGAGAAGTGTGGGAGAAGTCCAATTAAGTTTTTTAAATTGGATTATAAAAAAATTTTATTCTTTATGTGGAGAGGAGATAAAAAATGTATAACGAATTAGTGAATTTAATAAATGCTGCAGAAGAAAATGTTGATTTTTCGACTTATGGAGAGGGCATTTCAGATGAATGGATAGAGCTGGCCGAAAAAAGGTTAAATGTAAAATTTCCGACATCATATAAATGGTGGTTAAAAAACTATAAAGGTGGGGAAATTTATGGTGAAGAAATTTACAGTATATATGGCATTGATTTTGACAGTGTAGTAGGCGGCGATGTAGTATATATAAATGAATTAAGTCGTAAGCAAGATGACGATTATAATGACAAGCTGATTATTTCTGAACCTAATGATGAGTTGTTTTATTTTGATTTGTCGAAAGGATTAATAGAAGGAGAGTATCCTGTTTATGAGTATTATAAAAAGGAAGCTTATGCATCAGATTTTATTGAATTTTTAAAACGTAGAATAGCAGAAGTATAATAAGTTTTTCCAATCTTAGTAGGGATTCTTTTTATTAAGAATAATTCAAAAATTAAGGAAAATTAACAATGGAATTAATAGAAATAGTTATGCATGCGTTTGAAAGCATAATTAAGAAATACAATTTGCAATCATCAATTATTTCAGAAGAGGAAGTGGTATTATTTTCTGATAAATACATATTATCTTTTTTGCGCCATTCGGGTGAACTTGAAATGGTGTATATTGAAAAGAAAGAGGATGGAGACTTATATGCGTATTGTAATATTGATTCTTTCATTGCAAATTCGGTTTCAGACGAAGCAAGGATGCAGATAAAAGAGCGATTGAAAAAAGAATCAAAAACGGAAATAGATTTAACACTAATTGCCTATACATTAGAAAAGAAATGGGATGATTTATTATTAGGTGGTAAAGAGTGGATAAAAGAATATCAAAACTTTTTATTATATATTCCGCCAAGAAATGTTACTCAATTAGAAAAAAGATATAAAGGAAAATGTATATAACTTAATCTGTGATTAGGCAGAGGTTTTATGTTTTTGATTTTCCTGTCAATCATTTTTGCCTGTGTTTTCTATAATGTAGGAGTATTAAGGAGGTTACAATAAAATGACAGTAAATGAACTAAAAAACAAATTGGATGAAATAGGTGTTTCTCAAGATTTATATTCTATTATGATTGGTGGATTGCCAGATGAGAGATTATGTATAGTGAAAGAGGAAATGTGGCAAGTATATTACAGTGAGCGTGGCCATAAAGTAGGACAAAAGGTTTTTGAAACTGAAGAAGAAGCATGCGAATATTTTTATGAAAAGATGAAAAGATATTCGACGATTTAAAATTTAGTGATTTTTGAAAAGCAGTTTATCCATACCCATGGTCTACGGCAACTGGCAATCTGGAATATTGTATGCCGCAGCCTGGAACAAAAGTCTATTTGTATTTATTTCTTTTCAATCTAAAACCACAAAAGGTGAACATCTGCTTATGCTTGGACAGGATAATCTCAAAATAAAAGCAGGGCAGTATTACTTAAGGGCAAGATATTATAACCCTGTATATGGGCGTTTCATGCAGGAAGACGCCTATCAGGGGGACGGGCTGAACCCGTATGCGTACTGTGACAGCAATCCGGTGGTGTATTATGATCCGAGTGGGTATAATGCAGCTGGCTGTGGAAATGCAGCTACAAGTGATCCGGATTATCAGACGATAAATACGCAGACGGAACAGACTACACAAGGTAATGTAGAGGGTGGTACAGACACCGTAGCATATCATTCTATTGGTGGAGAGAATGGTGCTAACAAAATACTGCAACCACAAATGGTCGCGCCGATAGGAGATTAGCAATGGATAATGGAATGAATAAATTTAAACTTACTGTTGCACGAGGAAAATGTTTAAACTGTGGAACAGAACGTATTTCTTATTTTACTTCCGGCTATACATATGGCGAAAGAATTGTTTCTACTAAAAGTGGGAAGAAATGTGCTTATGCAAACCTCCTTAACGAAAATATTATACAAGAATTAAAAAAATATTGTGCAGAATTATGTTTGGAAAATGGAATAAGTATAACATCAAGTAAATTAGCAAGAATTGTACCAGATATATATGGAATAACATGTGATGAAATTGATGGCGAAGAAATAGATACTATTCCTAACACAAAATGTCCGAATTGTCTTGAAAAAATGGTGGAAGATGATAAGTTCGGCGAGCAATTAAAAGAAATTGAAGTATTCGAAGTAACACATAATTCATGGGAAATGTTAGGAGATAATGAACGAAAAGAAAAAATTAATCGGGAGTTATTTAGGCAAGGGTATCTGAAATAAAAGGTATATAACAAAGCGGTGTTTTAAGTAATACACTTATACCTAATCCCAATTATGGAGGTAAATAATGGTGGAAGAAAAATATGAAGTAATGTGCGATATCAAAGGTGATAAAGTCAATGCAATGGTTATTACAAATGAAGTGAACGATATATATAAAATTTATTTTAAAGCTCAAGGTTATAATACATACGCAGAAGGCGAAAATTTCTTTTATGCATTACTTGAGCTGAGAAAAGAACTTGAATTACAAGATGTTAAATTGCTTTGTAAGGGATGCTGTAGAGACGTATATCCATCACCAATGATATTAAGTATGGGGGATGCTATAAAAGCATACAAACTGACAATGGGTAAGCATGCTCTTACTAAAGATATTGTAAGCATTTTTGATCCATGTGAATTAGATGAATATGCCTCTATAGAGGAGCAATATGCATATTATTTAGAGTGGAGTAAGTGTAAAAAAAATTAATGATACGGATTAAACAACGAATTTATTCGTTTTGCAAATTTTGTGCCTACGGCATATCCTATAAATACTCCCGCAAATCCCTAAAAGGAGAGGGAAACTAATGGAAGAAAAGTTAAAAATATTAATTGAAAAGTGTGTAGCTATTTTGGATGCAGAATCGATTAATGAAGTTTGGCATTTTTACAATCATGACGAATATGAAATGGCCTTAGAAGGTCTATTAATTGAATTAACATCTGCTGGAAAATATCCAAGTAATTATGATTTTGATCAATTGAATGAATTAGTCGTTTATTATGATTTAAAAAATGAAGCTGTATTTGATGTTAATATTTGGGATAAATATATATGTTGGAGAAAAATAATATAGATTATTCCAATATTTAGAATAGTTATTAAAAGCAGTATAGTCCGAAAATATGGCGAATTAAATAAAGAAGCGCCTATGGTAAAATAAGTGCAGAAGCAGCGCTTAAAATAAGCGCAAGCGCTTATTACAAATTGCTTCGCAATTTGAATTATGCGCAAAAAGCGTGCGCAACTATGGTACAATATATGGGCAAGGCTCAAAGGATGGTAATCGTGTAAGGCATGTATTAATAAGGGTTCAGGAGTATTACAATCCAATGGTAATGTTCTTTATGATGTCAATATGGGAAGGGTAATTGGTACAAACGGTGAAGATATAATAAGAATTGTAACTAAAGGATATTCAAATAATATTGTGACTGCTTTTCCTAAAGGGGTGAATTAAATGATATGTCCATATTGTGAACAAGGAGTAGTTCAAGAAGCAAAAATGAAGAAAAGTGGAAAGAGGATTTTTATATGTGAGGAATGTGATACTGTTTGGGAAAGAGAGGTTAATTCTCAAATTGGAGTTGGATTTGAAACATATATGAATAGTAAAGGGTATGAAGCTAGTTGGGATGAATTAGAAATATTAATTTAAGTGAGATGACAAGATATGCTTTTTGCACTATTTTCTTTTTTTCCGATATATAGAAATGTGACAGGCATAGTCATTCTTTTGAGGCACTATCTCCGTTTGCCTTGAAACAGTATCAAAGAGATTTGCGCTTACAACGAGGCGGAATTATTGGTGGGACAGAACACAGAGATTTTATTTGGAGGGGACGGTGATGAAATAGTGGATAAAAAAGATTGGTTTATATCATATTGCAATATGTCTGAGGGTGAAAGATGTATTTATAGAGAATTGGAAATGGAAGATAACCATAAAATACAATTAAATATATATAAACGAATGTATAATGCTGTATTGCTTATGGCATCAAATTATGAAAAACAGATTGATGCCTTGCCAAAGGCAATTAATATTGCTGATGAAATTGCGTTAGTATTTGATGATGAGGTCGTAGCTGTAATGGATACTTTGCATAAAGATGGAATGTTGTCTTTAGATGAATGTGCATTAATTAATGATATAAATAATAAGCTATCTGAAATGGGAGAAAAGCATGATAAAAGCTTATGGACAATAGAAGCACTTAAAGAATCAAATTTATGGGGACAATGTAGAGAAAAGGCAAAGCAATTACTTTCGCGGTTATGCAATTTAGATTAATCCATATACCGTTAGGAGGATTAAGTATGGATGAAAAGATGGAAAAATTATGATTAGAGGTGGCTGTAGAGCGTATCTGGATACTTTTAGCGATTATATGAATCCGTTGCTTATTGAAATGGACAGAGCAGAGGAACTTCTGCTAGAATTAATAAAGTGAAATTATTATGTCTTGTTACAAGTGTTTTCTAATAAGGATACTTTACCGGTATCCGTAGAATTTGGCACAGCTGCAGTGGGCTGTATTAGGAAGATTAACAACAATTTTTGCAAAAGGTTAGTTAGGAGTGATTCAATCCAAAAGCACAGTGTACTCTGTTACCAGATGATTTGGAATTAGTAAAAAATTAAAATACAGCAAATTTACGCTATTATACGATACAAAAATGATTGACGTATCACCCTTCATATATTATAATAACTCGCAGTGAATGGCAAGGGAGCCTTTACGGAACGCCCTGCCATTTTAAATTGAAGAAATTTATGGCTCTACTTTTCACAGAGACATACATATCTGCAGAAAAAGAAAGGGGTAGATGTTGTTATGACAAGTTTAACTGCATGGATACTGGTTGCCTTCGTGATCTATCTTTTTATCATGGTTGCGATCGGGGCAATGTATTCTAAGAAAAATGAAAATGCCGAGGATTATTTCCTGGGCGGAAGAAAACTGGGCGGCTTTGTAGCGGCATTGTCAGCGCAGGCCTCCGATATGAGCGGCTGGCTGCTGATGGGACTGCCGGGCGCGATCTTTGTGACCGGTCTCAGCGGTGACGGCTGGGTTGCATTGGGATTGTTGATCGGAACTATATTAAACTGGCTGGTTCTGGCATCAAGACTTAGAAAATATACGATCAAGGCCAATGATTCTGTGACGATTCCCATGTTTTTAGAGAACAGATTCCGGGATAAAAAGAAGATTCTGATGTCTGTTTCTTCTATAGTAATAGTAGTTTTCTTTGCGGTATATTGTGCTTCCGCTCTGGCAGCAGGCGGACAGCTGTTTCAGTCGATCTTTGGAATCGACTATATCATCGCGCTGACCATAGGCGCGATTGTTATCCTTACCTATACCTTTTTGGGCGGATTCTTTGCGGTCTGCACGACGGACTTTATTCAGGGAACTTTGATGCTGATTGCCCTTCTTGCGGTGCCTGTCTGTGCAGTCTGCTTTATGAATGCAGATGGGCTGACGGTGACGGCAGGTCTGGCAGCAAGTGGGATCACGACGGAAACTGCGCCGGGATTTCTTAATATGTTCGCAGGCAACAATGCGGTCAGCATTATTTCCGGACTTGCATGGGGACTCGGATATTTTGGTATGCCGCATATTATCGTACGTTTTATGGCGGTGAAGGATGAAAAGGAGATGACCAAATCCAAGACGGTAGCTATTATATGGGTTACGCTTTCTTTGGCTGCGGCATGCGTGATCGGTATTATCGGACGGGCATATATGAATTTTGATTATATTGTAAATGAAGCCGGAAAAGAACGTATTTTTATTGAAATGATCAAGAAAGTTTTCACAGAAGAGATCAACGCGCCGCTGATCGCAGGCATTTTCCTCTGCGGTATTCTGGCGGCGATCATGTCGACTGCGGATTCCCAGCTTTTAGTCAGCGCATCCGCTATTGCGGAGGATATCTATAAAGGCATTATCAAAAAGGATGCAGACGACAAAAAAGTTCTTGTGATCAGCAGGATTACCATTGTTGTCATCGCGATCATCGCATATGTGATCGCTCTGGATCCGAATTCTTCCATTATGGGACTGGTGTCCAATGCATGGGCAGGTCTTGGAGCTGCCTTTGGTCCGTTAGTGCTGATGGCAATCTTCTGGAAGCGTACCAATTTTCCGGGAGCGGTTGCCGGTCTGGTGTCAGGCGCTCTGACTGTGATCGTATGGGATTATATACCGATGATCCAGGGAACGGAAGGACTTGTTACCCTTGGCTCATCAACAGGGTTATATTCTCTGGCGGTAGGTTTTCCGCTCAGCCTGATCTGTATCGTGGTGGTCAGCCTTTTGACACCGCCGCCATCAGAGGAGATCGTAAAGGAATTTGAAGAAGTTAAAGATGTAGAATAAATAAGTCCGGGGCATCTTATGTGCCGCTGCGCGGCGCGCGCAGCGGAAGCGTGTCCTGCGATGATATGTCTATATTGAGCAACGGACATTTGCAAAACAATGCCTGATTTTATAGGATTTATTTGAAAATTTCTTGATTTTCAATAAAATTTCAAAACTTTCAAAAAAAGTGCTTGCATTTTGAAAAGTTATCATATATACTATCTATTGCTGTGGCATGATAGCTATGAAGCGTGAGGTTGCTGTTACGGCGAAAGCCATAACAGGTTTTCCGTGGAGCGAATGTCAGTGGCGGATATGTGTTCCGCCGATAATATTGACGACAAGTCACTGTACAATGCTTAGACAGTCTGCATGAAAGCAGAAACGACGTGTGAGTTACGGTTCTGGAGGTTCAGGACACACACGGGAAAGTGTACAGTCACCAAGCTTGTCGTGCTTGAAAACAAAGTACGAAAAGGAGGCGACTTTTTTTATGGCAAGTCAGAAAATGAGAGTCACATTAAAAGCGTATGATCATCAGTTGGTTGATGCATCAGCAAAGAAGATCATTGAGGCAGTAAGGAAGAACGGTGGGGAGACAAGCGGTCCGGTTCCTCTTCCTACAAAGAAGGAAGTGGTTACGATCCTGCGTGCTGTTCATAAGTACAAGGATTCCAGAGAGCAGTTTGAGCAGAGAACCCACAAGAGGATGATCGATATCCTTAATCCTTCCCAGAAGATCGTAGAGTCTTTGCAGAAGATGGATATCCCGGCAGGTGTTTACGTAGATGTAAAAATGAAATAAGAATTTTAACATGAAACCTCTGCTAACTTTATGTATGGAGGACTGCAGATCGTCAGTCACAGCAAACCGCGAGGACAGAAATCCATACCGCTTTAGTGGAAAAAACAAGGAAAGTTGAAAACAAAGAAATGTGGTTTTCAACTGCGAATTTACGCAGAATGCCAATTCGCAGACTTAGAAAGGAGTAAAGGTTGTAGTATGAAGAAAGCAATTTTAGCAACAAAGGTCGGAATGACACAGATCTTTAACGAAGACGGAATGTTGATCCCGGTTACGGTGCTTCAGGCAGGACCCTGTTATGTAACACAGATTAAGACAGTTGAAAATGATGGTTACAGCGCAGTGCAGGTTGGCTTCGTTGATAAAAAGGAAAAGATCATCAATAAGGATAAGTCCGGTAAAAAGGAAGTGGTTCACCGCCATGGCGTGAACAAGCCCCAGCAGGGACATTTTAAGAAGGCCGGCGTTTCCGCAAAGAGATATGTGAGAGAGTTCAAGTTTGAAAATGCTGAGGAATATACACTGGCACAGGAGATCAAAGCGGACATCTTTGCGGTAGGCGATAAGGTTGACGCTTCTGCGATTTCCAAAGGAAAAGGTTTTCAGGGCGCAATCAAGAGACACGGACAGTCCAGAGGACCGATGGCGCATGGTTCCAAGTATCACCGCCATGCAGGCTCCAACGGAGCATGTTCCAGTCCGAGTCGTGTATTTAAGGGCAAGAAGATGCCCGGACATATGGGCTGTGAGGCGATCACAGTGAAGAATCTTGAGATCGTCAGAGTCGATGCTGAGAAGAATCTTCTTCTGGTAAAGGGTGCAGTACCCGGACCGAAGAAAGCATTAGTAACAATAAAAGAAACCACTAAGGTAGAAGCTTAAGTTGGTTGAAAGGAGGACTACTAACAATGGCAAAAGTATCAGTTGTTAATATGGAAGGCAAAGAAGTTGGTACAATCGACTTAAGTGATGAAATATTTGGCGTTGAGATCAATGAACATTTAGTACACTTGGCAGTTGTACAGCAGCTTGCAAATAAGCGTCAGGGAACGCAGAAGGCAAAGACACGTTCCGAAGTATCCGGCGGCGGAAGGAAGCCTTGGAGACAGAAGGGAACAGGTCATGCAAGACAGGGTTCCATCAGGGCACCGCAGTGGAAGGGCGGCGGAGTCGTATTTGCTCCCGTACCGAGAGATTATTCCTTTAAGATGAACAAGAAGGAAAAGAGAGCGGCTCTGAAATCCGCGCTGACAAGTAAGGTTCAGGATCAGAAGCTGATCGTGGTGGATGAGCTGAAGATGGATGAGATCAAGACAAAGGCATTTGTCCAGATCTTAAAGAACATCAAAGCAGAAAAGGCACTGGTGGTATTAAATGAGAAGGATGATAACGTGATCCTTTCCGCAAGGAATATTCCGGATGCTAAGACTGCACTGACCAATACGATCAATGTATATGATGTAATGAACGCAGGCACTGTTGTACTGACAAAGGCAGCAGTCGCAACCATTGAGGAGGTGTACGCATAAATGGCAGCAATTCAGTATTATGACGTAATTCTTAAGCCGCTGGTAACAGAAAAGAGTATGTCCGGCATGGCTGAGAAGAAATATACTTTCCTGGTACATCCGGAAGCAAATAAGACCATGATTAAGGAAGCGGTCGAGAAGATGTTTGACGGAGTTAAGGTCGCAAAGGTCAACACCTTGAATCAGGATGGCAAGATCAAACGGCGTAACAACAATGGCAAGCTCGTAAGCGGCAGGACAGCGAAGACCAAAAAGGCGATCGTACAGCTTACGGCGGACAGCAAGGAGATAGAGATCTTCTCCGGACTGTAAGAGCCACAAATAAACACAACCAAAGTGTGATAATAAATAGTGAATAGAAAAGGAGAAATAAGTCATGGGAATTAAATCATATAACCCATATACACCGTCAAGAAGACACATGACAGGTTCTGATTTCTCAGAGATTACAAAGAGCACACCGGAGAAATCCCTGTGTGTATCCAAGGCAAAGAATGCCGGACGTAATAATCAGGGAAAGATTACTGTCAGACATCACGGTGGCGGCAACAGACAGAAATACAGAATCATTGATTTTAAGAGAATCAAGGATGGCATTCCGGCAAAGGTGATCGGGATCGAATATGACCCGAACAGAACAGCCAACATCGCGCTGATCTGTTATGCTGACGGCGAGAAAGCATATATTCTTGCTCCGGAAGGCTTGAAAGACGGCATGAAGGTAATGAACGGACCGACAGCAGAAATCAAGGTCGGCAACTGTCTTCCCTTATCCGCCATTCCTGTAGGTACTTTGATTCATAACATCGAGCTTCTGCCGGGCAAGGGCGGACAGATGGTTCGTTCCGCAGGCAACAGCGCGCAGCTGATGGCAAAGGAAGGCAAATATGCAACACTCAGACTTCCTTCCGGCGAGATGCGGATGGTTCCCATCGAGTGCCGCGCAAGCATCGGCGTCATCGGCAACGGTGATCACAACCTTATCAATTACGGTAAAGCAGGCCGTAAGCGTCACATGGGCATCAGACCCACCGTTCGCGGTTCCGTTATGAACCCGAATGACCATCCGCACGGCGGTGGTGAAGGAAAGACAAGCATCGGTCGTCCCGGTCCTTGTACACCTTGGGGTAAGCCGGCTCTTGGTCTGAAGACAAGAAAGAAGAACAAGCAGTCCAATAAGCTGATCGTAAGAAGACGTGACGGTAGAGCCATTAAATAGCTTAGGCTGTTAAATCATAACCGTAATCAAGTAAGGAGGATAGATATATCATGGCAAGATCATTAAAAAAAGGACCTTTTGCAGATGAAAGCCTGCTGAAAGCAGTTGACAATATGAATGCATCAGGTAAGAAACAGGCAATCAAGACATGGTCTCGTCGTTCTACAATTTTCCCTTCATTTGTGGGACACACAATTGCAGTTCATGACGGACGGAAGCATGTGCCTGTATATATAACAGAAGATATGGTTGGACATAAGCTCGGCGAGTTTGTTGCCACCAGAACCTTCAGGGGACATGGTAAAGACGATAAGAAATCTAAGGTCAGATAATCAGATAGGAGGAATGAACTATGGCGAAAGGACATAGATCTCAGATTAAGAGAGAAAGAAATGCAATCAAAGATACAAGACCCTCCGCAAAGTTATCTTATGCAAGGGTTTCTGTACAAAAGGCATGCTTTGTGCTTGACGCGATCAGGGGCAAAGATGTTGCAACAGCCAAGGCAATTTTGGAATACAATCCAAGATATGCTTCCAGCATCATTAAGAAGCTGCTTGATTCCGCAATTGCAAATGCGGAAAACAACAACGGAATGAATCCGGAGAATCTTTATATCGCGGCATGTTATGCAGACAAGGGACCGACGATGAAGAGGATTCATCCCAGAGCGCAGGGACGTGCTTATAGGATTGAGAAAAGAGTAAGCCACATCACCATCATTCTTGATGAGAAAGGAGCTAAGTAAGTATGGGACAGAAAGTTAATCCGCATGGCTTAAGAGTTGGTATTATTAAAGACTGGGACTCCAAGTGGTATGCAGAGGATAAATTTGCAGATTACCTTGTTGAGGATTACAATATCAGGAAGTTTTTGAAGAAGAAGCTGTATGCTGCAGGAGTTTCCAAGATTGAAATCCTCAGAAAAGCAGAAAAGGTGGAAGTAGTAGTAAATACACAGAAGCCCGGTGTTGTAATCGGTAAAGGCGGTACAGGCATCGAAGCGACCAAGAAGGAGCTTCAGAAGCTGATCGGAAGAAAAGAGATCAGTCTGGATGTGCAGGAGATCAAAAAGCCGGATGCTGACGCACAGCTTGTTGCTGAAAATATTGCGCAGCAGCTGGAGAACCGTGTATCTTTCAGACGTGCTATCAAGTCTTGTATGACAAGGACGATGAAGAAGGATAACAGAGGCAACAGCATCTCCGGTGCAATGGGTATCAAGGCATCTGTATCGGGACGTCTTGGTGGAGCTGATATGGCACGTACAGAGTTCTACAGTGAAGGAACCATCCCCCTGCAGACACTTCGTGCAGATATTGATTATGGATTCGCTGAAGCGGATACTACCTACGGCAAGATCGGTGTAAAGGTATGGATCTACAGAGGCGAGGTACTTCCGACTAAAGGAAATACGGATGCGAAGGAAGGCGCTGCATCCAAGGAAGGGAGCGATAAATAATGTTAATGCCTAAAAGAGTGAAACGTCGTAAACAGTTTCGTGGAACAATGGCCGGTAAGGCATCAAGAGGTAATACAATCACTTATGGTGAGTATGGTATTGTTGCAACAGAACCCTGCTGGATCAAATCAAACCAGATTGAGGCAGCCCGTGTTGCCATGACTCGTTACATTAAGCGTGGCGGTCGTGTTTGGATCAAGATCTTCCCGGATAAGCCGGTTACAACAAAGCCTGCTGAGACACGAATGGGTTCCGGTAAAGGAACATTGGAATACTGGGTAGCAGTTGTAAAGCCTGGACGTGTGATGTTTGAGATCGCAGGCGTACCAGAGGAAACAGCAAGAGAAGCGCTGCGTCTTGCTACGCATAAGCTTCCCTGCAAGTGTAAGATTGTTTCCAAAGCAGACTTGGAAGGCGGTGTAGCGAATGAAAACTAAAAAATATGTTGAAGAGCTGAATGCAAAGTCAGCAGCAGAGCTGAATCAGGAATTGGTAGCTGCTAAGAAGGAACTTTTCAATCTGAGATTTCAAAATGCCACCAATCAGTTGGATAACACATCCCGGATCAAGGAAGTTCGTAAGAACATCGCAAGGATTCAGACGGTTATCAATGTGAAGAGCAAAGCGGAAGCCTGAATAGTGCGTAACGCTGATATGCCGGATAAAAAGCAGAGTGGATAATATGATTGAGAAAGGAGTTAATGATCGTGGAAGAGAGAAATTTAAGAAAAACACGTATCGGTAAAGTTACCAGTGATAAAATGCAGAAGACGATCACCGTTGCAGTGGAGAATCATGTAAAGCATCCTCTTTATAACAAGATTGTAAAGAGAACATATAAGCTGAAGGCTCACGATGAAAACAATGATGCTCATATCGGAGATATTGTCAAAGTTGCCGAGACAAGACCTCTTTCTAAGGATAAAAGATGGAGACTTGTTGAGATCGTAGAAAGAGCGAAATAAAAGTAGGTTGATGATTTTATTGGAAGGAGAATAGGCATGATACAACAAGAAAGCAGACTGAAAGTTGCTGACAATACAGGCGCTAAAGAAATTTTGTGTATCCGCGTTTCCGGTGGTTCCACCAGAAGATATGCAAATATCGGCGATGTGATCGTAGCTACGGTAAAAGATGCAACACCCGGCGGCGTTGTTAAAAAGGGCGATGTCGTAAAGGCAGTTGTTGTACGCAGTGTAAAGGGCGCCCGTCGTAAGGATGGCTCCTATATCAAGTTTGACGAGAATGCTGCTGTTATCATCAAGGATGATAAGACTCCGAGAGGAACCCGTATCTTTGGACCGGTAGCAAGAGAGCTTCGTGAGAAACAGTTTATGAAGATCGTTTCTCTGGCTCCCGAAGTATTATAAGGAGGTGCCTTTCAGATGAATAAGATTAAAAAAGGTGATACGGTAAGAGTGATTACCGGCAGCATAAAAAAAGGCAAGGGCAAGGATGGAAAGGTAATTTCTGTTGATGCAAAGAACGGCAAGGTGCTTGTTGAGGGTATCAACATGGTAAAGAAACATTCCAAACCTTCTATGGCGAACCAGACAGGCGGTATCATAGAGAAGGAAGCCCCGATTGATATTTCCAACGTAATGTACGTTCATAAGGGGACTCCCACAAGAATCGGATTTAAGGTTGTTGACGGCAAAAAAGTTCGTATTGCCAAATCAACCGGCGATGTGATTGATTAGGACAGGGAAGGAGGCCGAAGACATTGAGTAGATTAAAAGATGTATATAAGAACGAGATCATGGATGCCATGACAAAGAAGTTCGGATATAAGAATGTAATGGAAATCCCGAAGATTGATAAGATCGTTGTCAATATGCGTGTCGGAGAAGCAAAGGAAAACGCTAAGATTCTGGATGCTGCTGTTGCGGATATGGAGCTGATCACAGGTCAGAAGGCAGTCGTTACCAAGGCAAAGAATTCCATTGCTAACTTTAAGATCAGAGAGGGTCTCGCTATCGGTTGCAAGACAACGCTTCGTGGAGAGAAGATGTATGAATTTCTTGACAGACTGGTTAATCTTGCGCTGCCCCGTGTTCGTGACTTCAGAGGGGTGAATCCCAACGGATTTGACGGACGCGGCAATTATGCGCTTGGTATCAAGGAGCAGTTGATCTTCCCTGAAGTTGAGTATGATAAGATCGATAAGGTAAGAGGCATGGATGTTATCATCGTAACGACAGCTAAGACAGACGAAGAGGCACGTGAGTTATTGAGATTATTCAATATGCCGTTTGCACAGGCATAATTGGTCTGATATGAAGGAGGTAAATTCATGGCTAAGACAGCAATGAAGATCAAACAGCAGCGTAAACCCAAATTTTCTACAAGAGAGTATTCACGTTGTAGGATTTGCGGTCGTCCTCATGCTTATTTAAGAAAATACGGAATCTGCAGAATCTGCTTCCGTGAGCTGGCATACAAGGGACAGATACCTGGTGTGAAGAAATCCAGTTGGTAGGATTGAGTGATTATATTATTATGGTAAGGAGGATAAAAGCAAAATGACAATGAGCGATCCTATTGCAGATATGCTTACAAGAATCCGTAATGCAAATACTGCAAAACATGATACGGTTGATGTTCCTTCTTCTAAGATGAAACTGTCTATCGCACAGATCTTGTTGGATGAAGGTTACATTAAGAAATTTGATGTTATAGAAGACGGCGGCTTTAAAACGATTCATATTACGTTAAAGTATGGTGCTGATAAAAACGAAAAGATCATCACGGGCATCAAGAGGATCTCTAAGCCGGGACTGCGTGTATATGCCGGCAAGGATGAGCTTCCCAGAGTTCTTGGTGGACTTGGAATTGCTATTATTTCAACTAATCAGGGCGTCATTACTGATAAAGAAGCCAGAAAGCTGAATGTTGGCGGTGAAGTGCTGGCGTTTGTTTGGTAAAATGAACGCAAAAGCGGCGTTAAATAAGCACATATTGCTTATTACAAGTTGCTCCGCAACTTGAATAATGGCATAATAGCATAAAAAGCACCGCTAATTACAAATTGCTGCGCAATTTTAGTAAAATAAATTAAAATAGGAGGTACGGGCATGTCACGTATAGGAAGAATGCCAATCGCGATACCGGCAGGCGTAACTGTTGATATTGCAGAAAATAATAAAGTGACTGTAAAAGGTCCGAAGGGAACACTTGAAAGAGTGCTGCCTTCTGAGATGGAGATCAAGCTGGAGGGCGCTGAAGTGATCGTTTCCAGACCGAATGATCTGAAGAAGATGAAATCTCTTCATGGTCTGACCAGAACGCTCATTAACAACATGGTAGTCGGCGTTACATCAGGTTTTGAGAAGAAGCTTGAAGTAAACGGTGTAGGTTATAGGGCTGCAAAGCAGGGAAAGAAGCTGAATCTGACGCTTGGTTATTCACATCCGGTGGAAATGGAAGATCCGGAAGGCATTGAGACGACAGTTGAGCAGAATATCATCACCGTGAAAGGTATTGATAAAGAAAAAGTTGGTCAATTCGCGGCTGAGATCAGAGACAAGAGAAGACCGGAGCCTTATAAGGGTAAAGGTATCAAGTATGTTGACGAGACGATCAGACGTAAAGTTGGTAAGACTGGTAAGAAATAAATAAGGAGGGCGTAAATAATGGTTAGCAAAGAGTCAAGACAGGAAGTACGTGTGAAAAAGCACAAAAAGATCCGCAACCGTTTCAGCGGCACTGCTGAGAGACCGCGTTTGGCAGTCTTCAGAAGCAATAATCATATGTATGCTCAAATTATTGACGATACAGTTGGAAATACTTTAGTTGCAGCATCTACATTGGAAAAGGATGTAAAGGCTGAGCTTAAGAAGACCAATGACGTTGAAGCAGCGGCATACTTAGGAACCACGATTGCAAAGCGTGCAATTGAAAAAGGCATCAAGGAAGTGGTTTTTGATCGAGGCGGTTATATATATCAGGGTAAAGTTGCAGCATTAGCTGACGCAGCCAGAGAAGCTGGCTTAGAATTTTAAGGAAAGGATGCATAAAAACACATGAGACATGAAATCATTGACGCAAGTCAGTTGGAATTAAATGATAAGGTAGTTTCTATCAAGCGTGTTACCAAGGTAGTGAAAGGCGGACGTACGATGCGTTTTACGGCTTTGGTAGTTGTAGGCGATGGTCAGGGACATGTGGGTGCAGGACTTGGAAAAGCAACGGAAATTCCTGAAGCTATCCGCAAAGGAAAAGAAGATGCGGCTAAGAATCTTGTAAAAGTTGCCCTTGATGACAATGCAAGTATTACCCATGACTTTATTGGTAAATTCGGTTCCGCTTCCGTATTATTGAAGAGAGCTCCGGAAGGTACCGGTGTTATCGCCGGCGGTCCGGCCCGTATCGTGTGCGACATGGCGGGAATCAAGAATATCCGTACAAAGTCTTTGGGATCCAATAATAAGCAGAATGTTGTCCTTGCTACGATTTCAGGATTAAGCCAGTTAAAATCTCCGGAAGAGGTTGCGGCAAAACGTGGTAAGGCGTTGAGTGAAGTTCGGGCTTAAATGCGAAAAGTAATTCTATTGCTCATGCCAATGGGCATTAAAGAACCAAAGGTTCCTTGCAAAGAATTACTATGTTTCGCATAAAAGAACGCTAAAAAGCAGCGTTCTTCCCATTGATGATGAGTGCCGCCGTGGGCGGTAAGTGAGCTATAAATAGGAGGTCACAGATCATGGCAGAAAAAATGTTAAAGATTACTCTTGTAAAGTCTCCGATTGGAGCTGTGCCGAAGCATAGAAGGACTGTGGAAGCTATGGGTCTTACTAAGATGCATAAGACAGTGACACTGCCGGATAATGCGGCAACAAGAGGACAGATTCAGCAGATCGGTTATATGCTGAAAGTGGAAGAAGCATAAAAGATTGGAGGTGTAACAGCATGGAATTATCAAACTTAAGACCGGCGGAAGGTTCCAAGCATAGTGATAATTTTAGAAGAGGCCGTGGACATGGTTCAGGCAACGGAAAGACCGCAGGTAAGGGGCATAAAGGTCAGAAAGCTCGTTCCGGCGCACCCAGAATCGGGTTTGAAGGCGGTCAGATGCCTTTGTACAGACGTATTCCCAAGAGAGGTTTCAAGAATAGAAATACTCAGGAAATCGTGGGAATCAATGTAAGCAGACTGGAAGTATTTGATGACGGAGCAACCGTTACGATTGAAGCATTGATGGAGCAGGGAATCATCAAAAATCCTAAAGATGGGGTAAAGATTCTCGGCAATGGCGAATTGACTAAGAAGCTTACTGTCCAGGCCAATGCCTTTAGCGCAGCAGCAAAGGAGAAGATAGAAGCTTCCGGTGGAACAGCAGAGGTGATTTAATGTTCAAAACTTTCATTAATGCGATTAAAATTAAGGAAGTCAGAAAAAAATTATTATTTACGCTGGCAATGCTGGTGGTGATCAGGATTGGATCCCAGCTTCCCGTACCCGGTGTAAATCCGAAATTTTTTGCAGAGTGGTTCCGGCAGCAGACGGGCGATGCGTTCAGCTTTTTTGACGCATTTACAGGCGGTTCTTTTACGAGCATGTCCCTGTTTGCATTAAATATCACGCCATATATCACTTCGTCTATCATTATACAGCTTTTGACGATTGCGATCCCGAAGCTGGAGGAGATGAATAAAGAGGAAGAGGGAAGAAAGAAGATGGCATCCGTGACAAGATACGTTACGGTTGCGCTGGCATTGATCGAATCAGCGGCGCTTGCCATTGGGTTTGGCTCCAAAGGATTGTTAAATGTTGCGAATCCTTCCTTGATCAACTATGTGGCAATTGTTACAGCAATGACGGCAGGAAGCACGCTGCTTATGTGGCTGGGTGAGCGGATCACGGAAAATGGTGTCGGCAATGGTATTTCTATCGTGCTGGTGATCAATATTATCTCCAGGATGCCGGCAGATATCGGAACTCTTGTGACGACATTCGTTACGTCTGCCAGCAATGCAGGAAAGGCAGTTTTGGCGGCAGTGATTATTCTTGTAGTGATTCTTGCGACGGTGGTATTTGTTGTTTATCTGAATGCCGGCGTGAGAAAGGTGCCGGTGCAGTATGCAAAGAAGGTGCAGGGCAGCAGGATGGTCGGATCGAATAACTCTCATATCCCTATGAGAGTCAATACTGCAGGTGTTATGCCGATCATTTTTGCATCATCGCTGATGCAGTTCCCGGTAGTTGTATGCTCTTTGTTTGGAGTCAATACCACGGGGACATTCGGTGAAATTATGAAAGGGCTTCAGTCCAATTACTGGTTCTCTGCAGAACAGCCCATATATACAGTAGGTTTTCTGGTTTATATTGTACTGGTGGTATTCTTCGCTTATTTCTATACCTCCATCACCATCAACCCGATGCTGATTGCGGATAATATGAAAAAGAGCGGCGGGTTTATCCCCGGTATCCGGCCCGGTAAGCCGACGACAGAATATCTGACCAATGTATTGAACTATATCATATTTATGGGCGCGATCGGACTGATCGTTGTAGCCGCCATTCCGATCTTCTTCAGCGGAGTGTTTGGCGCGAGGGTTTCCTTTGGCGGTACAAGCTTGATCATTATTGTCAGTGTTATTCTTGAGACATTGTCACAGATCGAGACGATGATGCTGGAACGTAATTATAAAGGATTTTTAAATTCATAATTTGAGGAACACTACGCCGGATTCCGGTGTAGTGTCCTTTTCAACAAAAATAGAACTTCTGCCATGGAAGTTCTATCGTGCGTGTAGAAGAACGGGAAGCTAGGAATAGTATCTGCGGCAGCATGAATCCGCAGATTACGGAAGGGTATGGTTAATGGAATGAAGATTATTATGTTGGGCGCGCCGGGGGCCGGAAAAGGAACTCAGGCAAAAATGATTGCAGATAAGTATCAGATTCCGCATATTTCTACCGGAGATATTTTCCGGGCCAATATTAAGAATGGAACCGAGCTTGGCATGGAAGCAAGAACATATATGGACAAGGGTGAACTGGTTCCGGACGAACTGACGGTTCGTATCCTGCTGGATCGGGTAGCGCAGCCGGATTGTGAAAATGGATATGTGCTGGATGGATTTCCCCGTACGATTCCGCAGGCGGAGGTGCTTGATCAGGAACTGACCAAAAGAAATGAAAAGATTGATCATGCAATCAATGTGGAAGTACCGGATGAAAATATCGTCCGCAGGATGTCGGGCAGGCGTGCATGCGTTTCCTGCGGCTCTACTTATCATATCGTACATATTCCTCCCAAAAAGGAAGGGTTATGCGATAAATGCGGCAATGAGCTGATCCTCAGGGATGATGATAAAGAAGAAACGGTCATGAACCGTCTGGGTGTTTATCATGATCAGACACAGCCGCTGATTGAGTACTACAGCGCGAAAGGCGTGCTTTGTACCGTGGACGGCACCATTGATATGATGGATGTTTTTAAAGAAATTACAAATATTTTAGGAAATTAGATATAAGTACTTCTAATGATCATACGGCATACATTTGCCGGTTAAGAGAAGGACATGAACGGAAATGGCTATCTTAATTAAGTCGCAAAGAGAAATAGATCTGATTAGGGAATCCTGCAGGCTGATTGCGTTGGTGCATGAAGAACTGGGGAAGATGATCCGCCCCGGCATCTCGACGAAGGATATTAATGATTACGGAGATGAGTTGATCCGGGGGTATGGATGCATCCCGAACTTTTTAAATTATAACGGTTATCCGGCATCGATCTGTGTCTCCGTCAATGAAGAAGTGGTACATGGGATCCCCGATAAGCACCATATCCTTCACGAGGGGGATATCGTCAGTCTGGACGCGGGATTGATCTATAAGGGGTATCATTCAGACGCTGCGAGAACTTACGGTGTCGGAAAGATCAGCGCAGAATGTCAGAAGCTGATTGATGAAACCAGAAACAGTTTTTTTGAAGGAATCAAATATGCAAAACCGGGATACCGCCTGTTTGATATTTCCAATGCTATTGACGCATATATTTCAAAATTCGGCTATGGGATCGTAAGAGACCTGACCGGTCACGGAGTTGGTACGAAGCTTCATGAGGATCCGCAGATTCCGAATTTTAGACAGATCCGCCGCGGACCGAAGCTTCAGCCCGGCATGACGCTGGCGATCGAACCGATGATCAATATGGGCAGGGGAGATGTGGAGTGGCTGGAGGACGACTGGACTGTCGTAGCGGAGGATGGACTGCCGTCAGCGCATTATGAGAACACGATCCTGATTACGGATGGGGAACCGGAGATATTGACGCTGCTGGGCTGAGAGAATTTTTAACTGCATATTGTGCCTGTAGTGTAGCGTTAAAGTGCATGAAAGTCTGCAGGTTGTCAGAAGGGCATGGTTATTGATATGGTAGGATGTCTGGCATTTTCGAAAGCGGGACACGATAAGGATGAGGTTTATCTGATCCTGAGAGAAGAAAAGGAAGCTGTTTATGTTGCGGATGGTGTGGCAAAAACTGCGTCCGCTCCAAAGAAAAAAAATAAAAAGCATATTCAGATCATTAAAAACGGATTGGATGAATTACCGATCGGAGCCATAAGGCGGAAGCTGGAAAGCGGACAGCCGGTTATGGATGAGGAGATCAAATATATATTAAAGCAGTATAAGATGAAAACCCGGAAGTATATAGATTAAATAAAGAAGCAAAGCGATAGGGTGTCTGAGGCATACGCAGCAGATGATGATGCGATGGCAAAGACTCCGGATCAAGAAAGGAGCAGATCGTTAGGATGTCAAAGGCTGATGTAATTGAAATCGAAGGAACTGTAACAGAAAAATTACCGAACACTATGTTTAAGGTGGAACTGGAGAATGGACATGAGGTTCTGGCGCATATCAGTGGTAAGCTCAGACAGAACTTCATCAAGATCCTGCCCGGAGACAAGGTAACGCTGGAGCTTTCGCCTTATGACCTTTCTAAGGGAAGGATCATCTGGAGAGATAAGTAATAATGATTTTTTAAAAATTCAGTAAAGTTTATTAGGATGTAAGAAATATATTTCCTGAAATATATTTCTTGAAAAATATTTCTTGCATTTACCAATAGTTCGTGTTATACTTTAAAACGGTCTTTTTTGAAAGGAGGGTTTAACCGTGAAAGTTAGATCATCAGTAAAACCGATCTGCGAAAAGTGCAAGATCATCAAAAGAAAAGGGAGAATCATGGTTATCTGTGAGAACCCGAAGCATAAGCAGAGACAGGGATAATTGCTGTTTTTGTTTGTGATTAATTTGTGCGGCTGCAGCAGAATCTATCCGTCAATAGAGGATGCTGAAAATCGATAAATGTGAGGTAGCAGGTGATACCGTGCATTTACGATTGATACTGTTTCTACTATATAATAGTTTGAAACAGACAAGACCGGAGCGATCCGGTTGGGTCGATTAGCAGACCCCAATCAATTAGTAACTGTTAACAGGCCGGTTGATTTTTGGAAACAATCACAGACCGGTACACCAGGAAAACGGAGGAAATGAAAAATGGCTCGTATTGCAGGTGTTGATTTACCCAGAGACAAACGTGTCGAAATCGGTCTTACTTATGTCTATGGAATCGGCAGAGTAAGTGCAAACAAGATCTTGGCGGAAGCTAAGGTCAATCCGGATACCCGCTGCAGGGATCTGACAGATAGTGAAGTAAAAGAGATCAGTACGATCATTGACAGGGATTACACCGTAGAGGGTGATCTCCGTAGAGAGATCGCATTGAACATTAAGACGCTTCAGGAGATCGGATGCTATCGTGGTATCCGTCATAGAAAAGGACTTCCTGTTCGTGGACAGAAGACAAAGACCAATGCCAGAACAAGGAAGGGTCCGAAGAAGACTGTAGCAGGTAAGAAGAAGTAAGCTTTACTTCTAGTAATTGTAGGAGCATGTAGGTTTATACACGAAGGTTATCCTTATGGAATATGGCGTGTATAGGAATTTTATCAGAAAGTAGGTTAGTTTAAATGGCAGCAGCAAAGAAACCATCAACAAAGAAAGTTACAAAAAAGCGTGTCAAGAAAAACGTTGAACATGGACAGGCACATATCCAGTCATCCTTTAACAATACGATTGTTACTTTGACGGATAATGAAGGCAATGCTCTTTCATGGGCTTCCGCCGGCGGTCTTGGATTTAGAGGTTCAAAGAAATCTACTCCTTATGCAGCGCAGATGGCAGCAGAAACTGCAACAAAGGCTGCGTTAATTCATGGACTTAAGACAGTAGATGTTATGGTAAAAGGACCGGGTTCAGGACGTGAGGCAGCAATTCGAGCATTGCAGGCAAATGGCTTGGAGGTAACCAGTATCAGGGACGTGACACCGGTTCCCCATAATGGATGCCGTCCGCCTAAGAGACGTCGTGTATAATGAAAGTGGAGGTAGAGGATAATGGCAATTAATAGAGTTCCAGTTCTTAAAAAATGTAGAGCGCTTGGTCTGGATCCCTCTTATCTTGGTGTTGAGAAATATACACATACCAGCGATTGGAAGAGAGAGGTTGACGGACAGAAGAAGAATATCAATAAAAAGCTTGACAGGCATGTTAACGAGTCGATCAGAAGCCTGAGAAACCCGAACAAGAAGGTCAGCGAGTACGGCATGCAGCTTCGCGAGAAGCAGAAGGCAAAATTCATCTATGGCGTATTGGAAAAGCCGTTCCGTAATTATTACGAGAAGGCTGACCGTATGAAGGGCATGACAGGTGAGAACCTGATGATCATGCTGGAAAGCAGACTGGACAGCGTGGTGTTCCGTATGGGATTTGCCAGAACCAGAAGGGAAGCAAGACAGGTTGTGGGACACAAGCATGTTATGGTCAACGGAAAGAAAGTGAATATTCCTTCTTATTTAGTAAAAGCAGGCGATGTGATCGAATTGACTGAAAAGGCAAAGGGACTGCAGAGATATAAGGATATTATCGAGGTAACAGAGTCTAGAATCGTACCTGACTGGATGGAAGTTGATTACGAGACAAAGAAAGGAACGGTGAAAGAGCTTCCTACAAGAGAGGCAATTGATGTGCCGGTAAATGAGATGCTCATCGTCGAGTTGTATTCTAAGTAATCGATTATCTTTTAAAAGTTGAAGGAGGGTATTTAATGTTAGCATTTAATTTCGACAGCCCGAATATTGAAGTGGCGGAAATCTCCGAAGATAAGAAGTATGGGCGGTTTGTTGTAGAGCCGCTTGAACGTGGATATGGCATTACGCTTGGCAACTCATTGAGACGTATCATGTTGGCATCATTGCCGGGAGCTGCGGTAAGCCAGATCAAGATCGATGGCGTTCTTCATGAGTTTTCATCGATTCCCGGTGTCAAAGAGGATGTGACGGAGATCGTCATGAATATCAAAAGTCTTGTCATTAAAGACAATAGCGATAATGATTCCCCCAAGAAGGCGCATATTCAGTTCGAGGGGTCAGGAGTTATCAAGGCTTCTGATATCGTAATGGAGGATCCGGATGTTGAGATCATCAATCAGGATCAGATTATTGCGACGTTGAGCGGCGGTAAAGAGAGCAGATTTGATATGGATCTGATCATCACAAGGGGTCGTGGTTACATCAGCTCCGATAAGAATAAAAAGGATGATTGTCCTATCGGCAGTATTGCGGTAGATTCCATTTACACACCGGTAGACCGGGTGAATATGACTGTAGAAAATACCCGTGTCGGTCAGATTACAGATTATGATAAGCTGACGCTGGATGTTTATACGAACGGAACGATCGCGCCGGATGAGGCTGTCAGCCTTGCGGCAAAGGTTCTCAGCGAGCATTTGAGACTTTTCATCAACCTTTCTGAAAATGCTAAGAATGCAGAGGTTATGGTGGAGAGACCGGATGATGAGAAAGAAAAAGTTCTGGAGATGAGCATTGATGAGCTTGAGCTTTCCGTCCGTTCTTATAACTGCTTAAAGAGAGCGGGTATCAATACGGTAGAAGAGCTGACCAATAAGACTTCGGAAGATATGATGAAGGTTCGTAATCTGGGACGCAAGTCGCTGGATGAGGTTCTGGCAAAGCTGAAGGAGCTGGGACTGCAGTTGAATCCCAGTGAAGAATAAAATTGAAAAATCAGAGATTTTTCAATTGCAAATATGTGCTTTAAGCACATATTTGCAGGCTGTGAAAAGCACTTCTAATTGCTCATGCCAAAGTGGCATTAAGGAACCAAAGGTTCCTTGCAAAGAAGCGCTAAGTTTCACGCTGAAGAACGCAAAAGCAGCGTTCTTCCATTGAAAAGGTGAAGTACGTGGAGTGGTAAAGCCAAAGGGTGCACAAAGCGTATAACAGCAGCATGGAGCGTAATTAATAATAAACATTCGGATAGTAAGACCAAAGGGCGTATCCGGATGTACCATGAAGGGAGAAAGAAAATGGCAAAGTATAGAAAGCTTGGCAAGACATCAAGTCAAAGAAAGGCATTGCTCAGAAATCAGGTTACAATGTTGGTAGCCAACGGAAAGATCACAACAACAGAAGCAAGAGCGAAAGAAATCCAGAAGATCGTGGAAGGCTTAGTTGCCATTGCAGTTAAGGAGAGAGATAACTTCGAGACTGTGACAGTGACGGCTAAGGTACCACAGAAGGATAAAGACGGCAGGCGTGTAAAAGAGGTTGTAGACGGCAAGAAGGTTACCGTGTATGACGAGGTGGAGAAGGAGATCAAGAAGGATCTTCCGTCCAGACTTCATGCAAGACGTCAGATGCTGAAGGTATTCTATGATGTTGTGGAGAATCCGGATAACAAGAAGAAAACCGCAAAGCAGGTTGATCTTGTAGCAAAGATGTTTGATGAGATTGCACCGAAATATGCAGACCGTAACGGCGGATATACAAGGATCATCAAGATCGGACCCCGTAAGGGCGACGCGGCGATGATGGCTGTGATCGAGTTTGTATAAGAAAGATGTTTTTGGAAGTTAGGAAAAGAAGCATAGAGATATGCTTCTTTTTTAATGCATGACAGTATATATTTCTTAACAGTACACAAATCCTATATGGTTTGCTGCCTATGATGATTTACAGCTCAAAATGCTGATAATCCTTACAGTGTGTCCAGTCGCCGCCCCAGGTAAAGCCGTGGGAGATAAAAAGCTCGTAACACAGATCGCCGGGACCCAGCTTATGTGGGAAATCGCGTTCCCGGTCGGCATAAGATTCGGAGCCGGGCGGGGAGATCCGGACGCGCGTGTCCGCAGCAGGAAGGTCGCGTGTAGTATCGGAAGCATTGGCAGTGGATTTTATGGTGTCAGTAGTTTCCTCTATATAAGTAACATATGGATTAAAGAAGGGATTGACATCAACAGCCATTCCGAAGGCATGGCGGGATAGGGTATCTGTTCCGGCTATTGTACGGTAATTAAAGCAGGAGGTGTTGTTTTTCAAACAGCACAGATCGTCGTCGGCTTGAAAATCATCGACAAGCTGGATCCGTTCGATAGGGTAGCGGTGCTCGAAAAGCGTATGAAAGATATCCAGCAGCGGCATGGCAATGCTGTGGTTGCAGATCATTTCTCCGGTACGGGTTTCGCCATTGAAATCGATATAAGGAATCCTGAGGTAACGCAGTTCCGCAGGGGATATCTGTTCATTTTCATGATACGAGATCCCTCTGATGCGGTGCATTAGGTGTCTGGAGACCGGATGGCATGAAAAGCCGCGGTAAGGTTTCTGGATATGAAATAACTGGTGCAAAGGTGTAGCCTCCTTGGGATGATTTTTAGGTGTCTGTAATACTGCTTCGCAGCGCAGATCCGGTGCAGGAAACGCTTTGAGCAGTGGTTCCCTAACTATACTTTATATGTATAGATGATAAAAGATATGACAAGTACTTTGGACAGAAGCGGAGATTCGGCTGTTTTTCTTGCAATATGATATGGTTTCCTGTAAAATAAATGCGTGTTATATATCCGTTAGAGAATGAACAAACGGAAGTAAGATGTCAGTACGGAAGAGATTATCTGAATCTAAGTCGCAGCAAGGCTGCGACATGCAGGTTAGGAAGGAAACAGTATTTGTAATGGGAATCATCAAGACATCGAAGCTTGCATTTGAATATATCCGCAGAGATGAGGAAGGCAATGTAGAAGGGATCACCCGCGCTGTGGATGATGTCGATCTGGATGTAAAGCAGGGGGAATTTATTGCGATCCTGGGGCATAATGGTTCCGGCAAATCCACACTGGCGAAGCATCTGAATGCGATCCTTTACCCGACGGAGGGAACCGTGCTGGTAGACGGCAAGGATACTACGGAGGAAAAATATCTCTGGGAGATCCGTCAGACTGCGGGCATGGTATTTCAGAATCCGGATAATCAGATCATCGGACAGATCGTGGAGGAGGATGTGGGATTCGGACCGGAGAATCTGGGTGTGCCGACCAAGGAGATCTGGGAGCGCGTGGAGGAAAGCCTGAAGGCTGTGGGGATGTATGAATATCGTCAATATTCACCAAATAAACTTTCCGGCGGACAGAAGCAGCGGGTCTCCATTGCATCGGTGATTGCGATGCATCCGAAATGCATCATCCTTGATGAGCCGACAGCCATGCTGGATCCGTCAGGACGCAAGGAAGTGATCCGTGCGGTGCGCGCGTTGAATGATGTGGAAAAGATGACGGTCATCCTGATCACACATTATATGGAAGAAGTGATCCATGCGGATAAGGTGCTGGTCATGGATCAGGGAAAAGTCGTTATGCAGGGTACGCCAAGAGAGATATTTTCCCATGTGGAGAGACTTAGGGAGCTGCGGCTGGACGTCCCACAGATTACGCTGTTGGCATATGAATTAAAAAAAGCGGGTATGCCGTTACCATCAGGAATCCTTACCAGAGAAGAATTTGTGAGGGAGTTAGAGCGTATTTTTTCTAAGAAAGAGCATTAAATTAGTGCTTTTTTGAACATTTTTTAAAATAGATAATGAGTTTTTATATGATATCAATATAAATGTTAATTTGTTAGCAGCGGGGAATCGAATTTATTATGAAATTAATTGCCGACCATCTGACATATGAATATAATAAGGACACGACACTTGCGGTCAAGGCGCTGGATGATGTCAGTCTGGTCATCGCCCAGGGAGAGATGATCGGTCTGATCGGACATACGGGCTCCGGTAAATCTACACTGGTGCAGCATTTGAACGCCCTGCTTACGCCGGATGGCGGTACGGTCTATTTTGACGGGGAAGACGTTTTTGAAAAGGAGTATGACAAAAAAAAGCTCCGTGGAAAAGTGGGACTGGTCTTTCAGTATCCGGAGCATCAGTTATTTGAAGAAACTGTCTTTCAGGAGGTCTGTTTTGGACCGAAGAATATGGGGGTATCCAGAAAGCAGTCGGAGCTTAGCGCTTACGCGGCATTAAAGCAGGCGGGAGTTCCGGATGAGTGTTTTTACCAGTCACCGTTTGATCTTTCCGGCGGGCAGAAGCGGCGCGTGGCGATTGCCAGCGTACTTGCCATGAAGCCGGAGATCCTGATTCTGGACGAGCCGACGGCAGGATTGGATCCAAGGGGAAGATATGAGATCCTGACGCAGATCAGAAAGCTGAAAGAGGAGAATAACGTCACGGTGATATTGGTTTCCCACAGCATGGAGGACGTGGCGGAATATGTTGACAGGATCGTCGTCATGGAGCATGGAAAGATCAAATATGATGATAAGCCACGTCAGGTTTTTGCTCATTATAAGGAGCTGGAGGCTATGGGACTGGCGGCGCCGCAGGTCACCTACCTGATGCATGAGCTAAGAGAGCATGGCATCAATGTGGATACGAATGTTACGACGCTCGAGGAAGCGAAAGAGGCACTGCTGCAGAATTATTAAGGAAATGATAAGAGGTTTATCGTGATACGGGATATTACATTGGGACAATATTATCAGACAGATTCCGTGGTACACCGGCTGGATCCAAGGACGAAGCTGATTGCGACATTCGCCTATCTGGTATCGTTGTTTCTGGGAACAAATTTATATGTATATGTGTTGGCGTTTGCTTTTCTGACGGTTGCCGTCAAATCGAGCCGGGTGCCGCTGAGATTTATCGTGCGGGGCATGAAGGCGATTGTGTTCCTGATGCTTGTGACGGTTGTCATCAATATGTTCGTGATAAAGGGTGAACCGATCCTGACCATAGGAAAGCTGACGATCACCAGAGAGGGAGTGCGTACGGCGGTATATATGGCGCTGCGCCTGACGTTTCTGATCATGGGATCTTCCATTATGACGCTGACCACAACGCCCAATCAGCTGACGGATGCTTTGGAGAGCATATTGAAGCCATTAAAGATATTTAAGTTTCCTGCGCATGAAATCTCTATGATGATGTCGATAGCGCTTCGTTTTATCCCGATTCTTCTGGAGGAGACGGATAAGATCATGAAGGCGCAGCTGGCAAGGGGAGCTGATTTTGAGTCAGGTAATGTCATAAAAAAGGCAAAAAGCCTTGTGCCGGTGCTTGTGCCACTGTTTATCTCGGCTTTCCGGCGCGCCAATGACCTTGCGCTGGCAATGGAGGCAAGATGCTACCGCGGCGGTGAAGGCAGGACGAAGATGAAGCCGCTGCATTATGCGAAGCGGGATGTGGCGGTCTATCTGTATGTGTGCGCGTATCTGGTTTTGATTTATGCGGCGGGGCATTATATCCCGAAATTCTGGTGAGAAAGCGTTTGATTAGTAAATATCCTTGCGTTCTGTATAGTTAGACACATTTGAGGTTTACATAATATTGTATTGACGGTTTGTTATTCAAATAATTTACATAATATTATATTATTTTGTAATAATACTGCTTTTTGAAGGATTATTTGTCAAAATAGAAAGCGAAATTTAAATATTTGTATTGAGATCAATGACAGGTGTGCATATGTGCGATGTAGATGAACGGGAGCAGAAAAGAAGAATACTTCTGGTGGTTGCTTATGATGGAACCAATTATCACGGGTGGCAGCTGCAGCCGGAAAGCGTTACGATCGAAGGGGTATTGAATGAGACATTGAGCAGCCTCTTTCATGAAGAGATACAGGTGATCGGCGCAAGCCGGACGGATGCCGGTGTGCATGCCTATGGAAATGTGGCTGTATTTGATACGGTGGCGCGGATTCCGGCGGAAAAGATTCCGTATGCTCTGAACCGCAGACTGCCGGAGGATATCCGTATCCAAAAGGCGGTGCAGGTTGCGGATGATTTTCACCCCAGAAGATGCGAAAGCAGGAAAACCTACGAATACCGCATTGTGAATACGCCGTTTTCCATTCCGCAGAAACGGCTTTACGCACATTGGACATATTATGATCTGGACGTGGAACGGATGCAGCAGGCGGCGGAGTGCCTGATTGGCGAGCATGATTTTAAGAGCTTCTGCAGTGTAAATACTCAGGCTGAAAGCACGGTGCGGAGGATTTATGAGTTAGATGTCTGCAGAAAAGAGGGTTCACCGGATGAAATTGTGATCCGCGTCACGGGCAATGGTTTCTTATATAATATGGTAAGGATCATCGCGGGTACGCTGATTGAGGTTGGCAGGGGCAGGCTGGAGCCGGAGGAGGTCAGCCGGATGCTGGAGGCGAAAGACCGTCAGGCAGGCGGACCAACTGCACCGGCAAAAGGACTTACGCTGGTGGGATATCATTTTGTGGAAAACGGGGAAATAACAAAAAAAGAAATTTAAATATTAAGGAGGCTTTATGGAAAAAGATAAACTGCTTTACTATAATGAATACGAAGAGTTTTATGCAATGGCTGAAAAGTCTGTTGCATTTCAAAAATTTTGTTATGATTCGTTTGGACAGGATTTTTCACAAGATGGATTTAGCAACATTGAACAAATAGATATGATATTACCCTATATTCCGGCAAAAGAAGAGATTCATATCCTGGATGTTGGCTGCGGGAACGGAAAAATGCTGGGATATCTGCAAAAAAAGACGGGTGCATTTATTCATGGTTTTGATTACTCCCAAAAGGCGATAACAAATGCCAGAGCGTTATTTACTCAAAAGGCGGACTTTAACGTAGGAGTAATAGGTGAAATCGAGTATCCGGATAATTCCTTTGATATAATTGTATCTATGGATACTATGTACTTTTCTAAAGATATGAGTGCCTTTGCAGGGCAGATAAAGAGGTGGTTAAAACCTGATGGTATCTTGTTTGTGGGCTATCAGGAGGGTGAGCTGGTTCCAAGGACAATTGATGAAAATACTACACAATTGGCCAAAGCCCTGAAAAACAACGGAATGAGCTTTGAGGCAAAAAATATTACAAAACAAACTTATGATTTACTGAAAAAGAAAAGAGAGGCGGCCATCATTCATAAAGCGGAGTTTGAAAACGAGGGAAGCCTACAATGGTTTGATATGCTGATGATGCAGACAGAGTGTGCCGAAGGCTCATATCAGCAATTTGAAAAAGAAATGGCCAGATACATTTATGTGGCAAGAAAATGAGCAGCGGATGCACTTTTAATAAAAGGGAGAATTTCACATTTAAAATTTCACGAGTCATTGTCATGAAAAATGTTTTGAGGTACTTGTGGATTGTAATAAAAGAATAAATATATTAAAATGCGGAAAAAGTCCAGTTTGCCGGGAGGATAAATTTATTCATGGAGGTATAAGGTATGGATGATTTTGGTAGCATGATGGGTTTTGATAAATTAGGGTTGTATTTCGAGGCACATGTGGCAGGTTTTGATGGAGAGTGTTTTAATTATAGTGTTTATCTTGAAGAAGGCTATTCAGATGACAAATTAAAGGAAATCGATACAGCGATAAACGAATTTATCACACCATATAATGATAAGGAAATCTATTTAGGTTATATTGATGTATCGAAGGAGGATGAAAAAGTAAATATTTATCTTGATACCGGAAATGTGGAGCCGGAAGATATTGATACCGCTATTACGGGGATTCTTAAGGCTCTAAATAATGTTTCAGGGATAAAGAACGTTATTGTAAATGAGGATTGTGATTTTGATTTTTAATCATCATGAATAATTTGGTAAATCGTGATTTACGGAGATGTTAGAATGGAGCAAATTACATTAATAGAGCCTCAAAAGAAGTATGCGAACGATATATGGGAATTCCGTCAAGAAATTTTAGAATGTGATGTAGAGAATGAAGACCAATTTGCAGGTTGTATATCACTTGATGTAAGTAAGTCTGCTGAAGAGTGGATAAAAATATGTGAACTTAGAAAAAGTGAAGAAACGTGTGGCGAGGTAGGAACAACAGTTCCTTCGCACATGTACTTAGCTGTACGCAAGAGAGATGACAAAGTTGTAGGTATGATAGATTTGCGTCATCATATAAATCATCCTATTCTTGGAACATGGGGAGGACATTGTGGATATTCAGTGCGTCCTTCTGAACGAGGCAAAGGTTATGCAAAGGAAATGCTTCGTTTAAATATACAAAATGCAAAATCAATGGGAATAGAAAAACTTCTTATCACTTGTGATATTAAGAATGAAGCCAGCGAGAAAACAATACTTGCTAATGGTGGAGTTTATGAGAAAACGATAGATGTTGATGGGTGCAAGATGAAAAGATATTGGATTATAGTTTAAGAAGCAGACAAATTCAGGTTTGACTTCCATATGTGTTTTGGAATTGTATGTGATTCTGCAATTTGCAATGGATAAAAATAGAAAAAGTATAGTAGATGAGTTTAGCAAAGTGATGCTGGAACGTGATGCAAAAGTATTAGAATATTTAATGGAGGAAGGATATTTTGCAAAGAGGAATGAGAAATTTAGTTGATTTACAGAGCCTTAATAAAGAGGATGTTTTTGAAATTTTCCATATAGCAGACAAAATTCAAGAAGGGAAATTTAAAAATTTTTTGAATGGAAAAAGCATTGTTTTATTCTTTCCAAATACAAGCATAAGAACCCGTGTGACATTTGAAAAGGGAATATATCTGCTTGGTGGGCAGCCAATACTATTTCCGACAGAAACCTTGGATAAAAAAGAAAAATTGGAAGATGTTTGTGGATACTTAAATAATTGGGCAGATGGAATAATTGTCAGACATAGAAATATAGATGTGGTTAAGGAACTTGCGCAATATTCAACAATTCCTGTCATAAATGCAATGACAGATTTGAATCATCCCTGTGAGATTATTTCAGATATGTATTCATTATCTAAAATCAGAGTAGATTTTACAAAAGACAAATACCTTTTCTGTGGTAAATCCGGCAATATTGGTCTTTCATGGAAGGAGGCGGCGAATGTTTTAGGATTTGAATTGTCACAATGTTGTCCACAAGGATACGAAATGGAAGGGGTGCATGTATTTAGAGATATCAAAGAAGCTGTTAAAGGCAAAGATATTATATGTACAGACTCATTGCCGGCAGACATACTCGGAGATTTTGAACACTATCAGATTACGAAAGAAATTATGGATATTGCAAATGAAAATGCTATTTTAAATCCTTGTCCGCCATTCTATCGTGGTGAGGAAGTATCCGAAGATGCCATTGTTTCTGATTACTTTGTCGGCTATCAGTTTAAGAGATATTTGTTAGAGGTACAACAGGCTATTATGATTTATTGTTTAATGGGCCTGCCCTGATAGAAAATGGTTACGCAATAAGATCGAGCCAAAAAGAACGCTTAATAAAACTTAATAAAATTGCAATACATCAGATGTCTATTTTGGAAGAAAAGACTACAAAGATTTTGAAATATTGCCAAAGCATCCAAAGCACATTCATATCTTATCCGTCCTATCTTTGCGAATTAAATTTTCGATTAAAAAAATTAAAAAACCCTATAAAATCAGTTGACATCATCATTTCCCTATAATATAATGTATATCTGTGGCGGATTGGGTTATCTTCCCAATAACCTGATACGCGCAGGGCGTGTAAGAGATGTATCATGCTGTGCCCGGACATCACAGTGTTGTATGTGCATACACGTAGAGCCAATGATAGGAACGGACAAAGGAATCACGCTTTGTCATGAAAGGAGAATAAGGAATCATGAAGACATTTATGGCTAGTCCTTCAACCATCGATAGAAAATGGTATGTTGTTGATGCGACAGGATATACATTAGGACGTCTGGCATCTGAGATTGCCAAGGTGCTCCGCGGAAAGAATAAGCCCATTTACACCCCGCATATGGATACAGGAGATTATGTGATCGTAGTCAATGCGGACAAGGTGAAGGTAACGGGCAAGAAGCTGGATCAGAAGATTTATTATCATCATTCCGGATATGTAGGCGGTCTCAAGGAGACGACTTTGAGAGAGAAGCTCGCGAAGAAGCCGGAGGAAGTGCTTGAACTTGCTGTAAAGGGCATGCTTCCCAAAGGACCTTTAGGAAGAGATATGTATAGGAAACTTTTTGTTTATGCAGGACCTGAGCACAAACATGCGGCACAGAAGCCTGAAGAACTGAAGTTTTAACTAGGGGTTGAAAGGAGAGAGGAAAATGGCTAAGAAAGCAGCAGCTACGAAATATTATGGAACAGGCAGAAGAAAGAGTTCTGTTGCAAGAGTTTATCTTACACCGGGCAAGGGTGAGATCAAGATCAATAAAAGAGATATTGATGATTATTTTGGATTAGAGACTCTGAAGGTTATCGTTCGTCAGCCTCTGGCAGCGCTTGACGCAACAGGTAAATATGACGCAATGATCACGGTAAAGGGCGGCGGATACACAGGACAGGCAGGTGCGATCAGACACGGTATCGCAAGAGCACTGCTTCAGGCAGATCCGGAGAATCGTCCGGTACTTAAGAAAGCGGGATACCTGACCAGAGATCCTCGTATGAAAGAGCGTAAGAAATATGGTTTGAAGGCAGCGAGAAGAGCTCCACAGTTTTCAAAGAGATAAGCAGTTATCTGCGAACGGAAATGCATATGGAAAAGCCCAGAATGCTTGCATTCATGGGCTTTTTTATACGCGTTTCCGTTCATTGGAACGCAAGAATGACCGAGATGAAGCGAAGCGGAATCGAGGTTCTTCATGCGTTCGCAGATAACCTCCGAAAGATTTTCGCTATCCAGCGAGCGACTAATAAAAAGAAGTCATATGACTAACGGTAAATTTTGCTTGAAACAAAAGTGAAAACATGATATATTGTAGATACAGAAAGAGGAAACAACCGCCCACAAGAGTGGTTAACCTCCAAGTAAGACTATAAGCCTACCTGCACGGCCAAGTACAAGGTAGGCTTATTTATTTTCGCTTGTTGTTCCTATCTATGTAGGCAAATCCAGCAAGCTGGATTCGCAGTGTAATTAAAAACGTCGCAAACAGAACCAAATCCTGAAACGAAAACATTTCCATCCGCACCACCTCCCCTCTTTTTCAAGTTTAGGGAGGCTACCACCTTGCAACACGATTGCTCCTCAAAAATATTCTATCATATTCTTTCATTTGCGACAATTCCCTGTTAAATATTTTAATTGTTCTTTTTTGGCGTTCTTTTTGCTTCCTTTCTTGAAAAAATCAACTGATGCTTTTGACAGCCATAAGTCTAACTTTACGCTCCATGATTAAAATGATAAAATAGTTTGTATCAGACTTAACAGCTGCAAACGAAAGAAAATTGTATAGAGGGGAATATGTATCTCAATTGTGCAGAAAGTTTTGCCTATCGGAGTGCCGATTATAAATATTGTATCAAGATAATTGATAAGCAAGTCCCATTCTTGAATTGTAAAAGATAGGACTTGCTTATTTATTTAAAATATCGGCTTGTATACGGGAGGTTAAGTTTGCTAAAGTAACATAATATAGAAATTTGACATTATGTAAAAGTGTATTTTAGAATTTCAAAATTATAAAACTGATTTTTAAAGCATAAAAGTCTTAAATGCAGCTACAATCCCCCATGTGTATAGTCGGGATTTTTTATTTATTTATCATAAAATTCTTTTCTCTATAAACTTTTGGTGTAACACCAGTGATTCCCTTAAATACTGATATGAACACACTCTGCGTCGAAAATCCAAGAGAAGTTGATATTACTGAATAGGGCAGGTCGGAGTAGCGAAGTAAATTTTTGGCGGTATCCACTCTTGCTTCTTTAACAAAACATTTAATGGATATGCCTACTTCCTGTCGAAACAATCTTGAAAGATAAGTACTGTTAAGTCCCGTAACCTCAGATAGTGCTTTCACTGAAAGATCTGCCCCCAAATTCTCATAAATGTAGTCAATGCATTTGCGTATATGCAGGGAAATAATCGTATCCTTGTGTATCTCTTGCATACGCTCTGCGAAATCAAGGCACATATCTTCAAATAATCTAAAAACAGCATCTATTGTTTTACATTCATCAGCTTTGAGGACGTAAAGATCAGACAGTGTATACGCTTCTGTCCGCCCCATGCAACTTTCGTTACAAGCACCCGATATTGCCGATGCAGACAGCACAAAATGATAAATCGCATTTTTAAGGCTATTCTTTGACAGTACTCTTTCGTCTGAAATCAAAGCGAGTTTGCCGTTTTTTAGTTCAGAACGAACTGTTTCAATATCTCCGCCCACAATTGAGGTGAACTTTGAATATTTTGGAAGATGTTCAGGGACTTTATGATTCTCCATTTTCTTAGTATACAAAAGTGCATTAAGCTCGTTTCGTACCTTCATTCTAATCGCCTGCCTTCCATTGCAATTATATCACTTTTCAGGCATAAATGCAAGATTCCAGATATATGTAGAATTGAATATGATATACTTTAATAGGAATGATTGATATTATTGGGTGCAGAGGTGATTTTATGGATAAATCCAACGACTTAACGAATGGAAATGTTTTAGCAAAGCTACTCGGCTTCTTTTTCCCCATGTTGCTGACAAATCTTTTTCAGCAGATATATTCAGTTGTTGATACTGCTATCATAGGTAAAGGCTTGAGTGATAATGCAGTCGGTGCTGTTGGTAATCTTTCTTCGTTATCACTGCTTATCATCGGTTTTTCAATGGGAATGACAGGTGGATTTGCGGTCATTATCGCCCAAAACTACGGTGCAGGTGATATGAAGGCAGTTCGTAAATCGATAACTCTATCGGTTAAGCTATCTATTGTTATGACGGTTATTCTGACCATTGCGGGATGTACTTTATTAAAGCCGATATTGCTTGCAATGCAGACAGATAAGGAACTAATAGTAGACGGCTTGAAATACGGCTATATCATTTTAGGCGGACTTGTCGCAACAGTTGCATATAATCTTTTTTCAAGTGTTTTACGTTCGCTGGGTGACAGCAGAACACCGTTTATCGCTATCATCATATCATCTGTGGTAAATGTCGTTTTGGACTATCTTCTCATCATTACCTTGCACACGGGTGTTGAGGGTGCGGCGGCCGCTACAATCTTTGCACAAGCTTTATCAGCTTTGATATGTTTCATTAAAATCAAGCATACTTCCAATCTGCAATTCGGAAAAGATGATTTTAAGGGAGATAAGGAACAGTATTTGCTGTTATTGAAAAATGGGATGCCTATGGCTTGTATGAACTCTATCACGGCACTCGGCTGTATGGTGGTGCAGAGATATGTTAATGACTGCGGTGCAGTATACACTTCGGCATATTCTGTTTGCAGCAAGTATCTTAACTTATTTATGCTTCCATCACTGACGGCAGGCTTTGCAGCTTCTGCATTTGTCAGCCAAAATTACGGTGCAGGCAAAATTGAACGTATCAAACAGGGCGTTCGTGTTTGCGTCAGCATTGCTCTTATATCGTATATTTTGCTCGGCGCGGTCATGATTCTTCTCCCTAAACAGCTTGCAACCTTTATGCTCAATGAAACTGAAACAATATCCCTTACTGTTCAATACTTGAAAATATGTGGTGTAGGTCTAATACTTCTGAATTTGTTATTCGTATATCGTAATGTCGTACAGGGAATGGGGTATCCATTCATTCCAATGTTATCGGGTATCGCTGAAATGGTACTGCGAATACCTGCCATTATATTATTACTTCCAAGTATTGGGTTTAAAGCTGCTGCATACGCAGAGCTGTTTGCTTGGATCGGCGCGCTGTTATTAAACGTAATAGGAACTAAACATTATTTTAATCGGATAAATGCGAAGATAGTGTCAAATGACCTATGAAAAAACTGAGTAAAGAAAATAGCTCAGATGAACCTTGAAAATTGCAGATATTTTAAGTGCTTGCACTTATTTTACCACACTTTGGGACATTTTCATTTGTGGTCTGCTGAGACATTATCATAAATGGCTTATACGACAGTAACTCAAGAGGTATATAGTGATTGACATTTATTAAAAATCATGTTACGATTTCTATGAATGCTCTTAGATTTAGCTGCAATCAGAAAATGATCAGGCATAGAACTGGTATTTTGGCGGCAGGTAAAACTGAGGTTGGCTGGTAAACTATAAAATGGGAGAAATATGGCGCTTTGCTGTCTAAAGTGTCGTAGAAAAAGGAATTATGAAAAATATGAAAATGTCTGCTGTGATTTCCAGTGTGGTTTTTGGTATGATGACTGTCGTTCTGATCGTTATATTTATGTTTTCTAACAGCATGATGACGGAACAGATGGAAACATCGGCCATCAACAGCATGTCAACGCTTTTGGATACGCAGGCGACTTTTTTGAAGGATTTTTGGGATGAGTCCGAGCAAATTCTGAAATCCTATGCAAGCGCTAAGGAGATTCCGCAGCTGTTGAAGAATCTGAATGATCCATCAGCCAATCGGGACGCACAGGATTATACGGTCAGGTATTACAATACTCTGGAGGGCTGGGAGGCTGTCTATACGGGCATGCTCGGGGCGAAGATAATGGCTCATCCTAATGAAAACTCCATTGGCCTTGTGACCAGATCGGAAGAGCAGCTTCCTGCTTTTTATGCCAGCATGAATGACAGTAAGGACGGATTCTTTAACGGAGGTGTGTTCTTCTCACCGGCGTCAGGAGAGCTGATCATAAACCTGAGGATGGGTATCTATGACGACAACCATGAACTGATTGGATATGTTGGCGGCGGTCCGTACATAAGCACCATAAGCAATCAGCTCAAGGGTGTAACTGCCAACGGAATAGAAAATGCCCAGTATACCATTGTTGATTTGGGAACAAATCTGTATGTTCTGAATCCTGATGAAAGCCTGATTGCATCGGAGGTTACTCCGGAGTTTACGGAGCTTACGAAGGATGTGATTGCCAATGCATCGGAAGATAAGGTATATACCATCAGGTATGAAAGGGAGGGCGTAAAATATATTGCCTGCTGTAAGACGATTCCGGAGTTAAATTTATTTTTGTTTGTCGAAGACATGGAACAGGAGTGTTTTGCATCAGCCAGAAAAGCATCCATTTTCCTGTTTGTGTTGTGCCTTAGTGCATTGATTATTGTAAGTGTTGTGGCATTTGTTGTGGCTAAGCTGATCACCAGACCTTTGAGTTATGCAAGTGATGCCGTTAACGAGTTAAACAATCTTAAGCTGGGAAAGAAGGATACGCTTCGACCTTATGTGGGCAAGAAGAGTGAAATCGGTATTATTGCAACAGCTCTGGATAATTTTGTGGATACCCTGCATAACATTGTGTTTACGATAGACAGCTCCGCAAAATCCCTGGAGGAAGGCGTTGATACCTTAAGAGATACCGCAAATACGCTGATTGATTGTTCTACCGATAATCTGGCTATAACGGAGGAATTGACGGCGGGAATGACAAATACCGATGAAGCGGTTAAGAATACGGATAATGAAGTTACTCATATAGCTAAATTGATTGCTGACGCAAATGAGATGGTGATTACAGGCACCGAAAAGAGTGACCTGCTGCTTCAGTCCACCCGGCATATGTCTGAGCTGTTTGAGGAGACACTGAAGTTCATTGATAATAAGGTAGTTGATACGAAGTCCAGGGTGGGTAAGGTGATTCATAAGCTGGAGGAGTTAAATCATGTCAATGATATTGCCGACAGTATTTTGGCAATTACAAGCCAGACGAATCTGCTGTCTTTAAATGCATCCATTGAAGCAGCAAGAGCAGGAGAGGCAGGAAGAGGCTTCAGTGTGGTTGCAGGCGAGATCGGAAAGCTGGCGGAGGATTCCTCCAGCGCGGTGAATGAGATTCAGAGTATTTGTAAGGAAACTGATTCTAATGTGAAGGCTATCAATGACTGCTTTGATGATATTATGGAATTTTTGGAGGTGTCTCTGAGAAGATCCCTTCAGGAACTGCTCCAAACCTGTAACCAAAACGGAGTAGATGTAAATAGTCTGGAGGAAACGGTGAAGGAAATCCGGCAGGAAACCGGGGCAGTAAAATCCTCCATTGAGCGTATAGCGGTGCAGATGCAGAGTATTTCCCAGACTTCCTCGGAACATGAATCCGGCATTACACAGATTGCAAACAGTGCGGAAATGACCAGTAATACTTCCGCAAAGATCACAAGCCTGATTGACGAGCAAAAGAGTAATTCGGAAAAGTTGACAGAGATCATTGAGAGATTTGATCTGTAAGGAAGGATTAAAAATTAAATTTTTGTAGGGAATGGGTCTTTACTCGTTCCCGATTTTTTTATGAAACATACATGATTATTGAAATTATAAAAGAAGCCTTTCTGACAATGGGTGTTCTATATATTGAACATTTAAAGAACTTGGCGGTAAAGGTAAAGATCATGTAAAGGAGGATCGGTATGGTAACCCCGAAGGAAGGAAAAAGAATCTCAAAGACAGATATGTATCTTAACTGCGCAGAAAGCTTTGCTTATCGAAGCACCTGTATCAAACGCAGGTATGGGGCAGTCATCGTAAAAGATGATGCGGTCATTTCTACAGGATATAATGGCTCTCCCAGAGGTTTTGAAAATTGCTGCGATATAGGAACATGTCCCAGGATGGAGCGGCAGATGCATCAGGGGGAAGGCTATGGGATCTGTCGGGCGATCCATGCGGAAGCCAATGCGCTTTTAAATTGCTCCAGAGAACAAACGCTTGGGGCGGATTTATATTTGACAGGAATTAATCCAAAGGACAATTCCATTCATAAGGCGAAGCCATGCCCGATATGCGCAAGAACGATTATACAGGCAGGAATCAATCATGTGATTATGCGTCAGGGGGACGGGGCGGATAATTATATCAGTATACCTGCCGTCGATCTGCAATGGGTGTTGGAGGAATCGGAAAGTGAATAAGATCTGCGGATCCGTTGGTCAATGAGTGTATTAAAAAAGGGAATAAGGTCTGTGGATCTGTCTGCCAATGGGTGGATAATAAGTTGAATATTGGTAAGAATAATGGCAAAAGTCAGATTGTCTAACAGCTAAATGTGAAAAAAGTATGAATTGTTAGCACTCGCTCTTGAAGAGTGCTAACAAAAGAGGTATAGTACATTTAGAAACAAAAAAGACAACACAGATAGGAGGAATGACTTATGTTGATACCATATTCAAATTCTTTAAACAGTTTATTTCGTGAGAACCTGCTGGATGATTTCTTTGACCTGCCGGGATTCAGAAGCTTCCAGACGATGCCGAAGGCTCCGCAGAACATTATGCACACGGATGTGAAAGAGCGTGAGAACAGCTATGAGATCGCGATGAACCTGCCCGGCATGAAGAAAGAAAATGTACAGGCAGAGCTGAAGGACGGTTATCTTACCGTCAGCGCTTCCACGGATACGTCTAATGAAGAAAAGGACGAGGATGGAAAATATATCCGCCGGGAACGTTATACCGGCTCCTGCAGCAGAAGCTTCTTTGTGGGCGAGCAGATCACGCAGGAGGATATCAAGGCGAGATTTGAGGACGGTGTCCTGAAAATTGAAGTCCCGAAGGTAGAAGCAAAGCCTGCGGTTGAGAACAAGCGTTATATTGCGATTGAAGGATAAACGCGGTATGCCTTTTAAAACAAGGGAAAGCATCGGATAAATCATCATTATCCGGTGCTTTTTTTGCGGCAGGATGTTCCTGTCGATAGCGGATAGATCCGGCAAGCCGGATCCGCAGCACTGTAAGAATTTCTCTTCTGTTATTTGCCGCTATTTGCTTGCGATATTGGGCGCTGAAATATAATATAGAAAATATATACGATTTCTTTTGACAATTACGGCAATGGCAAGTAAAATAGGAGTATCATATTTAAAATAGCAGTATCAAATCAATGAAAAGAATTTGGAACAGAACGATCAAAAAAGAAATGGAGGACGCTATGCACGCACAAAACTTATCTGCAACAGAAGCAATGGGGAAACTGAAGGAAGGGAATCAGCGTTATTTGACAGCAGAGACAAATCCGGGCGATATATCGCCAAAGATCAGGCAGAGTACCTGTGAGAACGGACAGAGCCCGTATGCGATCATTGTCACCTGTTCGGATTCACGGGTGATTCCGGAGGGAATCTTCAGCGCAGGGATCGGCGAGTTGTTTGTGATCCGCGTTGCCGGCAATGTGCTCGACAATCATCAGCTCGGCAGCATTGAATATGCAGCGGATCATCTGGGGACAAAGCTTGTAGTCGTAATGGGACATACCAACTGTGGCGCGGTTGGAGCGGCGGTGCATCACGATCCGAATGGATTTGTAAAGTTTATAACGGACGAGATCAAAAAAGCGATCGGCGATGAAAAGGATGAATTTAAGGCATGCTGCCTGAATGTCCAGCGCGGCGTTGGATTGATTAAGGACGGCTTAAAGGAGATGACGGAGCAGGGCAGCCTGACGGTGTGCGGGGCGGTCTATCATATTGACAGCGGGGCTGTTGAGTTTTTAGACTGACAATCGACTGCAGTGATACATATACCTGTCTGTTTTCGGAAAGCCGTTTTCAGAAAGCAGGCAGGTTATCTTTTTGTGACATCAAGGCAGCGGAATGGGCTGTAGAGGTGGATGGAGGAGCAGGCATCGATATTGAATTGGTGCAGGTATATTATGAAAAGACAGGGATTAGATTGAAAAATCAAAGATTTTTCAATCGCAATTTGTGCCTTCGGCCCAAATTCGCAGGCTGTGGAAAGAGGCGTGGGGATTTTATGATGGATAAACGAGACAATAAAATAAATAGCGAAAGAAATAATGAGATACATAATGAGATAAGTAATGAGACAAATAATGAAAGTTGCGACATAAGGAGCAGCGAAAAAGGCACTCTCAGAAACCGGTTTTCCAACATAAAAAAGAAATATTTTGGCACGAAGCAGTTTTACAGAATGACGCTGGGAGTGGCGGTTCCCATTATGATCCAGAACGGGATCACCAATTTTGTAGGTCTGCTGGATAATATCATGGTGGGGCAGATCGGAACGGAGCAGATGTCCGGCATCGCCATTATCAATCAGCTGCTGCTGGTTTATAATCTGGCTATTTTTGGCGCGGTATCGGGCGCGGGGATCTTTACGGCGCAGTTTTATGGGAAACAGGATCACGAGGGCATCCGGCATACGTTCCGCTTTAAGCTTTATATTGCTACATTGCTCACCCTTGGAAGTATTTTGATCTTAACCTTCTTTGGAGAAGATCTGATTGCGATGTACCTTCAGGGAGAGGATAAGGGCTTGTCGATAGAGGAGGCGCTGCGCTGCGGCAAACAGTATCTTTGGATCATCTGCTTTGGACTGCTTCCGTTTGCCATAGAGCAGGCATATGTCGGCACTCTGCGGGAGTGCGGCGAGACGGTAGTGCCCATGATTGCCGGCATAGTGGCGGTCTTTGTAAATCTGGCGCTGAATTACGTCCTGATCTTCGGAAAATTCGGTTGTCCCATGCTTGGCGCTGCGGGAGCGGCGATCGCGACTGTCATATCCAGATATGTGGAGGCGGCCATCGTGATCATATGGACGCACCGCCATACGGGGCGGATGCCGTTTATCGTGCGGGCATTCTCCTCATGGAGGGTTCCGGCTGCTTTATGCGGACAGATCATCAGACGTGGTACTCCTCTGATGGTAAATGAAGTGCTGTGGGCTGCCGGAATAGCAATGATCAATCAATGCTATTCCGTGAGAAGTTTTGAAGCGGTGGCCGTTGGTAACATAGCAAGCACCGTATCCAATATCTTCAATATCTGCTTTATCGCGTTTGGTGACGCGATCGCGATCGTTGTGGGACAGTATTTGGGAGCCGGAAAGTTTAAGGAGGCAAGGGATACAGATACAAAGCTCATCACCTTCTGCGTCACACTCTGTATCCCTCTGGGGGTCATTTTATATCTTACCGCGCCGCTTTTCCCTCAGTTATACAAGACGACCGACGAGGTCAGGCGGCTGGCAGCCGAATATCTCAGGGTATCCGCAGTGTTTATGCCGGTTTGGGCGTTTATGCACGCGTCGTATTTCACGCTGCGTTCTGGCGGAAAGACAATCATTACGTTCCTGTTCGACAGCGTATATCTCTGGGTGATCGCTTATCCGCTGGCTTATGTGCTCAGCAGATATACCGCCATTTCCCTGATCCCGATGTATGCCTGCGTGCAGTCGATTGATATCATAAAATGCGTTATCGGGTTTATATTAGTGAAAAAGGGCATCTGGATCAATAATATCGTTTCCGACGGGCAGGCGAAGCAATCGGCGGAAGCATAGGCTTGGTATGGGGATATCAGAAACTGCATATATAAAGAGCAAAAAGACCTTCTGTTGACGGAAGGTCTTTTTATTTATGCACAGGCCCGCACATGGAAGTTTGCTGCTGACGCAGCGAGTAGGGGAGAAGGTCATTCCCCTACTCGATTATAAGAAGAAATTTAATGTATGCCGGCGGGGATTTTGTCAGTAAAAAATATTCGCAGAATTAGTTATTCTGCGATTTTATCTCCCCAATATCTGTATTTTTAAGATTTATCAGGAACATTGACCCAGAAAATGACCACAAACAGAGCAAAGGCTTTCCATATGGCGGCGTTTGGCTTCAATGGTAGGATGCACATATCTATTCAGAGTGAGCTGTACGTCCGCATGACCAAGGATCTCGCTCAAGCTCTTTACGTCCATTCCGCTTTCGATACAGTTGGTAGCAAACGTGTGGCGCAGCGTATGAAAATTCCGCGGCATAATGCCGGTCTCTTCCAGATATCTCTTTAATTTATTTTCATAAGTGCGGGGTTCCATCGGACGATCCCCGTTCAACACATAAGCTCCGCGGTGTGAGATGGATCCCAGCACTGCAATGATGCTGTCGGAAAGCGGGATCTCCCGGATGGAAGACTCACTTTTTGGAAGACCTTCATACAGGATCGTCTTTGTGGGATGCCCTTCTGCAGCGATCCGCTGCACGGTAGCATTGACATGCAGCAGTTTTGCCTCAAAATCTATATCCGTCCATTTTAACGCGCAGATCTCCCCCAGCCGCAGTCCCGTAAACAGACAGAGCAGAATTCCTTTTTTATAGGCATCCGCGCTTTCATAAAGGTGCTTAAACAGCTTCTGCTGTTCGGAAACATTAAAGGTTTCAATGGATTTGTTCCTGCTGTTTTTTCGCGTTATGGCTAACGTCGCTACCTGGTATCCGCCTTTCTTATTCCCATACTTAATGATCTGATTGAGAACGCCATAAGCAGAGTGTCTCAATGCCTGCGAATCCTGCGCATTTAATCCGGTAAGCGCATCAAGGATGATACGCTCCGACAATTCCGCAAAGATCACGCCGTCCAGTTCTGATAAATACTTGTAATAGGTTTTGCTGTATTTTACATATGTGGAATACTTTCTTTTTTCATAAATATCCTGAAGCCACTCCTGGGCAACATCCCGAAACCTGCTTTTTTTTGCCGGGGAGATCAACGCCATGGATTTTTGCTTTGCCTCTTCCGCTGCTTTTGCATAAGGCAGCTTTTCCTTGACTTCGGCATATGTTTTGGCATAGACGGAACGCGTCTTTTTCCCCTCTTCGGTAAGTATGCTGTACCGTCCCTCCCATCTGCCATCCTTTCTTTTGCGTATGTTTTCTCCTCTTCTTGCCATTTCTTCTCCTTTCTGACCATTTTTTAGACCCTTTATTGGTTGTTTTAAGTCTGATTACACACTTAAAAACATAATAAATTATAATAAAGTTAATTATTTCTCGTGTTTTGTTGACAAAAAATGGCGATATGTTATACTTAACATAAGTTGCAAAAATTTGGAATTTCAGTAAACCATAGAAATCAAGTAAACCAAGCGCAGAACTGCCTGGATGATACATATTCGCAGAATAACTAATTCTACGATTTTATCTGCGCCGTACTATATTTAGTATTTGCAGTCTGCCGGTAATTATACAGTTTACATAAAATGAAAGGAAAATACTTGGATAAAGAGTACGGACAGCAATGAACATACTGCTGATAACTACAATCGGTGGATTTTTGCCGAAATTTCTGATGCAGGATGTCAGGATGCTGCAGGAGATGGGATATACGGTTCATTATGCCTCTAACTTTGAAAAGACGGTATATGAGTGCGACAGGGAGGAACTGGAGAAGCAGGGAATCGTCTGCCATCCGATACCCATCGAGAAAAGTCCTCTGGCAGTGACTGCGAATCTGGCTGCGCTGCGGCGGCTGATGAGGCTGGTGAAAGAGGAACATATCAGGATCATCCATTGCCATAATCCGGTGGGCGGTGTCCTGGGCAGGATGACCGGGATTCATCAACCATATGTTATTTATACGGCGCACGGTTTCCACTTTTATAAACAAGCGCCGTGGATCAACTGGATGGTCTTTTATCCGGCGGAACGGCTGCTGGCATACAGGACGGACCAGTTGATCACGATCAACCATGAAGATAAGGCGCTCTCCGAACATTTCCGTCTCAGAAAGAACGGATGCACCGCCATGATTCCCGGTGTCGGTCTGGATACGCAGCGGTTTACGCCTGATCCGGCGCGGCGGCAGCAGTACAGAAAGGCGCTGGGCGTTGCAGAGGAAGAGTACCTGTTTTTGTCCGTCGGGGAACTGAATGGGAATAAGAACCATGAGACAGTGATCAAAGCGTTTGCAAAGCTGAACTGTGAGCGGGCGAAGCTGATTATCTGTGGAGAAGGGATAAAACGAAAGGAACTGGAACGCCTGATCGGGCAGCTTTCGCTTTCGGGAAGGATCCTTCTTCCGGGATATTGTACGGAGATCGAGCGGTATTACCGGAGCGCAGACTGTTTCCTGTTTCCGTCTGTCAGGGAAGGGCTCGGAATGGCGGCGCTGGAAGCCATGGCGTGCGGTCTGCCGGTGATCGCGGGCGATAACAGGGGAACCAGGGAATATGTCTTTGATAACGGGATCCTCTGTAAGCCGAAGGATATTGACGCATATGTTGCTGCAATGAAAACGGTGATGGAACATCCGGATCAGGCGGCTGTGATGGGAAAGAAAAGCAGGGAGATCGCAATGGGATTTTCAAGAAGCCGGACGGATCAGGTGATGCGGGATGTGTATGAGAAGATGAAGGCGATGACGGAAGGACAGGACTGCTGATGGGACAGGGAAAAAAAGGCAGGAAAATATGGCTGGCAGCAGCGTTTCTCCTGTTGGCGGCAGCGATGTTTTTTGGGGGATATTGGCTGCGCGGCTATCTCGTCGGGAAGCAGGCACAGGATCAGAGAGAGGATCTTTCGGAGGAAGTAAACGGGATGGAAGGGACGCCGCCGGAAGAGGTGTCTGACAATACGGCGGGATCTGAGACAGCGCCGGAAGAAGACGTGGAAGACGAAAAGCCCTGGGAGCAATATACCATAGAGGAAAAATATCAGGCATATTTTGATACTTATGGAATCACCGTTCCGGAAAAAAATCTGGACTTTGAACAGCTTAGGACAGAAGTAAATGAAGACATTTACGCATGGCTTTATGTACCGGGGACGGATGTAGACGACCCCGTTGTGCAGCATCCGACAGATGATTCACATTATCTGAATTATAATCTGAACGGCACCATGGGATATCCGGGCGGCATCTATACGGAGGGTTCCTGCAACGGTCAGGATTTTACGGACCGGATGACGGTGATTTACGGACATAACATGAGGGATGGCAGCGGATTTGGCAGCCTTCATAGATTTGAGGACAGAGCTGTGTTTGAAGAGTCAAGGTATATCTTCATCTATCTGCCGGACGACATCAAGGTCTATGAGATCTTTGCGGCCTATGAGGGAAGCAATGCGCATATCATCTACGGGCATGCGTGGGATGATGAAAGCTGGGTTGAGTATCTTTCCGATACTCTGCGCCTGACGGGAGATAAGGATAATGCGGTGGAATCGTATGAATTTACGGCGGATGACCGGGTGCTGACCTTGTCAACATGTATCAGAAATGCACCAAATCAAAGATATCTGGTGCAGGGAGTGTTATTGGATGAAGCTAGGTAGATTTATTATCAGGGTACTGATGCGGACGATAAAGACCCTAAGTATTATATGCATTGCTACGGCTGCCATCTTTTTATTTGTGCGGGGTATGGGAAAAGTCGAGCTTGTGATCGGTGCATCGGCGAAGGCTCCTGATCTGCCCGAACTGGAGGCGGCGCCGGAAGGAGAATATGACAAACCTGTGATCATGTATCAGGGAGAAGCGTATGCATATAACGAAGACATCCTGACGTTTCTTGTGATGGGTGTTGACAGTCTGGAAAAGCTGCCGGAACCGGACGAGGTGACGGATTATATCATGGGCGGACAGGCGGATACGCTTTTTCTTGCCGTGATCAATCCGCATATCAAGGAGATACAGTTGATTGCCATCAACCGTAACTCCATGACGGAGATAGACGTTTATGACAGTGATAACAACTTTGTGCGTACCGATCTGCTGCAGGTGTGTCTGCAGCATGGATACGGTTCCGGGCTGGAGGACAGCTGCGAGCGTCAGGTGAAGGCGGTATCCGGACTGTTTTACGGACTGCCGATCCACGGATATATTGCCATGAATATGGCTGCCGTGCCGATCTTAAATGACAGCGTGGGAGGCGTCCGGCTGGAGGTTATGGAAAATGTCCCTTGGGGAACCGAAGTCATCGCGGAAGGGATGGGAAATACCGTTACCTTGGAAGGGATGGACGCTTATTATTATCTGCAGTACAGGGATGTGGAAATATTTGACAGCGCATCCATGCGGCTGGCGAGGCAGAAGCAATATCTGAATGCATTTGCGAGGCAGGCGATTGAAATGACAAAAGAGGATATTACATTTCCAATCACCGCGCTGCAGCAATTGTCCGACTATACGGTCACGGATATCAACGCATCCAAGGTCACGTATCTTGCCACTACATATATCAACTACGCGTTTAATACGGAGGGAATCTATGTGCTGGATGGGGAGACCGTGATCGGCGGCGG